>FRDC01000529.1_pt1 | contig 161330 bp, 156 predicted proteins | sample 1106171 | NCBI WGS metagenome assembly FRDC01 (sample SAMEA3930566, study PRJEB13176) | freshwater metagenome | biome: Drinking water system; feature: drinking water; material: water | place: Singapore | collected 2014-12-20 | reverse complement strand
CTCCCAGATTGCTTTAAACTGCCATGCCGCAATTTGATCACCGCCAGCGCTGGGGCGCTTTTCAGTCTCTATGGCCTTAAACACAACCCATGGACGTTGCCCGACATGAGCAGCCTCAATAGTAGCGCCCAGCAAAGCTTTATTCTGTTCAATAGCAGACTGTGTAGAGACAGCAATTGTTTCTAGGGCAGCTATAGCTTTCTTAGTATCAGCAGCTCCACTTTGCATCTCCCCCAACTGCTTAATCATAGCGTTTGTTTGTTCTCTCATTTGCTCTAACTGAGATAAGCCGTTGGAGAGAACACATCCCGCGATCACCGTCCCACCAAGAATAAACACCAGCTCAATTTTACGATCGATTTCGATACTTTTTAGTTCTATCCAGATTCGTCTAATCCATCTATTCATGGAAGTCTCTGGCGATAGCTATATTCGTGTCAGATACACCCTTCTTTGCTTCTCGAATCGGGAACAGGCTACTTTTCGCGCAATTGGATGTCAATTCGAGATCTCTATCAGGCCCCTCTAAATAGCCTTCCAACAAGGCCGCAACGAGTGAGGGGCCGAGGCGTACGGTTCTAGGTACGTTGAGGGTTTGAGCGAGGCGAGAACGAAGTTGGAGGCCGTTTTCAGCGGCCGTTTTTGGCGGAGCGGCCAGATTAGGAGATAGCGATCCACGCCTGCGGCCATCTTGCGCCCTTCGGCAATCGCCCACACGATGAGTAAGGCGACACCCTAACGATTCCGCCCTGTCCTACCCTCCCTGAGCTGGCGCTCTCCATTTCAAGGCGCCACTCGCATACGCCACCTGAAGGGCCTCTTCCAGCCACGCAAGGCGTTGAGCCGGTGTCGCGGACAGCGTCGCGGCAAGAAGACTTTGGTCGTCAGCGTTCCAGTCGGCCGGCACGATCACCGGAAGCTTTGGAGTCATACTATTGGGCCCCTTTTCGCCGTCGAATCGCCTCTAACTGCTCGATGTCCGCCAAGTCCTGCGGCCGCGCCGCTTGTCGTTTGAGTGCGATGAGATCGTTAATGGATGCGATGCGGATCTTGGTCGCACTCAACGTGATTTCTTCCGAACGAGCCAAGAGATCTTGGAAAGGGATTTCCGGTTTCAGCAATAAGTCTACCACGCGCATGGGATTCCCCGGGTCGACGAGCGAGAACGCCCGCATATGCTTCTCGTGAAGCCATCGCTCTCTCGCTCCCTGATCCGCAAATTCCTCCGGAGACACCGGCACTTGGGAGCGGAACCCCATCCCTACCAACACTCGAATCACTTTCGTGGCTTCCTCAGGAGCGAGATCGACGGCAAGATCGACATCGGCAGTCAGCCTTGCATATCCGTGCAGGACGGTCGCGAGACCACCGACCACGACGTACTGCACCCCAGCCTTGTTCAGAGTCTGGAATATGGGTTCGAACACTGACACGGGGCCATTGTATCCAATATCGACGGATTTAGCAGCTTCCTCACGTATAGGAGGAAGAGAGATCGTGCGCACGGCGGAGCAGGGAAATGGAGGAAGGAAAACTAGGACCGCGCGTTCTTCGCGGATTTTCCGGCTTGGAGATAGCGGTCAACGCCCGCAGCCATCTTGCGGCCCTCGGCAATCGCCCAGACGATGAGCGACGCGCCGCGTTTGGTGTCGCCGCCGGCAAAGACGCCGTCGAGGTTGGTCATGAAGCTCTCGTTCACCTGAACGGCGCCGCGGGCATCGTAGGTCACGCCGAGGCTGTCGAGCAGTCCGTTCTTGACCGGGCCGGTAAAGCCCATCGCCAACAACACCAGATCCACGTCCATCTCGAATTCGGTGCCCGGCATCGGCGTGAACTTGCCGCCCTCGAACTTCACACGATGCGCGTGCAGTTTGGTGACATGGCCGTTCTGGCCCGTGAACTTCGTAGTCGAGACACTCCACTGACGGTCGCAGCCTTCCTCATGCGCATGCGATGTCCGGAGCTGCATGGGCCAGAGCGGCCAAGGCGTGGAACCAGCCCGCTGCGGAGGCGGCTCCGGCAACAATTCGAATTGATGCGCTTCCACGCAGCCCTGGCGGTGCGCCGTCCCCAAACAGTCCGACCCCGTGTCGCCGCCGCCGATGATGACGACTTTTTTACCCTTCGCCGTGATCGGCTCGTCCGTGACCGCAATACCGGCGGTGCGCTTGTTCTGTTGGGTCAGATACTCCATCGCCAGATGCACACCCTTGAGTTCGCGGCCCGGGATCGGGAGTTCGCGCGGCTGCTCGGCACCCATGGTCAAGCCGACCGCGTCGAACTGTTTCCGGAGCTGCTCGCCGCTGATGTCCTTGCCGACCGCGACGCCGGTTTTGAATTCGACGCCTTCGGCCTTCATCTGTTCAAGTCGCCGGTCGATCACCCACTTTTCCATCTTGAAGTCGGGAATACCGTAGCGCAGCAGCCCGCCGATGCGATCGGCCTTTTCAAATACGGTCACACTATGGCCGGCGCGCGCCAACTGCTGCGCCGCAGCTAAACCGGCCGGCCCGGACCCGACGATCGCCACGGTTTTACCGGTTTTCACCACCGGCACAATCGGTGTCACCAGTCCTTCGTTGAAGCCGCGGTCGATGATGTTCCATTCGATGATACGGATCGAGACCGGATCCTCGTTGATGCCGAGCACGCAGGCCCCTTCGCAGGGCGCCGGGCAGAGACGACCGGTAAATTCAGGGAAGTTGTTCGTCGTGTGGAGCGCCTTCAGCGCATCGCGCCAGCGCCCGCGATAGACAAGATCGTTCCACTCGGGAATGAGGTTCACCACCGGGCAGCCGGTGCTGCCCTGGCAAAAGGGCACTCCGCAGTCCATGCAACGGGCCCCCTGGACTTTCAGCTTGTCCTCGGAGATGGGCTCGTACATCTCCTTCCAATCGAGCACACGCAACTCGATCGGCTTTCGCTTCGGGCCCTCGCGGGCATATTTCATGAAGCCTTTTGGATCACCCATCAGTGCACCGCACTCGCCTTCCGTTTCCGTTCTTCGAGGACGCGCTTGTAATCGACCGGCATGACCTTCACGAACTTCGGCAGGGTGGCATCGAACGCATCGAGCACCTGTTTGGCCTTACGGCTGCCGGTGTACATGAAGTGCTTCGTGATCAGATCATGGAGCAGCTGCTTGTCGTCTTTCGTCGCGACCGGCTCCAATTCGACCATCCCGGTGTTACAGCGGCCCTGGAACTTGCCGAGTTCGTCCAACACGAATGCAACTCCGCCCGACATGCCCGCGGCGAAGTTACGTCCCGTCCGTCCGAGCACGACCACCACACCACCCGTCATGTATTCGCAGCCGTGATCGCCTGTCCCTTCGACGACCGCGTGGGCGCCGCTGTTGCGCACGGCGAACCGCTCGCCCGCCATGCCGTAGAAATAGGCTTCGCCTTGCGTCGCGCCGTAGAGCGAGGTGTTGCCGACCAGAATGGTCTCTTCCGGATTGAACAGCACATGCTTCGGCGGGAAGACGATGATCTTGCCGCCGGACAGTCCCTTGCCGATGTAATCGTTCGACTCCCCCTCCAACGTCAACGTGATGCCCTTCGCCAGGAACGCCCCGAACGACTGGCCTGCCGACCCCGTGAATTTGATGGAGATGGTGTCTTCCGGCAATCCCTCCGGCCCGTAGGTCTTCGCGATCCTGCTGGACAGCACCGTGCCGGTCGTGCGATTCACATTCTTGATCGGCAGATCGAGCTGCACCTTCTCGCGTTTCTCGATCGCTGGCTTGCAGAGTTCGACCAGTTTGTTGTCGAGAATGTCGGCCAGGCCGTGATCCTGCTTCTGCACGCAATACCGCGGCACGTCCGCTCCGACGTTAGGCGCCGTGAGCAGCGGCGTGAGGTCGAGCCCCTTCGCTTTCCAGTGATCGACGGCTTTGGTGATCTTGAGTTTGTCGACGCGCCCCACCATCTCGTTGATCGTCCGGAAGCCGAGCTTGGCCATGAGCTGCCGCGCTTCCTCCGCGACGAAGAACAGATAGTTCACAATATGTTCCGGCTTGCCGTTGAACTTCTTGCGCAGTTCGGGGTCCTGCGTGGCAATCCCGACCGGGCAGGTGTTCAGATGGCACTTGCGCATCATGATGCAACCTTCGACGATGAGCGGCGCTGTGGCGAAGCCATATTCTTCCGCGCCCAACAGGGTCGCGATCACCACGTCGCGGCCGGTTTTCATCTGTCCGTCGGTTTCGACGCGGATACGACCGCGCAAATCGTTCAGCACGAGCGTCTGGTGCGTTTCCGCGAGCCCCAGCTCCCAGGGAATGCCCGCGTATTTAATGGAGGAGAGCGGTGACGCGCCGGTGCCGCCGGAGTCACCGCTGATGAGCACCTTGTCCGCATGGGCTTTCGCCACGCCGGCCGCCACGGTGCCGACGCCGACTTCCGACACCAGCTTCACCGAGACCGCCGCGTCCGTGTTTGAATTCTTGAGGTCGAAGATGAGCTGGGCCAGGTCCTCGATCGAGTAGATGTCGTGGTGCGGCGGCGGCGAAATCAACTGCACGCCCGGCGTCGCATAGCGGAACTTCGCGATGTTTTCATCGACCTTGTGGCCCGGCAGCTGCCCGCCCTCGCCCGGCTTCGCGCCCTGCGCCATCTTGATCTGCAACTCGCGCGCATTGACGAGATAGTGGGCCGTCACGCCGAACCGTGCAGAAGCCACCTGCTTGATGTAGCTGTTCTTGGAATCGCCGTTCGGCAGCGGCTTGAACCGCTCGGGATCTTCGCCGCCCTCGCCGGTGTTGCTCTTCCCGCCGAGCCGGTTCATGGCGATCGCGAGCGTTTCGTGTGCTTCCTTGCTGATCGAGCCGAACGACATCGCGCCGGTGTTGAAACGTTTGACAATGTCCTTGGCCGGCTCCACTTCTTCGATCGGGATCGGCTTGGGATCGAACTTGAAATCGAGCAGGCCGCGCAGGTTCGAGCGCCGTTTGCTTTCATCGTTCACGATCTGGGCGAATTCGGCATAGGTCTTCGGATCGTTCGACTTGCTGGCATGCTGCAACTTATAGATCGTGTCCGGATTCCAGTTATGGTGTTCGCCCTGGATGCGGTAGTGGATCTCGCCGCCGAAATCGAGCTGGCGGATCGCCGCCGGTTCATAGGCGACGCGGTGCCGCCGCAACGTTTCTTCGCCGATTTCCCGGATGCCCAATCCCTCCACCCGCGACGGCGTGCCGGTGAAGTAGCGGTTGATCAATTCGTGGTTGAGGCCGATGGCCTCGAAGATCTGTGCGCCGCAATAGGACTGCACCGTCGAGATCCCCATCTTGGAGAAGATCTTCAGCAGGCCCTTGTTGATCGCCTTGATGAATTTGCCTTCCGCCGTCTGCGCATCGAGCCCTTCCGGCAGATAGTTGTCGCGCTCCATGTCCACGAGCGATTCGAAGACGAGATAGGGGTTGATCGTGCCCGCCCCGTACCCGATCAAACAGGCGAAGTGGTGCACATCGCGCGGCTCGCCGGTTTCGAGGATCAGCCCCACTTCCGTTCTGGTGCATTCGCGCACCAAGTGGTGGTGGATGGCGGAGATGCCGAGGAGGCTCGGGATCGGCGCCCATTCTTCGTTCACGCCGCGGTCGCTCAGGATCAGGAACTTGTAGCCTTCCTTGATCGCCTGCGACGCCTGCCGGCACATGTCGTCGACCGCCGCACCCAATCCGTCGGGTCCTTCGGCGACGCGGAACAGCATGCGGAGTGTCTTGCTCTTGAAATGCGGATCGGAGATGCCGCGGATCTTCTGCAAGTCGGCGTTCGTGAGAATCGGCTGCTGCACCTTGATGCGGCGGCAGGACTCCGGCGACTCGTCCATGAGATTCGGCTTCGGCCCGATGTTCGTCACGAGCGACATCACCAGCTGCTCGCGGATCGGATCGATCGGCGGATTCGTCACCTGTGCGAAGAGCTGTTTGAAATACTTGAAGAGCAGTTGCGGCCGGTCGGACAGCACCGCGAGCGGCGTGTCGGTTCCCATGGAGGACACCGCCTCTTCGCCGGTCACGATCATCGGCGTAATGACCATCTTCAACTCTTCGACCGTGTAGCCGAAGGCCTGCTGCCGCTGGCGGATCGTGGGATGGTCCGGCTGCGGCACGTTCAACGGCTCCGGCAACTCGTCGAGCGAGACACCGTATTGCGTGACCCAGCTGCGGTAGGGCTTGCGGCCGACGATGTCGGCCTTGATCTCTTCATCGTCGATGATGCGGCCCTGCCCCGTATCGACCAGGAACATGCGGCCCGGCATCAACCGGCCCTTCATGCGGATGTCTTTCGCGTCGGCAGGCAACACGCCCGCTTCCGACGCCAGCACCACCATGCCGTCGGTCGTCACCTGATAGCGGCAGGGGCGGAGGCCGTTCCGATCCAGCGTCGCGCCGATCATCTTGCCGTCGGTGAAACAGACGGCGGCCGGACCGTCCCAGGGTTCCATCATTGCGGCGTGATACTGATAGAAGCCGCGACGATCCAGATCCATCTGCGGATTGGCCACCCAGGGTTCGGGAATCAGCATCATCATGGCATGCGGCAGAGAACGCCCGCCGAGCAACAGGAATTCGAGGGCGTTGTCGAGGCAGGCCGAGTCGCTCTGATTCTCGGACACGATGGGGAACAGCTTTTCCATATCCTTGCCGAACAGGTCGGAATGGAGCCGGCCCTGGCGCGCCTTCATCCAATTCACGTTGCCCTTCAGCGTGTTGATCTCGCCGTTATGGCAGATGTAGCGATAGGGATGGGCCAGCGGCCAGGTCGGGAACGTATTCGTGCTGAAGCGTGAATGGACAAGCGCCAGCGCGCTCACCATCGTCGCGTCGGTCAGGTCCTGGTAGTAGGCCGACATCTGATGCGGCAGGAGCAGGCCCTTGTAGACGATCGTGCTCGCCGAGAGGCTGGAGATATAGAAGTACTCGCGGCCCTTGACCGCGGAATCCTTCACCGCTTGCTCGACCCGCTTCCGCAACACGTACAGCTTGCGTTCGAACTGCGCCTCGTTCAGCACGTCCCGCGCGATGAACACTTGGCGCATAAACGGCTCGGTCTTGCGCGCCTGAACTCCGATCGCGTCGCTCTTGACCGGCACGTCGCGCCAGCCGAGGAGGCGCAGGCCTTCTTCCTGTGTAACCTTGGCCACCAACTGCTCACATTGCTGGCGGGCTTCAGCGCCCGGCGGCAGAAAGAGCTGCCCGACTCCGTACTCGCCGGCTCCCGGCAGCGTCACCCCGGCGTCACCGGCGGCGCGCTTCAAAAAGTCATGGGGAACTTGCAGCAGAATGCCCGCTCCGTCGCCTGTGCAGGGATCGCAACCCTGTGCGCCACGGTGGGTAAGGTTCTCCAACACCTGGAGCCCTTTGCGGACGATGTCATGCGACTTCTGGCCTTTGATGTTGACGACAAAGCCGATGCCGCACGAGTCTTTCTCGTGTTGAGGGTCGTAGAGCCCTTGCTTCGGTGGAAGCCCTGGGAGTTCCATCATGCGTATCTCGTGAAAAAGGCAGGTCTTTTCCTGCTGGACGGAGGCCCTATCGAGAGGAACCAGGGACGAAGGATCCCGTTACTCTAGAGGCAATGTCCGTTCGTGAATCGTCGCTCACATTAATGGAAGGAAGAATCCTCTGTCAAGACGAGGAGATGGCCTCCCGACGCGCCAATTTCGCCAGTCATTCCCTTGACTTTATTTCCTCCTCTGCCCTACCATCCGCCGCATGCCACAAGGTCCTGTGATCTCAACCATTCACAGCATGGCGGACGTGTGGGAAGCCTACCGCCACGAGCTGGACGGGGTCGAGGAACAGGTCAAAAAGCACAGTAATTCCAGCGTTACCCTGGTCAATACGGTCGCCGCGCATATTCTGAACAGCGGCGGCAAACGTGTCCGTCCCCTCCTCCTCCTCCTGTCTGCCAGGCTCTGTGGATATGGCGGCCGCGAGCACCATCAACTCGGCAGTATCATTGAGTTTATCCATACGGCCACCCTGCTTCACGACGATGTCGTCGACGACGCGGATATCCGCCGCGGACGCCGGACGGCCCGCAAGGTCTGGGGCAACCAGATCAGCATCCTGGTCGGGGACTATCTCTACTCGAAAGCCATGTGCCACGTCGTGGAATTCCGCAGCCACGGCATTAACGAAGTGTTGGCCGACGCCTGCAAAAAAATGGCGGAAGGCGAAGTGCTCCAGCTCTATTACAACGGCAACCCGGACATGCCGGAAGTCGACTATCTCAAGATCGTCGAGCATAAGACCGCCGGCCTCATTGCCGCCGCCTGCCGGATGGGCGCGATACTCGCGGAGGCCCCGGACAGGCAGCAGGACGCCCTCTACCGTTTCGGGCAGTACCTCGGCATCGCGTTCCAAGTGGCGGATGATACGCTCGACTATACGGCGAACGGCGAATCCCTCGGCAAGACGCTCGGACAAGATTTGCGCCAGGGCAAGGCGACGCTGCCCTTGCTGCACCTGCTGCAACATTGCCCCGAGAGCGACCGGCAAATGATCAAAGACCGCATGGAGACGCGCACGCTGACGGAAAGTGACCTGAGCCGGCTCATCCGCTTGATGGAAGACTACGGCTCTATCGCTTATGCCCTGGACCGGGCGCAGGCCTACGTCAACGCCGCGAAGCGCGATCTCGAATCGTTCGAAGACAGTGCGGCCAAACGAGCCCTTATGGTCGTGGCCGACTATATGGTCACCCGCGACCGATAGTCGTTTTCCGCGCGGTCTCACTGCCGTACCGGGTGGGGCGGGCAACGCGAGGAGAACGGCCCAACCTTTCGGTTTATTCTCAACGTTCGATCCGTCGGACCCACGGAGAAAAGGATAAGGCATGGCACAAATCATTCCGTTCCGAGGTGTGTTGTTCGATCCGGCCGTCGTCGGCGCCGTGCGCGACGTCGTCGCGCCGCCCTATGACATCATCGATCCGGCGGGCCAACAGGCCCTGCACGATCGCCACCCACAGAACATCATCCGGCTGGAACTCGGCCAGGACAAATCGGGCGACAACGCCGCCTCCAATCGCTACAGCCGCGCAGCCGAGTCGCTCAAGGACTGGCTTGCACGCGGCGCGTTGAAGCGCGACGCGCAACCCACAATCTACTACCACACGATCGAATATCAGGCGCCCTATTCGGACGCCCGCGCGCCCAAGAAGACTCTGCGCGGCTTTCTCGTCACCACGAAACTGGAGTCGCTCGACTCCGGACACATCTATCCCCATGAGAACACCCGCTCGGCCGCCAAAACCGACCGGTTAAACCTGCTCCAGGCCTGCAAGGCCAATTTGAGCCCGATCTGGCTGCTGTACTCGGACCCGCAGAACGCGATCCTCAGCCTCATCGAGCAGGCCGTGAAAGGCCTGCCGGCGCGCATCGATTTCCAAGACGACGCCGGCTGCCGCCAGCGGCTCTGGGCCGTCTCGGAACCGACGATCGTGAAGCAGGTCGTCGATCAGATGCAGAGCAAGCCGCTGTTCATCGCCGACGGGCACCATCGCTACGAGACCGCCTTGAACTACCAGCGGCTCCGCCGGGAGCAGGCCGGTAATCCCGCCGGCCTCCAACCCTACGACGGCGTGCTCATGATGCTGGCGCCTCTGGAAGATCCGGGTCTGACCGTGCTGCCGACCCATCGCGTCACCACGACGCCGCTGCCGTCTTACGACACGATCACCTCGTTGCTGGGAGAGAAATTCGACTTCGTGGAGTTTCCCTTCACCGTCGCCACGAAAACGCCGGTGCGCGAGAAATTTCTGGACGCCTTGCGGACCAACGGCAAGCACGCGCCGACCTTCGGTCTGGCGCTCAAAGGCGACGATCGCTACGTCACGCTCACGCTGAAGGCCGCCTATCGCCCGGGCCCCCAAGCCTCTCCACGAACCAGGCTCGACGTGTCGCTGTTGCAGCAACTGGTGGTCACCGCGCTCTGCGCGACGCAACAGGAGCAGGAGGCGATCGTCTACACCAAGGACGACCATGAAGCGCTCGACTGGGCCGCGAACGGCACCGGCACCGGCGCGTTGCTCTTGAATGCGACGAAGGTCTCGGAAGTCCAAGCCGTGGCGACCGCGGGCGAACGGATGCCGCACAAGTCGACCTATTTCTATCCGAAGCCGTTGACGGGATTGGTCATCAACGTAATGGAGACGTAAGGGGTTAGGCGCGAGGCGAGGGATATGAATACGCGAAAACCTGTGTCGTCAGATCGCCTGACGCCTTACGCTTCACACCTCACGAGGCAGGCATGAAAGCGAAGATCCTCATCGTCGACGACGATCCCGACATCGTCATGATGTTGGAGGACCGCCTTCAGGCCTCGGAATACGGCACGATCATCGCCCGGGACGGGGTCCAGGCCCTCGAGACCGTCGAGCAGGAAGCCCCCAACCTCATCCTCCTCGATCTCGACATGCCCAAGCTGAGCGGCTTGGACGTGCTGAAGCGGCTGCCCAAGGTCAAAACGGCGGAAGACGTGCCGGTCATCGTGATGACCGCGCACGGCTCGATCGAAACGGCCGTTGAAGCGATGAAAAACGGCGCCTACGACTTTCTCACCAAGCCGCTCGATAAAGACCATCTCTTGTTCGTCATCGGCAAGGCGCTGGAGCGCGATCAGCTTAAACGCCAAGTCGCGTGCCTGCGCTCCGAAGTGGACAGCCGTTACGCTTCGATCATCGGCACCAGTGCGAAGATCCGGACCGTGATGGAAGCGGCGCAACGGGCGGCCAAATCCGACGTCGGCGTCCTGCTGCTCGGCGAAAGCGGAACGGGCAAAGAATTGTTCGCGCGGTCGATTCACCAGTGGAGCCCCCGCCACGCCAGTCCGCTGGTCGTCATCAACTGCGTCGCGCTGACGGAAACCCTGCTGGAGAACGAACTGTTCGGCCATGAGCGCGGCGCCTTCACCGGCGCGGACCGGCTGCAAAAGGGCAAGCTGGAGATGGCGGACGGCGGCACAGTCTTCCTCGACGAAATCGGCGACATGTCGCTCGCGCTGCAGGCGAAACTCCTGCGCGTCTTGCAGGACCGCGAGTTCCACCGCGTCGGCGGCACCCGGCTGGTGTCGGTTAACATCCGCGTCATCGCCGCAACGAACAAGGACCTCAAGCAGGCGGTACGGACCGGCCAGTTCCGCGAAGACCTCTTCTTCCGGCTCAACGTGATCAACCTCACGCTCCCGCCGCTGCGGGAACGGCAGGACGACATTCCGGCGCTGGCAAAATACTTCCTCAACCGCCATGCCAAAGAAGCCAAGCGCCCGGGCATGCTGTTCAGCGCGACCGCGATGGACGCGCTGACCCGCTATCACTGGCCGGGCAACATCCGCGAGCTCGACAACGTCATCGCCCGCGCGGTGATCCTCAGCCCGACGGAAACGATCGAGGCGGACATGGTGCTGCTGGACAACAGCGGCAGCGGCGCCCAACCGGAATCCCTCACCTACATCTCGCTTCCCTACCATGAGTCGATGCAGGCGCACAGCCGCCACATCATCGACCAGGCGCTGCGTTATGCCGCCGGCAACCAAACGAAGGCCGCGGAGCGCTTGCAGCTCCAACGCACCTATCTCGCCCGCTTGATCAAGCAACAACGGGACCGGCAGGAAGAAATTTAAGAGTTGGCCGGCGCGCCGGGCAGCGCGCGGGCAGAGAGCTGAATGACGCCGGCGGTGGCATCCTGTTCCGCCTGGGCGTAGCGCTCGGGCGTGCCGATGTCGGACCAATAGCCGTGATGATCGAACCCCAACACCGGCTCGTCGCGTTGGATGGCCGCGACGTAGGTGTCGATGATCGAGGACTCTTTCCCTTTCGGCACGTCGCGAAGGAGACGGGGATTCAGGATGTGAATCCCCGCAAACATTCTCGGATGGGCCGGCTCGCCCGGAGTCTTTCCCCGGCCGGTGATGCGCAGGACACGATTCTGTTCTCCCACCTCCACGAGTCCCCAGCGCGCGGCATCAGGATCGGGCCGTAGCACCAACGTAGCGGACGCGTTGCGCTGCTGATGAAACGTCCAGAGCGCTTCTAGATCGATCTCCACCAACGTATCGCCATTGAGAATGAGAACCGGCGAACCGGAAAAATGCGGTTCGGCCTGCTTGATGCCGCCGCCGGTCCCCAAGATCACCGGCTCGTGCGAATAGATGAGGCGGAGCCCGAACTTGCTCCCACTCCCCAGCGCCTGTTCGATCATCGGTCCCAGGTGGTGGAGATTGATGACGACGTCGTGAAACCCGTGCCGCTTGAGCAGGAGCAGGTTCCACACGATCAACGGAGTGCCGGCGATGGGCAGGAGCGGTTTGGGAATGGTGTTCGTCAACGGACGGAGGCGGGTGCCCAACCCTGCCGCTAATATCATTGCTTTCATGAAGCCCCGCCAGGCGTAAGGAGTGCGGGCGGAGAGGTCGTACTGCCTCCTCGCCTCACCCCGAACACCTCACTGCTCATTGCAGTTCCGGCACATAGGCGCTCATCAGCTTGCGCAGGGTGAACAGCTCCGGATACTTGTGCAAGTTGCGTTGCACGTACCCGAGCAACCGCGGAATGTCGGCCAGGAATTTGGGATTGCCTTTCACGCGATCGATGTAGACGAACCGGCCGGCGGCTTTGAGGTTCCGCTGCAGGCTGGTGAAATCGAACAGGCGGCGGAAGGCTTCGCGATTCGACCAGAGCTGCCGCTGTGCTTCGACTTGGTCGAGGTAATACCCGATCAGCCGGTCGATCAGCGCCTCATCCAGCTCGATATAGGCGTCCCGCAGGAGCGAGGCCACGTCGTACGTGGCCGGCCCCATCAACGCGTCCTGGAAGTCGATGACGCCGAGCCGCGGTCCCTCCACCATCAAATTGCGCGAATGGTAGTCGCGATGGACGAACACGCGGGGCTGCCCGGCGAGCAGTTCTGAAATCTTGCGGAATTCTTCGCGCATCGCCGCGCGGTCGGCTTCGCCCATCGGCTTCCCCTGCCGCGCTTCAATCCCATATTCGAGAAAATGATCGAACTCCCACATGAGCAACGGCACGTCGAAGCTGCGATGAAACGCGAGGCATCCCGGATCGGCTGGTGAAGTCGCCCGGACCTGCATCTGCACCAGCACATCCAACGCCCGGCGGTAGCGCTGTTCCACATCGTGTGGAGGAGCCGCGCGGCAAGCCTCCGACAACGTGAGATCACCGAAATCTTCGAGATAGAGGAGGCCCGCTTCCTGATCGTAGTAGTGGAGCTTCGGCACCGGGATCCCGGCTTTGGCGAGATGCCAGAGGATATTGAGAAACGGGAGCTCCGTGATCTGGTGTGAGGCTCCACTGACCGCTTCTTCCGACTGCTTGAAGGCCTCCGGTTCGGCCAGTTGCATGAGAATCAGCGAGGACACCGTCCCACCCTGGACGTCGATCCGGAAGTAGCGGCGGTTCGACGCGTCGCCGGCGAGCGGCGTCAGTTTGTGCAGCTTCCCGGCAGACGGCAGCCGTCGCTGAAGGGCATCGGCAACACGGGCTCGGTCAGGCAAGGCCAGCGGGGTCTTGGGAGCGGCGGGACCGGTGGTCGTCATCGAGGCGCATTATACATGAATGGTCATCGGGACCGAACTGTTATCGCAGCGCGTCATGATCTGTCCGACCGGTTCCACAACCAGACGGCGACGGCGGCTCCGACGGTATCGGCTACCCAATCGAGCGCACTCGCTTCCCGCGGCGGGACGAAAGCCTGATGGAGTTCATCCGTCATCCCGTACAACGACGCTGCCACGATGGCAAACCCCATCGCACGTGGCGCGAGGACGGACCCGCCGGCATGCCGGGCGGCGCGGGCGCAGAGGAGCGCCAGCACTCCGTACTCCACCGCATGGAGCACCTTGTCACTGACGTCGCGGAAGAGAAACCCCGGCAGGTCGTCTTCCGGATGCGTTTGAGAGGAGAGGAAAAAAATCAGACCGGCGTAGAGCCCGACCGGCAACCAGTACCGGACGAACGCGGCGGTTCCTGTCCGCTCAGATACCGATGGATCGAGTGCCATTTCACTCCGTTCGTTGCAAGGCCCATATCCCTATGACATACTGAACTCAAGTCCGCAATATTCTTCAGAGATTACGCCATGAAGACCGCGCGCGTTTGCTTCCTGTGGCACATGCATCAGCCCTACTACACCGATCCGGTGACGGGGTCGGCGAGCATGCCCTGGGTGCGACTCCATGCGGCAAAAGCCTACTTCGACATGGCACACGTGCTCGAGCGGTTTCCTTCGGTCCAGGCCACCTTCAACTTCACCCCGTCCCTCCTTTTGCAGCTTCAGGAAATCGGCAGCGGAACCGTCCGCGACCTCTTCGACGAACATGCGCAGCAGCCGGCCGACCAATTGCAGCCGGAACAGAAGGCCTTCATCGTCCGGCATTTCTTTTCGGCCAACTGGGCCACCATGGTGCGGCCCTTCCCGCGTTACCACGAGTTGCTGGTCAAGCGGGGCCTCGAAGTCTTCGGACAGGAGTTGGAACGGGTTGCGCGCCAGTTCACCACGCAGGAATTGCTGGACCTGCAGGTCTGGTTCAACCTGGCTTGGTTCGGCTACGGCATGGTTCGGAAATTTCCGCAGCTTGCGGCGCTCCGAAAGAAAAACCGCGGGTTCACCGAGGAAGACAAGCAAGAGGTGCTCGCGCTGCAACGGACCGCCGTCCAGGAGATCATTCCCCTGTATCGGCGACTCGCCGAGCGGGGGCAGATCGAACTGACAACGACGCCTTTCTTCCATCCGATCCTGCCGCTCGTGATCGATACTGATCACACGCGGAGAGCGAGGCCTGATCTGCCGCTCCCGGTGCGGTTCCGCGCACCGGAGGATGCCGAGGCCCAGCTCAAACGCGCCGTCGAGTTCCATACCGCCGCGTTCGGCCGCCCGCCGGTCGGACTCTGGCCCTCGGAAGGCTCCGTCTGCCCCGAACTGATCCCGATGTTATCGCCGCTCGGGTTGCAGTGGCTGGCCACGGATGAGGGGATACTGACGCGCTCGCTCCAGGAGGCCCACCAACCCTGGAACCGCCAGAACGACCTCTATCGCCCCTATCGGGTCGGACCGGAGAGCCGTGAGGTGTCGATCATCTTCCGCGACCGCGAGCTCTCCGACGCATTCGGCTTTCTCTACCACAAAACGACGCCGGACAACGCCGCGGACGACGTACTCCGGCGCATCCGCACGATCGCGCATGAGACGACGCAAGAAGAGGTCTTGATTCCCATCGTCCTCGACGGGGAAAACCCCTGGGAGCATTACCATGAGGGCGGTGAACAGTTTCTCTCGCGCCTCTACGAGGCCTTTGCCAATGGAGCGCTGAACGAGGGCGAGACGCTCCGCGTCGCCAGTTCCACCATGGGACAGGCCCTGGCCGCGATGCCGCCCGGTCCCACGCTCCCTCATCTCCATTCGGGCTCCTGGATCAATCAGGACTACAAGATCTGGATCGGCCACCACGAGGACAACCGCGGATGGGATCTCGTCGGCCAGACACGCTCCAAGCTGCTCGAACTCACCCCGACCTTGCCGCCGGACCGGGCTCAAGCCGCCTGGAACGAACTTTACGCGGCGGAGGGCAGCGACTGGTACTGGTGGTACGGCGACGATTTCGAAACGGCGTACAAGGACGAATTCGACCGGCTTTTCCGCACGCACTTGAGAAACGTCTGGACCTTGGCCGGCGCCGTGCCGCCGGATTCGCTCAACCAGCCGATCTGCGGCGTTCGGCTGACGCCCGACGGCCGCTCTCGTGTCACACAGCCGGTGATGCTGGTGTCTCCCACGCTGGACGGCATGGTAACGGACTTCTTCGAATGGCGCGGCGCCGGCGCCATCGACCCGCACCCGCCGCTCGGCGCCATGTGGAAGGCCGACGGCCTTTTTACCGCGATCCACTTTGGATGGAGTTTCGAACATCTGTTCTTCCGATTCGACCCGGACGAACGATCGGAAACCCGCCGGCAGCAGATGCGCCTGGAATTGCATGTGCAAACGGCTGCCGCATCGTTCCGGATTTCGGCTCCATTGACCCCGTCGGAGGCGACAACCTATCAGTTGGAACGTCTCACGACATCAGGCTCCTGGGAGACGCTCGGCCAGCCGCGACTGCTGGGCTTTCGCCAGATACTCGAACTCGCGATCCCGCTGAAAGAGATCGGTCTGGAGGCCGGTCAAGAAGTCCGCCTGACGGTGGTCGTACAGCACAACGGTTTGGAGGCGGCGCGCTACCCGCACGATCAGCCCGCCCTGCTCACGGCGCCGGGACCGGAATTCGAAGCGACCGTGTGGCGGGTGTAGACAAATTGTGAGACGTGAACCGTAAGGCGTGCGGTGGGGGCTATGATCGCTTTTCCCAATCCGCGTCAAATTCAACTGTTACCGTCTCCTGACGCCTGACAAGGTTGGAGGAACTCATGCCTGATTTACGACGTGACCCGATTGTCGGCCGATGGGTAATCATCTCCACGGAGCGGAGCGGGAGACCGCACGAATTCGGCCCGCTGCAGTCGGCCAAACCGCTCTCGACAGCCCTCTGCCCCTTCTGTCCCGGCCAAGAGCGGTTGACGCCGAAAGAAATCATGGCCTACCGCCCTCAACCGTCTGAGGCAAATCAGCCGAACTGGACCGTGCGTGTCGTGCCGAACAAGTTTCCCGCCCTCCAAGTCGAAGGGGACCTCGACCGCGAAGGACTCGGGCTGTACGACCGCATGAACGGCATCGGCGCCCACGAGGTCATCATCGAAGGACCGGACCACAAGCACAGCCTGGCCGACATGCCCCCCAAACGGATCGAAGACGTGCTTTGGGCCTATCGCGACCGGATCATCGATCTCAAGAAAGATCTCCGCTTCCGTTATATCCTCATCTTCAAGAATCACGGCGCCACCGCCGGCGCCACGCTCGAGCATAGCCATTCGCAACTCATCGCCCTGCCGGTCGTGCCGACCAGCGTGCTCAATGAAATCGAGGGCTGCCGCAACCACTATCAGCAAAAAGAACGCTGCATCTATTGCGACATCGTGCGGCAGGACCTCGCCGACGGCGACCGCGTCGTCGCGGAAAACCCAGAGTTCGTCTGCGTCACTCCCTTCGCGCCACGTTTTCCCTTCGAAATGTGGATTCTCCCCAAGCGCCATGCGGGCTATTTCGAGGAGAGCCACAAGCAGCAGTTCGAGTTTCTCGCGCCGATCCTGTCGGAATCCCTCCGCCGAATGGACAAGGTGCTCTCGAAACCGGCCTACAACTTCGTGCTCCACAGCTCGCCGCTGCACGAAAAGACCGGCGACTTCTACCATTGGCACGTGGAAATCATCCCGAAGCTCACGCAGGTGGCAGGTTTCGAATGGGGCACGGGGTTCTACATCAATCCCGTCTCACCGGAAGAGTCGGCCAAATTCTTGCGGGACGCCGTCCTCTAACAAGTCCTCCTCTTGCCCCTCTCCTGCAGGGAGGCTTATGATCGCGCCATGCAGGTCCAGCTCAGCCATCCGGCCAGAACCGTCGACATCAAAGGCCCCAAGAAGGCCAAGGACGTGCTGCGCGAGCTCAATCTCGTGGTGGAAGCACACTTGGTGATTCGCGGGGACGAGCTGGTCACCGAAGACGAGATGCTCTACGATCAGGATCAAGTGGAAATTAGGCCGGTCATTTCAGGGGGCAGCGACTAGCGAGGCAACCTGAATCTTGGCAAGCCATCCCCGATATAAGGCAAGCAAAACGATTGAAGAGCCAGCGGATTAGGCCTCAAGCACTCTTCCTTGTAGGAACTTTTAACCTTTCTCTGTTGGTGACGCACAGACGACGAGGCTGTACCCACCGGTCAGGAGCGCAGACAATCTGTCACCTAGCACCGACGTCAGCAATCGCGGCACAAGCATGATGGCCTGGCGGATGTTTCTTGGCATCGTGCGCCTAAACATGGGGCTCAGAAAAGAGTCCTCGATCTTGTACCCCGCATATTTGAGAGTTTCTATCGCGGTATAGATGTTGAAATAATGGAGGTGCCCCACCTCTTCTCGGACGAAGCGTAAACCACCTGTCAGAAGCTTTGCCACGCTCATATCCAACGGAATAATGAGAATGAACCTTGAACCTCGTTCACGCAACTGTCTCAAGAATCCGATGTAATCATCAACGTGCTCGAACACATCCAGACACAGCACCAAATCAAAGGTCTGTTGTACGTCAAAAATATTCTGGGGCGAAAACGCGAGATTGCCCGTCGCATTCTCGGTCCAGAACTGAGCGACATCCTTCGATGTATCAAATCCGTAAAACTGTTCGTCGCGAAACGTCTTGGCCAGAATTGACACAACAAGCCCCGCCCCACATCCCACATCGGCGCAATTACTGAAGTCTAGGTTCATGCGTTGGAGCATCTGCATCACGAGACCCGCCTTATACGGACTGTCCTCTTGATGCCAGTTGGTGTTCTGTTTCAGGTACGACCCGTCGCTATATCGATCTGGCATCCCACTGCTCCTTGCCTGATCATGCGCTCATAGATAAGACTCACTCCAAACACACTTGTGAGTCCCCTTAATAGTCACGCCGTTGCGAGAATTAGCCACCACTCTCTTTCCCCGCCCAATTTGCATTTCCTAGGATCCGCCTCGTATCATTGCAATTAATCATGAACTGCACGAAATGTAAAACCAAAGCGACGATCAAGATTCCCCGCCACCATGCGGCCTTCTGCAAAGCTTGCTTCAATCAGTTCGTCCAGGATCAGGTCGCGCGCGCGATCAAGTCGGAGCAGATGTTCAAGAGAGAGGATCGGATTCTGGTCGCGGTGTCAGGCGGGAAAGATAGTTTGGCGCTCTGGGATATTCTGTTGAAGCTTGGCTACAAGGCCGACGCGCTCTATGTGAACCTCGGCATCGCCGGCTATTCGGACCGTTCACAGGAGAAAGTCCGGCGCTTCGCCGAGACCGTCGCGGCTCCCTTGAATGCGACGCTCCACACTCATACGGTGGAGCAGGAAGAAGGCGCCGGCATTAAGGAATTGTCGATGCTCACACACCGCCCGACCTGCAGCACCTGCGGCACCATCAAGCGCTATCAGTTCAACCGGGTCGCGATCGAGCAGGACTACGACGTGATGGCGACCGGGCATAACCTGGACGACGAAGCGGCCCGTCTACTGGGCAACCTGCTGCATTGGCAGGAGGAATATTTGGACAAGCAGGGGCCGTCACTCCCCGCATCGGTCGAGGGGTTCGCCAAGAAAGTGAAGCCGCTCTATCGGCTGTCGGAGCGCGAACTGGCCGCCTACTGCGTGCTCAATAAAATCGATTACATCGTGGACGAATGCCCCATGGCCCAGGGCGCCAGGACGCTCCTCTATAAGGAGGTGCTGAATAGGCTGGAAACCGAATCCCCCGGCACCAAGCAGTACTTCTATTGGGGCTTTTTGGAAAAGCAGCGAAAACAGGCCGCGACGCCAACCAGCATGACGGAAAAAGATCAGGCCATGCTTCACCCCTGCGCCACGTGCGGCCAGCCCACCACCGCCGAGACCTGTTCCTACTGCAAGATGATGGCGCGGGCCAGAGCCGCGGTCCGCTGATCTCCCACATCCGGTACCGTTGGTCCACACCGTCAGCTGCGCGCTGATTTCCCCTGCCCTTGCAATGCCCCAGGCGACCCCGTAAGCTGCGCCCACGACTGTTGATCTGGCTCCATTCGACGTTATCTACGCGACATGGCTACCTCCTCCCGCGACTTCTACCAGATTCTCGGCGTGTCTCGGTCCGCCTCGGCGGACGACATCAAGAAGGCCTACCGACGCCTTGCCCGCCAATACCATCCCGACATGCACAGCGGCGCCAAGAAGGCCGAGATGGAGAAAAAATTTAAAGAGCTGAATGAAGCGCACGAAGTCCTGTCCGACCCCGACAAGCGGAAGAAGTACGATCAATACGGCGAACAGTGGGAGCAGGCCGAAGCGTACGAGAAGGCCCGCCAACAGGCGGGAGCGCAGGGATTCAACTGGCAGCAGCAACCCGGCGGCGGATTCGGCACCGAGGGTTTTTCCGACATGTTCGAGAGTCTGTTCGGCGGCCGGAGCCGCCAAGGGAGCGGACGAGGATTTCCCGTTCAAGGGGACGACCTGGAAACCGAAGTGGAGTTGAGCCTCCGTGAGGTGCTGACCGGCGTGACCAAACGCGTGAACCTGCGGGAACCGGTTCCCTGCACCGCCTGCCAAGGGTCTGGAACCTTGCGGGGACGCACCTGCCCGACCTGCCTGGGCTCCGGCTCCGTCGCGGAATCCAAGACGATCGAGGTAAAGATTCCCGCCGGCGTCCAGGACGGCACCCGCGTGCGCGTCGGCGGGAAAGGCCAGCCGGGACAACATGGCGGGAAGCGCGGCGATTTGTATCTCCATGTGACCATCCCCGCTGATCCGATCTTTCGGCGGCAAGGCAGCGACCTGCTCGTCGCACTCCCCGTCTATCCTTGGGAAGCGGCGCTCGGCGCCGAGGTAATGGCCCCGACCCTGACCGAACCGGTCAAGGTGAAAGTTCCCGCCGGCAGCAAGGCCGAAGCCAAACTGCGCCTCAAGGGAAAGGGCCTCCCGTCCGCCACCGGCGGATACGGGGACCTCTTCCTCACCCTGCACGTCGTGATGCCCCCGTCGGTGACGGAGGAGGAGCAGGTGCTCTTCGAGCGCCTCGCCCGCATGAAACATCCGGATCCCCGCACCGAACTCCTGAACCAAGCCAGACGCCGCTCATGACGCCGACCGAGTACGCGGTGCTCGCCTTCAGTTCCCTCTTCGTCATCGTCGATCCCATCGCCACCGTCCCGGCCTTCCTCGCCATGACCGCTCGCGACACGATTGCGCAGCGCCTCCGCATGGCGCGCGTCGCCTGTCTGGTCGCCGTCGGCATCCTGGCGGGTTTCGCCCTCGTGGGCCAAGTATTGTTCTCGCTGCTGGGGATCACGTTGCCGGCCCTGCAGGTCGCCGGCGCGCTGGTCCTCTTGCTGGTATCGCTCGACATGCTGCGAGCGCAGCGGTCCCCCGTGCAGGAAACCGCCGCCGAGACAGCGGAAGGGGCTACGAAAGACGACATCGCCGTCACGCCGCTCGCCGTACCGATGCTCGCGGGGCCCGCCGCCATTTCCACGGTCATCCTGCTGGACGCGCAAGCCGCGTCCTGGGCCTATCGAGCCCTGCTCCTGGCTTGCGTTGCCCTGGTCGGTCTGGCAAGCTACGGCATCCTGGCTCTGGGCGCCTCGGGAGCCAGATGGATCAGCCCCCTCGCGGAGAAAATCATCACCCGCCTGATGGGTTTGCTCCTGGCCGCCTTGGCCATTCAATTCCTGCTCAACGGGCTGAAGGCCGAAGGCGGTTTGTTTATGCGATAATGTTGCGTTCGACGGAATTGATCGTTCGTCTCTTCAACCGAAGGAGGACCGCATGACTAGGACATCACGTTTGTTGTTGCACCTCGGCTTCGCGTCGGCCCTGACGCTTGCGGCCGGATTCTCCGGCGCCTGGGCGAACGAGCCTGGCTACGGGCACGGCGGAGGCAAGGACGGCTACGGAGGTGGAAGCCACGGCGCCATGGGCAGCCACGGCATGGGCATGATGCACAGCAGCACCGGCCATTTGATCCGCCATTTGCTGAAGCATGAAAAAGACATCGGGCTGACGGCCGAGCAGGTCGCGAAGCTGAAGGACATTCAGCTTAATCTCGACAAAGCCCGCATCAAGGCCGAAGCCGACATTCAGGTGGCCGAGCGCGAGTTGAAGGCGCTCACCGACGACGAGAAGTCCGATCTCGGCGCGATCGAAGCGAAGATCAAGCAGAGCGAGGCGATGCAGACCGCGCTGCGGATGACCTCAATCAAGACGCGTCGCGAGGTTCTCGGCCTCCTGACCGCGGAGCAGCGGGCGAAGGAGAAGACCGAGCACGACAAGATGATGCAGCAACACAAGGAAGGCGGGAAGGGCTCGGGCAATCCGCACGGCGGCACGGCGAACCCGCACGGGGCCAATCCCCACGGCGGAGCGAATCCCCACAAGGGAACCGGCACCCCGTCCGCTCCGGGCAGCTTGTCCGTTCAATAACGGTTCCGAAACAGGAGGTGGCCGATGAACTGGATCACTCTGGTTGTGACACTCACGGTTGGCTCGATGTTCCTCCTCAGCACACCGGCTTGGAGCGACAAAAAGAAAGACGAGGACGGTGATGTCGCCGCCCTTGTCAAAGACGCCAAGATTACCATCGATCAGGCCGTGAAGACGGCCACCGAGAAGGTCCCCGGCACGGTCGTCGAGGCGGAACTGGAAAAGAAACACGGCAAGACGATCTGGGAAGTGGAAGTGCTCGGAGCGGACGGGAAGGTGACGGAAGTGCATCTCGACGCCGCCACCGGCGCCGTGATCGACACGGAAGCGAAGGATAAGAAAGACGAAAAGAACAAGGACGGGAAGAAAGGAAAGTAATCGGATCATGCCCAAGGAATTGAAGCTCAAGAGCCACGATCTGCTGGTCGGTCCCGGGCGGGCTCCCGCCCGCGCGATGTTGAAAGCCGTGGGATTCACCGACGAGGACCTGTCCCGCCCGATCATCGGCGTCGCCAATACCTGGATCGAGGTCATGCCCTGCAACTATCACTTGCGTCGCCTCTCGGAGCGCGTGAAAGCCGGCATCCGCGCGGCCGGCGGGACGCCGATCGAATACAACACGATTGCGGTCTCGGACGGCATTTCGATGGGCACGGAGGGCATGAAGGCATCGTTGATCAGCCGCGAAGTCATCGCGGACTCGATCGAACTCGTGGCGCGCGGGCATCTCTTCGATGGCGTCGTGGCCCTGTCGGGCTGCGACAAGACAATCCCCGGCACCGTGATGGCGCTGGCGCGGCTGAACGTGCCTTCGCTGATGTTGTATGGCGGATCGATCATGCCGGGGCAGTTCCAGGGCCATGACGTGACGATCCAAGACGTCTTTGAGGCGGTCGGCAAACATGCGTCGGGCAAGATGACCAACGCCGAGTTGAAGGATCTCGAAGATCATGCCTGCCCGGGGCCGGGCGCCTGCGGGGGCCAGTTCACCGCGAACACGATGGCGATCGCGTTCGAGTTTCTCGGCATGTCGCCGATGGGACGGAACGGCGTGCCGGCGATGGACCATAAGAAAGACGACGTGGCGTTCGAATGCGGCAAGCTGGTCATGGACCTGCTCAAGCAGGACCTGCGCCCGCGCCAGATCATCACGCGCAAGTCGCTGGAAAACGCCATCGCCGCCGTCGCAACCACCGGCGGTTCGACGAACGCCGTCTTGCATCTCCTGGCCGTGGCGCGCGAGGCAGGCATCAAACTGAGCATCGACGACTTCGACAAGATCAATCGGAAGGTGCCGTTGCTGGCTGACCTGAAGCCGGGAGGCCGGTTCGTCGCTGCAGACCTCTTCGCCGCCGGCGGTACACCTCTGGTCGCCAAACGGCTGCTCGACGCCGGCCTTCTGCACGGCAACCAACCGACCGTGACGGGCCGGACGATCGGCGAGGAAGCGAAGGGCGCGACCGAGACGCCGGGGCAGCAGGTACTGCGCCCGCTGTCCAATCCCATTAAGAAAACGGGCGGCATGGTGATCTTGAAAGGCAACCTCGCCCCGGAAGGCTGCGTGGTCAAAGTGGCCGGCCACTCCATGATGCACTTCCGAGGACCGGCTAAAGTGTACGACCGGGAGGAAGACGCCTTCGTCGCGGTGAAGGCGGGGCAGATCAAGGCCGGTGACGTGGTCGTAATCCGTTACGAAGGGCCGTCGGGCGGGCCTGGCATGCGCGAAATGTTGGGCGTGACCGCCGCCATCGTCGGCGCTGGCCTCGGCGATTCCGTTGCGCTGTTGACCGATGGACGATTCTCCGGCGCGACCCACGGCCTGATGGCCGGCCATGTCTCGCCGGAAGCGGTTCGCGGAGGCCCGATCGGCGCTGTGAAGACCGGAGACATGATCGTCTTCGACATCGCGAAGCGTGAACTGAACGTGGAACTCTCCAAGAAGGAGATCGCAGCGCGGCTCAAAAAAGTGAAACTGCCCGTTCCTCGCTACACGTCGGGTGTCATGGCCAAATACGCGCGGCATGTATCTTCGGCCTCGGAAGGTGCGGTGACAAGCTAGAACGACGGCTTCACCCTCGGCTTTTCCAGCCAAACCGTGAGCGTATGGGTCACGGCGTCTTCACGACTCATGCCGTGCAAGTACGGCAGGGAGGGAAGCGCTGCGGCAATGTCTTCACTGATGCGCGAGACGTCCTTCCGGACGATGAATCCCGCCTGACGAAACAAGCGGAGCCAGTCCGACCGTCTGAGACGGTTGACGTACGAGCTACGGTTCCATCTCATCGCCTTCCAGAGCCATTCCGGATACCGGAGACAGTCGAAGAGCTTGAGCGGCTGCGGGGAAGTATGCCCGTAAGAGGCATGGTCCCCGAGGTCAATCATCGCCACCATCCCGCCGCCGTCCCGCAAGACACGAAAACACTCGGCGACCGTCGTCTCGGGATAGCGTAAGTGTTCGAAGGCCGTGTAGGACCAGATCAGGTCGAATCGCGACGAGGCAAAGGGGACAAGCTTCCCGTCATAGACCCTATAGGCAATCTGCTTTTTCTCGGCTTCTTCAGGCCTGATATACGCCAGCACGTCGATCGCCGCACAGCTCTTGGCTCCGGCTTTGAGCGCCGTTTCCAAGACTTCCAACGTCTGCCCCGGTCCTATTTCCAAAATATCCTTCCCAACAGCCGGCTGAAACGTCGAGTACAGGTCAAACACCCGGGCGACGGCCGCAGGATCAGAATTGACTCCCGTGGAATGGTAGCGCTGAGCAGCTTTCGCCAAGGGCTCGAACGCCATCAGCAGATTTTTCGCGATTTCTATGGGAATGCCCATCTGATGGAACCTGGCAAGGCCTCACGCCGGAGGCTTCAAAACTCCCGGGCATGGTTTAGTAATAGGTGACGATCCGCTCCCGGCTGACGACCGTCTCCGTGAGCACGGTGGAGCCGTTTTTCTCCGTCCATCGTTGAACGGTTTCCTTGACCCAATTGCCCGCGTGATCGAATTCGTAGCTGACGACGGAGCGCTTCAAGTGGGCTTGTCGATAGAATTCGCTCGATTGCTCCACGCGATTGCCGTTGGGGTCATAACGAAACAGGTCCTTGCGCATCAACATGCCGTCTCCAGCGTAGAACCGGCTTTCTTTCAACCGCCCGAGCGGGCCATAGAGATGCGTCGCCTCCAGCACCAGCCGGCTCTGAAAGTAGCGCGCGTGATAGACCAATCCACCACGCACGTCGTACAGGCTTTTCTCGGCAATCCCCTGCCCGGTAATCATGACTTCTTCGTGGAGGATTCCCCGGCTGTCGTAGAGATAAAACGCCGCATGGGCCAACGTGCCTTCCTCGGTCGCCGCAATCTGGACCGACAGCCGTCCCTGGTCGTCCATTCCATAGCGGAAGTGCTTTCGAAACTCCACCTTGCCGTCCGGCGTGAAAGCCTGTTCTTCAATCAGCCGTCCCTGCTGGTCATACTGGTAGGCGTAGCGTGCGGCATCGGCTTCTTTGGCCGGGACCAATTCCAGCGCAGTGAGGCGACCGTCTCGATCGAATTGGTGGGTGGTCTTGAGCTGCGGATGTTTCGTGACGACCGTACGGACCGAACCGACGAGTTCGAGCTGGTCGAGGTCGGACTTCCCAGCGGCGACGGATGGCGTCGCAACCCACAGGAGCCCGGCGGAGGCCAGCAGGGCGAGAACGCGAACACGTGGGCCACAAGGTCGCTTCATGCGGCAGGCCAGCCTCTGGGCTCTATCTCCCCTTCATCCTGCCGCGCATTTCCGTAATCATCCCCTCGAGATCGGCTTCCGCCTTGGCACGGTCGCTGACCAATTGATCCAGATTGTAGGGCCTGGGGGTGACCGGTTCCGCCGTCACGGGCTTGGCCGGAGCCGGCGGCGGCACGCCAGGATTCCCCGGCGGAATCGGCTTGGCCTGCGCTGGAGCGGACGGAGCGAGCGGCACCTCAGCGCCGGCTTTGGTCTGTGGCGAGGGCCGAGCCGCCGACGCTGACGCACCACCCCCGACTCCCTGATCGGTCAACCATCGTTTGGCAACGCTTGCCTTCAGCGAAAAGCTGATGCTGGTAATCGGAAGGCCGTCGGAGGCGACGCGGGCGATCGCCGTATTGACTCCCACCATGCGGCCCTCGCCGTCGAGCAGCGGCCCGCCGGAATTGCCACGGTTTAGTCCTGTTTCCGTCTGATAGACATGTTTCCCATTCACGCCGTTGAAATTGTCGACTTCAGCGCTGATTACCCCGGTCGTCAAGGTCCAGAGGCCGCCCTGTTCGGGATGCCCGATCGCCACCACACGATCGCCGATCCTGGCTTGATCGGCTTCATCAAGTCGGACAACCGGCAAAGCGCCGGATATTCCGTCGAGTTTGAGGAGGGCAAGGTCGAGCGGTTGTGAGTAGGCGACCAGCGTGGCCCGTGCCATCCTGGATAGATCACTCTTGCTGTCGCCGGTCACCCGGACAGGCTTGAGATAGACCGAGAGCCGAGGATAGGGTTTTCCGCTTTGTTCATCGATGACGACGTGTGCGTTGGTCAGCACGTAGCCGTCGGCACGGATGATCGAGCCGGTCCCCCCGCTTCCCTTGTCCCCACGGGCCGGATGTCCCATGACCATGACGACAGCCGGAGAGGCCGATTCGTAGATTTCTCTGGGCGAGAGGTCTTTGGCCAGCACAGCGTTCGCACCCCAACCGGACAGCACCGATACCAGCACCCAGAGAATCGGCTTCATCGCGGCCTCCTCAGGTCGGAGTCTAGGGGATCGTCACTCAGCAACTGCATTATACGATGGAACGCGCGACAGGACCAGGAGTTGACCGCAAGGGGTTGGCCGACTTCCGAAACAGCCGTGGCCCTCGAACGTCGAGGCCTCTACGCCTGACTTAACGTACCACGGCCCCGTGGTCTCGAGATCGCGGCGCATCAGCTTGGTGCGGGATCGATCGGTTCCGACGTTTCTCCAACAGGCGGTCGTAGAGCCGCTCGTACCGCTTGACGGTTTCTCGAATGTGGAATTCTTCCGCGAGGGAGCCGGTTGGCCTCGCAGCTGATGCGGTCGAGCCCTCTCGCTGTGCGAGTACCTGAAGGACGGCTTGAGCCAGGCTTTCGACATCGCCCACCGGACAAAGCCGCCCAATGGGCTCGCCCGTCACGACTTCCGCGGCGCCTCCCACATCGGTCGCCACGATGGGCAGGCCGGAGGCTCGAGCTTCGAGCAGCACTCTGGGAAGCCCTTCCCAGTGGGAGGTGAGGAGAAAAGCATCCATCGCCTGCATCATGTCGGCCACATCGCGCCGCCAGCCCAGGAGCCGAACCCGGCCTTCAAGTCCCTGTCGGGCGATCAGCGCTTCCACTCGCGGCCGGAGTTCACCGTCACCGATCAGCAGGAACCGCACATCCGCTCGCGCCTCGACGACGCGCTTCGCGACAGCCACGAAATCTTCAGGTGCCTTTTGTGGCTTGAGGCAGGCCACCGTCCCGACGAGCGTGGCGGTGGCGCTGATTCCCAATGCAGTTCTGATCTGCTCACGAGCCGCTCCGGCATGGGGCTGCTGAAAGGGCTCGGGATCGATGCCGGGCCGGACAAGCGACACGTTGTCCATGAAGAGCCCCCAGGTTCGCCCTTTCTCCAGATCCGCCTGCGACACCGCGATCCAATGGGTGGTGATCCATCCGGTGACCCGTTCGAGCCACACAAGGAGCCTTTGCAGCCAGCGGGGCTGGGCCGGCGTGACGCCGTAGCCGTGGATCGTGTGAACGATCACTGGCACTCCGGCCAACCAGGCGGCCCAGCGGCCGAGAATCCCCGCTTTGGAGCTATGGGTATGGACGACTGCTGGACGGAGACGCCGAAGGATCTTGATCAATCCGATCAAAGCCGCCAGATCATCGAACAGATGAATCTGCCGGCCCAGCGCCGAGAGAATGGTCACGTCCACATGGGGCAACCGCCTCGCGTCCTCCGTAAGGAGGCCGCCGGGCCCGGAGATCAAACGCGCCTGGTATTTCTCCGGATCGAGATGCGACACCACGTAGAGCGCCACTTCCTGCGCTCCACCCAGCTCCAGCTTCGTAATGATGTGGCAGACAGTGTTCACGGCGCGCGCGATCACGCAGAGACGGCCTGAGCCCCTTGCGAGCGGAGCCGCTCGGCGAGTTGTTTTCCCTGCCCGATCGCATCCTCCATCGACGTATGCTCCCAGCGCCCGTACCGTCCGATGGAGAAAATCCCTCTCCGCTCCAGTTCGGTCAGGATGGCCGGGACCGCTTTGGCCCGATGGCGATCGAAATACACGTAGGCATAGTGGAGATCTTTGATGTCGGCCACCACCAATTCATCCTCGCGGCGAAGAATCCCCGCCTGCTCCAACCCCGCTCTCGATCGGTGGACCAATTCATCGTCGGAGATCCGCTCAGTCGGCCGGTGGGACAGTTCCACATACATGGAACTGCATCCCGCCCGTCCCAAGGCCGGAGAAAAGTTCATCGGGAAACCGACGCGGTAGAAGGGATAGGCCGGCTCGGGAAAGTAGAGCCAATGTTTGTCGGAGACCTGCTCCCGCGCGACCGCCAGATTCACATTGGAGACCGACACCCATCGGAGTCCCTGCGCGGCCTCCTTCAGATGCTGCGGAAAGTCGCGGCAGCGGCCGACCAGCTCGGGAATGGGAATCGTCGATACTAGCGATTCGTAAGCCTCATCGACGACACGGCCGTCCTGGCGGTTCCGGAACTGCGCGCGGCGGCGCTTCGTATCAACCTCGACCAACTCCATCCCGCTGGCGACTGTCTGAATGCCGGGGAGAAACGATTCCGGCAGCGCCTTGATGCCGCTGGAGGCCGGATAGAGAAAGGAGGGGTTGTAGCCGAACGCTTTGTCTTTGATGCCCAATGCTCCGTTGATGACGTCTTTCAACTCGGGCTTGGGCACGAGCCAGGACACCCAATCCGAAGTCAGCTCGTCGAGCGAGACCTTCCACAGCTTTTCGTTGAAGGGGATCATGAAATGTTTGGCCATCCCCTCGCCGAGGTTGTCCAGGATCCACTGCTTGAAGGAGCGATCCTTGGCGGACAATGCGGACGCCGGCTTGGTCAGGGTCTCGACGAAGCCCAACAGGCATTCCCGCACGACTTCCGGCGGCAACCCGTAGGTATTCACCTGAAACGGATACTCCGTGTAGGTGCGATGGGAATACACGAATGATTTCCTGGCGTGCTTCTCCAATTTCCCGGCCAGCAGCCGTTCAACCAGCGCCTTGATTTCCGCCTGCCGGAAATGGAGGAGATGGCCGGTGTAGTCGAAGGTAAATCCCTCTTTTTCGTACGAACGGCAGAGCCCGCCGACCTCCCGTTCCCGTTCGAACAAGCGGTAGGACACCCCCTGCAGATGGTACGCGGTGCTGAGTCCGGCCAAACCGGCGCCGACGATCACGATCATGCTGCGCGCGTCCCTTCTTGGGCGGACGAAGTGGCCGGCGATGCACCCATTGACCGGACGTCCAATTTGGCCAATAACACCGTGGCGACTACAAAAAGCACGAAGGTCATCGCGCAGAGCGCGAGGGCCAGTTCTTGCCCAACGGTCATCATCATCAACCCGAACCCGCCGATCAGCGCCGTCGCCAGGCAACTCAGCCAGACAATCTGCCGAACGGACATCCCCCAATGCCGCAAGCGAATGGCAATATGGTCGGGGCTGCCCCAAAAGATCGGCAGCCCTCTCCGATAGCGCACGTACATGACGAACAGCGTATCGAAGATCGGCACGCCGAGAATGAACACCGGCGTCAACAACGAAAACGGGTGATCGCTCGGATATTTTCCGATCATCGCCATGGCGCCCAACAGCAGGCCGATGAACATCGCTCCCGTATCACCCATATAGATGCGCGCCGGCTGCCAGTTGTACTTCAGAAACCCGATCAGGCTCCCGATCAGCGCAGCCAGCATGAACGCGATGGCTTGATCGCCCTGGAGGAGCGCCACCACCAGCAGCCCCGCGGCCGCCACTGCCCCGATTCCGGCCGACAATCCGTCCATGATGTCCAAGAGATTGAAGGCATTGATCAATCCGACCATCCAGAACACCGTCAAGAGCAGGTCGAGCCATTCCGGCCAGGCAGCGATTTCGATTCTGATGCCGCTCTTGATCAGCACGAAGACGGCCAACAGTTGGCCGGCCAATTTCGTCATGGGCGTCAACACTCCGAAATCATCGATCAACCCCAGCATGACGACGATGGTGCCGCCCAGAATGATGCCTAGCACGTCGTGCCGAAACTCGAACGTAAACGCCAGGCTCATTAGAAACGCCAGATAGATCGCGAGCCCGCCGAAATACGGGACAGGTTCCTTCTGATGCTTCAATCGGCCATCCGGCGCATCGACGATGCCGTACTTCAGCGCCGCCTGCCGGGCGATCGGCACGCCGTACAGGGAGAGCAATAACGACAGCACAAATGTCAGACCTAAGAGATACATGTCACTGCAACCACCCGTGTTCGATGCTCAGGCGTTTTCACGACAATCCTTGCAGGCTTCACACGTGAGACAGACAGGCGTCATAGACCTGTTCATGTCGGCGAACGACGTCGGCAATGCCAAAACAACCCTCCGCTCGTTCTCGTCCCCTGACGCCCATGGCTCGAGCCCGTGCGGAATCGGCCAAAAGCTGATCGATGGCGTCGGCCAATGCCGGTACGTTTCCCGGCTCGACCAGCACACCGGTTTCACCCTGGTTCACAAATTCTGGAATACCCCCCACGGTGGTCGCGACCACCGGTTTTCCTATGGCCATGGCTTCCAGAATCGCAATCCCGAACCCTTCGTAGAGAGACGGCAACACAAAGACGTCCAGCAATTGAAGCAGGCGGGGGACATCACGCCTGGTTCCCGCAAACAGGACCCAGCCGGACAACCCCAAACGATCGGTCAGTGCTTCGAGATCGGCCCGCGACGGCCCATCGCCGACCACGAGCAGCTGGCAGGGCGGCTTCCCGTGGCGTCGCTTGAGTTCTTCCATCGCGTGCAGCAAGACCCCGAGCCCTTTCTTGGGCTCGACTAACCGGCACACGGTTCCGATGACGGCCCCTTCCTCCGAAAGACCGAATTCCCGCCTGGTGGCCGCAGAGGACTGGCGATACCGATCCACATCCACGCCGAACGGGATGATGGTGCAGCGCTCTCCTGCCTCGCCGATATTCGATAACACGGACCGGCGGACGGCCTCCGAACAACAGACGATGGACTGAGTCCATTTAAGGGTCAGGCGGTCAATCAACCGGACGACCAGGCCTTCACTCACGATCTCATCATGATAGGACGAAATGACCGGAAATGCTCGCAAAATGCGCCCACAGACACGTGCCGCCACATTCGCCCAGAAGAGAAACGCCTGTATCACGTCCGGCCGCTCGGCCCGTATCAGCTTCAAGAGCCTGAACAAGACGCGGGCATCCAGCTTGCCCGCACCGTTGAGCGACACGACCTTCACCCCACGATCCCGCAGTTCCTGGGCCACCATGCCGCCGGGCTTCAGGGTACACACCGTGACATCAAAGCGGGACCGATCGATCCGCGACGCCAGTTCCAGCACATGTGTTTCCGTGCCGCCGACCCCCAGGCCGATCGCCAGGAGCATCACCTTAGCAGGCATGGGCCGCCATCTCCGTCGTTCGCACTGAAGCGGAACGGATTTCTTCGTACCAATCCAAATAGGCCTGGACCTGCCCCTGCGCATCGAACAAGCGCGCGGCGATCTCGGCTGCCTGTTCCCCCATGCGCCGGCGAAGGTCTCCAGTCTCAAGAAGCTGCCGCACCCGTCCGGCCATCGCCTCGACATCCTTTGCCTTGACGAGAAACCCTGAACGCCCTTCATCGACCTGTTCGGGAATGCCATCCACCGCCGTCGCGACGATCGGCAAACCACAGGCCAATGCTTCAAGAATGGTATTGGGGAACGTGTCGGAATGTGCGGCATGCACATAGAGGTCAGCCGCCTGGTAGTACTGCGCGGTGACGTTCATATCGCGCTGGTACGGAACAAACCGAATTCCGCCGTTCTCATAGTCGATGGGATCTCCCGCCTCACCGAGGACAAGCAAGGTCACACGGCTGTGCCGATACCCGGCAGCTACTCTTCTCGCCGTCTCCTCGACAGTTCGATAATCTTTGAAGACGTTGCTCTTCGCCGCATTCGCCACGAAGAGCAAGAGCGCATCTTGTCGAGGGAGCCCGAGCGCCTCTCTCACCCCACGTTTATCTGCTGGACGGAAGACGGCGCGATCCACTCCGTTCGGAATGACGCGGCCCTGAACCACGGCTGGAGCCATCATGGACTGCTCAACTTGTCGAAGTAGCCATCGTGAGGGAGTCGCAACATACAATCGACTCCCCAAGAAAATGTCTTTTTTCCGGTTCCAGTTGAACCCTGTAGCGTCTCTCAAGACAGCAGGATAGATCGTGAGGTCGGGGCATTGCCCACACCCGATTTTCCACCGATCGCAGCCTAATGTGTATGCACAGTGGCCGCTCAGCATCCACGTGTCATGCAAGGTCATCACCGTTGGCACTCGGTGACTGAGCCAGGGCAGGGCCTGCAAGTCAAAATATCCGCCTCTTGGGAGCCATCCTCCGTGGAGGTTGTGGCAATGAAGAATGTCCGGAACTCCGGGGGCCAGCTCGAGCACGTTCCAGGTTTCGGGAAAGTTGAAGTTCTCCCGTCCCATCCGAACGTTCCACCAATTGTGCGGACGGCTGATGTACGCCTCAATCCAGCGCCGGAGGCGCCAGGCACCCCGTACGCGCCCTTCATAGGCAGCCAGCCACCGGCCGACCTTGTCCAACCCGCTTCCCTTCCCATGCGCCTTGACGGCCTCAATCAGCGGTCTGACGTCGGGATCCTCGCTTTGCTTCTGTCCCACCGCCAATGTCGACCGATGTCCTCGTCGCCGGTACTGTTCGAATAGTTGCCACGCGATCGCTTCGGCTCCTCCCCCCTTTTCGTATGTACTGACTTGCAAGATGTTCATGGGCTCATGACTACCGGCTCAGACCACAAAGCCTGAAATGATCCGCCATTCCGTTCCGTCCCACACCACAACGCGAGTCGGGAACGTCACCCGTGATCGATGACCCAGCGCTCGCATCAACCGGGGAAGCGGGGCGAGCGAGTAATGCCGTGCCACCTTCCAGACCAATCCTCTGAGCAGCGCTTCCACTCCCCGGCAAGGTCGCCCCCCGTACTGGGTCAGCACACGCTCGGCCTCCTCCATATACTGTTCAGCCTGGAGCACCGACTTCTGATTTCCGTGCGCACGAAATCCCCCCAACGGAGCCGCCACCCCGACCAGATCGGCAAACTGATAAAACCTGGCCCAGAGTTCAAAATCCCCAGCCAGTGGAAGGGAAACCTCCAACCGCCCCCCGGCGCGCTCCCAGAGCGATCGGCGCCAAAATGTCGATTCCTGCTGAATGAAACGGCGCCCATATGACCCCGCCGTCGGGAGATTGCCGCCCTTCAGAAAAGACGTTCGATTGAATCCACCGCTGTAGTTGATCGAGGTGGCTTGACCCCTCGCATTCCAACTCAGGGCTTGGACGGTGGTAAGCCACTCCACCTCCGGAAACCTGGTAAAAATGTCCCGCACGATGGAGAAGGCCCAAGGCGCATACTTATCGTCGCTATTGAGCCACGCCATGATCTCGCCGGTGGACTTGGCGAAACCTTTATTGATCGCGTCGTACTGCCCCTCGTCATGCTCGCTGACGTAGTATGCCAAGCTGGCGGTATGGCGCCGGATGACGTCGAGGCTCCCGTCTGTTGATCCTCCATCGACGATGATGTACTCGAGATTGGGATCGCGCTGCGACAAGACTGAGTCAATCGTCTCTCCGAGAAACTGCGCTTGATTGTACGAGGGAGTGACGATCGAGATTTTCAGCAAGGGGACACTCCCGCCGCTCACTTGGACGATAACAAGCCCTGAAGGTACGACCGATATTGGCGGTTCTGTGCTTCCCGCTGCTCACGGGTCGCATAACAATGCTGTTGCCTGAAGGCGCCGCGCTCCTTGACGAACACGATATCCACTTGCGACAGCGCCCGGTCTAAAGGACGATATTGCATCCCGAACATGTCATACGGCACGAACCCCTTGGACTGCATGAAGTCGACGACTTCGCAGAAGAGTGGTCCGTCCTTGAAGAACTGGAACAGTGATACTTCCAGCAGCACGTACTCCGCCCCTTCCAAGGCGATCGATCCCCCGCGCAGAACATCCAGCTCAGCCCCCTGCACATCGACCTTGATCAAGAACGGGGCAGGCAGCCTCCGGTCGGACACCAGCCGATCCAACGTGACTGAAGGAACCTTGCGCTCGGCGCCATTGACGTTGGTTCCCTCTTCCTCTTCCTTATAGAGCGAAGAACCCACCAAATCTTCGTGCACGTTCAACGGTAGGGTACCGTCCCCCGATGCCGCCGCTGCAATGGTATACGTTGCCTGAGGAATATCCGCTTGGACTTGTCGTAGGGAGGGCAGGTATTCCTCCAGCGGCTCCACAAGAAGGTAGCGCGCTTGCGGGAATATCTCATAGCAGGTTCTCGTGAATGTGCCGATCGCAGCCCCGACGTCCAGGACCGTTGCCGGCTGAAAACCCAACGCCCGGCATTGCTCAAGGCTGCCCTCCAACGACTCGCGTTCCGGACCATGGCCGGATGAGGCGACGGCGCTGTATCGCCGCAGCTCAAATCCCAATGACCTGGCTATTGTTTTGATGAGCTTCTTCATTTCCAGCAGGCATGGGCGGCGGCTCGCCACAGCCCTCCCCTCAGCGCTTCTCCGCTATAAGCCGAACTTGAAACCACCGGCGCTCTATCCTCCCATAGGCACGGCAGGCGAGATCGAACAACCTTCTCCCGCCCAGCTTTGCAAGGAACCGGTATCCCGGTGGCCATTTGTGTATATAGGGCTTGGATTCGAGCACCTCGAAGCCCGCTTCCGACACAAGATTCCCGATACACATCGGACTCCAGCTGTAGAGATGATGATTCCGATCGTGCGGCGCGTACGCGTACGAGATGGCCTCACAGGGCACCACTAAGATGCATTTCCCCCCTCGCTTCACCTTCTTATACAAGGTCTTCAACTCAACCAGCGGATACAGAGCATGTTCCAGCGCGCTATTCGAAATGATGACGTCCACATAGTCGTCCGGGACTTGGTCGGCCCCGCTATAGATCTCCACACCGTTCTTCCTGGCCGTGTCCGCGGCGGCCGGATTCACTTCCACCCCGACCCGTTTGGCGCAGACGAGGTTCTTCAAGAGAAACCCTCCGCCGCATCCGAAATCCAAGACGGAATCGTGAGCCGTGATGTACGGCGCAAACTTGCTCTGATTGGCCCAGCCCCCGAACTCTCCAAGCGGCGCTTGCCACGCGAAATACTCTTTGTCATAGTGATCACTGGCCAGGTTGGTTGCCGCGGTCGTCTGCCGGCTCATCTCGCCCCCTTCATCGCTTTGTGGCTTCCATAAACAGGGAGTCCGGTTTTCTGACTAATCCGTCGGCAACGTCCAGTTGATAGTCAGCAAATCCTGGGATTCCGCTGTGAAACGCGGTACAGATTTGCGCACCGGCAAAGCCGCTCTCTTCCAGGAGGCACCGCAGTGACAGGCGATCATACATCCATCGATGGCATTCGCCAGACATGCGAAACCGACCGATACGCAAGGCCTCTTGTTCCTCCTGTCCTAAGCGGCGCACCTTCGCGGGAAGGAGTGACCACAGTTTCCTGACTCCTCGCGCAACGATATTTCGACGCGCGCCCAGGCTCGCGCCGGAACGATCAAGACGACCGGAACTCGCCGCGTCACTTCGTTCCGCTTCCATGTATTGCTTGGCTTCCTGCCCGATTCTCGCCATAACATACTTCGCCTGCTCACGCGCCTCGGTCCGGAGGTACCGTTCCATGTCTCCGCCCGTTCGGTCCCGCACCAACTGATCGAGGAGTTCGAGCGTCATCCAGCGATGTTGTCTCTGCGCAGAGGGATCACCCGCCTCCGCACCCTCGAGCGTCCGGAGATACTCCCGCGCGATTCCCTCCAAATCCGGCACCGCCAACCTGATGATGCCACCGGCGCGAAGGACACGATAACTCTCGCGCAAGAACGTTCGAGCTTGTTCTTGGGTGAGATGTTCTAGGACGTGCGAGGCATAACAGGCATCCACTTCACCGTCCCGGAATGGGAGCCCCTTCCCGGCATCCCAGCGACGGACCTCCGGATGGAGCGGACGCACGTCCAGATTGTTCCAGGCCGGATGCCACGTCGCTCCGCATCCAATGTTGACTAGCATCGGTTGCACGATCCCGACCACTCCCCCCGTTACTCAAAGGCCTTTATGCCAATGCGACCGGTGTAGTCGATCGGGTGCAGGAACAATTTGATTCCCTGGTCTCGAACGTACTCATCAACCGCGCGGCGGGCGCCCTGCCAATGCCCGTAGTCGTCGATGATAAGCACACCGCCTTGGCGCAACCGAGGAAACAACACGTCCAGTTCATGCTTCGTAGATTCATACCAATCGGTATCCAGGCGCAGGAGGGCGATGCGCTCCGGTGCGGCCGCCTGAAGCGTATCTTCGACGCGCCCCGCCACCATGTGGATTCGCTCCTTCGGATACTCCGTAAGCGCGAGTGCGCGCGCGACGCGCTCAACCGGCGCATAACACCACAGCTTGTCTTCCTCGCTCCGGGCCACTCCCTTCAACAAGCTTGCTGCCGATTCTCCCGTGATCGCAATGTCATGAGGACCCGGCTCCGTCATGCCTTCGAAAGTATCGAAGAGAAAGAGCTCCCGTTGAGCGGCGTCTCGGCTCAGCAGGGTTCGAGCGACGGCCATCATGCTCCCGCCGCGCCATACGCCGCACTCGACGATCGCCCCATCAATACGGGCCTCCTCGATGTACCGTACGGCGGAGCAAAGTGCGCGGATCCGTTCGGAGGAGGTCATGGTATAGGGACGGACGAATTCTATCGTGGCGCGATCGTCGATCTCGTCGGCTCCCACGCGTGGTTCGGACGGAGGGGTTGCCCCGGGACGAGTCCATCCGCCTAATCGATCTCCCAGCGTGCGTATGGGACCGAGCAACCTGGCCAGCACCTGATACCTCTCACGTCCGACTGCCGACGGCATTACGGGTTTCGCAGAAGAATGATGGCATCACGCTTGAGCAACCCCAAATCAGCCTCCAGTACTTCCCAGCCGGCCTCGGCCGCCAGTCGTGCCATGACTTGCCGATCGTTTCTGGGCCACCAAATATCCTGATCGCTCTGCGTTTTGAATGTCTGCGGCACTCCGCCCCGTTCCCAGCCGAACGCCTCGAGCTTCTTCCAATCCCCATACTGGTGAAGCGCCACGGCACCACGTTTCATCGTCCGTCTCACGCACTTCAATATTTCTTTGATCGACGAGGTTTCATTGTGGCACAACACGCCAAACGACCAGAACAGGTCGAAGTAACTCTCCGGCAAGCTGGAAAAGCTATTATCCTGAACCCGATGGCAAGTCAGGCGGCCAGCGTACCGTTCCGGCTTCAGCCACTGCGCGACGTCTTGGAAATCCACGACATGGAGCTCCCCTTCCGGAATGTGCTGCAAGATTGCCCGCGACCACGAGCCTTTTCCGGGCCCTAACTCGAGGACTCTCGCTTCTGGACGCAAATGCGGCAGCACCGCCTTCTTGAATACCTGCCGATACGAGCCCCCGCTCCTTTTCTCCTCGGCCCACCGCACCCGCCCAGGGATGAATGACAACACATCCCCGCTGTCGTATCCGTAGCTAAACTCTTCTTTGAGCCAATTCAGCGTCGGCATGGCTTCTCTCCCGAAGTGCGCGATCTGTTCGCCAATCCCACAGCCCGCATCATTCTACCTGCCATCGCGCGCAGGCGAGAAGGTAATTCCGCTATCACGCTCTCCGGCTTCTGAGCGCGGAGACTCACGAGAAAACTCCGAATCGCCTCGACCGCCTCCGCCGATTCCTCGATACGGTCTGGGTAGGTCCAGTCACGGGAAGGACTGAGCTCAACCTGAAAATCCGAGGACCGCCCGCAATGCACCCCGCTTCCATCCATACCGATGTTCTGTATCAGCGATCGACGGGGATAGAGACAAAGCCCCCCCGCGACGAACATGCTGGCATACCAACGGACGCCCCAGACATCCAGCTTTCCGTCGTGTTGGAGACGGAGATGCTCAAAATACGGATAGGCGCCGTTCACATTGAACGCCTCCCGGACCTGGGGATCGCTCAAATGGTTCAACATCCGCCCTGAATCCAGATCAAGGCACCGCCAGGCTCGATCCCAGGTTCCCCACCCCCAACTCGTCGGAACGCGGCAGAAGAATGTTGGGCTCAGTCGGTTCGCCTCCAAGACAGGAAACATGTACCCGGATACTTGCATCACCTGAGGGTCATCACGGTATCGCTCCAACGCCCGATTCACAAACGACAAGAAACCCGGAGCCGCGACCAGATCGTCCTCGAGCACGATGATGCGGCCATATTGCTCCACCAGTCCGGTCACACCTGACAGCACCGATTGCGCGAGCCCCTGATTCGTGGATTGTTCGCGGACGATCACGTCAGCAAACCCCTCGACATGTTTCACGATGCGACGGACTTCTTCCACCGTCGCGGCGTCCTCGATCCCCTTGGGACCATCGCTGAACAGGTACAGGCGACTCTCGCAGGCCAAGGCGCTCTCTCGAAGCGCGGCTAATGTGCGCCTCAGATGGTCGGGCCGGTTATAGGTAAAGAGGGCGATCGGAGCTGGAGCCATTTCAGTGCCCTTTGCCATACGCCGCACCTTGAGGAACAGGCGGGCTGAGTGGTACACCGATAGCCGGTTCGGCGTCGATGGACTCCGTCGGCGGTACGTGATTCGATTCCATGGCGGCTGCAAGCCCCCGATACCAGAACTCCAGCGTCAACGCCTTGAACGACATGGGCGAACCGGCTTCCGGTGGATAGGGTCCTTTGGAGAGTGCGAGGGCACCCTCTGGCCGTATCACTCCGGCTTTGACCAACTGCCCCTCGACCAACTGGTGGCCATGTGCCTCGAACAAGGCCTGATGCCATTCCCACAACGGCGGGGTGAACCCCCGCTTCTGTCGGTTCATTACCCAATCCGGGACGACGTGTTTCAGTGCTTCGCGCAACCAGGCTTTCGGAGGGAAGGTGTGGTCAGGCGTGGCCTTCCGCAACCCGATGACCGTTTCCACCAATCGGTAATCGATGAGCGGCAACCGCAATTCGACTGACGAGGCCATACTGAGTCGATCTCCCTGCGCGATGCCGTTCTCCACCAGATACGTCTGACAGATCAGCTTCGTCAGCAATACATCTACCTGGGGCCAGGGGTGCGTAAAGGTGAAGAGGCTGTACGGATTGGTTCCTCGCAGTTCTTCCTGAAACCGAACCGGATACAGACTGGGAAGTTCCTTCCGGGCGAGTCGAAAATCCGGCGCGAGGTCGTAGAACACGACTTGCTCTTGCGGGCTCAACCGGTCACGAGCGTACAGCGCCCAAGACTCCTGTAGCCCCACCCCTGACTTGAGCCATTGCGTGATCCCCCAGAGATTCCAATAGGAAGGGAGCGTCAGCGACAGGTAGTCGAGCAGTCGTGGTTTTCCCGCGGTCCAACCATCCAGCTTTCGCTGTGTCTGCATGGCCGCTTGCCGCACCCATGGGTACCCCCAGAACAGCTCGTCCCCTCCGTGGCCCTGCAACATGACGGGGATTCCCAAGGACCGTGCCGCCTTCATGACGGAGTAGGAGCCAAACGCGGAGATGTCTACGATGGGATCATCCAGCCACTGTGTCAACTCGGGAAAAGAGGCCGCGACATCCCGGGCCCGCAGTTCCACGGCATGGAACGGCATACCCAGGACTTGTGCGAACGCCCTCGCATCCTCCCGCTCATCATGTTGGCTGTTCCCGGTATATCCGACCGTAATGGCCTGCATCTTCCCGGGGTACTTGCGGGAAGCCATCGCGGCAATAGCACTGGAATCGAGGCCGCCGCTCAGCGCGATCCCAACCGGCACATCGGAACGGACGATCAATTCACAAATGGATTCCAATTCATTCCTGATCAACTCCACGGGATCGCCGCGTAACGCAGGAGCATCCTCCATGCGCCAGTAGCACGATTCTTGTTGCTGCCCACTTCCCGCATCATATGTCAGGACATGCGCAGCGGGGAGCTTTCGCACTCCACGAACTGGCGTCCAGGGCTCCGGAACATAACTGTAGTGGAAGAAGAGATCGATCGCCGCGGCATCGAGGGAGAAGGGAATCCCCCCGGCCGCCATAAGTCCTTTGAGCTCTGAGGCGAAGTACAGCACTCCGCCTCGCTCAGCAAGGTACAGGGGCTTCTCCCCCATTCGATCCCGTGCCAACATCAGGCGACGCCGCGGAGCATCCCATAGAGCGAAGGCGAACATCCCTCGCAGGTGCTGCACGCAGTCCAACCCATACCGCTCGTACAGATGTACGATCACCTCACAGTCGCTGCCCGTCCTAAAACTATGTCCTTGCGAACGTAACGTGTCTCGTAGCTCTATATGGTTGTAGATTTCCCCATTGGCCACCAGCACCAGCGAACGATCTTCGTTGAAGAGAGGCTGTTGCCCGCCCTGAAGGTCAATGACACTGAGGCGGCGCATCGCCATCGCCACCGGACCGGCATGGAACGACCCTTCTCCATCCGGCCCCCGGTGGATCAAGCGCCGACTCATTCGGCTGACTTGTTGCAGCACTTCACGAGTCAGCGGCTCAGTTCCGACGGCCCCCGCAATCCCGCACATCTCAGTGCTCCCCTCGCGTTCCGACAGGGCTGTTCACGGATGGCGTGTCGCCTGATCCTTCCCCTTGAGCCCGAGGCTTTCGCGCATCCACAATCAGCGACGTATAGTAGAGTGCCCCCCGTTTGAAACGAACCTGGCGGTCATGCCGGGCAGACCGTCGAATCAATCCGTCTGCTTCATCCCAGGGATGACAGTGAAAGTCCTCTCGCGCGTCGTAGTATTCCAGCGGCGTGACCTCAAACCCGGTTCGAACCAGCCTCTGAACGAGATCGTCAACGGTAAATAGCTGCTGATGTCCATCATTCGGTGGACTCACCTCCGCCACATACTCCGCATCTTTTCGGTTTCCGTCCGGCACAGCGATTCTCAGGAGCCCTCCAGGCTTGAGATATCGGAAGCATTCCTCAAACGCGATGCCACAGGCTCCATCAGACAGGTGCTCGAATAGATGCTCCGCCAGCAGCCGATCAATGGAATCAGGGACAAAGATCCGCTTCCATGCGCGAGGAGACGCCACGTTCAGGGTCGCCACATCCGTGGAAACCCAACCGCTGACCGCTACTGGCCCGGCTCCCAACATGACATTGAGCGGCTGCTGGCGCTGCGCCAACTCTCGAACCGCCTGATACCGACGAAGCTGCTCCAGCGGCCGCCCGCAGCGCCCAATGACCCGCCGCAAGCCATTCCATACGAACTGTGCGATTGAACGCGTCTCCATATTCGCCATGCGCTACGACTCTCTGAATCAAGAGGACGCAGAATCCTATCCCCGCCGGACGAGGTCGGCCTTCCTCACTCGATCTTCACTCTGGCCGGAAGCTTCAGGACTCGAGGGGAGCCCCGTTGATCCAGGTACCGGGACTGACAGCCCCGGAACCTGCCGGACTGAAGGCTGGCCGTGGTCCGTCGGACAGTCCTCTTGGACGGAGTCCTTGCACATCTTGGCTCTGCACCAACGACTCACTTTCGTCCAAGGATTCCATGCCGATCGGTACAGCCGTCTATACTCTTCCCTTTCGCCAGTTCGTTCCCGAAAGCCTGGCTCCAAGACGTACCAATCGTCGCGCCTCCACGGCTTCATCAGGCCGCGGCTGAGCAATGCGTCGGGATCACATCCGCAAGCTACGCAATCCGCTCTGGTCACGTAATATGAACCGCTGACAAACCATACAAGTGGAAGCACCGCGTGACCCAACACCGTGCGTCCCATGAGCACATAGGTGGACCGACGGATGAGCTTCCACTTCAACTGGCCTCGCAATTCCGCTGGCGCTGAATCGTGGATAAAGCGCCAGTGATTCCGGACATTGTCCATCGAGCGCTTGGAAAACAATGCCGACCACGCCTGACGCAGTGTCAGCACACCCTGCCGCTGGGAAGACAGCCCCGTCAGATCCTCCCGCGAGCGCAAGGCCGTTTCGCAGGATACGCCCAACTTACATCCTGCCCGCTTTAATCGCGCAAAGAATTCGCAGTCGGCAATATAGTGGGGAAACCGCTTCCCATTCACGTTGCCGGCCTGCCGAATCATGGACAGCGGGATCAGCGTGCCGCGACCGGAGAGGAGGTCGACGCCGTCCACATAGGTCTCACCCGATTCCAGCTTGGTTTTTACCGGAAAGCTATAGGTGCCCCAGTCGATAAACTCCCCCGCGTCAAGGATACGGGAAGGGTCATGACTGGCCACGACCACACCACTCACCGCTGCGTGATGTTCACGAGAAACGCGCACGAGCGTCGCCACATAGTCGGCGTCGATACGTGAGTCGTTGTTCATCATGAGGACGCAGTCATCCTGTCGGCGACTACGAGCGAGACATCGCTCGATTCCAAGCTCCATGCCTTCTCCCCACCACAGCTCTTTGTTTCCACGAAGCAGGTCCACTTGCGGGTAGTCTTTCTGAATCTGTTCGACGGTTCCGTCGGTACTGCCTCCGTCCACCACGATGATGTGCAGAGGCCTGTAGGATTGTGCGAACAGATCGTCGAGACAGGCCCGAGTGTGCTCCAGACGATTGAACACGGGGATGACCGCAAACACGACGGAAGAGGCCTGCGGCCAGGTCTCGCTCGAGGAACATGACGTATCGCCGTGCCTCTCATGCATTGCCGCCCCTGCCGCTACCGGAGAACACCGCTATTCGTCTCCACCAGCCGCCCGTCCTTGCTAAACACGTAGTAGGGGAACGACCCTTCCCACAGCAGCATGTTGACGAACAAATCTCGGTGGGCGCGAAAGAGGCTCTGGAAGGGATTCTTATACTTCGATTTGGCCATCGCATAGAATTCATGAATTTGCGTATCTCTCCGCTCTCGATCCTCCCATTCGAGGAAAATGAGGGCCCCTCCAACACAATTCACGTGCCACAAGTGATGACCCTGCAGGTGAAGATAGTTGAACATGATGTCGGACACTCGCGTGGGGGTTTCCACATAACCTCTCCGTCCGACTCTCATGAGTTCGAGACAGGCTCGTGAAGGATCCCGCACATGCTCGAGGACATGGGAGCAATACACGAAATCGAACGACTTGTCGCGGCAAGGGAGACGCTCGAGATCACATACCATCAACGGCAGCCCTGTGCGTTTCAAGGGTTCAAATCGATGGGTTGTCCCCGACAGGAAGAGATCCGCCTGATGCGTGGCCATCGGGCAAGGATGTGCTCCGGATCCGACATCGAGCACTTTGTCTTCCGGCCGAACGTGAAATTGGACGAACCGCTGTTGATACGAGTAAAACCGATCCTGTTCCGGAGGGAATCCCGATTCAAACGAGGGAACAAGGAACCGTTCGGTCGGTTCAAGAGTCTCACAGAGTTGATCGCGAAGCACCGTTCTACGATCCTCTGGCGGCACGCTGTCCCCGATCTCGACCATGAGTACGCGATAGACCCGCAGACGAACCTGCAGAGGACACTTCCTCAACAGATCGACCGTAGCCCGCAGGACCCGCTTCCCTACTCTCCACACCGAAGGAATGCCCATGGACAGTCACCTTGGTCCCAATAGTTCTTTTTCTCAATTGCGAGGATACGGCGAACCCATCACGCGGCAGCAGCCGCGTGCTCAACCACGCTTCGCCCCATGGGGGATTTCGACTGTGGTCTCTGATGCCGCATGAGTCACATCGAAGTCAAATTCCGTAATCGTCATGTTGCCGTACTCGAAGTAGTGCTCCCCATCCGCCGGCGGCACGACATGGAACAACGCCGCATTCGCGAGTCCCCCCAGATGCACGTTCCGATCGGCAGGAACAACCGCAACATCCACGACAAATGACTGGGGAAACAGTCGAGGATTCAGCACCTTGATCCTGACCACTCCGGATTGGTCTAACGTGAGCTGTTTCCGGTTGGAGTAGCGGCGCCCTTCCTCGATCGTCGATTCCCGTATAATGCACTTTTGAACCTCACGCCCCGCGAAGGTCCGGATCGTGACGCGCACCTCGTTATCGTGCCGGGAGGGACCCCGGAAGCGATAGGCGAATTCGACATGGAAGTCCTTGCCGAATTCCACGGTTGCGTCGTCTCGATTCTGTGAGTCCTGATATACCTTCACCTCGGCGATTTCGACCTTGCCCAGGCCCACGACCGTCGGCACGACGCCTCTTGCGAGGTTGTCACATCCAAGGTCTTCGAAGTATCGCCCGATACAATCCCGAATATCGCCGAGAAAGATCGGCTTGCCTTGTTTGAGGAGCAAGCCCTTCTCACACAGGCGCTCCATCACATGCGTCGAGTGAGAAACGAAGATGATCGCCGTGCCTTGCCGATTCAGCGCTAGGACCCTTTCAATGCATTTGTCTTGAAACGCGCTGTCTCCTACCGCCAAGACTTCATCAATGAGCAGCACGTCCGGAGTGGCATGAATGGCGATCGCGAATCCCAGACGCACATGCATCCCCGAGCTGTAGGTCTTAACTGGCGCATCGAGGCTCTCGCCGATCTCCGCAAATTCCACGATCTGATCGAACCGTTCGTCAATCTCCCGCTTGCGCATTCCGACGAGAGCTCCGTTCAAGTAGATATTGTCCCGTCCTGTCAGCAGAGGATGAAACCCGGCCCCCAATGCGATTAACGCAGAGACTGTGCCCCGAATCTCGATCTGTCCTGCATCCGGCTGGTAGATGCCCGCGAGCACACGCAGCAGCGTGGATTTGCCCGAGCCGTTTCTTCCGAGCAGGCCGAGACGTTCGCCTCGCCTGAGCGAGAAGCTGACCTCTTCCAATGCCCAAAATTCGTGGCGCCGCAGGTGATCGGACGTCGACGTCATCCCCATCATGCTGCGGCCGACATCGCAGAGCCCGTAATACATGCCCGGCCGGGTCTGCCGACAGAATTTCTTGCTGACCCGCTCTGCACACAACACCAGGGATTCGTCCATCATAGCTTCTCCGCAACCCGTTGTTCTGAGACAAAAAAGAGTCGCCAGGCGAGGAGAAACGCCGCAATGGCCAGCAGAACCGAATACGCATAGCTCGTCGGATGATTGACGTAACCCGACAAGACCAGGTCGCGTGCTCCTCCGACAAGATACGTCAGCGGATTCCAGGAAACGAGCTGCTGCAACCATTCACTTCGAACCTCTGGCGCATAGATCACGGGCGTCAGAAACATCGTCAACCCCAGCAAGGTTGTGACCACTCGTGTCATGTCCTTCACAAGCACCGCCAATACCGAGACAACCATCCCAATCCCTGTCCCCAACAGCAACAGGGGGACCAAGGTCAACGGAAACAGGAGCGCGGTCCAGTGGAACGCCGATCCAAAGACCGCACAGGCGGCGAACAAGAGGACGATATTGGCCATTATCGCAATCAACGTCTGGGCCAGTTGCTGAGCCACCAACGCCTCATGCGCAAACTTTGCTTGCACCAGCAACCCCCCGGCGGAGGTCAAACTCGAGGCGGCCGCCGAATAGAACGACATGAAGAACCCCCAAATCGTCGCGCCAACAAGGACATACAGCGGATACGGAAGAGACAGTGCGCCCGGTTGGAGAACCCCCGCCTGGCTCATCAACACCCAGGACAGAATTCCGATGATGGGTGCGATCACAATCCAGAGTAGGCCCAGGATTGACTGTTGCGAACTGGCCAAAAGATCCCGCTTGAATAGCTGCCAAATCAGTTCCCTGGAATCCACGAGATTCCGGACCATGATCGTCCAGCCCCTTGTGAGACCTATCCCCCCTCGCGGGTCCGGTTTATAGACAACGACTCGGCTGGCTCGATGTTTCATTCCTGCTACTCAGTCAATGCTCTCCCAGAGGGACCTATGCGTCAACACCTACAGTCATATACTCAGTATCTTGACAGGGCAATCGTTTCCTGATCATGGGACACTATACCAATTAGGCTGAAATTCCTCTTCATTTTTGAGCATTTCCGACCGGAATAGGTGGGGGGGCAATAGACCGACACTAGACTTCGGCAGCCTCTTCACAGGACAAGTCCCTTGCCTGGCAGCAAGTCCGCTTTACGAACGGATGGAACGGTACGAACAGCCTGACACACAATTCACATCCCCCGCGCAACCGGCAGGCGCATCATCTCGCAGGCTGCATCAAACGCTCTGATTTTCGCCATCCGATGTGAAGAACCATATATTCGAGTGCGACGGCACAACTGAGGATGTAGATGGGAAGGAAGGGATATGCATACCGGGGGTTCCCGACCGGCACAGTGACGCTCATGAGATAAGCAGCACCCACCGGAGCAACCAGTAGCCAGACCATGGGCCTATACTGCCTCCACAATCGGCATGCGGCAACAAACCAGCCGATCAACCACAGGTCAGAGGACACATGTATCAAGGACAACGGATCCCGAAATCCGACAGGACTCGTTACCAAGAATGGGCGCAAGCTCCGTTCAAATCGCTCCGTGACAGCAAGATCATAGAGCCCCTGGCTGTTCTTCGAAAACGTCACGAGAGTATCGAGCTCGCCGGCATAGTCATCCTGCAAGGTCCCTCCCTCCCATTGCTCCCAATAGTCGACATGGCGGGCGTATGTGGCGTTCGTAAACCCCCGATGGATGACCGCAGCCGGATCACCCAAGAACACTGGGTATTTGACGCCGATGGAGAGCAGTGGAATGCGTAATTGGTTGATGACGACAGCAGGCGAGTCGGTCCTGACCGCCCAAGCTGCTTTCAACACTTCAGCTTTCGCACCGGCGTCGCTCATCCCGCCCCTTCGCAGGCTTTCCCCAATCCCCGCGGCATCCATGAAATCGATTCCCTGGCTCTTCAGCTTCTCGGCTGACACGTTTGCAGGCAGTGAGAGCTCCTTTAGCCGATCGACCACGGCCAGACTGGGGTCAATGTTGAATCGGAGTGCGTAAGTCAGAGATAAGTACGACGTATTCGGAAGAAACCACTGGCCTATCATCGACAGGCGATAGACCGGCCAGAGGAACACACTACACACGACCACCGCAAGACAAGCCCCCCACATCGCTCGAGCCGCTCGACCCTGCAGCGCTCCCAAGACGGCGAGAAAACAGATCACGAAATACAGGACCGATTGACTTCTGAATTGTATCGCGATGATCGCGGAGGACGTCAGCGCGACCAACGGTGCGGTGCTTGCCCCGCGGCGAAGCAGGATGGAGCTTGCTGCACCAAGTCCAATGAGGAGCATCGACCCGGTTATGGATTCCGTCATCAACCGGTTATGAAGGGATTGGTACAGCGGATGACAGGATATCAGGAACGCCGCGCCTACCAGAAAGGGTCCCCCAATCAAGGGACGCCAGACCCACAGCACATAAAGCAATCCCGCTACCGCGATCAGATGTTGCGCCGTTGCAAACAGCAGCCATGCATATGGGCCACCGAGCAGCGAGGCACCTCCCCAGAAGAGCGAAAGACCCGGCGCCAGATGTTGAAAGATGTAATAGCGCGGACCAGAGTAAAACGCCTCCAACCCGCCTTTTGTGAACAGCGCTTCGGCCAATTGCGCATAGACGAGACTGTCGTAGTAAAACCCTGCACCCAGACTCCACAGGAAGTATCCATGGATTGCCAGGATGAACAGCCCCAAGACGATTAGCATAGCTTCACGTGTGCGACTTCGCTGCGGGAGGAACGCATCCTTGCTAGGCTGCTCGTTGCGCGAAGCGCGAGCGAGTCGTTGCTTCTCGATGAAGAAAGAGCAGGTCGATGTACCCTGAAGACTTCTGCCATTTCAACGCTTGATCCATGGTCAGGGCATCGGAAATTGTTCGACGCTTCAGGCGATGAATCGTGTAGCCCCAGTCCACCAACGTCGCCAACAGCCGCTCGGCGCTTGAACCATATCCTTGTAAAGTGACATCGGAGACTTCGACGAACAGGGCCGGGTGGAACGAAGCGATCATGCGGCGCGCTCCGGCAAGGACACAGGCCTCAGCCCCTTGCACATCAATCTTCATCAAGGAGACGGGCGGCCACCCTCTGGCCACGAGTAGGTCATCGATGGTGGTCGTGGCAACCGGAATGCCATCGTCCGCCAACTTCTGATCCACGGGGCAATCAGCATTCACGGTGAGCCGTCGTTCACCACTCTCATGCGCCGCTGCCGCCTGAACGCAATCCACCACCCGTGCCAACCCGGTCACCTCCAGCCTGCGCCGGAGACGTGCCAGGCTGTCCGGATCCGGCTCGAGAGCCAGGACTCGTCCTCCATCAGAAACCCACTGACCGAAGCGAAGCGAAAAGAACCCGATAAAGGCCCCGACATCGATGACCGTGGTGCCGGGACGAATACATTGCTGCAGCAATCCAATGTGAGAGGCTTCGAATGTTTCTTTGTAGAGGCTGTATGAGCGCTCGAAGAGAGCATTCCCGATCTTCGTCGTCAGTGCGCCGGTCCCACGCCCCCACCGGTAGAGGCCCAACAACCCCGATTGAATCACCCTATTCACAATCGTCCTCTCAGGCAGACAGGGGCAATGTTATCGCTGCCTCCGCCGAGTTCGGGGCGGCAATGACATTGATGCCGCAGCCGTCCGGCACCATGGCCTTCATGTCTCGCGCACGTAAAGGAAGCGCCTTGCCTGTTCCAATGTCATACAATTGGTAGCTGACCTCACTCAGGATCTCGCACAACTCGCCGACGGTCGACCCTGCCTCCTCGAGCACGTACGGAGCAAACTCCATGACGATGACCGGGCGGCACTCTCGGAGAGTTGCTCTCGCGCCGCGTAGGACCGTGCATTCGCTCCCATCCACGTCGATCTTCACGAGATCGACATGGCGCACCCTGGACTGACGACGATATTCGTCCACAGAAGTCGCCCGAGCACCCACGGTGGGCATGAGTCGCCCTCCATGTTTTCCATGCAGATGTACGTCGTCTGTCAATGGCCAGCTTGAATAGATGTGCTTCGGAACTACGGCATGCATCGATTCACCCAGCATGACCTGTTCAAGGATCACTCGCTCCTTGAGATCACCATTCAGTTCGACATTGCGTTGCAGTTTGTGAAAGGCATATTGCGTTGGCTCAAACGCGACGACCCTACCGGCTGGTCCAACCAATCGTGCCATCTGGAGCGTCAGCGCTCCAACATTGGCCCCAATATCAAACACCACGCACCCCGGATTCAGCCGACGACGGATGGCGGATAGGGTCTCCCGCTCAAACACTCCGAATAGATAAATCGCCAAGTCGATCCCTTCGGACAAGTCCAGTTGCCACCTCAATCCGCCGCGAACCACCTCCGTATGGCTATCCAATCCAACCAGACCTCTCCCCCGAGCAATGACCTCTGAAAGGCCTTTGGCCAAACTGACTTTGGTCTTCGTCTTGAGCAACATCTAACGCGTCCTGCGACCTGTGTTTGCCATCATCGCCGTTCGCACTCCAGCCGCCTCTCCCCGTCTAGCCTGCTGATGCTGAAGCGGCTTTCTGCTTTCCGGAATTGCGAAGGGCTTCGAACAGATGTTCGAAGCGATGCCGCCAAGTATGAGCTTCAAGCGCCTTCCGCCGTCCCGCCTCGCGGATACGGTGCGCCGCCGTGTTGTGCTTGGTATAGAAGGACAGCTTGTCGAGCAATTCATCTCCATCCTTCCACGTTTCGATCTCTTGACCGATTTTGTAGTAGTCCGCATGTCCTGGGGCTTCTTGAACGAGGTAGAACCCTCCGGACATCGGGACCTCAAAATCACGGAGTCGGCACTGCAGATTCTTCGACGGCACGACATGCGTCCCCCCATGCCAACCCGTGTCGGAAAACCCCAAATTTACGTTGCTGGAGGAGAAGATGCCCGGGAGCGCCTCATCCGAACAGGGGGGCAAAAACTCCGGCCCGCGCAGCTCTTCGAATGACCGCATTCTCGATAGCTTCTTCTTGATCGGCCCAATGAGGCTGCCGATTCCTTCAGCTTGCAGCCGCGGCAATGCATAGTACCGAAGGTCGTGCCAGACCTTGTATGCGTCCCAATCAAATCGATACGGAATGGGGGACTCCTTGGTCCATCCCTTTCCGTACACCGCAGGCGTGAAACCTCGCCTCACACACTCGGCGATCAACGCACGCCGATAGGGGTTAAAACTCCCAACGAAGGAGACAGCATGCTCAGGCCCAGCCGTGGAGCGGCGACTATACCACTCTGGGTTGGCCGCCATCGGCATCCAGTGGATGCGGGGATTGTACGCTTTCAGGTATTCGGCATTCGTCTTTTGCGCTACAGCCATAACATCGAAATAGGGAGCTGTCCGTATGACTCGATACCACTGAAACGCCATGTCCACATGATAGTTGACCATGGGCACATTCAAGTGCCGAAGTCGCTCCGCCGTCTCCACTACAAGAAAATCGTCATAGACCATGCAGAAGATGAGATCCAACTCCCCGGCCGCACGTAGCTCGGTGGCCATCTGTACGACTTGCCGATTCAAACGATCCCGCTCTTGGCGCCATGCCTTGGATCCAAGGCACCCCATCCCTCCCGGATAGGTGAACAGGTGCAGTTTTTCGCAAAAGTGGCGGCGCAACGTGTCCAGGAGATTGATCTCCATCCACCGATCAGGAGGCAGAATGGCTAAGGCCTTCATAGATTAGAGCAGTCCGAGGAGCCCTAGAAGTCGCGGCGCTCGAAAATTCGACAGGCCCCGAACAACAGAAGACCGGCGTACATCAGCCCGTAGGCCGTGGCCGCGAGTTGATACTCCCCGCTCACCATCACCCCGCGGGCTGCTTGGCCCTTGATGTTCAGCCATTCGAGGTTGGGACAGAGATAATACAAGCCTGACATGATTATGTCGGTCATGGGGCTCTGGCTTTTCTCCGCGATCCCTTTCAGATCGGTCGTCAGGTGCCCGATCACGTAGAATCCGATCGTCATGATCGCGCTGAGCGTCGAAGAGCTAAAGGTGGAGAAAAACATGGCCAATGCCGTGACAAGCAGGGTTTCGACCAGCATGAGTTGGATCGACTGGAACAGGGAACCATGAATGGGGTTCCCGCTGAGCCAAATAGTCGCCAGAAACATCCCCACCATGATGGCCAAGTTGACCGCCATCACACATCCAAGACCACAGTACTTGCCCAGGATGAACTGGGTTCTGGTTATCGGCCTCGCGAGAATGGTATACACCGTACGCCGCTCGATCTCTTTTGTGACGAGGCCGATACCCACAAAAATGGCGATGATGACTCCGACCAGATTGATGGCTGCGAGCCCGATGTCGCTCACGATCTTTGCCTGCTCTCCGATGGTCAAGGTTCCAAGAAGCACCGAAGCCCCGATCAGGAGAAGCGCAAAAAAGACGAGATTGTAGAGAATCTTGTCTCGAACCGTTTCTCGGAACGTATTGCGGGCCACCACAAGTATGCTCTTCATGTCGGCTTACCGTTTGGTTTGCTCCAAGAAAATGTCTTCGAGTGATCCCTTATGCGGAACAACCGAGATCAGCTTGCCGTTCGATTGGCGAATGGCATCGAGCACAGGTTCCAGCTGCGCATGTCCCGGGATCACCATCCAGCAGCGACTACCACGCTGCAACAACCGCTGAGCTGAGGCCTTGATCACAGGATGGCTCTCTCCGGCGAACCCCTCACACACGACTTCGACCGAATCCGCGCATTGCCGACCGACCATCTCTTCGATGCGTCCCAACGCCAACATCTTCCCCTTCGCGATGATCCCGACTCGATCGCAAATCAGCTCCACATCCGAAATGATATGGGTACTAAAGAACACCGTCTTGCCCTGATCTCGAAGGCTCAGAATGATATCGCGGACTTCCTTTCGTCCAACCGGATCAAGCCCAGACATCGGCTCATCCAAGATGACAAGCTCGGGATCATGAATGAGTGCCTGCGCCAGTCCGATTCGTTGCAGCATCCCTTTTGAGAACTTTCGCAGAGGGCGTGTCCGCGCCTCGCTCAGTCCTACCTTGTCCAGCAATTCGGTAATGCGCCGCGGCAATTCTGTCTTGTTCAAACCGGCGAGGCCACCGTAAAACGTGAGAAATTCTTCGGCGGTCAGATAGTCGTAGAAGTATGGAGATTCCGGCAAGTACCCGATTCGCTTGTGCACCTGAACGTCCGTCGACGGCATGCCGAGCAATTCGACCGAACCGCTGCTTGCCCCCATCAAACCGAGCAAAATCTTCATGGTCGTAGTCTTGCCCGCTCCATTGGGGCCAAGAAACCCGAAGATCTCTCCATATCCGACCGAGAACGAGACGTCGAACAGGACGGTAGATGAAGACTGCCACGGCCACGTGGGGCGATAGGTCTTGGTTAGATTGTGAACGACAATAGCATCCATCGCGAATCCCGCTTAAAGGAGCCTTGCACAGGCCATCATAGCAATCCCTTACGATTCAGCAAGATTTCCCCTCTTCCGCACCACCCCCTTCGGCCATCGCCTGACATCTTCCCCGCGTTAAGAAACACCCGTTCGCCCATCAACGCACCCTTCGCTTTGCGGTCATCTTGGGCCGTTCAGGCAATTCACTGCTCGAGACGGCGCCACTTGCAGAATCATACAGATACCGTCCTCCTCCGGGCTCCGTCGGGAGTGCCGCGAGCAACCCGGCGGCGACAAGATCCTCCAAACGACGCGGAAGTTGCCCTTGCGTCGACCGATACCTCTCGACGGCTTGCTCGAGGACAACCAAGTCTCGCTCGGTCAGCATGATTTTCAACCGAATCTCGAGCAGTTTCCTCGCCTCTTCATCCTTCGTATTCTGATAGGCGACCGCCAAAATGTCGACAGCCTGTTGAGGAGACTTCGCTGAGGCGAAGAGGTTGGCGGCCATGGGAACCAGGCCGGCCGGTGCCCCAGGCAATCGAGATGCTTGCGCGATGAATTCAGCCGCCTTCGCGTCATCGAACATTTCAAAGTACCAATTGATGCCAAGATAAAATGGCAGTTTCCACTCCATAGGGTTATGCTGCGCACCTTTCATCAGAAGCCGATTACTCTCCTCTGGCAGCACCACCAGCGTCGTCAGGGCCAGACCTCCAGCTTCGTATGCCCGGACGAACTGGGGGTCAAGCGTAGTAATGATGTCGAAGGCTCGATACAGCCAATGGCCGGCCGCCTCGGAGACCTTTCGCTCTCCCATAACCTGAATCGCCTGAAGCCACAGCAGGTCTGCGACGAGTTCCCGCTGTCCCAAGGATGCCACCTTCAGATACTCCCCATCCGGCAGATACATCAGCTGTTCGAGTTTCTTGTCCACCACTTCCCACTTGCCGAGATGAACCTGCAGGGCAATCAGCAGGCACAGCCCCAAGGCAACTGGCCCCACAAACGCGAAGTGAATTCGTGCCACCGTCATGATTTCGGCCTCATAGCCATCGCTCGCCCCAAGGGGTACAAGTCGACGTTGATGAACTGGCGTTCGATGTCGTCACGCACCTGATGCTCGTACCGTTCAAAGACGGATCGGATGTCGGCGATTTCTACATCGTAATTTCCCGGCAACCCTGCCCTCAGCGACACTTCAGCAAGCAGCGCACGTCCTGGCAAGAAGTTGGGTTCAAACTCCCTGGCAGTGTTTAACAGCGCAATGGCTTCTGCTTCGCGATCCTGCCCCAGATACAATTTGGCGAGCTCAAAGTAACTCATTGGAGTGTAGGGATCCGCCCGAATGGCTTCGGCAAACGATTGCGCGGCTTGATCCAGAAACTCAGCACGTTGTTGCCGTAATTCAGGCTGGCTGGCCATCAACCCATAAATGGTACCCAAGCGATAGGGAAACCGCCCGTCGAGCCGATTCAGCGCAGTCGCAATGGCCTCTTCTTCCTTGGCGATAACTAACCACTTGGATTCCTTCGACTCCTGGAACATCTGTACAGCCGTCCTCGCGACCGCGTCATGAAACGCGGTGGTCCCGGCGTCGATCATGGCCGCCTGGCTGTATCGTTCGTAGGCTCGTGCGGTGTCTCCGCGACCGGCCGCGACCTTGCCCGACTCGTGCGCATACCAAGCTGCCACGGGTTGGATGCAGAGCATCGCGAGCGCCATCGCGACAAGAACCACCTGGGCCGCTCGCGCCTTGCTGCACCGCATCGGAATCTCCACCCATTTCAAGGTGTCGGGGAAGGCTTTCCGGTAATATCTGTGGACGATGGCGCCGGATAGGACCAAGAGAATGAACAAAGCGGGCTCTCGAAATACCGAATCGACAGCTGCATGAAGCAAGAACATGAGTACCACGCCCGTCAGACCGAGTATCATCCCCTCATCATCACCCATCTGTCCGCGCTGACATGTCCTCCGTGCCTCTTTCAGCCAGACCCCGACGCCGCTCATGAACAACATCAGTCCGACTACTCCGAGTTCTACACCGAGCTGGAGGTACTCGCTATGCGCAGACTCCGGCCGCTTTCGGTACCGCACAATATGCTCATCGGTTGGGAATCGTGATTGAAATGAACCGAACTTGTACATGCCGAGTCCTGCGCCGATGGGAGCGCTGACGATTCGGTCAAACGCATTCTTCCAGATCTCGAGTCGAGTGTACGCATAGGGATCTTGGGCTGGCGCATCCAGGATCCGCTGTCGCAGGGGGGTAGGTACTACACTCGCGACAATGAGGCACGCGACGAGCACCAACAGGGCCTTCTTCCCAAATCGAAACAAACCAAGAACCGCAAGTGCACCCAGTAACGCGATAAAGGCTCCACGCGATTGCGCCACAATGAATGCCATCCCTGTGGTCGCGATGATGCCCCATAACAGCCCCACGGGCAGGCCCAACGGCTTTCGCCCCCCCGCACAAGTCACCAGCCCCATGGCCAGGATCAGCGTAACCCCTTCATAGGCCGCGAAGAAGTTAGGGTTGAAGAAGGTTCCGATCGCCCGCATTTCACCGAGCCATAGGTATTGAACAAGGCCGATGACGCCTTCAACCGTTCCCATGCCGAGAATAACGGTGACAACCCTTCTCGTGTGATTCGGAGACTGCGCCATGGAGACCGTCATGGCAAAGAGCGCCGCATAGAGCAGCAGACTCAACAGCCATTGAGCGGATGGACTCTTGTAGGGCGCCCACCAGAGTGAACATCCGGCCCAGCCAAGTAGCGCAACAAGCGAGGGAGCTACACTATTCCTCAATATCTGGATCGACCCACCCCTCATCATTCCAAGAAACCAACAGCTCGCCGCCACCAGGAGGACAAGGCGGATCACCAGAAGAGGTATGTGCGTGGTTCCACCGTCGATAAGGGGAGCAAAGACGACGAGACATGTCAGGCTGGCGTAGACAAACTGTCCCCAGCGACTTTCTATGGACTCTAGCGGATCGGCAGTTTGGCTGTGTGGAAACATCGCTCTCAGATTATGCCAACCGTATGAGGCGAAGGGAGCGCTGTCAAGAATTACTACAGATACAGGCGCTCAGAAACGACAAGGGAGGGAAGCCCTGAGGCTTCCCTCCCTTCGGATCCGAAGATCCGCTCGTTCCATCAGACCGACGTGTTACAGAGACACGTCGTTGTTCGGATTCTGGAGATTCCGAACGTCATTGATGAACCAGTGATCGCAGGCCGTGTCGCCGTCGATGTTCCCGTTGGCGCCGGCGGTAAAGCCCGACGAAGTCGCCGCAACCGTGAATCCACCGCTGGTCGGTGCAACCGTCACGTTGCAGGGCGTCGCGGCGGTCGAGCTACCGGCAAAGCGGGTCGTCGTCGTGCCGTTTCCGTTACCGCCGACCGCCGCACCGTCCTGATACCAGAATGAATAGCGCGGAGTCCCGGACGGCTGCCAACCAATCTGCGCGATCGTGTTTGGCGCATAGCTCTGAGGATTGGTCGATTCAGCCTGATACGCCACGGCTGAGGTGAAGATCGCGCCGAGGCTGACCTTGGCTTCCGACTGCTTCGACTTCGCCTGGTAGGCAATGAAGTTCGGAATGGCGATCGCCGCCAAAATACCGATGATCGCGACCACGATCATCAACTCAATCAGGGTAAAACCCTTTTGGCCCTTCAACTGCTTACACATCGCTGCTCCTCCTTGTTGATGGTTCACTGACTCGCCCCGTACGTTGTCGATCAAGTCTGCTGGTTCCCTTAACCGCTTCTCGATCCCTGCCAACGCATAAAGCAGGTTCGATGCCGAACATGCGCGGGAGCAATCGATCATAAATCATTATACAAATCAGATAGTTAGCAATTCGCGCCATTAGAGGGGAAGAACTTACCCAGTGGAATGCTCCCGAAATCGACCTTAGTTGCCAATAATTGTCATCGCCCGGCTGACCAGCCCATGCTGTGCTACCGGGGGCCGGAAGACGAGAGGAAGGCACCGTGTGATGCTGTTGATTTGGGATGATCTACATTTGGCCGCATTAGCGAGTTCGTCTTAGAGACGGGATCCCCTTGAACAGTTATTCAAGTGGTCGTAGAACCCAGCAGTAGACGGATTCATTAAGCTGTATCCAAGCCAATACCGTGTTTATTTCATTTGATACACCTTTCTCGAAAGCCTGTCCCGATGAGCAGACATGTGCCAAGACCAACTAACGAGACCAGGCCACCGACAAGAAGGCCAGGAGTCCTATAGGAGAGCGTAATTTGGGAGTGTCCTTTCGGAACGATCATCCCTCGAACCAGCCCGTTCGCCCTCAAGATTTCCAGTTGATTTCCCCCTCCGATTGTTGCTTCCCAACCTGGCTCGAAGGCATCAACGAGGATCAGCGCGGAATCCTGGAATGCCTCGACGTCGATGCGGATCAATTCGGGGTGATATTCGAGAATCCGTACCTGCCCCTGTCCACGAAGCGGCAGCATCGATACTGCCCCACCTTCGAGGGCATCAGCTTCTCCGCGCAGAAAGTCGTCACGTTCGAGAAATGACACCACATTCGAAGAAGCCGGCACTGCTTCGGCATTCACTGAAAGGTATGTCCGAGGCGTCACCTTGGCAGGATTACGAACGAGCTCCAATGCATAGCCTGGGAGGCTGGCGACATGTGCGTCCCGATACTGTCCCTGGCCGAATCGCAAAGGGCTTCCTATGAGATATGCCACGTTGAACCGAGCCAAGGACTGAAGACTAGCCTTCCTCCCGATTTGATCAAACGCGAGTCCTGTTCCGGGAAGATACCCTTGAATCGATTCAAGCTTTTGTACCGCGTTGTGTTCTACATAAAGTCCTTGCTTTCTGATCAATGCGAACCGCTCACGCGCTGGAAGCGACCGCAACTGCGGAGAGAGCTCTCCTTCAGCTTCCTTGATGCTCAAGATCCGAAAATGCTCCAGCTCTCGCGCCGAGGCATCCTGTCGAACGGCTTCGGAAAGACTCGGGGTGAATCGCCATAGTTCCGAGGATGCAGTCTGTAAGGCCGGCAGATTCACTCTGGCAAGATCCAGCGCGATGACGGTCACCACGCATCCCAACACCATTCTCTGACGTGAGGGCTGGACCGCTAACCAGTAGGACAGCACACCGAGGCCACCGGCCATCCCTAAGCCATAGAGGAGCGCTCCCGGGGTCAACCAGTAGAGAGAAGCCTCCAGGTGAGGAGATGCCGCGACCCAGGATGGCAAGCGACTTGACACACTCTCAATGGCCCATAACCCTGAACCGATGGCACAAACTCCTGCGACCACGAATCCTGCGCGGCAGAACGCCCTTTGCCTGATCAGCGTATCCACCCCCCAACCTGCCAACATGCAGAGTGAAAGCGAGGTGATGCTCATGAGTTTTTCCGGATAACGGAACGCCGACCAGAGGGGAACGAACCGATAGAAGACATCGTAGAGAACTCCATATTGCCCCAGGGCAAGGATCAAGCTCCCTCCACCTAACACGACAAACACCAACGCCTCTCGACGTCGCCAACAACCCATCACAGCAAGAACGAAGGCTGGGATACCTATGTAGAGACTCTCGGCCCAATATCCCCCTGGCCCAATTGTCGGGGAAGACATGGCATAGAGCATTCGGGCGATCCGCTCGTGCTCATAGTCATCGCCTTCGAAAGGAAACACAAATGAGAGCAGCCGTAATGGATGGGTGGACCAATGAACGGCCGTTGAATGAAATGTTTGAGCCTCTGCCCGATCACTATGCTCGAATACAGTCCAGGCAGGGATAATCTGGACACCTCCTATCAGGAGGGTCAACCCGACGATGAGGGCCACGTGCATCGTTGCTGCCTTGAGCCCTTTCGCACTTCGCATGCAAACCCATAGCAACGCGATGAATCCGTAGTAGTATCCAGTCTGAATGTCCCCTTGGAGGAGAATGCTCCCCCATACCAGGGCCGCCACGCAGGCATGCCACAGCCTTCCTGTCCTCACAGTCTTCTCAAGAGCTGCCAAGAACAGGGGCAACATGCAAGCCGAGTAGAGGTAGAGAAGATTGTCCGTTAAGGACACGATATATCCCGATCCCGAAAATGCCGTACCGGAAACGAAGGCACCGCCTCTGGGCAGTCCGAGCGACCGGCCAAGAAGGTACGCCCCAAGACTTGCCGCAAGACACGAGAGAAGCGTCGAGTACCGGTAGGCGTCCTGTACCGGAAAGAGCCAGTAAAGAATTGTAAACGGATGAAATACGCCGTTCGATGGGATACTCAGCAATGGGCGTCCCATTCCCTCATATGGGAACCATTGGGGGAGTTCACCAGCGGACAGTCTATCAATAATGTACTGCTTGATCGGCAGGAAGAACTGGAATGCATCCCGTTTGATAAGGACAAGTCCCGGCATCCACAGCTGCGCATAAAAGGCAAGGACCAGCCCACACAACCCCAGCATGCAGTAATAGTCCGTCCGGCACAACGCGGTGATGGACGGACTTGCCACATCCTCCATGTCCGAGACCGCTTCTGAGTGCTCGCTGACGCTTGAGTCTGTCATGAAGGCCAGGTTGGACAATGGATACTCGACAGAAACCGAGGACTTGTCTCTCGAACACCGGATGGAGATTGGTTCAGTCTAGCAGGAACTACGTACGTGGCAAGGAAATCAACGGAAGCGGACTAAGGAGTGGCCTGGACGGGAGTTTTCTGATCCGCAACACGACGTTTGGCTTGCTGGATGCGTTCTTCTTGAGCGGGATCTCCCATGCCGAGTTCGCGGAATCGGTCCATCAGTTTGTTGTTGGAGGGATCGAGTTCGAGCGCGTGAAGCCAGGCCTCTCGCGCGTCGGACAGCCGTTGCTGCTTGGCATAGATGTCACCGAGATGCTCGTAGATGACGGGATCGTCGCCGACCAGCGCGACTGCCCGCTTGATCTCCGTCAGTGCCTCGCTGAGTTGGCCGGACTTGAAGAACGCCCATCCCAGGCTATCGACGTAATAACCGTTGTCCGGCTTCAAGGCAACCGCCTGTCGCGTGAGGGAAAGCGCTTGCTCGATCTTGACCCCGCGCTCCGCATAACTGTACCCGAGATAGTTCAACGCATCGGCATGGTGCGGATCCAACTTAATCGCGGTCTCCATTGCGCGCACGACATCGTCGAATCGGTTCAATTTGTCGTAGGCGGTGCCCAAATTGAAATGGAGGTCCGCATTCTTAGGATTGTGATGAATCCCCTCCTCGAACGCCCGCGCGGCCTGATCGAACTGCTCCTTTTGGAGATAAGCCAATCCCAGCACGATATGGCCTTCCGGCTGCTTGGGATTTAATGCGACAGCCCGGCCCAGGTGCTCAATCGCGTTCGGAAATTCTTTCAGCCGATACTGCAACACGCCTAAATGCAGATGCCCTTCGTAGAACGAAGGTTCCAGTTGCACATTAAAGGTATAGGTCTCGATGGCCTTCTTGATGTCTTTCGATTCTTCGTACAAATATCCCAGGTAATCCCGCACTTTCAGCTCCGCAGGGCGAGCCTTCAGAATGTCCAACAGGCGGACGATGGCCTTCGAATAGTCTTTTCGCTCCCCTTCAATCAGGGCCATCCGGAGTTGTGCATCCAGATCGGCGGGATCTTCGGCGATCAATTCCTCGAGGACGGCGATGGCGCTCGGGAAATCTTTGCCCTCAATGTGAAGCCTGGCGACATGGTGCCGGATGTCCCGGCTCTTCGGATTGATACTCTGGAGGTACCGCTTCAGCACGCCGATGGCGCGTTCCCGCTCTTGTTTCCCCTCATAGAGAGAGGCGAGGGCCAGATACCCCGGCTCAAAAGCGGAATTGGCGGTGATCGACCGTTCGAAACTCGCCGCCGCCTCGTCGATCCTCCCGGTGTCTTGCAACATGCGCCCTAAATGGTAGTGGCCGACGGAGGAGTCCGGAGATCTCGCCAAGCCGGCCCTCATGGATTCCTCGGCCTCTGCCGGCTTCTTCAAGTTGAGCAGGAGCAGACCTTTCGAGAAGTAGGGATCGCTGGACGTCGGATCTTGAGCGATGGCCCGGTCCAACAGCGTGACGGCACGGTCCCCTTTGCCGCCGCTGGCAAAGATCCCCGCCATTTGGATCAGCACATGGACGTCTTGCGTCTGCCCTTGAGCCACGTCCTCCGCGTACTGCAGCGCCTTCGGCATATCTCCAAGGGAAAAATGCAGACCCGCGAGCCTTGCCTTAATCGAAGGCGAAGAGGGATCCGCCTTGAGCGCCGCCTGGTATTCAGCCATTGCCCGGTCGGTATCTTGAGCCGCCTCTGCTTGAAATCCGAGCATGAAATGATAGGCGGCCAAGGCATCGATGGGACGGGATGCCGGAGACGGCCCCTTCGTGGTGGCGGGATCGGAGACGCCCGAAGACGCAAGCGGAGCCCCGGCACAGCCGATGAAGAGTCCTGACAGGAGACCAAGGGTGGCGCACAGGCAGGAGAGAAACCGGCAGAGGCCAGGGCCTGCTGGGGATAGCCTGTGTGTCATGGGCACCGAAGCGGTCTGTCTGGACCTAGGATGTTGCGTGGACACTCAAGGATTATACGAAGCGATTTGGGCGGGGTCAAACGACTTCACGATTGTCGAGGCTTTCGAACTTGGCGAACCGGTCGTGGAAGAACAGCTCTTTTTTTCCGATGGGACCGTTCCGGTGTTTGCTGACCAGGATGTCCGCAATACCTTTTCGTTCCGTATCCGGGGTGTACACTTCCTCCCGATAGATAAACATGACGACGTCGGCATCCTGTTCGATCGCACCGCTCTCGCGGAGGTCCGCCAGCATGGGGATCGGCGGCTTTCTCGCCTCGACCGCTCGGCTCAGCTGCGAAAGGGCCAGCACCGGAACGTTCAATTCCTTAGCCAAGGCCTTCAGCGAACGGGAAATATCGGAGATCTCCTGCTGGCGGGATTCCGCGTCGCTGCGCCCCTGCATCAATTGGAGATAGTCGACGATCAGCAGGTCGAGCCCTCTTTCCGCCTTGAGGCGGCGCGCCTTGCCCCGCATCTGCTGCACGGTAATTCCGCCGGTGTCGTCGATGTAGATCGGGGCCTGTTCGAGCCGGCCGGCTGCCTCCGCCAAACGCCACCAATCTTCCTTCTGCAGTTTCCCCGTTCGAAGCGCATGGGAATCGACCCGTGCCTCGGAACTCAGCATGCGCAACACGATTTGCGGCTTGGACATTTCCAGGCTGAAAATCCCGACCGACGATCCCGCGTGCAGCGCCGCATGAGCGGCCATCCCCAAGACCAGGCTGGTCTTGCCCATGCTCGGGCGGCCGGCGATGATGATGAGGTCCGACGGCTGCAATCCGGCGGTGATATCATCCAAATCGTAATACCCGGTCGGTACTCCGGTGACATGTTCCTTCCGCTTGGACAGCTTGTCGACGAGGTCTAGGCTCTCCTTGATGATCGCGTTGATTGGACTGAACGAACGGTCCAGCTTGCCCTGCGCAATGCTGAAGACCGACCGTTCGGCGAAATCCAACAACTCGTCGATGGGAGAGGTTCCCTCGTACCCACGGGTCAAGACTTCGGTCGAGGTGTGAAGCAGTTCGCGCAGCAATGCCTTGTCTCTGACGATCTTACTGTGATAGCGGACGTTCGCCGAACTCGGGACGATCTGGACCAATTCCGCCAGATAGGAGGAACCTCCGACCGACTCCAGCTCACCTTGGGCCTTCAACCGCTCCGTCAAGGTTATGTGATCGATCACCTCGCCGGTTTCCGACAACTCCAGCATCGCGTGATAAATCTTGCGATGGGCCGTGCGATAGAAGTCATCCTCGGAGATCAGTTCCATGGCTTTCGCCATGGCCTGGTTATCGAGCAGAATCGCGCCTAAGACGGATTGCTCCGCTTCAAGATTCTGCGGCGGCAGTCGGGGTTGTGAGAGGTCAATGTCGGACATGGATTTCATGAGCGACCCTTACCGGCCCGCTTCCGGCCGCGCGTTCCTTTGAGCAGATCCGCCAACGCCACGCGCTTGAACGAGGGACGTTTGGCTGCCTTGGGGCTTCCCGGGTGAGCCGACGCCGCCACAGACTCCGCCACGAGCACCTCGTCCCGATCCTTTCCCGAAAGACCCACGACCATCACCGTTGAGGCCTGTTGCGCCTGCCCCAGCGACAGCGCTTCGGCCTTCACGGCATCGTCGCTGCCTGAGAGCACCTGCTGCACGACTCGCCCACGACCTCGGCGAAGGTCACCCGCAACCTGTCCGATGAGGCGCATGGCACGACGGGGGCCAACAACGAGACAATCCACGCGCGCCCCTTGTGCCTCCCCTTCGGGAAACTTCACAGCGTGAAACAGTCGGTCCACGTCCAATGCAAACCCGGTGGAGGGTAAGGGGCGACCAAACCGTCCGATCAGGTGGTCATACCGCCCGCCACCGCCCAATTCAGACCCGACCCCCTCGGCGAACACGTCGAAGACGATACCGTCGTAATAGTCGAATCCTCTGAATTCTCCCAGATCAAGGAGCAGGGACTGCCGATAACCCGCTGCACTGAGCCCATGAAACAGTTGGGACAATCGGTCGAGCGATTCCAACAAGACGGGATCGCCGCCCGCCAGCACTCGCCCACGGTCCAACACTTCTTCCCCGCCCGTCAATTCAGGCGCCTCTCGGATCGCCTTCGCCATCGACTTCGCAATCCGTTCTCTGGCTAGCACCTCTTCGAGACGCGGAAGATCCTTCTTCGCCGCCGCCTGTTCCGCCCGTTTTTGCCCCAGGGGAGAAAGCCCGGAACGCGCGATCAAGCCCTTGATGAACCCGACGTGGCCGAGGGCGATGGTGAAGGAGGCAAGTCCGATGTCCTGAAGGCATTCGATGAGCAGGCTGACGATTTCACTGTCTCCCGCCACCCCCTCCACACCGACCAGTTCGGCGCCGACCTGAAAAATTTCACGTCCGCGCCCCGCATGCTCCGGTTCATAACGGAACACCGACGTCCGGTAACAGAGTCGCTGGGGCACTGCGGCTCCCGTCAAGCCCATGCCGATGGTTCTCGCGACTTGCGCCGTGGCGTCGGGGCGAAGGAGCAAAGTCCGGCCGGTCGTCCGATCGATAAATTGATAACAGGTTTCGAGAAGTTCAGCCTCGAGTCCCGGTGCGAGGACGTCGAGATATTCGAACGTCGGGAGAATGATCTCGTCATACCCCCAGCGTGCGATCTGCGTCAGCAACCGGCCTTCCAGATTCCGGACCTGCCTGGCGGCCTGAGGCAAAATGGTCGCCATACCGACCGGAATGAGCGAGCGCTCACGAGTCGAGACGGCATGTCCCGAAGGGGGGTGAGGCTTCGGAGAGGCAGAAACCATAGCGGCCGATGGGTACGGTGATCAGGCGGCGCCTATGACAGCGCCGCGACTTTGACTGAGAGAATGTCTTGACTCGACTTGATGGCATTGAGCGCCGCAGCCGGGAATGGTTGATCCGAGCCGATGATCAACAGCGCATTCCCTCCACGCTTCTCAAGCGCGCATTGCATACGCACGATGTTGATGCTGTTGTCGCCAAGAACCTTGCCCACCATCCCGATCACGCCCGGGCGATCGATGTTGTGGATGAAGAGCATGTGGCCTTCCGGCACCACCTCCACCTTGAACTGGTCGATCTCCACCACACGCGGATCCTTCTTATGGTAGAGCGTGCCGGCTACCTGGTGCGATTGCTTTCCCGCCTCGACCCGCACGCGGATCAGGCTGGTGAAATCCCCGGCATCCGAGCTCTTGACCTCTTTGACCTGGATCCCTCGCTCTTTCGCCACGATCGGCGCGTTCACATAGTTGACCGGCGCTTCCATGATCGGTGTCAACAAGCCTTTGAGCACGGCAATCGTCAAGGGCGCGACGGACAGCGTGGCCACTTCACCGCTGTATTCCACGGTCACGGACGCCAGCCCGCCTTCGCAGAGTTGCGTCTGAAGCCTGCCGAGTTGTTCGCTCAAGGACAGATAGGGTTGCAGGCGCGGTAACAACTCCGGAGATACCGACGGAATGTTGACGGCGCCACGGGCGATTCCCTTCGTAAAGTAATCGACGACCTGTTCGGCAATACCGACCGCAACATTCTCCTGCGCTTCCGTCGTTTGCGCGCCAATGTGCGGCGTGCAGATGAAATTGTCCAGCGCCAGCAGAGGATTGTCGGCCTTCACCGGTTCTTCCTCAAACACGTCGAAGGCCGCGGCAGCCACGCGTTTCGTCTTCAACGCTTCACAGAGGTCACCTTCGTGGATGATGCCGCCGCGGGCACAATTCACTATCATCACGCCGGGCTTCATGGTGGCAATCGACTTCGCGTTGATGAGACCCTTCGTCTCAGGCGTGAGCGGCGTATGGACCGAGATGATGTCGGCACGGCGGAAGAGCTCGGCGATCTCGACCATTTCGACGCCCATCTTCTCCGCACGGTCCGGAGCCAGGTAGGGATCGAAGGCGATGACCCGCATCCCGATCCCCTGGGCCAATTTTGTCAGGTGACTGCCGATCTGGCCGACCCCGACGATGCCGAGCACCTTATTATAGAGTTCCACTCCCATGAACTTGTCTTTTTCCCATTTGCCGGCCTTCACAGATGCCGTGGCCTGGGGAATCCGCCGGCTCATGGCGCAGATCATCGACATCGTATGTTCCGCAGTCGTGACTGTATTGCCGCCAGGAGTATTCATGACCACAATGCCGCGGCGCGTGGCCGCCGGAGTATCGACGTTGTCCAAGCCTGATCCGGCCCGCCCGACGACCTTGAGTTTTGGCGCGGCGGCAATCAGCTCTTCTGTCACCTTCGTGCCGGAACGCACGATTAAGCCGTCAGCGTCCTGAATTTCCTTGAACAGCTCCTCTTTCGGCATCTTCGACTTCACCACAGCGGTAAAACCGGCCTTTTCGAGGAGTTCAACGCCCTGTTTCGACAGACTGTCGCTGATCAGAATCTTCATGGAGACCGCCTATTTTGCCATCAGGATTTCTTGCGCCTTGGCTACGCCGCTGCCGAGTTTCACCCCGTGCCCGAGCCCTTTCAAGACCATTTCTGTCGCAGCCACGGCGGTGATCACGTCGAACCGATCGGCATAGCCCATATGGGAAAGACGAAAAACCTTGCCTTTCAGATGGTCCTGTCCGCCGGCCGCCGTAATGCCGTATTTCACGCGCAGATTCTTGTAGACCGCCTGCCCGTCTACCCCGTCCGGCGCGCAGACGGTCGTCAGTGCATCGCTAGGTGACTCCTTCGGGAACAAGGCCAAGCCTGCGGCCTTCATGCCCTCCCGCATCGCCTGCGCCAACTGCCCTTGCCGGGCGAACATGTTCTCGAGCCCTTCGGCCTTCATCATCTTGAAGACTTCCTGCAGCCCGATGATGAGGGAGACGGTCGGAGTGAACGCCGTTTGATTCTTGGTCTGGTTCTCCCGCTCTTTCTTGAAATTGAAATAGAACGCCGCGTTCTTCGCCTTGTCCGCCATGGCCCAGGCCTTGTCGCTGACGCTCACGAAGGCCATGCCGGGAGGCAGCATCAACGCTTTTTGCGATCCGGTGATGACGACGTCCAAGCCCCACGCATCGGTCTTGATATCGAACACGCCGAGCGCCGTAATCGCGTCCACGACCAGCATCGTGTTCTCATAGCCCTTGACGATCTCGCCCAGTGCCTTCACATCGTGGGAGACTCCGGTCGACGTTTCACTGGCCTGCACATATACGGCCTTGATGGTGGGATCTTTCTTCAGTGCGTCGGCTACCTGCTGAGGATTCACGGCATGGCCCCATTCCACCTTGATTTCCTGGGCCTGGACACCGAACGCCTTACAGATTTTCCCCCAGCGTTCCCCGAACTTCCCGCCATTGATGCAAAGCGCTTTGTCGCCCGGCGACAAGAAATTGGAGATCGACCCTTCCATTCCGCCCGTTCCGGAAGCCGCCAGCATGAGGACGTCGTTTCGGGTCTGGAAGAGCCACTTCAGTCCCTCGCGCACTTCGGCGAAAATCGGATCGAATTCCGGGGCGCGATGATGGATCATCGGCCGTGCCATCGCCAACAACACTTCGGGCGGCACGGGAGTAGGACCGGGAGCCAACAAATACCGCTTGATCATCTGCAGAACCTCCTCGAATACGTCGGACGGCGGAATGCCTCGCAGGGGAGGTCGGACGATAGCATTGCCCCTTCAGAAGTGTCAAGGTAACGGCATGCGTAGATACGCGTTTTTACTGCCAAGATGAGGCCTTCGGCTGGCTCTTCCATTCCGACCTTGTTAGGCTCTCAATCACAGCCCAGCGAAGCACCTCCAAAGATGGGGCGCATCCCCCGTGCAATTTCTTGACAACCAGACGGTTGATCGATAGTCTCACCCCATCAATCATGGCAACTCAACTGCTCACCCGCATCACAACGGTCCTCTCCCCCCGGTCGGCCCTGATCCTTGGTGGAACTCTGGCCACTTGCCTCCTCACCGGTGGCCTGGCTTACCCCGCGGGGGCTGATCCTGCAGCACCTCAAGTCGCCGGAGCAACCGTCCTTGAGCCGACCCTGCCCGAGGAACTCCCGACCGACCCGGAGGATGAGCCGGACGCCAATCTGACCCCTGTCGATACCGACGTGCCGACCGAAGAACAGATCCGGGCTTCGGATGCCGACAGCATCGTGCCGCGCTCGGAAGATCTGTTTACGGCGCAACCAGACCGCACCTCACCGGCTGCGAGGTTCGCCGATTCGTTGAACCCACCGGTGGAGGCGATTCAAGCCGCAGAACCTTCGAAGGGCGAAGCGGGACCCAGTCCTTATAATGTGCCGATCGTGATGGACTCCTCCGTGCAGTCCCACATGCGGTATTTCAATATCGCCATCCACGACCGGTTCGAGCAGTGGCTGCTCCGACTCAGCCGCTACCGCCCCCTCGTCGAAAGAATCTTTACGGAATTTCATTTGCCGAGCGATCTGGTCTATCTGTCGCTCGTGGAAAGCGGATTCAACCCCTACGCTTACTCCAGGGCCCGCGCAACCGGCCCTTGGCAATTCATGAAAGGCACGGCCAAGGTCTACGGGCTGCGGGTCGACTCGTATGTGGACGAGCGGCGAGATCCGATCAAGTCCACAATCGCGGCAGCCCGCTATCTGCGCGACCTCTACGACATGTTCGGCACATGGCCCCTCGCGATGGCGGCCTACAATGCCGGCGAAGGTAAAGTCATGCGGGCGTTGCACAAGGCCCAGGCCGAGAGCTTTTCGGATATCGCCAAGACGAAGCTGATCCGGCGGGAAACGAAAGAGTACGTGCCACGGTTCATGGCAGCTACGATTATCGCCAAGAATCCTGACCGTTTCGGGTTTTCCCAGGAGGCGGGCCCGCCCCACGCGTTTGAGGAAGTGCTGGTCAACCGTCCACTGCATTTCAAAGCGATCGCCACGACGACCGGAGTCGCGTATGAAGAACTCCGCTTGCTGAACCCTGAGCTGCGCCGCGATGCCACCCCGCCGGGCGGCGAGGCGTACCTCCTCAAGGTTCCGGTCGGGACACGAGACAAGATCGCGCAGGCACTGGACCGTGTCCCCAGCTACAAATTTCCGCCTGAGCCGGCCAAGGTCCATCTGGCCTCGACAAGGAATTCACGCTGGTACAAGGTTCGCGTGGGCGATACGCTCGAAAAACTGTCGAAGCGGTTTCATATTCCCGTCAAAACCCTCAAGTCGAACAACAGCCTCACCGGGCCGACAATCCGTCCCGGCGACTTTCTCTTCATCAGCCGCTAACGGCTGAGGTCTCCGAGAAATCCTGGAAGAATGGTATGAGTGTGGACCTGGCGCCCGTGGGCTACGGCTTCTTGGCAGCCGCGGGTGCGCCTGGCGCTGGCATCGATTCGACGGCCTTCTTCGGATCGAGGATCTTGGTACGAATGGTCGCCTCACTCGCATACGGAGAGATCGGATAGGACTTCATCAACTCCTGATAGTGCGCCAGAGCACCTTCCGGTCTGGACTGTGCTTCTTCCAGTTTTGCCAATTCATACAGCGCTTGATCCTTGTTCAACGCCCCAGGCTGATTCACAATCGCCGTAAACGCTTTGGCCGCCTGATCACGGTCCCCCTTGAGGAGATAGGTATAGGCTAGTCGTTGCTGGGCCAAGCCCACCAGCGACGGTTGCGATCCGTACAGAACGATGAATTTCTGATAGGCGTCGATGGCCCCAGGGAGGTCGTTGGCCTGAACCAACAGGTTTCCAAGATGGAAGTGGGCCAGAGCGGCCGGAGAAGTCCTGGGATACTGCTCGATCAGCTTCCGATACTGATCGATCGCCTTCTTCAAGAGTTCATCTGATTTCTTAGGATCATTCGCGGACCTGGCCGTTAGAAATCGGATCGCTTCCCGATCCATCTCCTGCGCCTTCTGCACCGCCTGTCGGTCCAGCCAGAACACCCCTCCGACGACGGCGGTGGCAAGCACGAACACACCGACTCCGACTAACAACGGCTTTCGATAGTCCTGCAGCCGATGAAGCAGATGCTCCACGCCGCTCATTAAGTGAGCTTCATCAACCTGGAGGGTTTTTGCCGGAACCCTGATGCGATAGGTCATACGTACTCGCTACTTCCTCCGAACGTGCTCGCGCCTTATACTAAGGACCTTGTTGAGTTGTCAATCGTGAGAGGACCTCGCGTGTCATCTCGAGGCAAGGGCCGAGTTCATGCGGGAAAGGGCATTCAGTGATGTTTGAAGAACGGCTCGCAGAGCTGGCGGCTCAGCATTTGAAGCGAGAACTCCGCCCCATCCAGAGCGGCACGGGACCGACCGTCATGATCGAGGGGCGACCGGTCTTGCTCTTCGCTTCAAACGACTATCTGGGCTTGGCGGGCCATCAGGAGGTCGTCCGGGCCGCCGCCAAGGCGACAACGCAATATGGCGCAGGATCCGGTGCGGCGAGATTGATTTCCGGCTCGCTGTCGCCTCACGAGGAGATGGAACGGGCGTTGGCCCGCTTTAAAGACCTCCCCTCCGTCTTGAGCTTCAGTTCAGGGTATCTCGCCAACCTTGGCGCCATCCCGGCCCTCATCAGCCAAGGAGGGCTGATTCTAGCCGACCGATTGTGCCATGCCAGTATTCTCGACGGCTGCCGGTTGAGCCGGGCCGATCTGCGTATCTATCGACATAACGACATGAACCATCTTTCCGAACTGCTCGCCCGGCGCCGCACCAGCCGCCACGTTCTGATCGTCACGGACGGCCTCTTCAGCATGGACGGCGACCTCGCACCCCTGCCCGATCTCTGCGCCCTAGCTGAGTCCCATGATGCCATGCTGTACATCGATGACGCCCACGGCACCGGGATCCTCGGCCCGCAGGGTCAAGGCACGATCGAGCACTTTGGATTGAAGGACCGAATTCCCTTTCACATGGGCACCTTGAGCAAGGCCCTTGGAAGCAGCGGCGGATTCGTCGCAGGAACGGAATCCTTCACGCAATACCTCCTGAATCACGCCCGGTCCTTTATCTTCACGACCGCGCCGACACCGGGCTCCGCGGCAGCGGTGACCGCAGCTCTGGACGTGATTCAGCGTGAGCCGGAACGGCGGGCCAAACTGTGGGAGAACCGGCATCGACTCTGGCAGGGCTTACAGGCGATCGGCTTTACCCTCGCCTCCAGTGCGAGTCCCATCCTGCCGATTCTCGTCGGAGATGCCGAGAAGGCCCTTGCGTTTTCCGGCCACCTCCTCCGACAAGGCGTGCTGGCTCCGGCCGTGCGTCCGCCGACGGTGCCTGCCGCAACCAGCCGAATTCGTGTGACCGTCACGGCCGCACATTCATTCGCCCAGATCGACGAAGCACTGGCCGCGTTCCAATGCGCGGGAGCAGCGGCCAGAGTCCTCTGACCCTTCTGTCCGAATTCTCCTGACACTTTCCTGTAATTTCTTTGCAAACACGGGACCCTATGGCATCATTCCCTTCGAGTTATCGCGTTTGTTCTTACCGGCGATTCGACGCGAAGGAGCGTTCCATGGACATCGCAAAGTTGCTGACGTTTTCGGCGAAGGAAGGAGCTTCGGATTGTCACATTAGCGCGGGCGAGCCCCCGATGATCCGACTGCACGGCGATCTCAAAAAACTCGACCATCCCCCGCTCACCTCCGAAGAAACTCATGCGCTCATCTACGACATGATGAACGACGCCCAGCGAAAGTCGTTCGAAGAAAAGCGCGAGTGCGACTTTTCCTTCGAGCTGGGAGACATCGCACGCTTCCGCGTCAACGTCTTCGTGCAAAACCGGGGGCTCGGCGCCGTCTTCCGGAACATCCCGACAGAAATCATTCCGATGGAAAAGCTGGGCATGCCGCCGATCCTTCGCCAACTCTGCGACAAGGAAAAGGGGCTGATTTTGGTCACCGGTCCGACCGGGTCCGGTAAATCCACGACCTTGGCTTCCATGGTCGACTACCTGAACAATACGTTCGAAGGCCATATCATCACGATCGAGGACCCGATTGAGTTCGTACACAAGTCGAAAAAGTGCCTGGTCAATCAGCGGGAGCTGGGCGTCCACACCTTGTCGTTCGCCAATGCCTTGAAATCGGCATTACGCGAGGACCCCGACATCGTCCTGGTCGGCGAAATGCGTGATCTGGAAACCATTCAGCTGGCACTGACCGCGGCCGAAACCGGACACCTGGTTTTCGGTACGCTACATACCTCCAGTGCACCTAAAACGATCGACCGCATCATCGACGCCTTCCCCCCCTCCCAGCAGGCACAGATCCGGACGCAGCTGTCCGAAGCCTTGGAAGCGGTCATCACGCAGACCCTGCTCAAGAAAAAGGCGGGAGGCCGCGTGGCCGCCCTGGAAATCATGGTGGCGACGACCGCCATCCGCAATCTCATCCGGGAAGCCAAACTACACCAGATTCCAGGCATTATGCAGGCAAGCCAAAAAGACGGGATGCAGACGATGGACATGGCGCTTGTTGATCTCGCCACGCGCGGGGTGGTCACCAAGGTAGAAGCGCAGTCCCGGAGTATGAACCCGAACCTCTTCGGCGGCTCCGCTTTTAGCGGGGCAGCCTAACGACTCGGCCGGAAGCAGGCGAGGAATAGCCCATGGACGTACGTACATTGCTGAAAGTGATGGTCGATCAGGAAGCCTCGGACATGTATCTGACCGTCGACGCGCCGCCGACCTATCGCGTACACGGCTCAACAACGCCGGCCAACATGCCTCCCTTTACCAATGAACAGCTTGAGGCCCTGGCACTGGCCTTGATGCGCGGGCAGCAGCGCGGCGAATTCGAAGAAAAGATGGAGATGAACTTAGCCCTGTACTACAAGGAACTGGGCCGGTTCCGCGTCAATATCTTCCGGCAGCGCGGCAACGTCGGACTCGTCTTCCGGCACATCAAAGCCGAAATCCAGACCGTCGAGCAGCTCCAACTTCCTGAGATCATCAAGGACATCGCTATGACCAAACGTGGGTTGGTCTTGGTGGTCGGTGCGACCGGCTCAGGTAAGTCGACCACGCTTGCCGCGATGATCGATCACCGCAACGACGTCCATCCAGGCCATATCGTCACGGTCGAAGATCCCATCGAGTTCGTGCACAACCATAAGAAATCTCTGATCACGCAACGCGAAGTGGGGTTCGACACGCTCTCATTCCAGATGGCGCTCAAGAATACGCTCCGACAAGCCCCCGACGTCATCCTCATCGGTGAGGTGCGCGATACGGAAACGATGGAAGCGGCGATCACCTTCGCCGAAACCGGCCATCTCTGCATCGGAACCTTGCACTCGAACAACGCGAACCAGGCGATTGAACGGATCATGAATTTTTTCCCGGTCGAGCGGCATGCCCAGATCTATCTCCAACTCTCGCTCAATCTGAGGGCCATCGTCTCCCAGCGATTGGTCCCCTCGACGGACGGGCGTCGGGTTCCGGCGCTGGAAATCATGATGGATACGCCGCGCATCAAAGACTTGATCAAGAAGGCGGAGATCGACATACTCAAGGAAGCGATGGAGCAAGGGGTCGACGAAGGGTGTCAGACGTTCGACTACGTCCTGCTGCAGCTCTACAAACAAGGCAAGATTTCACTGGAACAGGCGCTCATCAACGCCGACAGCGCCAACAATCTCCGATTGAAGATCAAGCTGGAAGGGCTCAAGGGAGACGATGCCATCAACGCCCTCCTCGACAAGAGCCCCGCGGCTTCCCACGAGAGCGCGTTCAAGATTCAGGGCGGCGCCCCGGGCAACGTTTCCCCGATTCGGAAGCGCTAATCCCGCTCACTTCGAGGTTCCCGATCGACCGCGATCGGGAACCTCACCTGTCTGTACCTCCAAATACGACGCGATCTTTTCCAACGCCAACGCACTCAGCTTCGCGCCATACCACGTCGGCATCGTGTGATTCGGATATCCCGGTACGACGAACCGCTCTGGCTCGATGACGGACTCGATCACATACTCGTGGACCGTCTTGGCCGTCCCCCGATAGTCTGGATGTTGCAACCGTGTCCGCCCCGTGGAGCCCAGCGCCAAAGGGGGCCCGACTTGTCCCTCGGCTCCCGGAATTCCTGGAATCGTATGGCACACGACACAACCGGCTTTCGTGAACATTTTGTCAATGGACTCATCGCCTGACACAAGCGGGATCATGGCCGCTTCAATCATCGGCTTCTGTGCCGAATCCGCCAGCGGCCTGGTTTCTACAGGGCGCAGCGCCCAGAGGAGGCCGAGCACAATGATGCCGACAATCAAGGCCGAGACGGTGCGCTCAGACATCTGTTACCCATTGAGAACTGGTGTGGTGAGCAGAACAGCAGGCAGGCAACCGACAACCACCAACTGGCTCCTCAATCCTGAAGAAGCACCCCACTACTTTCCCGCCGACATCGCACAGCGAAAGCCGATCGTCCGATCCTCAAAGTCCGGCTCAGCCGAAAATCTCGCCGTCACCCGCAACGCCGCCGGGAGGTCCGCCCAAGATCCGCCACGCAACACTCGCTTCTCCCCTTGTGCCGGCCCGGTCGGGTTCTTCTCCGGACTCCGCTGGTAGTACTCCCGATCGTACCAATCGGCTACCCACTCGGCCGCGTTTCCGGCCATATGGCTGAGCCCGTAGGGGCTCTTCCCGCCCTCCTTCAGCCCGTGGCGGACGCTCATCCCCTCCAAGCCGCCGGTAACGGCCACGAGCGTGATCGCTTCGCTCACCCAGATCCCACGGTTGTAGTTGGCAATGTCGACAAAGGGCTGCATGTGCCCCCAGGGATAGCGGCGGCCGTCTGTCCCGCGTGCGGCCTTCTCCCACTCCGCTTCGGTCGGGAGCCGTTTCCCAGCCCACTTGCAGTAGGCGTCCGCCTCCTGCCATCGCATGCCGATGGCCGGTCGATCGCCGACGGTCGTCGCAGCTTCATCGTCCCACGTCGGGGGAGACTCGTGTTTCCCTGAGTCCAGGAATTTCCGGTAGAGGGCCAAGGTGACTTCGTACTGGTCGATGTAATACGCATCCAGCGCTACGGTATGTTCGGGCCGTTCGTTGGGCAGTCCGTCGTTACTCCCCATCGTAAAGGAGCCGGCGGGGATCAGCACCATCGGCGCGCCGTCTTTCCCCTTGATCGCGTCGCTCGTGGGAGCTTGCCCGCCCGAAGCAGTTGGAATCGGATCGCCCAAGTCACATATGAAACCGGCAATCGCCACAATGAACAAGCAGACGCACCCTTTCCCGCGCGGCATAGGCAGGCCCTCCTGTGAAAAGTAGTCTACCGAGCTTGCCCGGCAAACTCAATAAAACGACTCAGGCGCGGTGAGTCAGCGGGGTTCGGAAGAAGTCGGAAGTGGTGTCCCCAACGGGATTCGAACCCGTGTTGCCGGCTTGAAAGGCCGGCGTCCTAGGCCAGGCTAGACGATGGGGACAAATAGGTCGGATGTCAGAAACTCACCCCACGATTATCACAGTCGAGGTCTGCCTGTCACTACCGGTCCCAGGCCCATCGCCTATTTAGGAGGGATCGGGTAAAATACCGCACATGCAAGGCACTTCTTTCCCACGGAGCCAACGATGAGCAGCATGTGGCAGGGGGTTCGAATGGGTGTCCTGGTGATGTCATCCAGTGTCGTCATGGTCCATTGCTCCCATGACATCTATCAGGAACGCGCGACCCTGGTTAAAGATCACACCGAGGCGTTCTACGGCCATCTCAAGTCTAATCGCGTCGAGTCGGCCATTCGGGAAAATGAGCAGATCGAATCAATGGCCAGCCAGATGGGTGACACGGTACGCAAGCGGACTGCCCAACTTGGTACAGCCGCCGCAGAACGTGAATTCGCTTTGATGAAAACAGCCAATGAAGCGGCGGCCACCAACTGGCTCGCGCTCGGCCAGTACTTTGCGATTAAAAAGCAGTACGCGCAAGCCCGAGCGACCTATCAGCGGGTTCTCAATACGTATACGAATCCGACTGACCGCCCCCACAGGGACCAGGCCACAAGGGCCTTGAAGGACCTTGAGATCCTGAACCCCACCGCTTCCCCCGCACCGTGAATCGCAACCGTCCCCAACAACTGGAGCTGCAGGCCCTGGTCTTAGGTCTCGTGCTCGGGATCACCGGTTGTGCCCACCGTGTTCATGTCGAACCAGTCTCGGCGGCAAGCACATCTCACCCGATACCTCACACCCTCCGTGTGGCTGTACCGTTCCTGGCCTTGGAGGGAGCGGACCACATGCCGGGGATCGGCCTCCTGGAATGGCCTGCGAAGGATCTGCAAGCCGCAACGGTCGGCTACATCAGACAGCGAGGAACGTTCTCGTCGGTCACGGATGAGACAGGAAGCTATACCTTGACCATAAAGGCCTGGCTGGTCCTGCGATCTCGCGAGGCGTATCTCTATAACTTGCGGCTGGAATCCGACCTGAGCCCTTCTGGCCAACCTCCGGTGAAGTCGTACCTAGTCCAGAAGCAAGCCATGGGTTCGGCTGTCCGTTGGACGACGGCCTCGGATCAGCAACCCATCAACGCGACCGTTCAAGGCGCACTCGATGACCTTCTGACTCAAATTGAAGCGGACGCCCTGCGGTTTGGAACGAAATGAGGACGGAGAGGTTTACCGTCGTGAACGGGCCAGCACCAGCGTGATGAGACTCCCCAGGGCAAGCCCGGTGCAGAGCATGGCTCCTGCGACCCAGGGCAAGAGTTGACGATCACTCCGACGGTCTCGCCGGCGCAAAGCCTGGCTCAGGCCCGGCATGTGGGACTCGCCGCCCAACCAGACTTCAGCCCCTGCCTGTTTTGTCTGTTGACCCTGCATTGCGGTTTCGATGATTCTCGTGTCCTAGGCGTAGATTCCACAATCATTAACTGGCGGCAGTACGCCCACCGGTAAAGACTGCCCAGGTATCCCGAGCTTGCGCGGCCGAAGCAGGCTCGAATTCGCCGCACTCGAGGCGCAGATCGGCCTTTCCAAAGGGTGCATCGACGTAGTCGCAATGATGCGGGTGATCCGACTGCGAATGCAGGTTCGGACGGAAATATCGGCACGAAAGACACATGCGAGCGACAGAAATCTCACCCTGCTGCTGCAAGGCTCGAATAAGCTTCACCAGGCTCTCTAGCAGTTCAACCTGCTCATCCTCCGGCAGAACCCCAACGGCAGTTGTCAATTGGCTCGGCATGCCGGTCGTAGGGCTGGCTGCCTTGGCGCCTCGCGCCGTCAGTTCGACCGTCACAACCCGACCGTCGCGCATCGTTCGACGACGACGGACCAATCTTTTTCGCTCCAACGTCGCCACGGCTTCGGACGCCGTCGGAAGACGGACGACGAGTTCGTTCGCGATGGTGGAGACCTGAGCCGTCTGGTCAGGCTTCGCATGCAGCAACGACAGGATTTGGCGCTGGAGAGGGCCTAAGCCAGCCCGCCCTTCGCGACGCCAACTCCGGCTCTTCATCGCCAGACCGATCTTTTCAAGTCCGGCCACAAGTTGGAGCGTCATCGGCCCTACACGCCTGCCTTCTGAATCGCGGATCGTCTTTGTCGATTGGTTTAAAATAGGAAGTTCACTCATAATAACCTCACATTACAATACCACCATTAACAACTCTAATGAATTATGAACAGCCCTGTCAAGCAAGGCATGGAAGCTTCACTGCAAGACGGACAGTTGTGGGAACCGGCTAGAACAGCCTTCTGCCGGTGAGATTGGACCACAATTCGAATTGGGCGACCTTGAACACAGCCTTCGACACGTCCTTTTGACCGGCCCGGTGCAGTTCCAGGTCGCGCTCGATGACATTGACGTTGTAAATGCCGCGTTCTTTCGCCGATCGGCTCTTGATGAGATCGAGAATGGGCTCAAACAAATCTTTCTCGATCCATTGACGCTTGGGGATGGGGAATCCCCATTTTTCATGACGGGTCCGAGCCGATTCGGGAATGTGACCTTCCATTGCCTGCCGGAGGACATACTTGTTGAGCCCGTCGCGCAATTTCCATTCACCTGGTAGCCGAGCACCAAACGACACGAGACGGTGATCCAAGAACGGCATACGCGCCTCGATCGAGTGGGCCATGGAATTCCGGTCTTCCAGACGCACATAGTGCGGAAGGGGCGCTTCTGTCACGGCCCGGCACAGCGCGTTATCCAACGATGGACTGTCCCATCGCCGTTGTTCGCACATGAAGTGATGCCCCAATTCCTGGGTGAACCAGGGATGTTTTTGGATATCCTGTTTGCGCTTCCACGCGGACAACCAGCGATACGGAGGAAATTGGCTGGCACTCGACAACAGTCGACGGCGAACGGCCTGCGCAAAGAGTGTCTGCTCATCTTCGCCGTGCAGCCGGCAATATTTGGCGATATCCGCGCGCACCGCCTTGACCCCTTGCCGTTTGAATAGGTCATACCAGTAGTTATGGAAAAAACTTAAATAGCCGGCCAGATACTCATCGGATCCGCCGCCATTCAGAATGACCTTGACACCCCGCTCCGCCGCTAGGCGGCAGAGTTCGAAAGTGATGACGGCCACGAACGAGTGGACCGGTTCATCTTGATACCAAAGCATCTGTTCGACTTGTTTCCACAGTGTCGATGCGTCCGGCGAATACGAGACCAGTTCTACCCCTGTCTGCGTGACCGTATCTTGGATATATCTCCGCTCGTCGAAGAAATCGGACTGAAACGAAAATGCATACACCTTCTCCTGCAATCCCAAGCGGCTCGATTCCCTCAGCTTCGCGAGCATGCAGGTAATCGATGTAGAATCCAACCCTCCGGACAGAAACACCCCGACGGGAACGTCGCTCCGCATCCGCACGCGAACCGCATCGACAAATAAATCTCGAAACTGCCCTTCGATCGACTCCGCTTGATCTTCCACGATGTGACCCTGCGGATAGGTCCAAAACGTCGCCGGCACCATGGTCCCACGTGGATCGATCTGTACGACGGTGCCGGCTTCCACCTCCTGTATCCCGTCGTAAAACGTCCGGCCGTGCGTCGGAATTTGGTCCAAGGATTCCCCGTAAAGCCACTGAGATACGAGAGTCCAATTCGGCTTCCGCTCATAGAGGCCTGACGCAAGAATTCCCTTGATCTCCGAGGCAAACAACAGGAAAGCCCCACTCCGATGCCAATAGAGCGGTTTCTTCCCAAACCGATCACGAGAGGCAATCACGCGGTTGATTCTGGTGTCGTGAATGAGGAACGCCCACATGCCGTTAAACCGCTCGACGCAAGCTGTGCCCCACTGCAAGTAGGCATGCAGCAGGACCTCCGTATCGCCCGACGAGTGAAAAACATGCCCCAAGCGGGTTAGTTCTTCTCTCAACTCAACGTAGTTGTAGATTTCTCCATTGAACACGATGGCCACACGGCCATCCGGGCTGAGCATCGGTTGATGACCGGCGGGACTGAGATCGAGAATGGACAGCCGGCGGAAGCCCAGCCCCACATGGCCAGAGAGGTAACAGCCATGATCATCTGGACCACGATGGCGAATGGCCTCAGCCATCCGTTCGACCACCTCACGCTGAGGTGGAGCCCCGTCTTCTCCGATCATCCCTACAAGTCCGCACATAACTGGTTGCTATATCACCTAAGACATGAAAAAGACGAGCCCTCTCAGCTGTGCGGCACAGCACAACCGGGGAATCAGCATGGCTAGAGAGTCCGGGCAGAATAGAAGAAGGCCACCCTATGCCACAACCCCTACCGACGAGGGGGCAAGAGGATTCCCGGAGTCATTCGCATGATCGCGGTAAGGATTCGCGAAAATAATGGTGAGCCGCCTGGGACTCGAACCCAGGGCCCTCGCCTTAAAAGGGCGATGCTCTACCGTCTGAGCTAGCGGCTCACCTGTGTGGGGAGGGGATTCTAGCACTCACTCCAGACCCATGCCTAGGGGGACGACGAGTTACGATCGCCTGTTCCCGCGGGAAGCCGTCTTGAGGGGATTCTTCAGCACGATCGTGGCATCGCGCTTCGAGCCGGTGGAAATGATGTCGATGGGACATTGCGCGGTCTCTTCCAAGAACGTCAGGTAGCGCTTGGCCTCAGCCGGAAGCGAACGGTATGCCGTGCTGCCGGTCGTCGAGGCCGACCATCCCTTGAATCGACGGTACAACGGTTCGCAGTCGTTCAAGGTTTGCAAATCCGCCGGCATGTCGCGATAGGTTCGGCCCTGGTACCGGTATCCTGTACAGACCAGGAGTTCTTTGCAGCCGTCCAGCACGTCCAACTTGGTCATAGCCAGCGAAGTGAACCCGTTGACCACGGTGGCGTACCGCACGACCACCGCATCGAACCACCCACAACGCCGGGCGCGGCCCGTCGTCGCGCCGAATTCTTTTCCCCGTTCCTGCAACCCCATCCCGACCTCGTCGGTCAATTCTGTCGGCATGGGGCCGCTGCCAACCCGCGTCGTGTACACCTTAGCGACACCGAGCACCCCGTCGATCTTCGTCGGCCCAACACCGGTACCGGTCGAGGCCCCTCCGGCCGTGGAACTGGACGAGGTGACATAGGGATAGGTCCCCATGTCGACATCGAGGTGGGTGCCTTGCGCGCCTTCGAACAGGACGGTCTTCTTCGCATCGATCATGCGGTTGACCAGCATCGTCGTATCGACGATGTGGCTCCGCAGTCGATCGGCGTACCCCATATACTGTTGGAAAACTTTCTCCACTTCAAACCGATCGACCTTGTACAACTGTTCCAAAAACCAATTGATCTCGACCAGGTTCTCCTCCAGCTTTTGCCGGAATACCTTCGGATTGAGCATATCGCCCATTCGAATCCCGACGCGCGAGATTTTGTCCGCATAGGACGGCCCGATCCCACGCCCGGTCGTGCCGATCCGACGTGAACCTTTCGACTGCTCAGCGGCTTTGTCGATCGCCTTGTGATAGGGCAGAATGACGTGCGCGCGCTGGCTGATCACAAAATTTTTCCCGAACCGCACCCCTTGCCCTTGGAGATGGTCCATTTCATCGATCAACGAGGCGGGGTCAACGACGACACCGTTTCCGATGACACACAATGTCCCGCGATAGAGAATCCCCGATGGAATCAGATGAAAGATGTAGGTCCCACGGTCGTTGATGACCGTGTGGCCGGCATTGGACCCTCCCTGATAGCGCACGACGGCGTCGGCATCACGGGCCAAGATATCGACGATCTTGCCCTTGCCTTCGTCGCCCCACTGCGCGCCTATGACGACTAGATTACCCATGCCTCATTCATCCAAAAAAACGGCCCTGGCTGGACTCAAGGCCAGGGCCGGGGGGTCATGGTAGGAGGCCCCCCAAGGTTTGTCAAGAACCAGCCGCTCGTTCAAGTATTCGGCATTGCCCGCGAAGCACTGTTGATACCACGCGTCGTCTTCACCACCTAATAGATACTCTCGCACCGATGACGACCCTACCGGCGGGGATCACTCGTTGCCCAAGTTTCTTGACTGCCCGCGGAGCAGAGTGTTAGCATGACCTCGCTTTCACAAAGGTTTTTCGTTCGGTTTCATTCAAACGTTGTGGGGCTGTGGCGCAGCTGGGAGCGCGCGTGAATGGCATTCACGAGGTCGCGGGTTCAATCCCCGCCAGCTCCACCAAACATAGCGTACTCAAACTGCCGCCGGATCGGCGTTCCCGGTACTTGAGGCGGCGGAGAAACTCTGCTCGCTAATCCCCAAGTCAGGCCTCCCTAAGTCTCTATGTTGCAAGTCGAGTCTGTTCATAAACAATTCGCCACCAAAGTTTTGTTCGACGGGGCCAGCGCCCACCTGCGGCCTCAGACGCGTGTCGGACTTGTGGGGCCGAACGGCACCGGCAAGACCACCCTCTTCAAGATGATTCTCGGCGAAGAATCCCCGGACGAAGGCACGATCCGGAAACGCCCCCGCCTCCGCGTGGGCTATCTTCCCCAGGAACTGGAAACGATCACAGGAAAAACGGCCCTCGACGCCGCCCATCGCGATGAGTATCCAGAACACGAGGCGAAACGGATCCTGTCCGGGTTGGGTTTCAGCGAGACCGACTTCGCCCGGCCGGTTGAGAACTTGTCGGGTGGATACCGCATGCGCGTCGCGCTGGCACACCTGCTGCTATCCAACCCGGACGTGCTCATGCTGGACGAGCCGACCAACCACCTGGATAAACCGACCCAACGATGGTTCGAAGAGTTTCTGCTGAATTCCAGACTGACCTTGCTCGTCATCAGCCACGACACGGCTTTTCTCGATCGCATCGCCACCCATATCTGGGAACTGCGCGACAAGACGATTCAGGAGTATCGAGGCAATTACAGCAAATTCCGCGAACTGCGCGCCGCCCGCGACACGCAGATGGAAGCTGCCGCCAAACGCCAAGCCAAAGAAGTCGCGCGCGTCCAGGAATTCGTCGACCGGTTTCGCTATCAGGCCAACAAAGCCAGGCAGGTCCAATCCCGGATCAAGCAGCTGGAGAAGGTCAAGCTGATCGAGCTGCAACGGGACGCCAAGCGGGTGAAGTTCAAGTTTCCGCTACCTTCAACGAGCGGGAGGCAAGTACTTGAGCTCTCCGGGGTAGGCAAGCGATACGGTGACAAGATCGTGTACGAGACCCTGGACTTCTCGCTTGAGCGGGGCCAGCGGGTCGCCCTCGTCGGTGAAAACGGCGCCGGAAAGAGCACGCTGCTGAAAATGCTCGCCGGGGTGCTGACACCCGACAAGGGGACACGTACTGTCGGTCATGGCGTGTCCCTGCATTATTTTGCACAGCACCAGGCGGAAACGCTGAATCCTGAGCACACGATTCTCGAATCACTCGGGGAAGTGTCGAACACGGTGGAAACCAACTTCTTGCGCGGGCTGGCCGGGGCTTTTCTCTTTTCGGGCGCCGATCAGAAGAAACCGATCAAGGCGCTCAGCGGCGGGGAACGTAACAGAGTGGCCTTGGCCCGCATGCTGGTCGAACCGGCGAATACCCTGCTGTTGGACGAGCCGACAAACCACCTGGATCCCGCTTCGGTCGACGTGCTGACCGACGCGCTGACTGATTTCCCCGGCACGATCATTTTCATTTCGCACGACCCGACCTTTCTCACGCGCATCGCGACGAAGGTCGTCGAAATCGAGGAAGGCAAGGCAAGAAATTTCTTCGGTGACTACGAATACTATCTTTGGAAGAAGGCGCAGGAGTTGGAATCCATCAAGGAATCCAGCGAGGAGCTCGGGGGCAAATCGCCAGGCAAGACCCTGGCGCCGACCAAAGCCATGGCAGCCCAACAGCAGCCTCAGCCCCAGCCATCAGGCGGAGAACGTCGGGACCTCTCCAAGACGCAAGCGCGGCTCGAGAAGCAGATCGCACGAGCCGAAAGCGACATCGCCGTGCAGGAGGAGAAAATCAAGGAGCGGGACCAGATGCTGGCCGATCCCGAACTCTACAAAGAATTCGGTAAATGGAACGCCCTGCACCAGGAGCAGGAAACCTGGAAACAGGAACTGGAGCGCTTGAACTCGCGGTGGGAATCACTCTCGGCGGAACTGGCGGAGGTTAAACAGAAACTGGCGCCATCCCGTTAGGCGGACTGCATGGTTTCTTCGAGGTAATAGTGCAACCAGCGGTTTCGTTCTTTCGTCACGACTTCGTCCCAGACCACCCCAATCAAAAACCCCTTCTCCCAGGGCTTGACCCAAGCCACCGTTCCGTCAAGCCGCTCCTGCTGCTCCACGCGGTCGGAGTCCAGAAACGCGAGGGAGACGATCACCTTCTCCCCCATTCCCAATTTGTCCTTGGCATGGAGGCCTGCGCCGACGCGATTGACGTTGTCCAACACCGCCGTGATGGCCTTGCCCCCGTTCTTAGGAGAGACGAGCGCCGACCCCACGAGCGTCGCGCGGATCAGTTTGCGCCGTTCGCTGGTGGCGGCCGATGCGGCAGCGGCTTTGGCATCCGTCCGTTTCATATCACTACGTATAAGTATAACCGATTAGAAAACTTTGTCCATTGTCCCGGTGGCCCTATTGTGGACGAGGCCGATAGTAACGGCGTCCTTTCAACTGGTCTGGCAGGCGCGCCTGTTCGACTCTGGCTTGGGGGTCGTCATGGACGTAGCGATAGTCCTTACCATAGCCGATATCTTTCATAAGCGACGTCACCGCGTTTCGAAGATGAAGAGGAACACCAATGTTTCCAAGACCTTGTGCATCTCTTATTGCCTCGAGTAAGCCGACATACGAGGCGTTATCTTTGGGTCTGGTTGCCAGAAACGTGGTCCCATGAGCCAAATTGATCTGGGCTTCCGGCAGCCCGACGAATTGCACAGCCTGGGCGACCGCAGTGGCAATGACCAGCCCCATGGGGTCCGCATTACCTACGTCCTCTGAGGCAAAAATCACCAATCGCCTCGCGACAAACTTCGGATCCTCCCCCGCCTCCAGCATCCGAGCCAGCCAATAGAGTGCCCCGTCAGGATCCGAATCTCTCAAGCTTTTGATATAGGCGGAAATAAGGTTGTAGTGCTCTTCGCCAGCCTTGTCGTAGCGCAGCGTTTTTTTCAGAAGCGAGGCTTCGACGGTCGCATCGTCCAGGAGCCTCCCCCCGTCCGGCCCTTCCACCGCCTGTTCGACAACGAATTCCAGCGCTGTCAGGAGCGAGCGGGCATCACCGTTGGCAAAACCGATAAGTCGGCGGCGGGCCTCGACCGTGAGCGAGACCTGCTTAGCGCCGAGGCCGCGACCAGTATCATGGAGCGCACGGCCAAGAATCTGTTCAAGCGCTCGATCATCCAGCTGCCGCAACAGCACAACCAACGAACGAGACAATAGGGGAGACACCACTTCGAATGAAGGGTTCTCCGTCGTCGCTCCGATCAGAATGATGGTCCCGCGCTCGACATGCGGCAGAAAGGCATCCTGTTGCGTTTTGTTGAATCGATGAATTTCATCCACGAAGAGAACGGTTCGCTGTCCGGTGGTGGCGAGCCGGTGTTGCGCCCCCTTGAGAATCTCCCGCAATTCGGGAATGCCGCTCGTCACGGCCGAAAACGAGACGAAGTGTCCTTTTGTATGTCGCGATATGAGTTGGGCGAGCGTAGTCTTGCCGCAACCGGGCGGCCCCCAGAGGATCACGGACGTCAGGCGATCCGTTTCGATGGCTTTCCGGAGCGGACGGTTCGGCCCGACGAGGTCGTCCTGCCCGACGAGGTCGTCGAAGGTCCTAGGGCGCATCCGTTCCGCAAGCGGGGCGTCGATCGCGCTCGTCGGATGATGCGTGCTAAACAGATCGGAAGGCGGTGTGTCCCGGCCAGCCATGCGGCGCCTCGTCGTTTCAGTGGATTCTATACGTCCATCGTTTCCCAGCGCAAACAGTGCCGCGGAGGACCTTGACGCTCGAATCCGCCGATGATACGAAACCAGCCCTCCAGGAGGAGAATGATGAAAACCCTTGTAAACGGCGTGACGATCGCCTATGACGACCGAGGAAGCGGCTTCCCCCTCGTCTTCCTCCATGCCTTCCCGATGGACCGCACGATGTGGCTAGAACAGGCTGCGGCCTTGTCCGTGAGGTTTCGCGTCATTACGATCGATCTGCGGGGTCATGGAGAATCCGACGCCCCCTATTGGCGCTACGGTCTCGATCAATATGCCGACGACGTGCAGGCGGTCCTGGCACACCTCCAGATCCACTCCGCGCTCTTCATCGGCTTGTCCATGGGCGGATATGTGGAGTTCGAGCTCTACCGACGGCATCCACGTTCGATCCGTGGACTTATCCTGGCCGACACGCGAGCCGAGGGCGACAGACCTGAGCAGATCCGCTGGCGATTCGAGTTGGCGCAGCGCGCCGCCGCCTCTGGAGCGGACGTCGTCGCGTCGGAAATGCTGCCGAAGCTGCTTTCTCCGGGGACTTATGAACACAATCCGGGGCTGGTGGAAGAGGTGCGGGCGATCATGAGGTCTGCCCCGATCCCCGGCATCATCGGGGACTTGATGGCGCTGGCGGGACGGGCAGACTCAACAGAGCTGCTTCCCGCAATTGCCGTGCCGACGCTGGTGGTGGTTGGCGAAGACGATCGATTGACGCCACCGGACGATGCCGCCCTGATGGCTGAGGCGATTCCCGGAGCACGGATGATCATGATCCCCGGCGCGGGCCACCTGAGCAACATGGAACAACCGGTTTTGTTCAATCGTGCCGTGGAAGAGTTCGCCGCCGCTGTCGCGGCGCGGCACATTTAGGCGAGGTCGCCCAGCCCGCTCCGTCTGATCAGCTTCAAAAACTCCACCCGGGTTTGCTCCTGGGTGCGGAATGCGCCCAGCATGGAACTGGTGACGGCAATCGTGTTCTGCTTCTCGACGCCGCGCATCATCATGCAGAGATGCCGGGCCTCCATCACAACGGCCACGCCATGTGCGTCCAACTTACGCTTCAGCGTTTCGGCAATCTGCGTGGTCAGCCGTTCCTGCACTTGGAGACGCCGGGCGAACGCATCGACCACGCGGGGAATCTTGCTCAGTCCGACAACCTTTTTGTTCGGCAGGTAGCCGACGTGGCACTTCCCGAAAAACGGCAACATGTGGTGCTCGCACATGCTGAAAAAATCGATATCCTTCACGATCACCATCTCATCGTATTCGATTGGAAAAAGCGCGCCGTTGAGAAGGTGATCGATGTCCTGGTGATAACCCCGCGTCATGAACTGGAGCGCCTTCGCCACCCGCTCCGGCGTCTTGAGCAAACCGTTTCGCTTCGGCGACTCCCCCAAGGCCTTCAACAACTGGTTGACCAGGCCGGTCATTACACCGAGATCCGCAGGCGGATTGATCGGCGGCAGGTCTTCCAGACGACTGATCGACGAACGGCGGCGACGTGGTGCCATGGTGCCCTGTGCTCCTCTTTAGCTCCTGGCGGCAGGCGCCGCGTACTCAAAATAGTTGTCGCGAGTCTCGATCACGCCGACCTTCTCCAGTGATCCCGCTGGCATCTTGTCGACCAACAGATCCCAAATCAGCTTGACCAGATTTTCCCCGGTGGTCGTGGCGTCAGCGAAGGCGGGGTCGAGATTGAGGTCATGATGATCGAACCGACGCACCACCGTCTCGTCCACCAATCGATCCAGCCGCTGCAATTGCCGAACCTCCGACACACCATCCCTTCGTACCGTGACAAGCACGACATAATTGTGCCCATGGCCGTTTGGATTGTTGCACTTGCCGAACGCCGCCCGGTTTGCTTCGGGCGTCAAGTGGTCGGTGTGGAGCCGATGCGCCGCGCAAAAGCGATATCGTCTGGTGAAGCTGATCTGAGCCATGTCGGTCCCGCCGTCAAAATACAGAAGCCAGGATTACCCGAGTAACCCTGGCTTCTCGCAACATGCAATCCGATCGATATTCGTCAGCACACCGCGATGCGATCAGGCGCTGAAGGAACTGCCGCAGCCGCAAGTCGTCTTAGCTTGTGGATTCTTGATCGAGAACCCGGAGCCCTGTACGCTGTCGACATAGTCGACCTCGGCGCCTTGCAGCAACGGCGCGCTTTGCGAATCCATGATGACCTTCACGTCGCCCTTTTCGATGACGGTGTCGTCATCGGCCATCTTGGACTCGAAAGCCATGCCGTACTGATAGCCGTGGCAACCTCCGCCGCGGACATAAATCCGCAGCCCGACCACGTCCTTCTCTTCCTTCATCAGCTCTTGGATCTTCTGCTCGGCAACCTGGGTAATCGTGACCATCGTGATCCTCCTTCTCAGCAGGCCGGCCTTCTGGACCGTCTGGATTGGCTTAGTGTAACACCTCTCTACCTAATATCAACACCCTGCGCCTCGGATTTTGCCGTGGTCGGCGCGGCCCACTTCGTTTCCGGTACTTTGACGATCACATCGCCCAGAACCTTCGCCTGACATCCGAGCCGGTGCCAGGACTCGCTGAGAGCCTCCCGGTCCAGGAGATCCTGCTCCTCGAACTCGATCTCCGAGAGATGCTCCCCACCGCTCTGGACTTCGACCCGACAGGTCGTACAGGAGGCGTTCCCCCCGCAATCGTGATTGAGCGAAAACCCCAACTCCTTCGCCGCATCAAGCAGGGTGGTGTTTCTCGGAACCGTCCCGCTCTTGCCCTGCGAGTGGAGAAATGTCACGCGCGGCATCGCCACAGCCCCTTCAGTGCGCAGCCGTCTCGACCGGCGCGGGGGGATACGGACAGCGCTGCAGCCGGATATGCTCTTCAAACTCGTGCCGGAAGAGCTTGACACTGCTCTGTACCAGTACGGAGGCGCCGGTTACCAGGGTACAGTACCCCGTTCCTTTGACGAAGCCGCACAGTTGCAGGAGGCTATCCAGATCTTTCTGAGTACCGGTCCCGGCTTCGATCTTCGCCATCAGGGTCGCCAGATTGTTCGTACCCATGCGGCAGGGCGGACATTGTCCGCAGCTCTCGCCCTTGAAGAAATTCGAGAACTTGAGCGTTTGTCTGACCATGCAGGTGGCATCGTCCACGACGATCACGCCCGCCGAACCCAGCCCGGTCCCGGCCTTCTTCAACGAATCGAAATCCATCGGAAGGTCGAGTTGGTCGGCGGTAATCATCGAAAACGCCGGCCCGCCTGGAAAGACAGCCTTGATTTTCCGACCACCGGGAACACCCCCGCCGCAGGTTTCGATCAGTTCGCGAACCGTGATTCCCATCGGCATTTCGTACACGCCGGGGCGGTTCACGGCGCCGCTCAACGAAAACATCATCGTCCCCGGACATTTCTCCGTGCCGACTTGGGTAAACCAGGCTGCCCCCTTATGAAGAATGCGCGGGATGTTACACAGCGTCTCGACGTTGTTGACCAACGTCGGCTTTCCATAGAGGCCGTAATCGGTCGGATAGAAAGGCGGCTTCTGCCGCGGCATGGCCGGCCGGCCCTGCATCGACTCCAACATGGCAGTTTCCTCGCCCGCCACGTAACTGCCGTGCCCTTCAAAGACCTGAATATCGATGTCGATTCCGCTGCCCAGGATGTTCTGCCCGATAAATCCGCGCTCCTTCGCGAGCGCCAGGGCCTTTTTCAGATTCTCACGTTCCTCATGGTACTCATGATTGACATAGATGAACGAAGCCTTCGCGCGGGCCGTGTGGGAGGCGATCAGACAGCCCTCAATCAATTGGTGGGGGATCGTCTTGAGCAGATGACGGTCCTTGAAGGTTCCCGGTTCATGCTCCCCCGCATTGCATACGAAGTAGCGTTCTTTGACCCGATGGTTGAGCACCTTGTCCCACTTTACCCCGGTGGGAAACCCAGCCCCGCCACGCCCCCGCAATCCTGAGGTCTTCAGTTCCTGGACAACTTGCTCGGCCGACAACCCCTTTACACATTTCTTCCAAGCCTCATACCCGCCGACCTTGATATAGGCGTCGATATCCCAGGGGGTTCCCTCAAGCTTCGGGACAAGACGTGGTTCGGTCAAGGTTGCCATGTTCAGTTCTGGACTCCGAATTGGATCGGATACGGTGAAAGGCTACTATACGGTTGCCCCTGCCCTGCCGTCAAGGTAAAGGGGCGATAATAGGCCTGAATCTCAATGGTTTAGGGCCACAGCCCTACTTCCCACTGGGCATATTGGGCGCTTCTGGAAATCTCGCCGACAGGGAGGGGAAGTCGGAACGGCCGGCGGGGCATCCCCACCGGCCTCAGGACATGAGTTACTTGAAGTGGCTACCGGCCCCCATGAAAAACAGCATGGGAATCGACAGCATGAAATTGATGCGTGATGCCAACAAGGCCGTCCGACCCCATTGCGCCATCTCCGCCGGAGCGGGAGTCCCCTGCGCCGCCGCCGTCACGGCTGCAATAATCTTCTTCTGGTTGGGCCAAATGATCCCGTGCACGTTGGCCATCATGATGATGCCGAGGGTGCCGCCGATCCCCAACGCAATGGCCCCGGTCCCACCCTTGGAATAGAGGTAGAAGTATAGCACGATCCCGGCGAGCACCGTCACCGTGGCGCCGTGCCGGAACCAGTTGAGCGCGGCCGGCATGAGCTTGGGGATGACGATATTCTTCGTCGGCCCGTCAAGACTCTTCAGGAAGGCGGCGTTGATCAGGTTGAAAAAATACAACAGTCCGATCCAAGTGATTCCGGCCAGAAAGTGCACCCAGCGGACAATCAACCCGACCCAATCGGCCTCGCCGGCTCCCACTCCCGCCATGCCAAGGTAGAGAACAATGAGCACGACGGCGAGCGCGAATCCCGCACCCATCGTCTGCATCGGATCTTCAAGAAACTTCATAGGGCCTCCTTACATTCAGTGCGCTGCAATGCCGTGTTCTGTACTGTAGGCCCTCTTTCGTTGTCAAGCACACTCACGCCATCAGACGGTCCACCGTGGCGCACAGTTCACGAACCGCTGTCGCGGAAGCTTCCAGTGCCTTCTGTTCATCGGCGGTCAGATCGTAGAGCGCCACTTGCTCCGCGCCGTTCTTCCCTAATTTCACCGGCACGCCGACGACGACGTTCTCCAGTCCATATTCGCCCTCGCAGAGCACGGCGCAGGGCATGACACGCTTCTGGTCCCGGTGAATCGACTCGACCATGTCCACCGCCGAGGCCGACGGCGCATAAAAGGCGCTGCCCGTCTTGAGCAGGCCGACGATCTCGGCTCCACCGTCCCGAGTCCGCTTCACGATTGCATCCAGCTTGTCCTTCGGCATCAAGTCCGCCACCGGCTGGCCCCTGACCGTGGTGTACCGCAGAAGCGGCACCATCGTGTCCCCGTGACCGCCGAGCACCATCGCTTGGACCTCAGGGCTCGGCACGTTCAACTCTTGCGCGATAAAGGTTCGCATGCGGGCCGAATCCAGGACGCCGGCCATGCCGATGATCTTGGACTTCGGAAGGCCGCTCACCTTCCGCGCCACATGGACCATAGCGTCCAAGGGATTGGTCACCAGGATGAGGATAATGCCGGGGGAACGCGACACCAACTCGCTGACGACAGACTTGACGATCTTGGCATTAGTTGCCAGCAACTCATCGCGGCTCATGCCGGGCTTCCGGGGAATCCCCGAGGTAATGACCGCAATCGACGAGCCGGCCGTTTCGGCATAGCCGTTGGTCCCCACCACCCTGGTACTATAGCCGCAAACGGGACCGGCCTGGGTGATGTCGAGGGCCTTGCCTTGCGGAACCCCTTCGACGATATCGACGAGGACGACGTCGTAGGCGTCCTTCTCGGCCAAACGTTGCGCCGTTGTTCCCCCGACGTTTCCCGCCCCGACTACCGTGATCTTCGGTCTCGCCATCATCTCACCTCAACCGTTGTTGCCCGCTCCAGCCCACTCACCGAGGACGTTGTCATCGCTTCTGTGCCGGCGTACCGCGGTGTGCGGTCGCGCCCAAGACTCCCGAGGCCCTCAGTGCCCTCCTTCATGTTCCGTCCAACCTGCCACCTTGAAATTGATGGTACAGACGAAGTTCTCCCCGTCGTAGAAGTTCACCTTGATTTTCTTTTTCCCGTACGTTTTTGCCAGAAACTCTTCGGGATTGTCCACGAGTTCTTGAAACCCGCCCGGCGGGTATTCCCCCAGATCGTGAAATACCACGATCATCCCGGCCTTCACCTCTTGGAGCACCTTGGCCGAACAACGGGGATAGACTTCCCAAAACTTGGCCTCGATCATGTCCTTGGTCGGCTCAAGACGGTCCTCGCCCTGCTTGATCGGCTGAGCGAACTTCGCCAGCCGGCGGACATAGGGATACTGATGCCCGGTAAAGAGCTTATACAGCCAAGGTGGCACGTTCGGTCTCGGAAGAGTTGATGTCATGACGTTAGGTCGCTACCTGTTTATAGATCCTCGGGAGGCGAAACGGCAATGCGTCAACTTGGTCGATCACCAGATATTTTTCATCGCCGTACATGCGGCGCAGATAGTGGTCCGCCTCGCGGTCGATCGTCACACAAAACGGATCGACACCCTGCTGCCGTGCTTCCCGCAAGGCCGCCTTGGTATCTTCAAGCGAATACTCGTCCTTGTACTCCCCATCCAACGGCCTCCCATCGCTCAACAGCACCAGAATCCGGGTCCTGACCTCACGCCGTTTCAATCGCGCGACCACATGACGAATCGCAGCCCCATCCCGATTTTGTTGACGGGGTCCGAGCCCGCCCAGCCGCTGGGCCGTCGTCGGGCCCAACCGTTCATCAAAATCCTTCACGCGGAACAGGTCGACGGAGGCCCGCCCCTGCCCCGAAAAGGCGTAGAGCGCATACTGGTCGCCGACTGCCTCCAGCGCCTCGCACAACAACACGAGGCCTTCCCGTTCCACATCGATGACCCGCCGGCCGCTTTCAAGACGCCGACTCGTCGAGCCGCTTACATCGACCAGAAACGCCACGGCGACATCCCGTTCTTTCTTCTCGCGCCGGACATACACGCGGTCGCTGCCGTCCAATCCGGCCCGTTGCTCCGCTGCCCACCGGACCGCCGCATCGAGATCGAGGTCTTCTCCCTCCGCCTGCCCGGCCACGCGGCGGAACGCCGGAGGCCGGAGGCCTTCGAAGAACCGACGCAAAGACCGGATCGCGCTCCGGTGCGTCGTCAGTGTGGACGAGACCACTTCATCGGATCCTGCCTTCGCCGGCCGCTCCGCCACACAACACCAATTGGCACGGTAATCTTGGATTCGATAATCCCATTCGTGGTACAGCACGGCCCGTTCTCCCTGTCCCGTGGGATCGGGAACCGGCGCTTGCTCCACATCGAGCGCCAGCAACTCCTCCACGACCGAGGGAAGGGCGCGTCCCCCGCCGAGCACATCTTGGCTCGACATCTCCTGCTCGCGGCGACGCCCGCCTTGTCTTAAACCCCTCGCCTCCATTGACCCCCCGCCCGAACTCGCCATCTGATCCAGCTCGGACTGCGCCGTCTCGCCATCCACCCCGTCGCGCTGAATGAATTCCGGATTCATCTCCCCACGATAGACCCAATTGGACACCGGGCGATAGTCATCGGTCTGCTGCTCGGACGATGTTGGGCCGACACCGAGCTCTTGCGTCTGTTCCTGAGGCGGCGCTGTCTGGATCATCTCCGCACGAGGCGCCAGGAGTTCTTCCATGCGAACATAGACGTCATGCGCCAGGCGCACGATCGCTTCTGTAGTCGTGCTGGGCGCAAACACCGGCTGGCACATCCGCCAGAGCTCGGAAACCTCTCCAGCGACCGCGCGGGGCACCGCAGACGATTCGGACTCGCCGGATGAGAGTCGTAAGAGACAGTCAACGATCAATTCTTTGGCGGTCAATCCATGAGCCGGGTCACGCGGGGTAATGGCGTCGGCGACCAGCTGGGCCAGGTCGCGCTTCAGTCCGGGATACTCGGCCTGCAAACGGGACTCGACCCGTGCGTCCTCCAACACCGTCCACAGGTCCTGCATCAGCCGCGGATGGGGATAGAGGCGGAACATGTCGGCCAGCGAATCGGGTGTCGCCTCAAGACTCCGGCCGTAGCGCCGGCACAAGGTCTCCGTCAGATCAGCGAAGGAGTCGACGCGGAGCCGATAGGTGCCGAACTCGAGGTGTCCGGCTTCATGGGCCGCCATGACGAGGTACAGCCGTTCATTCTGCGCTGCCTCGGGATACCGGCGCAGGAGCGCCGGCAGCGAAATCGTCCGCCCGTCGGCGCTCACCGTCGCCCGCGCGTGTGGCGCAGCGACCGAATCAGGCAGGGCCGCGATCGAGACATCGGATCCACAGAGCCCTTGCACAAAGAGCTTCACTTTCCGCGCCACCAGGCGTAACGGCACCCCGCTGAGCGCTTGCTCGACCGACGACAAGGCCTTCAGCGATTCAGCCGCGAAATAGGCCCGCGCCCCTTCGGGGCTGTAGGCCAGGACTTCCACCCCGGCCTTGAACCACTCTTCGAAGCGGAGCAACGCCTGCGGTCCCTCGCCGATCAGTCCGACCATGTCAGGGCTGCGACGCAGAAAAGACAACGCCGCCTCGGCGTCACGCTCGGCGAGCAAGGCCCCGTACTGCAACACCTTGACCGACCATTCAGTTGAGGGCAGCGAGCGCAACAGCGCAGGCGACTCGGCCAACCACGCGATACCGGCCGCAGGAACATGCTCGGCCAGCAGGGCCCCGGCAGAGATGACCAGCGCACGAAGCGACGGTGTATCGATATCGCCCAAGATCGCCGGGCTGGTCCGAAGAAACTCGATAGTCGCCAGATAGTCCGGTTTCCCGATCGTGTTGGGCGCGATCAACTTCATACCGAATGCGAGCCAGCTTCGCACCTCGCTGACAGGTAATACAGGCGCCACCGCCGGAATTTGTCGCATGTATTCCAATCCCACGACCAGATCGACCTTTGTGAGGTCGAGTCCAATCTCAAACCAGGAACTGAGTTGTTCGGGTGGAATAGCGGCCAGAATTTGCGGGGACGTTCGGACGTATTCCAAGGTGACGTTCGCATCCTGCTCGGCCAATTCCAACCCGCCGGTTAACAACGCGGCCTGGGCCTCGGACCGTTCGACGACACCTAAGATCAACGGGCTGTCCTTGAAATATTTCAGCGCGGTCGCGCCGGACGACTCCGCGAGCGCCACGCCCAGATCGAGCCAAGCCACGACCTGCGATAACCCGGCCCGCCGATTGAGGTCAGGCAACGCTTCAATCGCGGCACACGCGGCTTTCGGAGACAGGTCTTCCAACTCATCGAGCAGAGCCATCAGCGCAGCCGGTCTGCTCCCGGCCTGCTCAAGGCAGGCGACGAGTTCTGTCGCCGTCCCCTGGCCGAGGTCATCGGACAGGCGGCGGATCAGGGCATCTGAGGTTCGGGCATCGGTCATGGTTCGCTAAGAAACGTACAAAGTGGCGGATTGTAAAGGACCCAATCAGCCTTGTAAACTGGCGCTCAGCAACCACTTTCGTCGTTGGAGGAGCCGGAACATGCCTGAGCCAAAGCAAGAGAGCCTCGACAAGATGTGGAAGTACGTGAAGGGTTTCGCTGAGAAGAGCGGAACCGCCATGCACCCCAACCCCACCGTCACCGAAGCGGTCGTCAAGGGCCTCGCCATGCACGTGGACGAACTCGGCAAACCGCTCTGCCCTTGCAACTTCTACAAGGACAAACAAGCCGAGGCCAAGCTGCGCCGCTGGATCTGCGCCTGCGACGAGATGCAGATCTACAAATATTGCCACTGTCTCTTGTTCGTCCGCGAAGACGGGATGCCGATCACGGAGTACCTACCGGAAGGGCATGAAGGGCGGGAAGTCTACGGCCTGATCACCGACCCGACACCGGACAAAGGACGGGCGCTCAAACATCGCGCAACAACAGAGAGTGAGCTAACACCCTGACCTACACCCGTGAACTTGCCGCCCTTTGCGTTCAACCTCTGGCCGGCAATCGGAGAACTGTTTCTTCGCGTCTGCGGTGTCTCTGAAGAGGAGGAGCTTGAAAAGTGGTCGGGAACTGTAGGCGTGATTCTTTTCCTCGCGTTCCTGTTGCTGCTTGCTATACTCGCCAATGCATTTCGCGAATAGGTGCGCAGCACTTCCTCTATTGCCAACCGCTGACGTCATAGCCCTTTTCTATTAAGCAGCGTACGACTGCATCGGCGTACGGAGGATCCGGTTCCAAAGGCCGGTACGCTCCACCCACCATGCCGATCGTGAGCCCGAGGACTGCGCCGACTCCGGCGCCAATGGCGATGCCCGTCGGCCCGCCGACGATCCCGCTCGACGCGCCGACGGCCGCACCACCGACCAGGCCGATGGCTCCGCCGGCCCCCACGTTTCCGCCGCGATTGGTCCCCGGTTTCAATCCCGCCGCTTGCGCCTTCTGCTCGCAGGCGGCTACGTCGAACTTCGCCGCCTCCTTCCCTTGTAACTGATACTTCGCGTTCGCCCGCAACAACGGCTCAGGACCCGCACAGGCCACAAGCGACGTCATCAGCAGCCAGGTGACGAAGGTGCCCCTCGCCTTCGCGGATTCCCCTATTGCCATCCGGTGACCTCATACCCCTTGTCCTGAAGGCAGCGATTGACGAAATTCGTGTAGGCCTGATTCGGTTGGGACGACCCCATACGGAAAAGTCCCATGAGTAGCCCCCAGACGGCGCCACTTGCCGCACCGATCAACGATCCACGACCAGCCGCACCGGAAATCGCCCCGCCGACGGCGCCGCTGGCGGCGCCCACGCCGGCGCCGACGGCCGTGTTCGTGGCGACGTGCCCGGCTTGGCCGCTGCCTTCCTCAGCCCCGGCCGACTCGGCCAGCTGCTTGCAGGCCTCGATGTCCTGCTCCGCAACGTCTTTTCCCACCGATTGCAGATGAGTGTTAGGGTACAGGATAGGTCCCGCGCTGGAACAGGCAGTGACGCACAGACTCCCCACCAAGATCGAGACGAGTCGGTTCATGTCCTCACCCTACCTTTCTGGAGCAAACGATCCGTGACCAGTGCCGCCGACACCCCGCAGAGTCGCACGCGTTTTTTCCGGCCTCCAGCTCCCGATTCGATAGCAATCGCTGCACGTGGAATGTCGCAGGAGTGCGCGAGAAATCGGATCAGTTCTTCGTTCGCCGCGCCATCCACGGGCGCTGCCGCCAGTCTGATCTTGACAGCGTCACCGTGCACACCGACACATTCCGTGGTCGAGGCATTCGGTTGGACGTGAACCGCGAGGATAACCCCCTCCTTGCTAGTCTGCACGAACTGTGGGTTCATTCGTAAGGAAGGACTTGAATGACGCGCCTAGAAGATGGCCTTGACGAGTTCGACGATGCTGCGCTGCATGTCCGGGTCATCGGTAATCGGCCTTGCGATCGCCACATCGCACGCCCGTTCGATGGCCACACCCTCGCGGATCAACGTGCCGGCATAGATGAGCAGCCTCGTACTCACGCCTTCCTCCAGCCCGTGATTCTTGAGGTTTCGCACTTTCCCGCCCAGCTTGACCAGGCCCGCTGCAATAGATGGGTCCACACCGGTTTCACGCTGGACAATGGTGGTTTCGATCTCGGGTGAGGGATAGTCGAACTCGATCGCCATGAACCGCTGCTTGGTGCTCTGCTTCAGATCCTTGAGCACGCTTTGATATCCGGGATTGTAGGAGATCACCAACATGAACTCGTCGGCCGCTTCGATCACTTGGCCCTTCTTCTCGATCGGGAGGAGCCGCCGGTCGTCGCTCAAGGGATGGATGATGACCGTGGTGTCCTTCCGCGCCTCGACGACTTCGTCGAGGTAGACGATGGCCCCTTGCTTCACGCCGACCGTGAGGGGGCCGTCGACCCACACCGTCTCTTGCCCCTTCAAGAGATAGCGGCCGACGAGATCGGACGCCGTGAGATCTTCGTGACAGGCCACCGTGATCAGAGGACGGCCCAGCCGGTACGCCATGTGCTGGACGAACCGGGTTTTCCCGCAGCCGGTCGGCCCCTTGAGCATCACCGGCATGCGGCTCTTGGCCGCCGTCGTGAAAAGGCCTACTTCGCCGCGAACCTCGGCATAAAACGGCTCTTCAGCGATCCGGTATTGCGCGATGTCGAATTCACGGGCAGCGGAGGTCATGCGATGTCCCACGGGCCAGTTACAGTTGGTCGCACGATAAACGGAACCGAGCCCCAAGATCAAGCCGAAGCCGCACAGGCTAGGCCACCTTGACCCCATCCAGCACGTCACGAACTTTCTTCGCCAACACGTTCGGGGTAAAGGGCTTGGACAAGAAGGACGTTGCTTTGGAGACGCGGCCTTGCTCGAAGACAGGGTGATCGGGATAACCGGACATGTAGAGAACCTTGGTGTCGGGACGGAGGGATTGAAGCTTCTCCGCTACTTCCGGCCCACTCATTTGCGGCATGACGACGTCGGTAAGTAACAGGTGGATCGGACCGGTATGTTTGGCGACCGTCATCAAAGCCTCGATCCCGTGACGCGCTTCGAGCACGGTGTAGCCGTGAAGGCGGAGCGTCTCGTGCACCAGCCCGCGCACGGCAGGTTCGTCTTCAACGAGCAGAATCGTCTCCCGCCCATGAGCTGGCGGCGCACTCTCGGACGGTCCCGCCACGGCCCCTGCATCGCCTCGAACCATGGGGAAATAGATCTTGAACGTCGTCCCCTGGCCGAGTCGGCTTTCGACCGCGATCGTCCCGCGACTCTGCTTCACGATACCGTACACCGTCGACAGACCTAGGCCGGTGCCTTTCCCCTTCTCCTTGGTCGTAAAAAACGGTTCGAAGAGGTGGGATTGCGTTTCCGCATCCATGCCGTGCCCGGTGTCCCGCACGGCCAGCATCACGTACGCGCCGGGCTCCAAACCGACCGGATTCCTCCGCGATTGCTTGTCGATCGTCAGGTTGCGGGTTTCGATCGTGAGACGGCCTCCTTTGGGCATCGCGTCGCGCGCATTTACGGACAGATTCATGATGACTTGCTCGATTTGGCCCGGGTCGGCATGAATACCTCCGACATCCTGACCCAGCTCGGCACAGAGCTCAATGATGTCTTCTCCGAGCAGGCGCCTCAACATCCCGTCCATGTTGGCCACGAGGGCGTTGAGGTCCACCGCCTTCGGAGCCACGAACTGCCTCCGGCTGAAGGCGAGCAGCTGCCGGGTCAGCCCGCTGGCCCGATCCGCCGCCTTCTTGATCTCTTCCATGTCCTTGCGCGTGGCGTCGCCGGGATCCAGGCGCGCCAGCAGGAGTTCGCTGTAACCCCGAATGACCGTGAGTAAGTTATTGAAGTCGTGCGCGACCCCGCCGGCCAGCCGTCCCACCGCTTCCATCTTCTGGGACTGTTGCAACTGCGCCTCGGTCTGGCGCAGCGTGTCTTCCGTCCTGGCCCGATCGCCCAATTGCCCGATCTTGATGGCGAGGTCCTCGATAAGTTTCAACAGCTCTTCGTCGGCCGAACGGACATAACGTGTGAAGAGCTCGATGACGCCTTCCACCTCGCCGCCGATACGGATCGGAAACGCAAAGGCCCCCCGCAGTCCCGCTTCGCGGGCCTGCTCGCTCCGGCTAAAATTGGGATCCATCCTGATGTCCGTAATCCAGGCCGGACTCCCGGCGGCCCAGACTCGTCCGGGTAATCCCTCCCCGGATTTGAAGGTTGTCTGCCAAGTCGAGGACGCGAATGCATCCTGACCGAAGTTCTCATGTTGCCACTGATCGATGCACCGCAGCGTTCCCGACGGTCGATCAACCCGCCAAAAGATGCCGTAGTCCCATTCAAGATTTTGTCCAATCGCCCGCATGACTCGGGGCACCGCCTCTTCCAAGGAGCGGGATTCGGCCAAGATGCGCGTCACGTCATACTGGGCCGCCAGCCGCTCCTCCGCCCATTTGCGCTGGGTAATATCGGAAAAGGAGACCACGGCCGCGGCCGGCATGGATTGTCCTTCGACACGCAAGGGCCTCGAGTTGACCTCCAGCCAGCGCAGAGCGCCATCCGGTTTGTAGACGCCCATGACGACCCCGGAACGGGACTCTCCGGTCCGCAATGTGAGCAAGGGGGGAAAGTCTTCGTTCATGAAGGGCGTACCGTCCTCGTGGATGGCTTTCCAGTCGGACCCGGTCAGCGGTCGATTCAGGAGCGCCTGCGTCGAAAGGCCGAGAATCCGTTCGGCGCTGGCGTTGCCGGTGCGGATATGCCCTTGTGCATCGATCACGAGCACGCCTTCATCCAAGACGGTGACGACGGATCGGTAGCGGGCCTCGCTCTCTTTCAACTTGGTTTCCGCCTCGCGCCGTTCGGTGATGTCACGGGCGAAAGCACTGAAGAAATAGGTGTCGCCGATGCGGACCGGCGCAATCGCCAGTTCGACGGGGAACTCCCGGCCTGTTCGGTGCAACGCCAGCACTTCGATGCGCCGATTCAGAATCTGGCTTTCCCCGCTCGTGAGAAAATGTTGGAGCCCCCGCTCATGCGACGCCCGGTCGCGGGGAGGAATGATCAATTCGGACAGTCGCCGCCCCAGCGCCTCTTCACGCGGCCATCCAAAAATGGCGCTCGCCTGGCTGTTCCAGTCGGTCACGACGCCGCTCGAATCAATCGTGATCAGGCCATCAAGTGCCGTCTCGACGATGGCGCGGTTCCGTTCCTGACTTTGCAGCAGCGCCGCTTCGGCCGCCCTCGCCCAGGCACTCTCCTGCTGGGCCTGCTGATACTCCCGGCGCAATCGGGTGGTCGACCAGAGGAGCAGCAACAGCATGGGCATCCAGACCACGATACCGCCCAACCCGACCTTCCACAGAATGGCCTGGGTCGGCGCGAGGATGTGGTCCCGATTCATCCGCACGTAGACCTGCCAATTGAGACCGGGAAATTCTCCGAATCCCTTCGTGCGTGCAAATCCGGTCACTACCGGCGTGCCGCGATAGGACTCTTCGATGAACCCCGGCTCCGCAGACCGGCTGGCCCCGACGGACGGGAGATCCAGTTGCCGGAGGTTGAGCGGACCTTTGTGCAGGAGATCGGAATCGACAAAGACGTCCCCTTCTTTGGTCACCATCTGATAGTCCACGGGGCCGGTGAATTCCTGCCGATCTTCGAGCGAGCGTACCGTTCTCGTGGTCACATCCTCGAGTACCGACATCGCGACGCGGGTCGTCACGACACCCAGAAACGTCCCTTCCGCATCCAGAATCGGGGCGGTGAATGCAACCGTTTCGATAGCGCTGTCGGCATCATGCGCCGCCACGTCGTTGACCTGGATCTTTCGCATCTGGCGCACCTGTCTGAACCACTCGGCCTTGCCGTAGTCCCGCCCTCGGATTGAGGGATCTGTCGAGGCCACCATCGTCCCCTGCCCGTCCGTTACGCCCAGCCAGAGGTAGACGGGAGCATAGGTCGTCTTCATCCAGCTCAAATAGCTGGAGAGATACCGCGAATCGGAGGACCGCAGGGCGAACGCCCGGGCCATCATCAACGCGTCACCGTACCGTTCGAACAACAAGCGATCGAGTTTGTCGGACACTTCCGCCGCCGCAATGGTCAACTCCTCACCTGCGGCGGACACCAACCGCTGCTCGATCGTACGGAGTAGAAAGAAGCCGGCGAGAAAGGCCACCGTAGTCATCACAATGATCAAGACGGGAAGCCAGCGGTAGCGCTGGGAATCGAGGGACCGTTGTGGGTTATACTCCGCCATTACCGCCGATCCTCTACCGCCAAGAAACTCTCGATCATCCGCAGGGGATGGTAGGCCTGCTTCGACTGCCGCAATCCGGGCAACCCGGCGTCGTCCATCGTGTTGACGAACGCCGCGCCCTGCCGCACAGCCGTCCGACAGGTTTCGCGAAAGAGATACTGAGCAAGGCCCGGGATGGTTCGATCGGTTACTTCCAGAAGCACGCACCAGGTCCGTGCTGTCAACCAAGTGCCCAACGTATAGCCCCGAATACGGCCCTGGATCCGCACCACCATCCCTGCCACATTGAGATCCTCGGCATGCGTCCACAAGACTTCATGCACGGCGGCAGCATCGGTGAGCAGGTATTGCGCAAAGGGGTCCTTCACACCAGCTTCCTTCTGCTGCCTCCACTCGGTAAGCAGCATCCGACAGGCCGCCCGGTCCTGCAGGCGGTACGCAGACAACGTGAGGCCCTCTATCCGCTCAGCGCGGTTACACAGCGCCCGTTGGGACTTAAATGGATCCCCGGGCAGTTGGGCCAAATCGGAAGCCCGATAGAGATAGTCGCCTTCTTTGGATTGGAGCCGATACCCAAGCGCTTCGACTTTCGAAGCCCAGGCGCTCGACAGGTTCTCCACCCGGCTAACCGGCGAATCGCCGTTCCATCGCCGCATCCACCCAAAGGCTTCCGCAAGCGGGGCCTCCAATGCGCCATCCGTCAAGGGTGGCAAGGGCATGAACCAACCGTCCGGCGATTCCACAAACAAGCAGAAGGCCCCGGCGAGCTCTTTCCACCAATAGGAGAGCAAGGAATGAGACATGAAATGATAGACGAATGAGTACGCCGCCAGTGACTGATCTTCGAGAGCGTGGGATCGCTCCAGCGCCTCCATCATCTTTGGCCGATCCTCGAGCCGGAATCGGCGGAGTCCCCCCGTTCCCCAGCGCCGAGCGAGGGTGGTGGTCAATGGAGGGACTGGCGCTAACTCAATCACGTCATCCTGAAATTCCCCGACGAGCCGTGGATGTCTCCCGATCATCGCTTGCAGCTCCGGCGCTGCCAGTTCTGCAAGGACTTGCGCACTATGCTCCTCAATATGGGCCGGTACCGCCTCCCGCATGAAAGGGCACTTGGCATCCCAGCCCAGCACAACCTGTTCATGCGCGCGGTCCCACATCAGCGCGAGCGGATAGAGGCGGCAATCCAGAGGGCGGTGGTCGTAGATTTGGCATCGGGATGTCCCAGAATCGAAGGCCGGGCAGGAGTACCCCTCCCCTGTCGGATCTGCAACCAGGCGTACTTGTCCGCCTGTCGGTGCAGGAAATGAGCCGCTCGAGAGCCCACCTGCAACCGCAACTTTCACTTCCTGCTCGGTAAAGTAGGGCCGGAGCGGGCTATCCGGATCCGGGAACCGGCAACACACGTCGCACCGCAAGCAGGTCTGGCTCGGAACAAGCTGGGGGAGTTGCTGTCGTGCCGGCGGAGGCGGAGAGGCCGCGCCGGCTGCCAAGGCCGTCATAGGAGATTCCATCAATCGTGGCGCCATTCTAGCACCATTCCCAGGGGGGACCTACAAGGATATCGATTTCCTTCTGGTCGGTTCTACGCAAAACTCCCAATTTCTTGACCGATTTCCTGACCATTGGGATACTGCCAGCTAGTGACTTTCGTCCGTATGGGTAGAGACGCATGACCAAACCATCCCAGCCGCCCCAATACGACCCGAGGGCCTTGCTGAATTCGCAGCCCCTCATCATCACCGTCATCGATCCCAAGACCCATATGGTCGTGTTTCAAAACGAGAGCTCCCAGGCTAAATTCGGAAATATCACGAATGCTACCTGCCATGAGAAGATCGCCGGATGTCCAACTCCCTGTTCGTTCTGCCTGATGCCGAAAGTCCTTGAAACGGGTCGACAGACCAGCAGCGAAATCCCCCTTCCCAACAACGAGTATCTGCTCTTCCAATGGGCCAAAGTTGAAACCAAGGGCGGGGACACCCACATCGTCGAGACCATCACCGACATCACGGCACTCAAGCGGCAACAGGCGGAAACAGAGCAGTTGGTCCAGAAGCTGTCCGACGCGAACCGCGACCTCATCCATGCGAACCAGCTGTTGCAGGATCAGTCGGTTCGGGACAGTCTGACCGGCCTCTACAACCACTCGCATTTTCAGCAAACCCTGGTCCATCTCTGCGCGCTCGCTTTGCGGTCGATGCGTCCGCTTTCGCTGCTCTTCGTCGACCTGGACAATTTCAAGCAGATCAACGATCTCTACGGACACACGACGGGCGACCAGGTGCTCCGCGAGATCGGCTGGCTGTTGGATAGCCAACAGGGGCCAGGCCGAGGCATTGCCAGAGCCAGCGACTTCGCCGCGCGATATGGAGGCGAAGAGTTCGCGCTCATCCTGCCGGATACATCGATGGACGGCGCCTTGAGCGCCGCCGAACGGCTCCGCATCCGCGTCACGACCCTCACCATGCTGCCCGAGCTCGCCACCCTGAAGGGCGGTTCGTTCCAGCTCACGTGCAGTATCGGTGTCGCCTCCTTTCCCATCCATGCCGACAATCCGGCCGATCTGGTCATTGCCGCGGACACGGCGGTATACGCGGCCAAGCGATCCGGCAAAAATTGTGTGCGCATGGCGACCCCCTCGACGCCGTCCTCGGCGCTCCCCGATCCCCTTGTGCGCTCCTAAGTCGCGTGTTACGATCATCTCGTCCCCAACAACAAGACTATTACGCACCCAACATCGCCTCAAGCTGACTTGGCTACCTCAGACCTTCTCGACAGGGGCTCACGGATCCGAACATCGCTGATCGCGGCGAACCTCTTTGCTTCCGATAGTGCGGGCCAGGGAACCCCCGGACTGGAATCGGCAACCACCTCGTGGCGCATCGCCCTCTCTCCGTTGGTCCTGCCACAGGATCACCGGGCCTTCTTCGAACAGTTGGGTGTGCACCTTCTGGCCTTTTACCGGGCGCTGAACCGCCTGTATCACGAGAGTGTCCGAGGCACCCAGCCGGAATGGGTCGCGGCATACCTGGATCGCGGAAAACCCGAAAGCCTCATCACCTACAGCCGGATGAAACGGTTCCGTGATCACATCCCGGCGGTCATTCGACCGGATGTCATCCCTACGCCGGACGGCATGGTCATCACGGAGCTCGACTCCGTTCCCGGAGGCATTGGCTTGACCGGCTGCATGGCCCAACTGTACGAAGCCGCTCCTTCCGACGACCATGTGATCATCGGGGGACGTGACGGTATGATCCAAGGCTTCGCCGCCATGCTACGGGCGCAGCGCGGACAACAGCAGGGCTGCGTCGCGATCGTCGTGTCTGAAGAAGCCAAAGACTATCGACCGGAAATGACGTGGGTGGCCGCACAACTCTCCGCCCAGGATCTCGAAACCTACTGTGTAGACCCGCGTCAAATCCGGTTCACGGAAGAGGGCTTGCAGTTGTCCCGAGAGGGGCGAACCATCCCCATCGGGCTCATCTATCGGTTCTACGAGCTCTTCGACTTACCGAACGTCCCGAAGGCGGAACTGATCCAATATGCAGCCAAGAAGGAAACCGTGGCCGTCACCCCGCCCTTCAAACCAGCGCTCGAAGAAAAGCTGGCGTTCGCGCTCCTTCACCATCCGGCCCTGCAACCATTCTGGCAGCGCGAGCTCGGATATGACCGATTCCTTCACCTGACGACCCTCATGCCTCGCACCTGGATCTTGGATCCTGCGCCCATTCCACCGACAGCGACGATTCCGGGACTCAACTTGGGGGGACGGGTCGTCACCGGATGGCAAGATCTGGCCACAGCGACGCAGAAAGAGCGCCATTTCGTCATCAAACCGTCGGGATTTTCCGAATTGGCCTGGGGCAGCCGTGGCGTGTCAGTCGGCCACGATCTGCCGCAGAACGAATGGGCCTCGGCGCTCGATGGCGCACTCGGCGCATTCCCCCGCACACCCTACATCCTCCAAGAGTTTCACAAGGGCCGTCAGTACCAGCTGGAGTATTTTGATCCAACGACCGGCGAGATCCGAGAAATGGCCGGTCGCGCTCGGCTCTCCCCCTATTATTTCGTGAGTGGCGAAGAGGTCCGACTGGCTGGTATCCTGGCGACCGTTTGCCCGGCGGACAAAAAAGTGATCCACGGCATGAAAGACGCCGTCATGGTTCCCTGCGCGGTGGCCCGATGATGACCCTGTACCATGTGGATTGGTGCCCGGACTGCGAAGTCGTCCGGCAGAAGCTGGCCGAGTTGGATTTGCCCTACGAAGGGATCGTTGTCCCGGACATCCGGCCGTTGCGGAAGCAAGTCCACGAGGTGTCCGGTCAATATTACGTCCCAGTCCTCAAAGACGGCGACCGTGTCTTGACCGAAACCCACGACATCCTCGCGTACCTCGACCAGGTACAGACGCGCCGCCGCGCCACCAATCCTTAACGAGAGTCGCCACAATGGAAGACTGGAGACGCATTCTTGCCGAGAGCATCGTGAAGCCGAAAGAGCTGGCCGATCGGTTCGGCCTCGACGAGCAGGAGATCGAAGCGATCGTCGGCCCGTATCCTATGCGCATTACCCCGACGGTGCTCGGCACGATCAAGGAAAAGGGCGATGCGATCTGGAAACAGGTCGTGCCGGACGCGGCGGAGTTGGAAGATCTCGACGCCGCGGACGATCCGCTCGAAGAAGACCTGATGAGTCCGGTGCCCCACTTGGTCCACCGCTATCCGGACCGCGTGCTGCTTATGGTAACGAACCAATGCCCGATCTACTGCCGGTTCTGTACGCGCAAGCGGCTGGTCGGGAAGCCCGGCTTCCTGAAGAAGGGCGAACTCGATCGCGCCATCGCCTACTTGCGCGAACATCCCGAAGTGCGTGACGTCATCCTGTCCGGAGGCGATCCGCTCCTCCTGCCCGATCACCTGCTGGAACGGATTCTCAAAGCGCTGCGGACGATTCCCCATTTGGAATTGATCCGTTTCGGTTCCCGCGTGCCCGGCACGCTTCCGGAACGGATCACCTCGAAGCTTTGCGAGATCGTGAAAAAGTATCACCCCATCTACATGAACCTGCATTTCAATCATCCCGACGAGCTGACCCCGGAGGTCAAAGCCGCCTGCGGGAAACTCGCCGATGCGGGCATCCCGCTCGGCGCACAAACCGTGCTGCTCAAAGGGGTGAACGACGATCCGGAGATCATGAAACGGTTAGTCCAGCAGCTGCTGCTGGCCCGCGTCAAGCCGTACTACTTGTACCAGGCCGACTTGACCAAGGGAACGAACCACTTCCGGACGCCGGTCGAGACCGGACTACGGATCATCAAGGCCCTGCAGGGCCATACGAGCGGGATGGCCGTGCCGCACTTCGTCATCGACGCCCCGGGCGGCGGGGGGAAGATCCCCCTCCTCCCCGACGACTATCTCGTCCATCTGGACGAGGACGAAGCGGTGCTCAGGAATTTCGAAAACAAGACTTTTCACTATCCGCAAGCCCGGCGCGAATTGCCGATGGTTGGCGCACGGACGACCCGCGACTCCGACGAGGCCTTCGCCTCCTGCGGCGACAGTTATCCGGAGCGCGACGGGTACTCGTCTTGGGGAAACAGCTGCGGAGGAGATCTCGACGAGTGATGAGACCGCAATCCCCGGGCATTCTGCCCTATCAACAGATCGCCAAGCTCATCACCGGCGGAGCCATTACCGCCCCAACGGCCGTTGAGGACCGCCAGATTCAGCCGGCCAGCCTCGACTTGCGTCTGGGGAAGAAGGCCTACCGGCTCATCAGCAGTTTTCTTCCGGAACTCTCGCCGATTTCCAGCCGTCTCAACGTGATGGATTTCTACCAGTCCGATCTCGTCATGTACGAGATGGATCTGACGGGCGGCGCGATTCTCGAAAAAGGCCACGTGTATCTCGTCCCCTTGCTGGAATCCCTCAAACTCCCGAAGACGTTGCGGGCCCGGGCGAATCCCAAGAGCACCACGGGACGGCTCGACGTCTTCACCCGCATCGTGACGGACCTGAACGCGGGATTCGATGAGATTCGAGCCGGGTATCAGGGTCCGCTCTTTCTGGAAGTGGTGCCCCGGTCGTTCGCGATCAAGGTCCGGACCGGCCAATCGTTGAACCAGATCCGCTTCGTGCGAGGCGACGCGGCGGCCACCGACGCCTCGCTGGAGCGCCTGCATCAACAGGAACCGCTCCTGTACCACAACCAACCCAAGCGCAAAGCGCTGAGCGCCAAAGATTTTCGCACCGATCGGGGCTTGTTTCTCCGCATCGATCTCAAGGGCGACGAAAGCCACCACTCCCGCATCATCGGCTACCGGGCCAAGAAAAACAGCCACGTGATCGATCTGGCCAAGATCGGCTACTATGCCGCAGCCGACTTCTGGGAACCGCTCTCACGGCACCGCCAGGACAGCCTGCTCCTCGAACCGGAGGAGTTTTACATTCTGGCGTCGAAAGAACGGATTTGCGTGCCCCCCGACTATGCCGCCGAGATGGTGGCCTATGAAGCGGCCTGTGGGGAGTTGCGGACCCATTACGCCGGCTTCTTCGATCCAGGATTCGGGTATGGGGCCGAAGGTGAAATCGCCGGCACTCAGGTGGTACTCGAAGTGCGGCCGCACGACGTCCCCTTCCTCATTCACGATGGACAAACGTTCTTCAAGGTTGTATACGACAGGATGCTCGATGTCCCCAACCGGCTCTATGGCGTGGGCCTCGGCTCCTCCTACCAGCGGCAAGGCCTCACGTTGAGCAAGCATTTCAAGACGTAACCCATGGCACCGACCGATTTGCCTTCAACACCTTCGGACGACCAGCCCGGTCGCCACCCCCAACGTGGAACATCCTCCGAGGACCAGGAGGCCGGAAGCGAACGGCAGATGCACGTCGTCGGCCTGATGGTCGGCACGGCTCTGATGTTCATCGGATTCTTGAACGTGTTTCTGTCCATCAGCGGCGGATTCGAAATCAACGTCGTGCCGTTGCTGATCTACTTCGGTGGGCTTGCAGTCTGGGCCAATGCCGCAATCGAGAACCCGACGTTGCGGTACGGGACGATGGCCGGGGCGATCGCTTTGGGGCTGGGCTTCTTCCACTACGGCGAAGTGCTCTTCTGGCACAAACAGGTGGTGTTCTGGGCAACGGTCGTGATCGTCATGTACTTCATGTTCAATGAGCCGAAGAAACCGGACGACCGTTCGTAAGAGTGACGATCTCGGTTATCATCCCCGCCCTGAATGAAGCGCCCCGCATCGCCGGTACCATTCACGCCACAGCCGACCAGGCTTTCGCCGAAATCCTGGTGATCGACGGGGGAAGCACCGACCGGACAGTAACCGAGGCCGGCAGGACCGGACTTGCCCGCATCCTTGCCTCTCCGCCGGGCAGGGGCATCCAGATGAACAAGGGAGCCAGAGCCGCCAAGGGCGAGGTGCTGTTGTTTCTGCATGCCGATACCAGACTCCCGGATGGCGCCAAGGCCCGCATCGAAACCGCGCTCCAGGACCCGCTTGTCCTGGGAGGCCGGTTCGACGTACAGTTCGACAGCCCTTCGCGGTGGAGCCGGGTGATCGCGGCGTTTATGAACAGCCGCTCCCGCCTAACTCGTATTGCCACGGGCGATCAGGCTCTTTTTGTTCGCCGAACGGTGTTCGAGCAGTTGGGCGGGTATCCGGAGATTCCCCTGATGGAAGACGTCGAATTCAGTGCGAGGCTAAAACGGGCCGGCGCGACCGTCTCCCTGCGCGACCGGGTGACGACGTCCTTCCGTCGTTGGGAACAACGGGGCCCGCTGCGAACGATTTTGCTCATGTGGGGGCTGCGCTTGGGCTATTGGTCAGGCATCGCACCGACCCGTCTCAGCCGGTGGTATGCCGCAGTCCGGTAAGGGTTCAGCGCAGCAGACGACGGCCCTGGCCATCTTCGCCAAGGCGCCCGTCCCGGGGCAGGTGAAGACCCGCCTCTGCCCTCCGTTGACGCCGGATGAAGCAGCCACTCTGCACGGCAGCTTCGTCCTCGACACGCTCGAACGAACCAGAACCGCCGTCGGCAAGTTCAAACTCCCCATCGATCGCTATCTCGGATGTGCCCCCTCGTCCAGTTTGGTGTTCTTCAAGATCATGGAAGAACGGCAAGCGGTCTCGCTGTTCGATCAGGATGGAGAAGACTTGGGGATACGCATGGCCCGCGCGTTTGAACACCTGTTCACCCGTGGATATCGCTCCGTGATCCTTGTCGGCACGGACGTGCCCACGTTGCCGCTTGAGCGCTACCAGCAAGCCGCCAAGCTGCTGGAGACCCATGATCTCGTGCTTGGTCCGGCCTTGGACGGCGGCTACTATCTGATTGGACTCACGAAACCAGCTCCTGCATTGTTTCAGAACATTCCCTGGTCGACGGATCAGGTCCTGTCGCTCACGAAAGCCCAGGCCGATAAGTTGGCCCTCTCGACCGCGCTACTCCCGGAATGGCGGGATGTCGATACGCCCGACGATCTGCGGGCCTTGATCGAGGCCGGCGCACTCGACGCCAAACACCCGAAACAGGCGCAGCAGTTCTCTGCCCGGACTAACGGCGCGCTGCAACTGCTCGCCAAACGCCTGCGTTCCAGAGCATAATAGGTCCCATGTCCACCCCCGTCGCACTCATCACCGGCGGCGCCAAAGGCATCGGCCGCGGCATCGCACTCGACCTCGCCGCGAAGCACTGGAAGATCGCCTTCTGCTATCGGACCAGCGAGGCGGAAGCCCAAAAGACCGCCGCCGCGATTACCGAACACGGAGGGCAGGCTCTCGCCATTCGATGCGACGTGTCAGATTCGGCTGCCGCGAAGCGGATGGTCGCGCAGGTCGAGAAAGAATGGGGGCGGATCGACGTGCTCATCAACGGCGCCGGTCCCTATCACCGCGTGAATCTGTTCGAGGAGACGGTCGAAGGCTGGAACGAAATGTTCGCCGGAAATCTCCACCCCATTTTCTATCTCGCGCAGGCCGTCGCGCCGGGCATGAAAGCCAGAAAATCAGGCCGCATCATCAACTTCAGCATGGCGAACGCCGACCAAATGATTGCGCAACCGGATGTGACCGCTCACTATATCGCCAAGACCGGGGTGTTGATCCTCACCAGAACGCTCGCGAAGCTGCTCGCCCCGCACGGGATTACGGTGAATGCCGTATCGCCCGGCTTCATCGATTCCGGCAGCGCGCCGCCGGAAGAACTGGCCGGCATGACCAAACGAATCCCCGCCGGCTACATCGGCACCGTCGACGATACCGTTGCCGCCGTCCGCTATCTGCTCAGCGACGAAGCCCGCTACGTGAATGGCGCCAATATTCAAGTCTCAGGAGGGTGGGGTATTTAAGGAGGAACCGATGAAATCAGAGCAGGAACGGCAAGCCCATCATCGCTTTGTCCAAGCGCTTCAGCATGAGAAGCTGACATGTGCCAAGCCCGGGTGCGGCGGACTGATGGATGTGGTTGATCACACGCCGCATCTTGCCCGCATCAAAACCTATGAAGCCGAGTGCGAACGTTGTCATGCGAAGGAAGGGATTGCGGGGAAAGAACAGAGCCAGCCGCCTTGGGACGACGCCTCCATCACGATGATGGCCGAAGTACATTTGCTCCACGACCAACCGACCTGCCCCTACGACGATACGCCGATTACGTTCATCTCCATGCCGAACCCGCGCCGCAAAGCCCGCTATCGCCTGGCTTGTTTTTACTGCGGCCGCCACGCCGAAATGAACTGGCCGCCTCCGGAAGCCAAACGGTAATCACGCAGCGACCGCTCTTTCTTTTCCCTCTGCTCACAGCCATTACTCTTGTTTGTTCTTCTCCCTCACCGCTGCTGAATCCCAAGGGAAGGCAACCGGGCCGACCTTTATGGCGCCTTTACCGAGAGTGCGGGACACAACTCGCCGCAGCTCGCGTCCGTTGCTCTTCCTTTCCCCTCACCCCTCTCCGGGTGCTGAAGAAATAACGAGGGCGGCTGCCATGCTCTCAATGCGCGCATGCACCGAGCACCGCCCTTGATCTAAGAATACGATCGATCCCGTGTGCGGGGTGCGCGAGCACAAGAGCATGGCAACCGCCCTCGTACTGATTTTAATTATCTACTTCCCAAACGCCTTCTTCAGCAGCGGCTCAATCTCCCCTTTGGCCGCCATCGGATCCAGAATATCCGTATCCCCGTAGAAGGTGCCGTCGATGAAAACCTTGGGGAGCGTCGGCCAATTAGTCATCTTGGTGAGCGCCTCCCGCTTGGCCGGCTGAGAAAGGACGTCGACCACTTCGTACGGATAGCCGTACTTGTCGAAAAACTGCATGGTCTCGCGCGTAAACCCACACATCGGCATCTGCTTGGTCCCTTTGCCATAAATTAAAATCTTGTGGGTCTTCACTTCCTTCTGAATCTCGTCTTCCATCTGGTCCGCCATCTTCCGGCCTCCTGTTCAGCGTTCGTCGTTCGTCCGAGCCGTCAGTTCGAGCGCGTGAATGCGCCCGTCCTTCATGGGAGCGTCAAGTGCTTGATAGATCATGCGATGTCGGTCGAGAAGGTTCTTGCCGCGAAAGGCATCCGAGACGACGACGACTTGAAGGTGGTCCATCGTGCCCGTTCGATCGGTCATCGTCACGGTCGCATCAGGCATCGACCGTCTAATGTATTCGGTCAATGTGTCTTGGGTAATCATCACCGCCTCCGACTGTCGAGAGCATAACGTAGCCTCTTCAGGAAAGGCAATGTGACCGTCGATCATCAGCCGGACCGTCGCAATCGAAGGCAAATCCATCCAGACTGAATCGAGATCGATCAGCCCTGCTTTGCAGCAGCCTGCAAACACTTCATCCAAGTTTCTATTCAACCACGCAACGTTCCTAAAGATTTCCCGTTAATGGTTGTTGCGTCTTATCTGGTACGGATCTTGGGCTAGGAATAGACATTCCGTCGAGACGAGAAGGAGGTTTCCATGACAACCCTCATGACGATCATGGCACTCGGCGTATTGCTTAGCCCGCTCATCTTCCTCCGCCGAATTTGGTGAGGCATCTGAGTAATCCATCCGCTTCCCGATGTCCGGGATGTTGCTCGGTGGACCTCAACCACTGGTGGTGGATATCCACCAGAAAGGAGCAGGTCGCATCCGGCGTTGTATGAAATGCTCAAGAAATTCGGATGTGGAGACCCGGTTCGTCGATGGCACATGAGTTGCTCACATTCATGAGTAGCGTCAGTCACCATGCAAGGAAACCGTACGCACCGACAGATCACCGTTCACACACAAGGAGGACAACATGGGAGAATTCAACTCAGGCTTCTTCATGGGAGACAGCACCTCGAACGGCCGCGTCCTCATCGTCGACGATGAGTCTGACATTAGAAAAGTCGTCCGTATGACGCTGCAGAAGGCCGGTTATGAAGTCTTGGAAGCGGAAAACGGCGAAAAGGCCATTGAAACGATCAACGCCGGTGAGAACCGGCTGCTCCTCGACGTCGTCATCTGCGATATCCGTATGCCGAAGATCAACGGGGTGGAAGCGATCGCCTATTTCCGTACCAACTACCCGCGAGTTCCGCTCATCGTGTTGACCGGCTTTCCAGATACCGATATGGCCACATCCTTCCTCCGCCAAGGCGTGGTCGACTATCTGGTGAAACCGGTGGAAGGAGACAAGCTGCGGGATGCTGTTGCGCGGGCCATGGAGCAGCGGGAACTCGCTCATCTCTAAGTCATGAGCGGATCACCCGACATGCTGGGGAGGATCGACACACCATCTTCCCCGGCGCCGAGGGAGAACCCCGTGCCATCCGTGGCGGAGCGTACGACCGGATCGGCGACTCTTCCAACCAGAGTCGCCATCTTAGGGGCCGGCCGGGGAGGTACCGCCCTCCTCGATCTCCTCCATCAGATGCCGTCGATTGTGATCGCCGGTATCACCGACGTGGATCCCGAGGCGCCGGGACTTCAACGGGCCCGGGATCTGCGCATTCCGATCGTGGAGCAGGCCAAGGCGCTGATCGCCGATCGAGGTGTCAATCTCATCATCGACGTCACCGGGGACCCTCGGATGGAGCGCATCATTCAAGTGTATAAGGCGCCGGCAACCGATGTACTGAGTGGATCGGCAGCCCGGGTGCTCTGGGAACTTGTCCGGCATGAGGCGAACCTGCAGGCGGAGCTGTTCCATGCGGAAAAGCTGGCCGGCATCGGTTCATTCGCCGCGGGCATTGCGCACGACATCAACAATCCTCTGCAACTCATCATGGGGTTGGCGGAGAATCTCGCGGACGAGCAGGATCTGGCCGTGATCCGTAACCAGGCGCGAGATATCGTGGAGGCCGTGCGGCGCACCAGCGCGATCTGCCGCGATTTGACCCACTATGCCAGGAAGTCATCCATGCCGGACGATGCTATCGTCTCGCTGAACGGACGGCTCGACGAAGCCCTCAAGATCGCGCGCTATGCCGTTAGCCTCCACGACGTCCGCATCGACAAACGCTACGGCCCGGACGTGGCGGCGCGGGGCAACCCGGACGAATTGCTCCATGCGTTTGTGAATCTGATCACCAACGCCGTCCACGCCATGCAGGATAGAAGCGGCACATTGACGCTGGAAACCCGCATTGACAGCCACGCCGCCGTCGTGCGTATCGGGGACACCGGCTGCGGGATTCCTCCCGAACTCCAGGGACAGATTTTCGAACCCTTCTTCACGACGAAGGCGCCGGGGAAAGGCACCGGGCTCGGCCTGTACAACGTCAATACGATCATCCATCGAATGCATGGCATGATCGCGGTCGAGAGCCGCGTGGGGAGCGGCACGACCTTTACGCTCACCTTCCCCCTTCCCGAGGAGCCGCCGTCATGAGTCCCGCCGCCATTCAGGCAGCAGGCTCCACGAGAGGGTGGAGGCTCCACACGAAATTGATCGTTTCGATGTTACTGGTCGGCGTGGTTCCCCTCATCGTCGGCCTCGGCATGGCGTTCTGGCAAGGCTCACAAGAAATCTATGAAGTGAGCGGAGAAAGCTTCAAGGCCTTGGCGACCGAGGCTTCCAGAAAACTCGACATTCTGATGTCCGAGGAGATCGCCAGAACTTCCCGCATCGCTAACGATCTGGCTATCGTCCGCGAACTGGAACGTAGGCGCGACGCCATCCAAGGCCCGTCGACGGAATCCGTCTCGCTCGCTATCGACGGGTTGCGCAAGTCCTGGGACGCGCGCGAGCCCGCTGCGATCAAGGCCCTCACGGACAATCCCGTCGCGAATCTATTGCGGGAATATTACTCCGGGGCGAGAAGCGAGCCGGACCAGCTCATTCCGCAGGTCGTCCGCGGCGCAACGAAAATGCTTTTCATCACCGACATCCGCGGCGATCTCGTCGCCGCCCTCACAGACAAGCCGCCCTTCACCAACGGGAACACAGTTTGGTGGGAAGGAGCCTTCAACAAGGGAATCGGGCGCCTCTATATCGAGGATGTCCATCATGACAGCCGGGCCGGCGCCTATGTTTTCACAATCTCGCTGCCCATCATGGATAACTTGCGCTACGAGACCATCGGGGTACTCCACCGCATCATCGACGCCAAAGAGTTCTTCTCTCCCTCGACCCAACCGATCCGCTTCGGGAAAACCGGACATGTCATGTTGATCGACAGCCGCGGCATCGTGATGAGTTGCCCCATTCTTCCGACCGGAGTGAGCATCTCGGATAACCGGTTGATTCCGCTCATCACGCCGATGCACCCCGGGTGGACCAACGCGCCAAGCGACGGACACGGCGGCAATACTGCCTCCATCATCGGGTTCGCTCCGCTTCCGGAAACGAGCCGCGCCACGAACGGCTCACTCGAAGGGGGTTCCTGGCATACCTTCGTCTGGCAATCGTCTGATGAGTTGTTCGCCCCCATCAAGCACTTGTTCACCTGGATGACCGTCTTCGGCAGTATCGCGGTGGGATTGCTTGCGACGCTCGGCTATTTGGCGGCTACCCGCATCGTGACGCCGGTCCGGCAGCTCCAGCAGGCCGCCCAATCGATCGGCAAGGGGGAATTGCGCCAATCGATCCAGATCCATACCGGAGACGAGTTAGAACTGCTGGCGGAAGAATTCAATCGGATGAACCAACGGCTGGAAGCGGCCTTCGCCGGCTTGACCGACCAGGTCACGATGAAGACGCAGGAAGTGCAGTACCTGCAGAAATCGACCGACCAAATTCTGGACGCCGTCCCCACACCCATTCTGATCGTCGACGATCAGGAAACCGTCCAATATGTGAACCGCACCGGTCGCGCCACCTTCGGCCTGACAGACGATCCGAACTCTACTTGGGAGTTGTTCCGCATCCTCCCGGTCGAGCCGGCGGTTCAGCAACGGCTTCGGCAGGAACTCTGGAGCCAGCGAGGCACAGACGGCCATCTATCTGTACCGCATGATGATCAGGCAGCGTCCCTGCCCGTTAGAGACCCACTCGCGCCGCCAGCCGCGACCGGGCGCAGCGAACGGCCCAGCGAACTGCAAGTGGGGATCCATCTATACCAGTACCAGTGGTTTCGGGTGACCGGCAGACCGGGAGAAGCCGATCGCATCGGCTTGGTCCTCCGCGACAGTACGGAAGACAGCCACATGCAGGAACGATTGGTCCAGGCGGAAAAATCCGGCAGCCTCGGTGTGCTGACCGCCGGGATCGGCCATGAATTGAACAACCCCCTCTTCGGCATTCTGGGACTCGGAGAAGCGCTCCAGGACGAGCAGGACCCCGCCCGAGTGAAAGCCTATGCGCAAAACATCGTCCAACAGGGCAAACGAATGGCCGCGATCATCCGCGACTTCACCGGCGTCGCGACGCGCGAGACAACCGATCAACGGCAAACCGTCCATCTCGAACGAGAACTCGACCAAGCATTGGCTATGATCACCGGCAGCTTGAGCCCGTCAGGCTTGACCGTCGAAACCCATTATGCGGGAGACACGACCGTATCGGCGCTGCCGGATCAGCTCCGGCAGGCCTTTGCAAATCTCCTCATGAACGCTGTCCAGGCGATGCGGGGAACGGGCACACTGCGCCTCTCCACCACCCTGGTCGGAAACACGGTTCTCACCACTATCGTGGACTCCGGAACCGGTATTCCGAAGCATCACCTCTCGAAAATTTTCGATCCGTTTTTCACGACCAAAGGGCAAGGCGAAGGTTCCGGCCTGGGTCTCACTGTAGCCCGCCGCATTATCCGAAAGTTCGGCGGCGATATCCGGCTCGAAAGCGTGGAGGGAGTCGGCACAACCTGCATGGTAACACTCCCGACTTTGCCAGGCGCCGGACCATCAAAGGAGGCACCATGGGGCACGCCAGAGGCTCGTCCGTTGCCGCAGCCGTCGCGGTCCTGATTCTCGGCTGGTGGTGGACCGGCGTCTCGCTGTCCGCTAAGGAAGAACCGAGACCCACCGGGATTCCGCCGGAGAAAGTCGCCGGCTACGTCCATGCGGTACTCCAAGCCGATCGCACGATTTACACGTCGCACGTGGTCAACCGCATGCAAGAGAAAGGCATCGTAACGGCAGCTGAACATTGGGAGCAGGACAACGCATTGCCCCTCCCCGCGCAGTTCCTGCAAGGGTCCGGACGGCTGGTCGCGGAAAGCGGCCAAGGCATCCGGTACCGGCTGATCGGGCTCTCCCCCATCTATCAGCGCAACGCCCCCGCCACGGATTTCGAGCGGAAAGCGCTGGAGTCCTTGAACCGCTCACCGGACGCACCGGTGACGGGCATTGTGACGAGCGGACGGAAACAATATTTCCAGGCCGTCTATCCGGACCGCGCGGTGTCCGCAGCCTGCGTGGCCTGCCACAACGGCCATCCGCTGAGCCCCAAGCGGGATTTCAAGTTGAACGATGTGATGGGAGGGATTGCAATTACGATCCCGCTGGAGTAACGGGAGTCTGCACCGGTCCGGCCGGAACGGCGTGATATTCCTCACGGTAGATCTGCAGCGCCGTTACAAGCAGGCTCACCAGTAACGGACCGACGAAGAGTCCGATCAAACCGTACAGCGCCAACCCGCCGAGTACGCTGAACACCAACAGCACCACAGGAATCTGCACCTCTTGCCCAATCAGCCATGGTCGCAAGAAATGGTCGACTGTCGAGACGACGCCGACCCCCCAGGCCAGGAGCGCGAGGCTCTTCCAGAGAGGCCCCACCCACAGCAGATAAAGGCAAACAGGACCCCAGACAAGCGCCGTCCCTCCAAAGGGCAACGGGGCCAACACCACCGTGAGCGCCGTCAACACGGCCGGGAACGGCACGGACAACATCGCGTAGGCGGCGCCGGCCAAGAGGCCCTGCACGATTGCCGTAAGGAACATCCCCTTGACGACCGCGCGGACGGTTTGATCGATTCTTGTGAGAATTTTGTCCTTGTGCGACAACTCCATCGGAATGATGTCCCGGAGAGCGGCGAGCCACTGGCGGCCGTCCTTGAACAGAAAGAACAGGACAAAGAGCATCAGGACGAAGTCCGTCGCCAACAGAAACGCATCTTTGATGAGGTCGCCCGCCTGGTTCAAGAGAAATTGGCTGACGAACGTCGCCCCGGCCATCAACCCCTGCTCCATAGAACCAGTCTGCGCGCCGGAGGCGCTCACGACTTGGTCGAAGATCCCGCCGATGAGCGGCAGCGTCCGCAACTGTTCCGGCAACCGTTGCAATCCTCCGCCGGCGATCCACTCGCGGACAGTCTGCTCGACCGTTCCCGCTTCCCGGACCAACAACGCCGCGAGCGAGGAAATCGGAATGAGCACGAGCGCGAAGATCGAGAAGGTCAGGACGGCAGCGGACAGAACCGGACGACCGCCGAGCAGGCGCGTCATACGCTCATACAGGGGAAACGTCGTATGGGCCAGCAACCCGGCCCAGAGTACGGGAAAAAGAAACGGCTTGAACATCAATGCAATCTGATACAGCAGAACCAGAAGGAGAGTGAAGAAGGCGGCGGTGAAGAGTTGGGGCCTTGTCATGCAGTGGAAGGAAACGGATTCACGGCCAGGGTTGTCCGTTCACAAGACGGGGGCGGGTACAGGCATACTACCCATTGCCGTCTTTTTCAAGCACCACGACATGCTTCGCCCGGTGCGCCGCCAGTTCGCGCACGGCCCCGGTCAGCTTCGGCAGCTCGTCCTGCCAGGACGTGACGCCCATGTCGGTCGACCCTTGCAGCTTCGCGCCTTCTTCCATCATGAGAATAGGGGTATGCACCTCGCCGATGAGAATCGCGGTTTTCAACAGCTGTACCCGCTCGAGGGCGGAGACCTTGGCCTTGATCCGTCCGCTGCTGACCACCGTACCGGCGTTGATCGTGCCTTGCACCAGTCCGTCTTCCCCGATGATCACCTGGCCCTTGGTAAAAATGTCGCCTTCCAGCCGCCCATCGATCCGCACCGTCCCTTCGACACGGATCTCACCCTTGAGTTGCACACCTTTGGCCAGGAGCGTGATGTTGTCGTCCCCGGCAAACCCGTTCTTCTTCATACGAGGCTCCTCCCGTGAATCACTGCCAGAGCCAGCTTACACCAAGTTCGCCCCCTCGACCTAGCAGAATGTTGAAAATCTGAAGGAGGCCGAGGTCGAGGTTGAGACTGAGTACCACCACTCTGCCCTCAAACTCAGCCCGGGCTTCAACAGTCCTTCAGGAAGAGAGTCCGAATGTGCGGCGCAGTTTCTCCCACATGCCGCCGCCGTGCACTTCACAGTAGACCGTCGGCTCAGTGCCTTCGATAAATACTTCGGCCACCTGTTCGGGACATTGCGACGTCGCCAATTGTCCGGTGCGCGGATCGACAGCCCGCTCCACAACTCCGGTCGGACGGACGAACGGCAGCAATGATACGGGCAGCGCCCGCTTGGCCACCTCCATCCAAATCGGCAGCGCCGCCTGAGCGCCAGTCAGGCGAACCGGCCGCTCATCGTCGAATCCCACCCATACGCCAATGACCAGTTCGGCCGAGTAGCCGATGAACCAAGCGTCACGATAACCGTCGGTCGTGCCAGTCTTGCCGGCGATGGCGCCGCCGTGGCCCAGCACCTTGGCCTTCATCGCGGTCCCCCGGGTGATCACGCCTTCAAGCATCGAGGTGACGACATAGGCGGCCTGGGGGGAAACCGCTTGTTTCCGATCCGGAGTACCGGCCCACAGGACATTGCCTTCGCGATCCGATACCAATCGCATGGTCGTCGGACGCACCCAGATGCCTCCGTGGGCCAGCGCGCCATAGGCCGACGTCATCTGCACCAGCGATACGGCCGGGCTCCCTAGCGCGAGGGAAAGGTCTTCCGTCAGCGGGCTCGTCACACCCAAGTCCCGGACTAAGTCCGCAATAGCGCGGGGCCCGACCGATTTGGCGACGCGCACAGCGGGCACGTTCAAGGAAAGTTCCAGCGCGTTCCTGAGCGTCACGTTGCCGCGAAACTGGCGGTCGTAGTTTTGAGGCGCCCAGGTTCTGCCTTCCGACTCGAATGTCACCGGCTCATCCGCCAAGAGCGAGGCCGGGGTCAACACCGCGTTGCCGCCCTTCCGGCCGGCTTCCAACGCCGCCACATAGACAAAGGGCTTGAAGAGGGACCCGCCTTGCCGGTACGCTTGCACGGCGCGATTGAACTGGCTCACGCGGTAGTTCCGCCCCCCGACCATCGCGAGAATCGCGCCCGACGACGGCTCTACTACGACCACCGCCCCTTGGAGTTTCTGCTCACCCGACTTCAGCGTCGCATGCGTCCGCTCCAGTTTGTCCAATCCCAATTCCAACGCCTCGGCCGCGGCCTGTTGCAACAACGGGTCTAAGGTGCTGTCGATCCGCAACCCTTCCGCCAACGGCGTTCCAGTCGTCTCCTCGACCTGGCGCAAGACGGCGTCGACAAAGTACGGCGCATCTGCCAATACGTCGTCGGGAGGCACGACCTCCAGCGGCTGCGTGACGGCCGCCCGCCACTCCTCCTCGGTGAGCCGCTCCTGGTTGCGCAAGACCCGCAGAACTACGTCGCGCCGCGCTTTCGCGAGCTCCGGATGTTTAGTGGGGGCATAGGTGTTGGGGCCCTTGATCAATCCTGCGATGACGGCGATTTCTCCGACCGTCAAATCGCCCAACGATTTGCCGAAATAGCGGTGCGCCGCTTCCCGCACCCCGTAGATCGACACGAACCCAGCCTGACCGAGATAGATCTCGTTGAGGTAACTTTCCAGAATCTCCTGCTTCCGATATTTAGTTTCGAGCACTACCGCCGCCAGTGCTTCCTTCAACTTGCGCCCAAAGGTTCGTTGCGGGGAATAAAACAGGTTCTTTGCCAGTTGCTGCGTGATCGTACTACCGCCCTGCACGACCCCGCCCTTGATCGTGTTGCGCCACAGGGCCCGGCCGATCGCCACCGGGTCGATTCCCAGATGCGAATAGAAACGGTGATCCTCGACGGCGAGCACGGTGTCGATCACGCGCGGAGGAATCTGGGACAACGGGACCCACTCCCGCACCTGGCGCGAGGCCCCCCGCAGACCGCTGATGAGCTCGGCTTCCAGAAAGACGGGAAAGATCGGCATGTCGTCCGGCATCGACAGAACCTGCGACACCCGGCTCTGCTCCAGAGTCAGCTTCACCTTGCCGGACTTGATGCGCTGCTCCGGTTGGGCGTGAAGATAGATCGTCAGCGCCTCCGGCGTCAGGTGATACTCGCCCGGCTCACCGACTTCTCGAGGCACGGATTTGTAGCCTAAGCGCTGCAGCCGCTCGATGAGCTGGGAATCTTTGATGCTGAGATCGGTCTTCAGCTGGAAGGGCGCCGTGTAGAGCCGCAGCGGAGGATGGTCCTCGTTCCTCGGCAATTCCAAGAACGTGGCGAGATAAGCCCCGTAGGCGAGGACGCTCACGATCGCCAGCATGATGCAGAATGCGAGAGCCAGGACCCCTCGCCTTAGCCAGCCGAACTTCATGCGCGCCAATACCGCACCCATTCTGTCCAGCATACAGGAAAGCGGCGTCGGACACAGCCCCAAGGATGCGGGGAAACGCTAGCAGAATGATACGGGTCAGGCTGCGCGGAGCTGTTTCGTTTCGAGACGCGAGCCCAGCACCATGCCGACGCCGCTCATGAGGAGACCGAGCAGTTGCGGCGGCCACACCGCCTGATCCGACGCCAAGCTCTCGGCGACGATCCAGGTCGCGAGCCCGAAGAGGATCGCGGTTAACGCGCCGGTCGTCGTCGCCCCCTTCCAATAGAGGCCGGCGCAGAGCGGCACAAAAGCCGCCACCAGCGTCACTTTGTAGGTGCTCACCACCAGCCTGTAGATGCTGGCATCGGACCCGAGCGCAATGGCCAGGACCACCAGCGCAAAACAGACCAGGACGATCCGCATCATGCGCAAGAGCGCCCACTCATCCATGTTCGGCACGAAGCCTTTGATCACATTCTCGCTGAGAATGACCGACGGCGCCAATAATGTCGCGCTGGAGCAACTCATCACTGCCGACAGCACCGCCCCGAAGAACAGGATCTGCGCCAAGGCTGGCGTGTGCTCCAGAATCAGAGTGGGCAAGACCCGTTGGGAATCCTGCTCCAAGAGACCGCCGAACTTCGCCGGGTCGACCAGCAATGCCGAATAGGCGATGAACATCGGCGCGAAGCAAAACCCGAAATAGAGCACCGCCCCCGCCAGCGATCCGCGCACGGCCGTACGCTCATCCTTGGCCGAGGTAATCCGCTGAAACACGTCCTGTTGGGGGATCGAACCAAGCATCATGGTGACGCCGGAACCGATAAAGGGAATCCAGGCATAGAGTTCCGCCGGGGGAAAGAACGCCAACTTGCCGGCCTGGGCCGCATGGCCGATCACGGCGCCGAACCCGCCCGCCAGATCGCTCACGACGCTCACAATGTAGAGCAGCCCCCCGACAATCACGGTGAGCTGGACGAAGTCGAGAATCGCCACCGAGAACATGCCGCCGAAGGTGGTGTAGGTCAGCACGATCATGGCCCCGATGACCATGCCGAGCGATTGGCTCATCGCCCCGTCGGTGACGACGTTGAGCACCAGACCCAACACCTTGAACTGAGCGGCGACCCAGCCGAGATAGGACGCGACGATACAAAGCGTGCAGAGCACCTCGACTCGTCGGTCATACCGCAGGCGGTAATAGTCCCCGACCGTCAACAGATTGAGCCGGTAGAATTTCGGCGCGAAGAAGAGTCCCGCCAGAATCAGACAGAGCGACGACCCGAATGGATCGGCCACAACGCCGCGCAAACCTTCCTTGGCGAAAGTCGCCGAGATCCCCATCACCGCCTCAGCGCCGAACCAGGTGGCGAAGACCGTCGCCATCACGATCGGCATCGGCAAGCTCCGGCCCGCGACGGCAAAATCCTTCGTATTGTGGACACGCCTGGCAGCGAACAGACCGATCCCCACGGACAGCGCGAGATAGAGCATGACGAACATGAGAATCATGTGGCGACGAACGCGTCCTGAATTGGGGGTGGAGTGTACCGCCGGTCAGGCGTACGCGCAACCTCCTTGCACCAGCACAGACAAGCCGTGCATGCTCAACAAAACTGTTGAGCTTCCCCGTCAGGTAGCATATCTTTGGAACCGTTCGACTCATTCCACCTATCGAAAGGATGCCTCATGCGGAAGTTTATTGCCGGTCTTGTTGGATGCTGCTGTCTCGCCATGCCGATCGTCTCGGCCAGCGCGGCGGACCCGACCACAGACGACCAGAAGACCTTCTACGCTCTGGGACTGATCATCAGCCAGTCGCTGGGGACGTTTGCCCTGTCCGAGTCCGAGTTGGACCTTGTGAAATCCGGCATGACCGACGGCGTGCTCAAGAAAACCCCGAAGGTCGACTTGCAAACCTACGGTCCGAAGGTGAACCAGGTCCAGCAGACCCGCACCGCCGCCGCGGCTGAGGCCGAAAAGAAAACCGGCGTTGCCTTCCTCGAAAAAGCCGCCAAGGAATCCGGTGCGAAGAAGACGGAATCAGGCGCCATCGTCACCACCATGAAGGAAGGCAAGGGCGAGTCGCCCAAAGCGACCGATACCGTCAAGGTGCATTACCATGGGACGCTGATCGACGGGACCGTCTTCGACAGCTCCGTGAAGCGTGGTGAGCCGGCCACGTTTCCCTTGAACCAGGTCATCAAGTGCTGGACGGAAGGTGTCCAGATGATCAAGGTCGGCGGCAAGAGCAAGCTGGTCTGCCCCTCTGGCATCGCGTACGGTGACCGCGGCTCACCGCCCACGATCAAGCCAGGCGCCACATTGATCTTCGAAGTGGAATTGCTCGAGATTGTGAAGAAGTAGACACTGTCCATGTCTATATCGCGACACATCGGCGGAGTGGTGACCGTTCTCGTCGCCTGCTCCCTGGCAGGCTGCGAGGCGACGGATAAAATGCTCGGCACCGCTGAACGGACGTTGGGGAGCAAGACCGGCCACACCGTCGTTGATATTATCGGCGGAAAGGATCCGGCTCAGATCGCGAAACAACGGATGGACGAATACGCCCGTAACCCTGAGCAGTTCATCAGAGACCTCCGCAGCGCGCAGCGAGAATTTCAATCTTTGATGGACGCGCTCAGCGGGAAGGCGCAAGAGAAGTGGGGGAAAAAGGAAGTCAAGCTGCCCGAGCAGAAAAAATACGTGAAGTACACGCAAAACTACCGCAGCCGGGCCGTCGTGGACTTCGATACCGGCACCATTCTCGTGGAAACCGTGGATGACAAGGACCCGCAGGCGGCCTTGCGTCAGGCGATCGTCACCACGCTGCTGACTCCACAGGACCCCCGGGCCGTCGATCTGTTTTCCGATAAAGAGATCACGCTGACCGGAGACAAGGAGCCCTATCTGTTGGGTCTGGTCGTGGACCAGCAAAACAAACCCATCCGCACCCCCGAGAGTGCGGAGTCCCATGCGGCCTACCTGTTGACAAGTAAGTCCGCCACACGAGTCGTGGAACAGGAGGGCGGCACGAAACAGGCGACCTACGTCACGATGAAAATGGTTGCGAATCTCTCGCAAAAGCAGGCGGAAAAATACCGGCCGATCGTGCAACGCTTTGCGGAGCAGTATAAGATCAGCCCCAGCCTCGTCTTCGCCGTCATCCGGACCGAGAGCAACTTCAATCCCTATGCCGTCAGTTCGGCACCGGCCTTCGGCCTCATGCAATTGGTCCCGACGAGCGGAGGCCGTGAAGCCTACCGCAAGGCCAAGGGCCAGGATGTCGCGCCCTCACGGGAATACTTGTTCGATCCCGAAAACAACGTGGAACTCGGCACGGCCTATCTTAACGTGCTGACGTTCAACCAGCTCGAGGGCGTCGCCAACCAAGTCTCCCGCGAATACTGTGTGATCTCCGCTTACAACACCGGCCCCAGTAACGTGTTCAAGACCTTCGCCAAGAGTCCCAACGCTGCGCTGGAACAAATCAACTCCATGCAGCCTGCGGCAGTGTACGACAAACTCCGCGCCAGCCTCCCCTACCAGGAAACCCGTCAGTATCTGGAGAAGGTGACGACCTTCCGGAGGGGTTTCGTCAGCGCCGCCGCTCCATCAAACTGAATCACTTTATCAGCAAGGGATATCGATCGCCGGATCGCAGAGGATCGGCGGAATGACCGGTGGGCGCATGTATTTACCAGAGGGATCCTGCGCGCCCAAGGCGCTGTTGATGGGTGCACCGCCCGGCATGCCCGGAAGCCCCTGGCCGGCGCTGCCGAACGACTTGCCGAGACTGGAGCTCTGATCGGTCGAAACCGCCCCAGCCGTCACCGGGCTCGCGATCGACAAGGAGGCCGGCGTGGTTGCATCAGGTGCAGGGGTGGTCGCAGAAGGCACCGGTGTCGGATTGAGCTGACCGTTGAGGACCGGCGACGTCGTTTGGGCGGTTGCCTGCCTGTGAAACAACCCTGTCTCCACGCACAGTCCTATCACGACGATCAGTACGACCGTCGTTCGAGCAATCAACAGCATGACGCGCCCCGTCTCCTTGATCTCATAGTACAGTAGGCTCCGACCCATTCATACCCGAAGGGCCACATCCGGGGTCCTCACATGTTCCGGACGGAATCCCAGTCCAATCAGGCGCGCCGGAATGCGGCGCAGAAACGGGAACCGCGCGATGAGTCGAATGACCAGCGGAGGCGACAACGGACGATCGTCTCCGAGTACGCGTTTGATCACACGATTCTGAACGGCAAGTTGGACGCGCTGGGTCATCTTGGTCGGCCATTCGCGCCTGGCCTGAATTTTAGCCAATTCCCCTTCCGTAACTCTGCCGTGATGAAACAATGGGGCCAAGATGTTTGCTGCCGCCACGGCATCTTGAATCGCAAGGTTAATCCCGACACCCCCGACCGGCGACATCGCATGGGCCGCATCGCCGATGCAGAGCAGCCCGGGTCGGTGCCACTGCCTGAGACGATCCACTTGCACCGTGAGCAGCTTGATCGGCTCCCAGTCTTGCAGTTCATCCACACGGTCGGCGGCAAAGGGAGCCAGCCTGGCCACGCTCTCGCGGAAGGCCTGCAGCCCCTTCGCTTCCAGCTGCGGGCGCGTGCCTTTGGCAATCACGAAACCGCATTGCCAATAGTCGCCCCGATTCAGCATGATAAAAATTCGGCCGTTGACGAAGCGACCCATGGGATCGAACGGATCACTCGGTCGGCGCGAGAGCCGAAACCAGAGCACGTCCATCGGCGCACCGAACTCGTCAATGGAGAGACCCGCACGTGCGCGAACGACAGAATGCCGTCCATCTGCACCCACCACCAGCTGTGCCCGAACCTCCAACGGCCCATTCGTGGTCTTCGCCCACAGTCCGACGATCGAACCGGCTTCCTCGATCAGCTCCATCACTTCTGTGTTCATCCGAACCTGGAAAGTCGGATAACGTTTCCCTTCTTCGACCAAAAAGTTCAGGAAATCCCACTGCGGCATGAACGCGACAAAGCGACAGCTAGTCGGCAGGCTCGAAAAATCCGCGACCGTGAACGCCAACTCGCCGAACCGCGCGTTAATTCGAGGCACTTTCTGATGCGGCAGTTGCAGAAACCGATCGAGGCTGCCCAGTTCCTGCATGATTTCCAATGTGGAGGGGTGCAGCGTATCGCCGCGAAAGTCGCGGAGAAAATCAGCATGCTTCTCCAACACGGCCACCGACACGCCCGCGCGAGCCAACAATAAACCCAACATCATGCCGGCCGGTCCGCCGCCGGCGATACAACATTGGACAGTCACTGCGGCAGCCATCGAGGCCTCCCTGCAAGCAGCGTTGGCAGGGTAAGGCTACGCCCGATCTGGCGACGCTGCAAGAGGCTGTGATGGTTACAGGGCTGGAGCGAGGGAAATCGACAGGAACCGCTGGAGCCTGACCGTAGAGGCAGCCGCTACGCGGACAAATTCAACCCCCATCATGTGATCCTTCGCCCAACGGACAACCGCCTGTTCCACTTCAAACCGTCCGTTGAACGTCGGGAGACGGAAGGTCACTTCGATCGGATCGCCTGGCCGGAGCGGCGTCTTGCTCGAGATACGGGCTCCCTTCAGCGAGAGATCGTAGACCACACCGATTCCCTTCTCTTTCTTCGGAAACCAGCCCCGACCATCGGAACGCACCAGCGAACAGGCGACGGGTACCGGAACCCGAACCCTAGCTCGCTCGCGAATGTCAAGAAACTCTTCTCCGTTCGTCCAGGCAGTCTCCATCGCATCCTCGCTTTCGATGCGACTCTACACAAAGGGACGTATTCTGAGAACAGATTTCTGCGTTTTAGCGGAGCCGGACGACCTGGGACCCGGAAGTGAAGCGAAGAGGAGGATGAGGCGGCCGGCCGCTCGAGTCGAGCTCGAACGGCCGGCAGAGGAGCTATTGGTCACGGCGCCCGCGCGGGAAGCGCACGAGTTGGAAGTTGAGAGGCAGTTCGTCGTTGTGAGGACCGGCCAGATTGGTCGGATCGATGGGGGCCGGCTGCCCGATGAACAAGAGACCCTCCCCTTCGGCCGTTCCACGTCCCTGGCCTTCGAAGTAGGAATATTCAACTGGGAGTCCGTTCGAATCGATCGGGTCGGTCCCGTCCATGATATGGAAATGCAGATGCGGCGCATCACTATTGCCTGAATTGCCGAGGAGACCGAGTACCTGGCCGGTCCGGACACGTTGGCCGATCTTCAACCCCAGCCGCGTAATGCTACCTCGCTGCATATGGGCATAGAACGCGTACTTTCCGTCGCCGATATCCACGACGACATGGTTGCCGCCCGCCGTTGCCAACGTCGGATTGTCAGGGAACGTGCCAGGCGGGTTATCGGGAAGGCCGTCGAGGATGCCGACAATCACTCCGTCCGCCGCAGCATGGATTTTCTCTCCGAAGTAGGCATAGTCGGCCAGTTGCTTCCCGTCTCCCGTGAAGAGACGGAGATCCGGATTAAGCTGTACGAAATCGATCGCAAACCGTTCCGGCACATCAAGCGTGCCGTTGATCGGCAGGATGGCCGCGCGATGAGCATTGATCTCCGCGCAGCAGCCGTTCGCCACATACCAGCGCGGCCCCCGCAACGGCGGCTCGACGACGACCGGCTTCTCATGCACGACGCGCGTGGGATCGCCAATGAAGGTCAAGGTCGGTGGCGGCGGCACATCCGGAGGCGCATTGGGGTCACGTGGAGGCAGGTCTTTATGGTCGAATGGGTCGTGATCGCGCGATTGCAACGAGAGGACAAACTCATGGTTGAGCCGGCGCGGAATCGCCGTGCCCTTGGGGAAGGACATGTCCATAAAGACGAACGCCGAATGCGACGGACGCAACAGTCGGCCCAAAGCTTCGCCACCGCGGCGAAGCATGACGGCGGCCAAGGCATCGCCTTGCAGGACTTGAACAACTGCCTGATTATGATCTGGCAAGAGGACGGTGATTTTGTCGACCGTGACCAACAAGGAGCTGGGGTTTACCAAGGCGATCTCGTACGCGAGGTGAATACGGTCATCCGCCCCCTCAACTGGGTGAGGCGCCTTGAGCGTGCGGGCTTCTATCGGCGACAGCACCAAGGGATTGGGATCAAGATCCTTCGCGAAGCCTACCAATGCCCACGCAAGGACACTGACCGATGCAAACGCAAAGACGCCGAAGATTTTCATCGCTCCTCTCCTTTCGCCTCTATCAGGAATTGACCTCAAGGTGAATAGAGTAAGGGGAGAGAGGATATAATAGCGAACCTCAGAACCGCAATCCGGCCTGTTTGACGAAGCAACCAGTCGTGTGGTCGTCTACCATGCCGATCGCCTGCATGTAGGCATAGATGATCGTGCTACCGACGAAGCGGAATCCCCGCTTCTTGAGATCCTTCGAGAGGGCGTCGCTTTCCGACGAGGTCGCCGGAACCTGTTTCATCCATCGCCATCGATTGATTTTCGGTTTCCCGCCGACAAACGCCCACACATAGCGATCGAACGAGCCGAATGCCTTCTGCACCGCGAGAAACGCCTGCGCGTTGGTCACCGCCGCATCGATTTTGAGCCGATTCCGAATAATGCCGGGATCCATGAGCAGCTGTTTCCTCTTCATCGTCGTAAACCGGGCGACCTTCTTCGGATCGAACCCCGCAAAGGCCCTGCGATAGCCGCTTCGCTTCCGCAAGACCGTGTCCCACGTGAGCCCGGCCTGCGCCCCTTCGAGCAGCAGCATCTCGAAGTGCTTGCAGTCGTTGTGGACCGGCCTGCCCCATTCCCGGTCGTGATACCGGATCATATGCGGCTTGTCACCGGCCCATGCGCAGCGTGATGGCAACTTGTTCGGCTGGGGCATTTCGCTCCTCATTCTGCAGACGTGGCAGAACACTAGCACAGCGCCATCGCCAGACAAAGGAGTCGCGCACCAGACTGGGTGGAACGGATTAACTGGCTGAGGAGTTGTTACTGAACGAGCTTGCTGATCTGATTCGAAGCGACACTCTCGTTGCCAACCGTATCGTACGCTTTGACTACAAAAAAGTATGTCGTGCCTTTTTGAAGATTCCCCGCCGTAAACGTCGTTGTCGAGGGCGAGCCAGTATCCCTGATCATCGTGCCCAGCGAGCCTCCTGCCGTCGACTGATAGACCCGATAGCCGGCCAGATCGTTCGCCGTCACGGGATCCCAGGCCAAGGCCACGGATGCGGTCGTGGCGACGCTCGGCGGGGCCGGACCTGCCCCGCCGCCATCATCTCCCCCTCCGCAGCCAAGGACGAGAATCGACAATGCAGCGAGGGTCAGGCGGTAGATTCCTCGAACAGGCATACCCCACTCCTCAGATACTCGACCACACAGCTGGCCTTTGTCTTCTGCCTTCGCAAGCTCAATGCCAAGACTACATTGCTGCAGCCTAAAGAAATCAGCGATTTATCGACTCGCCGGTTCTCTGTCTGGCTTCAGATTGCCCAGTTCAAGGCATTTCCATACAGTGCCTCGACCAAATTTACCCCGACAGCGTATCAAAGTGAATAGAATCTCACAGCTTGAATTTCACGGCATACACCAGACCAATATTGTTCAATCGACGCAGAAACCATCCAGAGTCCATAGGGAGACCTGCAACGATTTAAACGAGTTACGGAGCTGTGTACCGGCATGAGGATTGCCATGATTCAGGGGAGAATCTCGCAACGCATGGAGGAAGGTCATGAGACAGATGCGCGAGAAACATGAACGGAGAAACGCGCTCACCAGACCGGTATCTGCCATGTGTGCGGCACATGGGGACCGTCGGCATCATCTGGCCACCGCTGCCTCCATCGCCATTCTCAGCCTCCTGACCTGGTGGCCCCTGACGCCGGCATCGGCCCAACAGCCCCCGGTGGATTTGTTCACCGCTGCACCGTCGAGCGCTCCTGCGCCGCTGGCCGGAGCGTTGGGGATACAACCGAAGAAGAAGGGACCTTGGGTGCTGAATCAGCGTTCCGTCTCTCTCATCCCCGCGGCGCTCGAACAGCTTGCCTCCCGTACATCAACCGAACGGACGGAAGTCAGGATGGATCTGACCTCGACCGGTCTTGTCACGGCCGAGCTCCGGACACAACAGCAACCGGAAAAAGCTGGCGGGCCGCATCGACGGGTATGGTCGGGAAAGTTAAGGGGCCATCAGGACAGCGACGTCATGCTGGTGACCCATCAACGCACATTGGCCGGCAGCATCAGAAAAGGGCGCACGCTGTACGAGTTGAAGCCGGCGAGCGATGGATCCTACGACTTGGTGGAAATCGACGTCGACGCCTTGCCGTCGGATCACCATCCGATTCCTGTGAGTCGCGAGGAACTGGCCGCCGCGGAGACGGCATCGGGAACACCGGCTCCGCCGACCAGTCCGGCCGTCGCCGCAGACGTCGGATCCACAATCGATGTCATGGTGGTCTATACGACGGCGGCCAAGAACGCCAATGGCGGGCAGAGCGGGATTGAGGCCCTCATCGACCTCGGCATCTCGCTGGCAAACACCGCCTTTACGAACAGCCAAATCAATACCCAGTTTCGCTTGGTGCACGCGGCGGAAGTCAGTTACGCCGAATCAGGAGACTACAATACCGACTTGACCCGCCTCCGGAGTACGACCGACGGCTTCATGGACGAAGTGCACGGTTGGCGGAATACCCACAAGGCCGATCTGGTGGCGCTGATCGAAGACAATCTGGGAGGAGCCTGCGGCGTCGCCTATGTCATGACCAACGTCAGCACCAGTTTCGCCGGGTGGGCCTTCAGCGTCACGCAAGACAGCTGCGTGTCCAGCTATACGTTGGCGCATGAACTCGGCCATAATATGGGCTCGCAACATGATCGCGCAGAAGGCGGCACCGGCGCCTATCCCTACTCTTTCGGACACAAGGAGCCTGGAAAGTTCCGGACGATCATGGCCTACCCCTGCTCGCCCGGCTGTTCGCGCATCAATCACTTCTCGAACCCCAACGTCCTCTATCAGGGCACGTGGGCCACGGGAGTCGATCACAATGTGGACACCGCCAACTCCGCAGACAACGCCAGGGCTTTCGGCAACGCCCTTAACACCATCGCGAATTTCCGAAACAGTGGAGACACCACCCCGCCGCCCGCTCCCACCAACTTGAGGATCCTCCCGTGAGGGACACGCACAGTGATCCCTCGGAGCAAAGATCCGGTTCCCTCTGGTGCGCGCTGGGTCTGTTGATCGTCTGTGGGTTGGGCATGGCAGCCCGCCCCGCCGATGATCACCGCTTGTGGGATCTCAAACCCGATGTTCCCATCCCGGATGTTCAACCAGCCCGCGACAAACCATGGGTGTTGCGCGAACAGACCATTGTCCCGCGCGACGCGACGCTGGCTTTGCTTCAAAATATCAAGGAGCCGCTCCCTCCGCCCCTTATCCTCGATCTCCTCGACGGGACGAGTCCGACCCTCACCGTACGGGCCCGCGCAGTGGGTGGAACGGGGTCGGTGGTGGTAACGGGATGGCTGAACGGTGAGCCGGCCAATGAAGCCAGTCTCTCGATCAAGCAAAGAATCCTGGTCGGCACATTGCGTGTGGGCACCCGGTTGTGGGTCGTGAAGTCGTCAGACGGAAACACGCACCGGCTGATGGAGATTGATCCCGAAAAGCTGCCGAAGGATTGACGCGGCTCGCGCCGCAGCGGCTAGAACTGCACGTACGGGTAAGGGCCGAATGTCCGGCGGCAACCGACGAGGTAATATTCCCCTACCGATGGAATCTGAATCGGCTTCACCCAGCGAATGTCGAACACGCGGAGCGTATTCCGGCCGAGACTGTGCGGCGTGTGGATTTCCAGGAGTTTGGTCGGCGCTGGCGCCGCCTTCATTAACAGCAGCATCCCGTTCTGGCTCTCGTCCAACGTGACTGCGTCTCCTGATTCGGTCACCACCGTTTGTTCTCCCGGCACTTCGCTCGTCTCGAACGTGCAGGGCTGCCACAGTTCAGCCCGCTCTTCACGGCGACGCTCCGATTGGTCTCGCGGGGCCGCGCTGACGCGGACGGCATGCTGCCTTAGACCAGGCTTGCGAACCGTCTGTTCGATTTTGGCACGAAACTGATCAAAACCCTTCCCGACCAAGGCGCCCTCGCAAAATTTGGGCTGCACTATGCCCGAATCCTCATCAGGCGGCAATCTAGTAATTTTACCAGATGCATTTGCAGGGATCCGAGGCCGCGTTCCCGGATTTCTGGCGAGTGCGGCAAACGGGCTGGATGTACGCGCGAGAGGAAAAGTTGCGGGCATGTTGAGGTGCCCCCCGACATGAGGGCCAACGACAGGCAAACCGGGCACTCAGAACTGCAGATACTGGCAAGGGTCGGATAAACGCCGACACCCGACAAGATGGAGATCGCCCTCCCCTTCAATCCGAATCAACTTGGTCCAGCGCACTTCGAAGAGCGAAACGGACCGGCGACCGAAGGAGAGAGTCGTGTGGACTTCAAGGCATTGCGCCGGCGCCAGTTCATGGCCCAACAGAAGTGCCATGCCGTCGCGGCTCTGATTCAGAGAATAGGCGGATCTCGTCTCGCTTGTCGCCGAATCCGTGTCACCGGTGTCCATCAATTCATAGGAACAGGCCTGGACGGAGATCTGACGCCGGGCCCGCCGACGTTCCAATTCAGCCCAGACCGCACGGGTCTCGACGATCGATTTCGGGACACGGGACCCCCAGGTTGGACGAGGCAACCAAAGCGGCGGGGAGACAATCGGCGCGTGAGGTTCTTTCATGAGGGCCTCCGAACAGCGAGGGAATCGATGAGTTGCTCCTGTCGAACTAAGGCAAAGACCGTACCGGCAAGTCATGATGGACAGATTGCGCAGGTTTCACTCCCTCAGCCGCGTGACATGTGATTCCACCGAAGGGATGCGGCTTCACGCGGAGGCTCAGGTCGGTATCCATCTCTCTGATTTCCTACGCTTCTTTGGGTTGTACGGCGAACCCTACAGAAAGAGGGAATCGCCTTCAGAACCTCCGGACGATGAAGCCACGCCAAGATGCTCTAGCGTGCCGCAGGAGCATTCTGTCATGATTCCTGAACTGAGACTGCCGCGACTCAGGAGAATTGAGGAGCGAACGATCTTCGGTGAGAGGAAGAAATTAGAAGGTGATGGGCTTCGCATTCGTCGGCTACTCCGTGACGGACCTGAAACCGGGCTGAACGACAGACAATGGGCCACTCATCCGACATCGTCGAACAAGTTTACCGTTTGGAATCCCGCCAGGTGCTCGCAACCTTGATTCGGCTGCTGGGTGACTTTGACGCCGCCGAAGAGGCCTTGCACGAGGCCTTTGCCGTGGCGGTCGAGCAATGGGCACGAGAAGGTGTGCCGGCAAACCCTCGCGCCTGGCTCGTCTCAACCGGCCGCTTCAAGGCGATCGACGGGATGCGCCGACGCGCGCGGCAGGATGCCTCGATGGAGGAATTGGCGAAGCAGGTTGAATCGACCACCAGCATCGAGACCGAACAACGGGAAGACGACCATCTTGAAGACGATCGGCTGCGACTAATCTTTACCTGCTGCCACCCAGCCTTGCCACCGGAAGCGCAGGTGGCGATGACGCTGCGCGAAGTCTGCGGTCTCACAACTGAAGAAATTGCGCGGGCCTTTCTGACCAAACCAGCGACCATCGCGCAACGGATCGTGCGGGCCAAGGGCAAGATCCGCGATGCCAAGATCCCTTATGAAGTGCCGCCGGAGAAAGAACTCTCGGATCGTTTAGACGCCGTGCTTCGCGTCGTCTATTTGGTCTTTAACGAGGGCTACTCGGCCTCCTTCGGGGGCACTGTCACTCGGCATGATCTCTGTGGTGAAGCGATCCGCTTGGGACGGGTGTTAATCACCCTCCTTCCCCAACCGGAAGCGATCGGACTCTTGGGACTCTTATTGTTGCAGGACTCGCGGCGGGCGGCACGCACGTCATCGACCGGCGAATTGATTCTTCTGGAAGACCAAGACCGCTCGCTCTGGAATCGAGAGCAGATCGACGAAGGCGTTGCGCTCGTGCAGCGGGCCCTGTTGATGGGGCAGGTCGGTGCATACACTATCCAAGCGGCAATCGCTGCCGCCCATGCCCAAGCGCCGACCGCCGCCGCAACAGATTGGAACCAGATCGTCAGCCTCTACGATCTGCTGCTGCAGGCCGAGCCATCCCCGGTGATCGAACTCAACCGGGCCGTTGCCGTCGCTATGCGCGATGGCCCGCAAGCCGGCCTCGATCTCGTCGATGCCATTCTGAAGCGAGGCGACTTGGAAACCTACCACCTGGCGCACGCGACCCGAGCTGATCTCTGCCGGCGAATAGGACGAACGGCAGAGGCCCGCATGTCGTACCAACGAGCCTTGAGCCTCACACAACAGGAACCGGAACGGCGGTTTCTGGAGAAACGTCTAGCCGAACTCGTAGTGGTGAGCGATTGAGTGCGCCTTCCTTCGTCCCAACCCGTTGATCTGCTAGCGACATTTCCCCCTGACGTAGTCGATGTCGATTTCAGCCCATCCCGACGACTATCTTATGTCGGTAGGCTTTAAGCCATTTGAAGGAGGATGCGCCATGAAGTATCTCTGTCTTGTCTATGTTGAAGAAACGGTCCTCAATGCGATGCCGCAGAACGAACGGGTCGCCATTTCAAACGATGCTATGGCCTACTGCGAGGCCCTACAGAAACAGTCACAACTCATCGCGGCCTCGCCACTCCATCCGGTGGAGACCGCAACGACGGTGCGGGTCCGTGACGGTAAAACGACCACCACGGACGGGCCCTTTGCCGAAACGAAGGAACAACTCGGCGGTTTCTTGATGATCGACGTGCGGGATCTGAACGATGCCATCCGGGTCGCTGCTAATTTTCCCGCTGCGCAATTCGGCAGCATCGAAGTCCGGCCGATGAAAGAACTCGGCTGTGCGTAAACAACGCTACTGCACACTCGTATCGGGAGCCACGCCATGAAATTCATGCTGATCGTGCATCATAATGAAGAAGCCTTCCGGAAGATCGAACAGGAGAAACGGCAACAGATGCTCGCCGAATCCATTGAACTGACTCACCAACTCCATGCGGCGGGACAATACATCAACGCCTCGCCGTTACAGCCAGCCGCGACGGCCGTCATGGTGAAAGTGCGTGATGGCAAACCGCTCGTGACCGACGGCCCCTTCATCGAAACCCGAGAGCAGATCGCCGGCTACTTTCTCATCAACACGCGGAACCTCAACGAGGCGATCAGTATCGCAGGCCTGGTGCCCGGCGCGCGGATCGGCACGGTCGAAGTGCGGCCGTTGATCGAGATCTCTGGACTACCGAACGAATAACGAAACCTTCTACAGCATAAGGAGTAGCCCATGAGCACGATTCGAGTCCTGGTTGGCACGAAAAAAGGCGCGTTCATCTTGACGTCGGACGGCAAGCGGACAAATTGGACCGTGAACGGTCCGCACTTCGGCGGGTGGGAACTCTACCACCTCAAGGGCTCACCGGCCGATCCGAACCGCATCTACGCTTCACAAACGAGCAGTTGGTTCGGCCAGGTCATCCAGCGGTCAGACGACGGCGGCAAGACCTGGAACCCACCCGGTACGAAGCCTGAAGACCTCATGGGGGAAGACGGCATGCCGAAGGGCGAGAGCAACATGTTTTGCTATGATGCCTCCGCAGAGACAGGCCAGCCGCTCACGACGCACCAACACTACGATGGCTCGCAACGTCCATGGGAATTCAAGCGGGTCTGGCACCTCGAACCGTCGCTGACTGATCCCGATACGGTCTACGCCGGCGTGGAAGATGCGGCAATTTTCAAATCCACCGATGGCGGCAAGACGTGGAAAGAATTGGCGGGCCTGCGAAGCGCCAAGGGCCAGCTCTGGCAGCCTGGCGCCGGCGGCATGTGCCTGCACACGATCGTGCTGGATAAGGTCAATCCGAATCGTATCTTCGTGGCGATTTCAGCCGCCGGAACCTTCCGAAGCGACGATGGGGGACAAACTTGGAAACCGATCACCAAAGGACTGGTTGCGAAATATGAACTGCCCGACCCGGACGCAGAAGTCGGGCACTGCGTGCACTGCATCACGATGCATCCGTCACGCCCAAACGTACTGTTCATGCAAAAACATTGGGACGTGCTGCGCAGCGACGACGCCGGCGGGTCTTGGAAGGAGATCAGCGGGAACCTGCCGAGCGATTTCGGATTTCCCATTGCCGTGCACGCCCATGAGCCGAACACGGTCTATGTCGTGCCCATCAAGAGCGATTCCGAACATTATCCGCCGGAAGGTAAACTGCGCGTGTACCGCAGCAAAGTTGGAGGGAATGAATGGGAACCGTTGACGAAGGGACTGCCGCAGCAGGATTGCTACGTCAACATCCTGCGCGATGCGATGGCGGTTGACCACCTCGATCCATGCGGCATCTATTTCGGCACGACCGGCGGGCAGGTCTATGGTTCCTCTAACGGTGGAGACAGCTGGGCGCCGATCGTGCGGGACTTGCCGGCAGTCTTATCTGTAGAAGTCCAAACATTGCCATGATCCTCGTCGTGCTGCCGCAACATTTGCGAACCCTGGCGCGCTTGGATGGCGAAGTCGCGCTGGACCTCGCCGATCCTGTGACAATCGATTCGGTCCTCGATGCCTTGGAGGCTCGCTATCCCATGCTGCGAGGGACGATCCGAGACCACCAGACGAAACGCCGCCGGCCATTTATCAGATTCTTTGCCTGCGAGCAGGACCTCTCGCACGAGTCGACAGGCACTCCCCTGCCTGCAGCTGTGGCAAACGGAGCGGAGCCACTGCTGATCGTCGGTGCCATGGCCGGCGGATAGCTTAGTGGAACGTCAATCGTCATTCGCCTATGGTCAATCGAGGAGTACGATCATGCAAAGGCTTACACCCTGCTTATGGTTCGACGACAAGGCTGAAGAGGCGGCACGGTTCTACGTGTCGATCTTCAAGAACTCGAAGCTTGGGCACATGACCCGTTACGGAGAAGCCGGCTCGAAGGTCTCAGGCAGACCGAAGGACTCGGTGATGACCGTGACGTTTGAGATCGAGGGACAGGAATTCGTCGCGCTCAACGGCGGCCCGCTCTTCAAGTTCACCGAGGCGGTTTCGTTCATGGTGAAATGCCACTCGCAGGAGGAGATCGACGAGATGTGGAGCAAGCTGTCCGAAGGTGGCGAAGAAGGGCCTTGCGGCTGGCTCAAAGACAAGTATGGTCTCTCTTGGCAGATCGTCGTGCCGGTCTGGGACGAGATGTTACGGGACAAAGACGCCGCCACATCAGAGCGGGTTATGGCGGCGATCCTGCAAATGAGCAAACCTGACATGCAGCTTGTGCAGCAGGCCTACAAGGGACGATAGGCATGGCCTAATCGCAGAAGCGCTTCGTGCAATCCTACGCCGAGTAGGGCTCTATCACCTCTTGAGCCACCCCAGTCGATGGGCTCATACTAAGCGGCTATGGAACCGTCACCTCTCCCTCTGTGTGACACGATGGAAGAACGGTATCGAACCCTACTCGAAGTGGCAGAAGCCATTTCTGCGCATCGCAATCTGCACGAGCTCTTTCGAGACCTCGCCCAGCGACTTCCACGCGTGGCTCCGGTCAATTTTGTCGGCTTGAGCTTGCACGATCCTGTTCGGGACACCATGCGACTCCACACGATCCAGGCCAACGTGCCCGCCGATCTCATCGGCGGGCACGAGGAATCCATCGACGACACTCCTGCGGGATGGGTCTGGAAAAGCCAGCAACCGCTGTTGATCCCCGACCTCTCAAAAGAAGCGCGCTGGCCGACGGTCGTTCAGCGGATGATGAGCGACGGCAGCAACTCGCTTTGCTATCTCCCTCTCACGACAGCCGTGCGGAAGCTCGGAGGCATCGGATTCTCCAGCTTGCAGAAGGCGGCCTACAACGAACCAGACTTGGAGTTTCTCCAGCAGGTCGCTCAACTAGTTGCCGTGGCAGTGGACAACGTCCTCCATCACCGCGATCTCACAGTTGATCGCGAGCGGTTGCGGCTCTTGCTCGAGGTATCGGAAGCGATCGCCTCGCACCGCGACCTCGATGAGTTGTTCCGTGATCTGGCCCGACGCCTGCCGCGCATCGTCCCGTTCGACTACATCAACGTGACGTTGCATCAGCCTGCGCGGGATGCCATGCAGCTGAAGTTTTTAGCGACCTCGGAACCCAGCACGATCCGCACCGGCCTCGAAATTCCGGTGGACGAATCGCCTGGAGGGCTGGTGTGGAAAACCCAACAGCCGTTGACCGTCAACGACATCTCGCAGGAACACCGTTTCCCCACGCTCATGCCCATGCTGCGGGAGAACGGCGTCAACTCTTTCTGTGTCGTCCCGCTCACCACAGCCCATCGGCGTCTCGGCGCGCTGGGATTTGGGAGCATGGAACGGCGGGCCTATCAAGCCGGAGAAATCGACTTCATGCAGCAGGTGGCGAAACAGGTGGCCATCGCCGTCGAGAACACGCTGAACTATGAACAGGCGCAAGCATCGAGAGCGCAACTTGCCCATGAGCGCGATCGGCAACAGTTGCTGCTGGAGGTGAACAATGCCGTCGTGGCCCATCTCGACCTCGACGCCCTCTTCGCCGCCGTCAGCACCTGCCTGAGAAAGGTCATCCAGCATGACGGCTCCAGCTTGTTGCTCTGCAACGACGAGACTGGCGAATGGCGCATTCACGTCCTGGATTTTTCCACGAACGAAAGTTTCGTCGAACGGGGACGCAACGAGTCGGTGATCTGGTCGCCGTGCTGCGCGGCCATCGAAACGGGGAAACCGGCGGTATTTCGCGAGCAAGACCTGCGGGAGAAGTCGGCCATTTCCGAAGTGACGCGCCGATTGCTCGAAAGCGGCGTGAAATCCTTTTGCAGCGCGCCGCTCATGTCCCACAGCCGGACGTTGGGCGCCCTCAACGTGGGGCGGCGACAGGACGACGGCTTTTCGCCGGAAGACGCCGAACTGCTCGGACAGGTGGCGCAACAAGTCGCGATCGCCGTAGAGAACGGCTTGGCCTATCAGGAGATCGCCCAGCTGAAAGAAAAGCTGACGAAAGAAAAACTATATCTCGAAGAAGAAATTCAGACCGAATACAACTTCGAGGAGATCGTCGGCGAAAGCCGCGCGCTCAAGCAGGTGCTCAGCCAAGTCCAGACGGTCGCACCGACCGATTCCACGACCTTGATCCTGGGAGAAACCGGCAGCGGCAAGGAACTGATCGCGCGGGCTCTGCACAATCTGAGCGACCGGAAATCACGGACCTTCGTCAAGCTCAACTGCGCGGCGATCCCAACGGGGCTGTTGGAAAGCGAGCTCTTCGGCCATGAAAAGGGGGCGTTTACCGGCGCCATCGCCACTAAAGTCGGTCGATTCGAATTGGCCGATCGCGGCACTATTTTCATGGACGAGGTCGGAGAAATTCCTCTCGAACTGCAAGTGAAGCTGCTCCGTGTGCTCCAGGAACAGGAGTTCGAACGGTTGGGCAGCACCAAGACGATCCGCGTAAACGTGCGGGTGATCGCAGCGACCAATCGCGATCTCGGCCACATGGTCGAGAACCAGACGTTCAGAAGCGACCTGTACTATCGGCTCAAGGTGTTTCCGATCACTGTGCCGCCGCTCCGAGAGCGATCCGAGGATATCCCTCTCTTGGTGCGACATTTCGCCCAGAAATTCGCCGCCCGCATGAAGAAACGGGTCGAAACGATCCCCACCACTGCCATGAAAGCGCTCCAGAACTATCCTTGGCCCGGCAACGTGCGGGAACTCGAAAACTTCATCGAGCGCGCGGTCATCCTCACCCACGGACCCGATCTGTTCGTTCCGCTCAGCGAGCTGAAACGGGCGCCGAAGGGCCTCACCGAGTCACCGGCAACCTTGGAACAGGCCGAGCGCGATCACATTCTGAAAGTCCTGCGCGAGACCAACTGGGTGATTGGAGGGTCTTCCGGCGCCGCTGCCAAACTCGGCATGAAACGGACCACGCTCCAATCCAAGATGCAGAAGCTCAATATTTCACGGCCACGTTAGCCTGCCGATCCATCGGCATCTGCCGAGATATCGGCAGAAGTCTGTCGTCACTCTCCTCTTCATCTTTCCCGCTAGCGTAGTCCGATCAAGCAAGAGTCACAGATTTTTTCTGCACTTGAGTGTCTGCCCTCGATCCACGGTCTCTTGGAACGATCGTTGCCATGGCCTACAGCCATCGCAACGGTCAACCTACGAGGCTGTCATGGACGCAACGGTTCAGTTTCTCACTCAGCATGGTACGGTCATGCTATTCCTGATCGTATTAGCCGAACAAATCGGGCTGCCGATTCCTGCTCTTCCGGCTCTGGTCGCCGCAGGCGCGTTAGTTGGAGCTGGCCAGATGGACTTCGCCATGGCCGTCGGGGCGTCGATTCTGGCCTCGTTGCTCGGAGATCAAGTGTGGTTTGAGCTCGGACGCCGACGAGGCCGTCAGGTCTTGGGTTGGCTGTGCCGAATCTCGCTAGAACCGACTGCTTGCGTACGCCGGACGGAGAACTTCTTCGCCCGTCACGGTATGCGCTCGCTGGTGGTCGCAAAGTTTATCCCAGGCTTGAGCACGGTCACGCCGCCGCTGGCCGGTAGTATGGGCCTCCGATTGCCTCAGTACCTCTTGTACAACGGCATAGGGACGATCCTCTGGGTGGGCTCCGGGATCGGTCTCGGTATGGCGTTCAGCAACCAACTCGAGCAGACGCTCGCGATGGCTGCTAGCTTTGGTCCAACGGTCGCCTTGACGTGCTTGGGGATCATCATCGGCTATGTGGCCTACAAAGCCATTCACCGCTATCGTGTCGAGCGACTCGTCCCGCGGGTCACCGCACGGCAACTGGCCGGGAAAATTGCTGCGGGAGACAATCCTGTCATCATCGATTTGCGCCCCGACGGTGCGCGCGAAGATGTGCCGGGTATCCCTGGCTCGATTCCCCTGTCGCTGGAGGAAGTGCTGGCGAAGCGGTATGAGCTTCCGCGCGATCGTGACGTGGTCTTGTACTGCGCCTGCCCACGGGACGCCGCCAGTGTGCAAGGAGCATGGAAGCTTCGGGAGATAGGATTCACGCAGGTGTGGCCGCTGGCCGGTGGTATCGAGGCCTGGCATGCTAATGATCACGACGCGGAACGCGAAAGGATAGGGGCTCAAGTCGTCGAGAGCCTTGCATGACCTGGCTCCTGGCCTTCCTCCATCACCTTGCGGCGTTTACGCTGGTCGGAGCCTTGGCCGCTGAACTGGCATTGACCCAAGACGGAATTGCGCCCAAACGCGCTCAAGCAATCCTCCTTGCCGACCTCGTCTATGGAATCTCAGCCGGCTCTCTCCTGATCATTGGGTTGCTGCGCGTCATCTATTTCGAGAAGGGCGCATCGTACTATTTCCATAGCGTGCCTTTTCTCGCCAAAGCGTCGCTCTTCTTGATGGTGGGATTGCTCTCGCCTACCATCGAATTCCTGTCGTGGAGAACATCCCTCAAACAGGGTCAGACACCGACCGTCACGGATCGCAAACTGCATGCGATCCGTTTGATCGTTCGATGGGAATTGACCTCCGTCGTGTTGATCCTGCTCTGCGCCGCGTTAATGGCAAAGGGCGTCGGATATTTCGAATAACCCACATGCATCCGCCGATATTTCGGCACCTGCCGAATTGACGGCGCGCCCACATCGGCAGTTCCCCTCCTTCTCTTTCAAGACCGTTCCAGCCCGATCGAAGATTTCTTTGTTCTCTTGAGCGGTTATGAGATTGTTCCGGTCACGGCGCTTATCTGGAACGATCATTGCTGAACTCACGTGTCAGATTCACGCAGATGGACAGCGATTACGCAGGCTCCATCGGCACACGTAGGAGGCATCGCCATGACACGTCGTGGTTGGTTCGGTTCAGTGGTGCTCGTCGTCATCATCCTCGCGATCGGCGCAGGCTTGGGCTTGTGGAAGTATGGGTCCATTCAAGCCGGCATCGAGGCGTCCGCCGGTCAACCGGAACCGATGGAGTCGGTGATGGTGGCCACGGCGAAAGAGGTCGAGCATCGTCAGACCACCACGTCGATCGGCACAGTCCTCGCCCTGCGCTCGATCACGCTGCGCAATGAGCTCCCCGGCACCGTTCGCCAGGTCAAGCTCGTTCCAGGGCAAGTCGTCGAGGAAGGTACGCTGCTTGTCGCACTCGACGTCGCTGTTGAAGAAGCGGATCTCAAGGCACAAGAGGCGCAGGCCGCCCTGGCGAAGTCGGTCCTCAACCGCCGGCACAATTTGAATCAAGAACTGGCGACCACCCAGGAAGAAGTGGATCGTGCCCGCGCAGACCTGGATGTCGCCTTGGCGCAGATTGCCCGCACGAAGGCAATCATCGCGCGCAAGACCATCCGCGCGCCGTTCAAAGCGAAAGTCGGTATCGCGGACGTGCATCCCGGACAGTATCTCAACGAAGGCACGCAACTCACGACGCTGCAAGGTGTCGGCGACGCGATCCATGTGGACTTCACGGTCGCACAGCAAGTCGCGGCCAATCTCAAAGAAGGCGACGGCGTGGACGTGTTCGTGGCGGGGCAAGCCACTCCGATCGCAGCCAAGATCCTTGCGCTGGATTCGCGGGTCGATCCGACAACCCGCAATGCCATGGTGCGCGCCAAGATCGACAACCTGGCCCAAGCACCGTCCCCTGGCGCGTCGGTGCGGATTCAGGTGCCGGTCGGCCCGCCACGGAAAGCCATTGCCATCCCCGTCAGCGCCCTGCGCAAGGGACCGGGCGGCGATCAGGTCTTCGTGATCCAGCCGGACGAGCACGGCAAAACCCGCGCGCATGCCCGACAAGTCGAGAGCGGCGCAATGCTCGGGGACGAGATCGTCATCCACGCCGGCCTGACCGCCAACGAGATCGTGGCGGCGTCCGGCTCTTTCAAGTTACGCGACGGGGTGTTGGTCGCGATCGCCGGCGAACAGGGCAAGGACAACCAACTGAGTCTCTTGCTCAGCAGACGCTGAACGGATCGAGAGAATCGAAGAAGGACATCCCATGCGCTCATTCACAGACATCTTCATCAAGCACCCGGTACTCGCGGTGGTCGTCAACCTCGTGATTGTGCTCGCCGGCTGGCGGGCGATGACGGCCCTGCCAATCCAACAGTACCCAAAACTGGAAAGTTCCTCTGTGCTCATCACCACGGTTTACTACGGCGCGAGCGCCGAAACAGTGCGCGGTTTTCTCAGCACGCCGATCGAGCGGGTCGTTTCCGCCATTAGCGGCGTCGATTATGTCGAATCGACCAGCCGCGCCGGCATCAGCACCGTGACGGTCCACTTGAAACTGAATCACAACAGTACGGCAGCGTTGGCCGAAGTGACCGCGCGGCTCCAACAAGTCAGGGCGGAGCTGCCGACGGAAGCCGAGCCGCCGGTCATCGAAGTGCAACGCGCCGACCGGCCCTACGCTTCGTTCTATCTCAGTTTCGCATCGACCGAGCGCACTGTGCCGGCCGTCACAGACTGGTTGCTGCGCACGTTGCAGCCGCAACTGTCCACGTTGGCTGGTGTGCAGCGAGTCACCATCGAAGGCGGCCGCCAGATCGCGATGCGCATCTGGATCGATCCCGACCGCCTCGCGGCCTTCAATCTTTCGCCCGGCGACGTGCAGGGCGCGCTGCGACGCAACAACTACCTTGCCGCGGTCGGCCGGACGAAAGGCAATGTGGTGCAGGTCAACCTGCTCGCGAACACCGATCTGCGTTCCACCGAAGAATTCGAGGAACTGATCGTGACGGACCGCGGCGGCGCCATCGTGCGCTTGAAAGACGTCGCGCGGGTCGAGCGAGGAGCCGAAGAAGCCGACATGATCGCGAAGTACAACGCGACCGAAGGCGTGTACCTCGGGATCTGGCCCGTGCCGGGCGCGAACGAAATCGAGGTCCAGCACCGGCTGGTCGATGAGATGGAGCGCATCAGGCCGACACTGCCTCCCGACATCGACATGCGGCTGGTCTGGGATGGCACGATGTTCATGCGGAACGCGTTGACGGAGATTACAAAGACGTTGTCCGAGACGATCGTGATCGTCGCCATCGTCGTCTTTCTCTTCATGGGGTCAGTTAGGACCGCATTGGTTCCCCTTGTCGCGATGCCGGTGTCGTTGGTCGGTGCGGCGATCTTCATGTTCGCGTTTGGCTTCAGCCTCAATCTGCTGACCTTGCTCGCGATCGTCCTGTCGGTCGGGTTGGTCGTGGACGACGCAATTGTCGTGGTCGAGAACGTCGAACGGCACGTACGGATGGGCAAGTCGCGGATCGAGGCGGCGCTGGCCGGCGCGCGCGAGTTACTCGGCCCGATCATTGCGATGACGATCACACTGGCGACGGTCTATACGCCGATCGCCTTCCAGGGCGGGTTGACCGGCTCGCTGTTCTTGGAATTCGCGATCACACTCGCGATCGCCGTGGTGCTGTCGGGCGTCGTGGCCATTACCCTGTCGCCGGTCATGAGTTCGCGGTTCGTGCATCCACAGGGGAAAGAAGGCCGGTTGACGGCACTGGTCAATCACAGCTTCGAGCTCGTCCGCCGCGCCTACGCGAGGCTGTTAGACGGCGCGTTCGCGATGCGGTGGGGCATTGTGGCCGCGGCGTTACTCATCATGGCCATGGCCGGGCCGCTCTACCTGTTTTCGCGGCAAGAACTTGCGCCGGTGGAGGACCAAAGCCACATCAGTCTGTTCTTTGAAGCCTCGCCGGACTCGACGCTGGAGGCCAGCAACCGCGAGCACTTGAACGTCGTGCAGACCATCTCGTCCTTTCCTGAAACGAGATTCACCTGGTCGCTGACGACCTCGTGGGGCGGCTTCGGCGGGTTGGTCGCCAAGGATTGGCACGATCGGGCGCGTTCGACGGAGGCAATGTATGGCGAGGTGTTCGGCAAGGTCTCTCAAGTGCCGGGCCTCCGCGTCTTCCCACGCTTGGACCCGCCGCTGCCGACGCCGGGCCAATATGACGTCGAACTGGTCCTTCAGAGCGATCTGCCGATCGACCGGCTACTCCAGACGGCGGGAGCCGTTATTGCAGCCGGTTGGCAGAGCGGCATGTTCTTGTACGTGGATACCGATTTGAAGATCGACTTGCCTGAGGCCCGCGTCGTGCTGGACCGCGAACGTCTCGCCGATCTTGGACTCGACCTGGCCGGCGTCGGCCGAGAACTTGGCACCATGCTCGGCGGCGCTTACGTAAACCGGTTCAACTACTTCGACCGGAGCTACAAGGTCATCCCACAACTCGGGGACGAGAACCGTACCACCGTCGGCCCGTTGCTCGATCTCAAGATCAAGACGCCGAGCGGCCAACTCGTGCCGGTCTCGACATTCACGCACATCGAAACGAACAGCGCGCCGCGTACGTTGAACCGGTTCCAGCAGCGCAACGCCGTCCGCATCTTCGGCGGCGTCAGGCCCGGCATCACGAAAGATCAGGGGCTGCGCATCCTGGAAGAGGCGGCCGCGAAGGCGAGCAATCCCCCGGTCGTGCTCGACTACGCGGGCGAGTCGCGCCAGATCCGCCAGGAGGGAGCGGCACTGACCGTCACGCTCGGGTTCGCGGTTGTGCTGATCTATTTGGTGCTGGCCGCGCAGTTCCAGAGCTTCCGCGATCCGTTGATCGTGTTGCTGGGCTCGGTCCCGCTCGCGATTTCCGGTGCGCTGGTGTTCAGCTTCCTGGACCTGACGACGATCAACATCTATTCGCAGGTAGGGCTGATCACGCTGGTCGGCCTTATTGCGAAGAACGGCATCCTGATCGTGGAGTTCGCGAACCAGTTGCAGGCTAGCGGTCTTGGGCGGATGGCCGCGGTGCGGGAAGCGGCGTTGACCCGTCTGCGGCCGGTGCTGATGACCTCGGCAGCGACCGTCTTCGGCCACCTCCCCTTGGTGCTCGCATCGGGACCTGGCGCCGCGGCCCGCAACAGTATCGGCATGGTGTTGGTCACAGGGATGACGGTCGGCACGCTGTTCACGCTGTTCGTCGTGCCGGTGTTCTATTCGCTGATCGCCGCCCAGCACCAGCTGAGCGCAGCGCGCGAGGAAATCGCGGTCGCAGACGAGGACCTGCTGCTCGCCGGAGCGAAGGGATGACAGGATCACGGATTTCTCAGTGAGAAACGGCCTTCGCCATGCTGAAGATCACCTCAGAGAGCAGTCCTAGTTCGATGCGGTTGACGCTGGAAGGCCGGCTGGCCGGCGCCTGGGTCAATGAGCTCGAACAGTCCTGGCGCCACATGACCGCAGCGGAACGAGGCTCGCTGGTCGTGGACCTGAGAGGCGTGACCTTCATTGACGAGACGGGAAAAGCGGTTCTGAAAGAGATGTGGCGAACGGGGGCAGAATTGATCGCGGCAGGCTGTTGCACCAAGCCCATGGTCGAGCAGATCACAGGTTCCCCCCAGAGCCTTGAACCTCATCGTAGAAGAAAGAAATAGGACTATTGCACCATGCGCGCCCTCAACCTCTCTCTTATCGGAATCTTGTTCCTGACTGCCTGCGCGGTCGGACCGGACTATGACCGTCCGAATCTTTCCACCCCGGACAGGTTCCGGATGGCCGAAACCACACAGGAGGCGGAGTCTTTCGCCAACCTCCCCTGGTGGGAGTTATTGAAAGACGAAGAACTCCAGCGGTTGATCCGCATCGCATTGAGCGAGAACAAAGACCTGAAGCGGGCCGTGGCGTCCGTCGAAGAATTCCAAGCCCGCCTGTTCATCGCCAAGATGGACTTCGCTCCGAAAGCCGATATCGCAGGAAATGCTCCGTCTTTCGGACGCAAGGCGGAGTTCTTGTTCCCCGGCTTCCCCAACCCGTTCAACTATTACTTGCAGGGCAACCTTTCATGGGAATTGGACATCTGGGGCCGCATTCGCCGGTCCAACGAGGCGTCCCGCGGCGATTTGTTGGCGCGTGAAGAAGCGCGGCGCGCAACGGTCCTTCAGCTCGTGAGCGGCGTCGCCGAGTCGTACTTCGATCTGTTGCAGTTCGATCTGCAGCTGGACGTGGCCAGCCGCACGCTGAAGTCCTGGGAGGACTCGGTCAAGATCGCGCAGGCGCGCGTGCGCCAAGGTGTGATCACGAAAATCGACGCGGATCAGTTCGTGGCGGAACGGGCGAACGCCGCGGCGCGCGTCGCCGAGTTGGAGCGGCAGAAAGTGCAGAAAGAAAATCAGCTCAGCGTCTTGCTCGGCCGCAATCCCGGCCGCATCGCGAGGGGACGGTCGCTGACCGAACAAGTGATGCCACCGGAGGTGCCGACGGGGCTTCCTTCTGAATTGCTGCAGCGGCGTCCGGACATCGTGCAGGCGGAACAAGGGTTGGCAGCGGCAACCGCACGTATCGGTGTGGCCAAGGCGGACCGTTTCCCAAAGTTGAGCATCACCGGAATTCTCGGTGTGGCGAGTCCGCAATTGTCCCGGCTGGTCGCCGACGAAACGTCGTTCGGCGTCGTCGGCCCGAGTGTGGCAGGCCCGCTGCTGAACGCGCAGATTCTAGGATTTCAACAGGAGGCCGTTGAAGCGCAGGCGCGCGAGCAGCTCGCGCAGTATGAGCAAACGGTCCTCGTGGCGTTTCGAGAGGTGGAGGACGCACTCGTCGCCGTCAAGACGGCCCGCGACCAACGGACGGCGCAAGCCGAACAGGTCGATGCGTTGCGGTCGGCCCTTCAGCTCGCGAGTCTCCGTTATAAAGGTGGGCTCGCCAACTATCTCGACGTGCTCGTCGCGCAGCGTAATCTTTTCGAGGCCGAGCTGGCGTTGGCCGGCACCCATCGGCTGCACCTGGTTTCCGTCGTCCAGCTCTACAAGGCCTTGGGCGGCGGCTGGTCGCCACAGGATTCGGCGCAGCAGATGCCGGCGACAGGAGTGATCGAAGCAGGAAAAAGTTGAATGCAAGAGGACGGATGACCGATTGATGCTCCTACCTTGCAAGATTCCCGTCACTTCCGAGGAGCACCAAGGAGCATAGATGAGGATCGACCTACTGCTTTCCGTCCTGCACTTCTTGTTGATCTTTTCTCTGGTTGCCATCCTCGCTGCACAGAGCGCCCTCATCAGACCGGGGATCACCGCGATTAGTCTTCGTTTGGCCGCGAACTTGGATCGATTCTATGGTGTGAGTGCAACGCTGCTGCTCGGCGTAGGATTCGTCCGTGTCTATTGGGGCGCAAAGGGTTCATCATTCTATCTCTCGAATCCCCTCTTCTGGGCCAAAATTGGGTTCTTCACTACGATCGCCATGCTTTCTATTCCACCCACCCTGCAGCTGATTCGATGGACCAAACAAGCTCGCCTGCAGGACAACTTTCTGCCATCAAACGAGCAAGTCCGGCGCATGCAATGGTGGCTGCGTGCAGAGATCCTGGTGCTCCTCTTTATCCCGTTCTTTGCCGCGGCCATGGCCCGTGGAGTCGGACTTTCGTAACCGCCAGGTGTAAGTCGCCAGAAGACCAGGCTTTTTTGAACGAATCGGAGGGTTGTGCATCGCTGTCGATTTGAGACCTACTGGTTCGACTAATAGTGAGAGATTCAAGAAGTATTGCACGAGGACCCATTCGTTAAAGGAGAGGCCACCATGCGGTTCATGGTCATTGTCAAAGCGACGAAGGATTCGGAAGCCGGCGTGATGCCGAGTACGCAGCTCTTGGCGGATATGGGGAAGTTCAATGAAGAACTGGTGAAGGCCGGCGTCATGCTGGCCGGCGACGGGCTACAGCCCAGTTCGAAAGGTGCGCGCGTGAAATTTTCAGGGAACAAGCGTACGGTGGTGGATGGCCCCTTCGCTGAAACCAAAGAACTGATCGCGGGCTACTGGCTCTGGCAATGCAAATCAAAGGAAGAGGCGATCGCATGGGCGAAGCGATGCCCGAATCCGGCTGGCGATGGCAAACAAGGCGAGCTCGAGATTCGCCAAGTCTTCGAGGCCGACGACTTCGGGGCCGAGTTCACGCCTGAACTGAGAGAACAAGAAGACCGGCTGCGAGCAGAAATCAAAAAGAAGAAATAATCATCTGCAAGTGCATCGGGCATCGAGAAAGACAGGAGGGAGCCATGCTGAAGACTATTCTCATCGTTGTCGTTGTCCTGGTCACCGCGGTGCTAATCTATGCCGCGACGAAACCGGACACGTTTCGCATTCAACGATCAGCAACCATCGCAGCGCCATCGGATAAAGTCTTTACCTACATCAACGACTTGCACAGCTGGGCCAACTGGTCGCCTTGGGAAAAGAAAGACCTCGCGATGAAGAAAACCCATAGTGGCGCACCACAGGGCAAAGGTGCCGTGCTGGAATGGGACGGCAACAAAGACGTGGGCACAGGGCGCATGGAAATCCTCGAGTCCGTCTCTCCCTCCAAAGCTGTGATCCAACTGGACTTCTTGAAGCCATTCGAAGCGCATAACACGGCGGAGTTCACCTTGACTCCCAGTGGCGGTTCGACGCAGGTCACTTGGGCCATGTACGGCCCGCAGCCCTACATGCTCAAGGTCATGACGCTCTTCTGCAGCATGGACAAAATGGTCGGGAAAGATTTTGAGGACGGACTGGCCAACCTCAAGGCGCTCGCTGAGAAATAAAGCTTGATGGCTTATCGTAGATTGAAAAGGAGCGGCCATGAAAAACAAAGTCGTGCTGTTCGAGATTCCGGCTTCGGATTTTCACAAAGCCAAACAGTTTTATGAGACGGTGTTCGATTGGAAGGTCGACCTATGGGGTAACGAAGGCGCCATGGCGCTCACCACCGCTGCGGACAAAGACTACAATCCGACCGAAATCGGCGGCATCAACGGAGGCTTCTATAAACGCAAATCGAAAGACGACCACCCGTCATTCGGTATGGAAACAGAGTCCATCGATAAGACCCTCCAGGCCATCGAGAAGGCGGGCGGGAAGGTCGTGACACCAAAACATGCGATCGGAGAATGGGGTTTCATGGCGGACTTTGCCGATCCGGAAGGTAACGTCATGACGCTCTGGGAAAAACCGAAGAAATAAATCTGCGAGCATGAAGGGAGTACCATATGTTCTATGTCGATGGATTTGTCTTACCCGTGCCGAAGAACAGCGTGAAGGCCTATTTCGCGATAGCCAAGAAGGCCGGCAAGATTTGGCGTGAGCACGGTGCGCTCGAATATCGCGAGTGTGTGGGCGACGATCTCAAGGTCCACTGTGGCCTGCCCTTCCCTCGTTTAGCTAAACTCAAATCGGGAGAGACGGTAGTGTTCTCATGGATCGTCTACAAATCACGCGCTCACCGTGACAAGGTCAACAGCAAGGTAATGAAGGACCCTCGCCTCAATGGTATCTGTGATGGAAAGTCCATGCCGTTCGACGTGAAGCGCATGGCGTATGGCGGGTTCAAGGCTGTCGTCGATCACAAGAGATAGTCGGCTCGACCAACGGACTGGTGAACGAGCACAAAGGAGAAGGTCATGATGTCAATGGAAACACATCCTATATTCTCGTCGAAGGCCGCGCGGTGGGCGGGATACATCATGGCGGTGCTGCCCGTGCTGTTGTTGCTCATGAGCGGCGTGATGAAGCTGATGGCGCCGCCTACTGTGGTCGAAGGGTTCGTGCGTCTCGGCTATCCCGAAAACCTGGCGCTCGGGATTGGGGTTGTCGAACTCTTGTGCGTCGTTCTGTATCTTATTCCGCAAACAGCCGTGCTCGGTGCAATCTTGCTCACCGGCTATTTGGGCGGTGCAACCGCCAGTCACGTTCGCATCGGCGAGCCGTTTCACATGGCGGTATTGCTCGGCATCGTGCTCTGGGGCAGTTTGTATATCCGAGATGCGAGACTACGGGCGCTCATTCCCTTGCGAGGCTGACAAACAAGACCGCGTGCGTTCATCATTCATATCAATCAGCCATAAGGAGGCCCCCATGCAATTCTTACGTTTAACAGCAATCCTCTTGTGCACCCTGTGCATCGCTTCGCCGGCCTTGGCCAAGGATAAGAAGGGTGAGAAGCCGATGGACCCCCAAGCGATGATGGAGTTGTGGAAGAAATTGGGCACGCCAAACGAGCCGCATAAGCAGTTTGCCAACCTAGCCGGCAGCTGGACCACTCACACCAAGGAATGGATGGAACCGGGCAAGCCTCCGATGGAAGCCGACGGTACCGCGGAGATGAAGATGCTGCTCGATGGGCGATTTCTCTACCAGGAATATCACGGCCAGATGATGGGACAACCTTTCCACGGCATCGGCATCGACGGGTACGACAACATGACGAAGAAATACGTGACCGCCTGGATGGATTCGATGGGCACCGGGATCTTCTTCATGGAAGGCACGGCGAGCGCCGACGGCAAAACGATCACGCTACGGGGTTCGCATCCGGAACCGGGCGGCGGCAAGATGACGCATCGCGCGGTCTGGACCCTCATCGACAATAACAAGCAGCAGTTCGACATGTACGGCGCGCACCAGGGCCAGAAGGAAATGAAGCATCTCGAGATCATCTATACACGGAAGCCATAGGTCCTCGCGAAGGACGGGGATGCCGTCATCTTCTCTAATCGGTATCCCTGTCGCGCAAATTATACGATCGGTGGCGCAACTGAAAAGGCAGTTCCATGGCCTATGATGAACGGCTGGCGAATCGTGTGCATTCACTCTTGAAGGGACGACAGGTACTGGCGGAGAAGCCGATGTTCGGTGGGCTGGCCTATCTGTCGAACGGGAAGATGTTCGCCGGCATCTTAAAAGACGAGTTAGTCGTCCGTGTCGGTCCCGAGGCAAACGATACCGCGCTGCAAGCACCGCACACGAGACCGATGGATTTCACGGGCAAGTCGATGAAGGGCTACATCTATGTCGAACCAGACGGCGTGAAAACGGACCAGCAGCTGCGCGCGTGGCTCACAAAGGGGCTGGACTTCATCGCCAGCTTGCCGCCGGCGAAACGAAAGCCAAAACGCTCTACATCGATAACTGTTCGCCGTAACAGAAGGAGAACATCATGACGGCCATGGAGATCGGCAAAGCAGTGGCTGATTTGTGCAAACAGGGCAAGAATCAGGAAGCGATCGACCGGTTTTACTCACCGAACGTCGTGAGCGTCGAAGCCTGCGCCACGCCTGGGATGGATCGGACTATGAAGGGTATCCAAGCGATCAAGGGGAAAAACCAATGGTGGGTCGACAACCATGAAATCCATGGCGGCTCAGTCGATGGCCCATACCCCCACGACGACCGCTTCGTCCTCCACTTCAAGTACGATGTCACGCCCAAGCAAATCAAGAAGCGGATCACCTTGGACGAAGTCGGGCTCTTCACCGTCAAGGACGGCAAGGTCGTGAAGGAAGAGTTCTTCTATTCGATGTGAGATCGGCTGCCAGGTTGCCAGGTCAATGAGGCCTCTCGTAATACGCCTCATTGACCTGGCTCGGCCAACGTGCTTGACTACCGAGGCTCACCCTTTCACCTAAGGAGGCCACCCATGCTTCCCCTCATCATAACCAGCCTACTGCTGCTCGGTTCAACCATGCTGCCGCAGACCGCAGCCGCCGATATGGGCGGGCCAGCTCCCGATCTGTCGCCTTTGTCCGGACTCGTTGGTGATTGGAAAGGCACAGGACCGGACGGAAAGACGGTGAACGTGTCGTACAAGCTGGCGTCACACGGTTCGACCGTCGTTGAAACGATCCAGCCCGAAGCCGGCCCCGCCATGACAACGACGTATTATCAGTCCGGCAAGGGCTTCATGATGACCCACTACTGTGCGTTGAACAATCAGCCAAGAATGAAAACGAAGACCTACAAGCCGGGCGACAAGACGATGGCGTTTTCGTTCGTTGACGCGAATAATGTCAAAGATCCGAAGAAGGACCTGCACATGCATCAGCTGACCTTGGAGTTCCCGGACCAGGACCATTTGACACAGCGCTGGGTCTCCATGAAGGATGGCAAATCCATGCCGCCGCACGTCTTCACGCTCGAGCGCGTGAAAGACGCCAAACAGGGCTAGGCCCCGCATAGAAGGAGAACGCCATGAACAGAGCCATCGGATTCTTCACGCTTTCGTTGTTCCTGCTCAGCTTGACCGGATGCAGCTATCTGTTCTATCCGAACGCCAAAGACTTCGCGGAAAAAGCCAAGGACGCCAACTCCGTCCAGACCCTCATCAACCTGACGAATATGATGGAGACGAGCGCGAAAGCAGCGAGGAGCGGCAAGGGTTACGATCAGCCACTGAACGATTTGCATAATCAGTTCCATGCCTTCGACGACCATCTCTGCTGTGTGGACAAGGTGGTGCGTGAAAAGCCGGGCCATGCGTTGGCCGTGACACACAACAAGGAGTTATGGGCGATCTTCAAGCGCGTCTGGAAATTCAAAGACGACCAACCGGAGCGCGAACAGCACCTCGATCTGTTTGCGGCGGAAGTGAAGGAGCTGCGCGAGACACTGCAAACACTCAAGTAGCTGAGACGCATAGCGACGGAGACCGGCATGGCGACAAACTTCGGGCATATCGAGTTAATGACACAGGACTTGGAGAAGGCGAAGGACTTTTATCAGCGGTTGTTCGGTTGGGCAGTCAGAGACCTGCCCGACATGCCCTATTCGATCTTCAATGAAAAGCTCTCCCCGACCGGCGGCATGATGAAGAGTCCGCAACCGGGACTGGAATCCTTCTGGATCCCCTACATCGTGACCGACGACATCGCGGGCCTGACAGAAAAGGCTCGCAGCCTCGGCGCGACGATTCATCGCGAAGTAACCGTGGCCGGACAATACGGGTGGTTGAGCATCATCACCGATCCGACCGGTGCTACCTTCGGCCTCTGGCAACCGAAACAGGAACCGGCACCGGCGAAAAAACGGTCTGCGCCAAAGCGTACCAAGATGAAGGCAAAGCGGCGGCGGTAATGGAGGAAAACGACTAGAACCATGACGACACCGACCGCGCAACAACTCATCGAAGGCCAGCGGCAGGATTGGAACCGTGTCGCCGGCGGCTGGGAGAAATGGGACCGCTTCTTCGACGAGCAGATGGCCTACCTCAATCATCGGCTGGTCGCCGATGCCCGCCTGCGGCGAGGCATGCGCGTGCTTGATCTCGGGTCCGGCACCGGCTACCCGGCTCTGCTTGGTGCGCAGACGGTCGGGCCATCGGGCAACGTCGTCGGCATGGATCTCGCCAAGGACATGCTCGCCGTCGCAGAGCGAAAGGCCAAGAAGCTCGACCTGCACAACATTTCGTTCCAAACCGGCGATGTGACCAGCCTGCCGTTTGGCAATTCGTCGTTCGATGCTGTCACCAGCCGCTTCTGCCTCATGTTTCTGCCGGAGATCCCAAAGGCGGCGGCTGAAATTGCCCGCGTTCTGAAACCGGGCGCCTGGGCCGCCGCCGCGGTCTGGTCCGCACCGGAAAAGAATCCATCGATTGGCCTCTCGATGACCGCAATCAAGCAAGTGATCGAGTTGCCGCCGCCAGACCAGACGGCGCCGGGCATCTTTCGTCTCGCGAAGCCGGGCGAGCTGGCCGGCCTGTTCCAGCAAGCGGGACTGGTCGATGTGACCGATCACGAATTTCTCGGCGAGTGGTCCTATGCCTCGGGCGATGAGTATTACACCAGCCTGATGGAGATCGCCGCGCCGGTACAAAATCTTATGGCGAAGCTGTCGGAGGCGCAGAAGCAGGAAGTCAAACGGCTCATCGTTCAGGCTGCATCACCGTTTCAGCGCAGTGGCCGCATCGTCTTCCCCCTTGCGGTTCGCATGGTCGAAGGACGCAAGCCGTTGTGACCACACCATGGCTAAGCGAGAAAGCGGTTTCAAAGATTTTGTGCTCGATCAGTTGACCGACCTGCGTGGCCTTACCTGCCGCGCCATGTTTGGCGGCTATGGGCTGTCTGTCCGTAAAACCTTCTTCGGCATCATCCACAAGGACCGACTCTACTTCAAAGTCACACCGGCGACCGTGGCCGACTACAAGAAGCAAGGCATGAAACCCTTCCGTGTCACATCCACAATGACCCTCCGAACCTACTACGAAATCCCTCCCGACATTCTCGAAGACTCGGAGCGCCTCGCGCAGTGGGCTGAAGTGTCGATCGCCGAGAGCAAGAAATGACCAAGTCCCATTTCGCAAATCTCTGCTTCGCCTTCGCGCTGATCTCCCCTCTTTTCGTGGTTCAGGCAGAGGACGTGAACACCGTGACGCTGCTCTGGCACAATGCCGTAATCCAGCCGGGGCAGGCATCACTCCCCAACAAGAAACCCTGGGTCATCCGTGAACGGGAGATCGCCTTTGATCCCCTCGCGTTGGCGACCGTCAAAGACGCCGCAGCCAGACCACACCACCCGCTTACTATCGAACTGTTCGATGGCCGGACTTATGAGCTCGATATCACCTCAACCGTCTCGCGAATCAGCGATCTCTCTGGAGTCAGAGGGACGCTCAAGCATACGCTGCGATCCGCCTGGTCGCTCGTCATCAACGGCCCGCTCGTGAACGGCACCTTTCAAGTCGGCGATCGGCTCTATAAAGTGGAGCACGTGCAAAACGGCCGTCACCGTTTGCACGAAGTCGATCCCACTAAACTTCCGCCAGAATAACTTTCTACCCCCCTCGTTCGATTAGGGTACTTTGGCCCTAGAACACCCTCCCGTTTTCACTGGCTTCCTGATGAGTCAGCCCCCTATACTTTTTCCGATTTCAACCAGCCGGGCTAGATGTTGAGGTAGTCATGCCGCGGGAACAACAAGTTCTCGACCTCATCGGCAACATCTACGATGCGGCCCTCGACGCGTCCCGCTGGCCTTCCGTCCTCCACGATCTTATCCGGCTCACTCATAGCAATACCGCCAACCTCGCGGTGCTCAATGTAGCCACCGGGGCGACACGGGCCCTCGCCTCGGTCGATATCCCGGCCAAGGCGTTTTCCGACTATTCCGACTACCATTGGCAGAAAGACATCTGGACGCCGAAACCCGGCAGCTTCGAAGTCGGCCGTGCCTATACCAGCCAGCATCACGTACCCGATTGCGTCCTCATACGGAGCGAGATTTATAACGACTGGATGAAACCGATCCACTTGTTTTATGGCTTGGGCGGCATCCCGCTGGTTGATGGCTCGACCATGCTGCTGATCGGCGTGCACCGACCTTGGTCTCGGCAACGCCCCTACAGCGAGCAGGATATCCGTCTCCTCCAACAACTCTTTCCCCATTTTAAGCGGGCATTACAAACGCATCATCGACTCGACCAGCTCACAGTGGAACGGGAAGCGCTGGTGGAGACAACCGATCAACTCCCACGCGGCCTCATCACGTTTGACCGGCAAGGCCGGCTGCTCTGGATGAATCGAGCCGCCGAAACCATCTGTGACCAAGCCGACGGCTTGACGATCCAACGCGGACACGTGACTGCCGCCGTCGCGGCCGAGACAGAGCGGCTCCATCGCTTGATCCACCAGGCCAACCAGCTCGCAGACCGCGCGACCGTCGTGCGCGTCGACGACGCGATGCTGGTTTCACGCCCGTCGGGACGACGACCGTATGTCGTGCTCGTGACTCCCTTGCAAGCAGGGCGTCGCCTCGTGGATGATCGACACCCCGCCGTGGCTCTCTTCGTCTCCGATCCTGAACGGATGCCGGAACTTCCCGCCGCTCGCCTGTCGCGACTCTATGGCCTCACCCCGGCGGAGGCGCAGCTTGCGCTGCAAGTAGCCGGCGGACACGACCTTCGCGAAATCGCAGCGATGTCAACGCGCACGATGAACACCATCCGTACCCAGTTAAAGCAAATCTTTCTGAAAACCGGAACAACCAGACAAGCGGATCTGGTTCGGCTTCTCATGAACACTGAAGGCATAACACGTGCGTCGGATATGCGGCACAACAACCGCAGGGGCGCATAAATGATCCGTGAAGGCCAGACACTGGCGCTCATCGACGACATCTACGATGCTGCCTTCGACGCCTCGAAGTGGACCTCCGTCCTTTTGTCCCTCACACGCATGTTCAACAGTCATACTGCCTGCCTCTTTCAACAAGACTTCACCACCGGCGCCGCGCGTCCGGTGGCGTTCACTAACCTTGCCGTCAAGAGCTTCTACGACTACGTGGCCTATTACTGGAAACAGGACATCTGGAGCCTGCGTCCTGGTCGACATGCCGTGGGGGAATCCTACCTCAGTCATGGCCACGTGTCCGATGCGGATCTCTTGCGAACCGAGTTCTATCACGATTTCATGAGGCCGAACCGGTTGTTTTACGCGCTCGGCAGCCTTCCGCTGATCGAAGATCAACGTCTGTACATGCTGGGCATTCAGCGTCCCCGACCAGGAGGACGTCATTTCAGCGAGAACCAGCGACAGAACCTCCAACGGGTGGTCCCGCACATCACACGCGCCTTGCAAATCCACCACCGCCTCGAAGCCGCCATCGTCGAGCGGGAGGCCTTCCGTGAAACAGCCGATCAGCTCTCTCGCGGGCTCTTCACGTTCGATGCACGAGGACGACTGCTGTGGGTCAATCGAGCGGGTGAAGAGATCTGTGGTCAGGCTGATGGACTTACCATCGAACGCGGCATGCTCACGACCGCGCTCGCGACAGAGACGGAGCGGTTGCGTCGGCTCGTGCATGGGGCTGTCGAAGCGGCAAACGGAGCGGTCCTGGCCGATGGCGGCACGACCCTGATCTCTCGCCCATCCGGACGCCGGCCGTATGTGGCCTTCTCCAGCCCATTACAAGCGGGCCAACGATTGATCGACGATCGCCAGCCAGCCGCCGTGCTCTTTGTAGCCGATCCCGAGCGGACACCGGAAATTCCGTTGAACCGGCTAATGAGGTTGTATGGCCTGACCGGCGTCGAGGCGCAGCTTGCACTCCAGCTGGCCGGTGGATTCGATCTGAAAATGATCGCAACCGCCATGGGCAAAACCTTGAACACCGTCCGCAGCCAGTTGAAACAAGTGTTTCAGAAGACCGGAACGAAGCGACAGGCCGAGTTGATGCGATTGCTTTCGACTATCGAAGGAGACGCTGAGCCGTTTCACTGAAGAAGCTTGCGAGGGAGGAGAATGCGCGACGACCGAAGGCTCGACCTGATCGGCCAGATCTACGATGCGGGACTCGACGCGTCACAGTGGCCCTCCGTCCTCTCCGCATTGACGCGATCGTTCAACGGCAATGCCGCCTGCCTCTTCCAACAAGACTTCATCACCGGCGCCGCACGTCCGCTGGCATTCGATAACCTGACCGTCAAGAGTTTCAGCGACTATGGCACCTACTATTGGAAGAAAGACATTTGGAGCCCCAATCCTCGTCGGCATGCTGTGGGAGAAGCCTTTCTCAGCCATGAGCACGTGTCCGATACGGACATCCTGCGAAGCGAGTTCTACTATGACTTCATGCGGCCGAACCGGTTGTTCTATGCCACCGGCAGTCTCCCACTGATTGAAGGGCATCTCCTCTACATGCTTGGTATCCACAGACCCAAGCGAGGAGGACGGCGGTTCAGCGAAGCACAGCGGCAAGACTTACAGTTGCTCGTCCCCCACCTCCGGCGGGCGCTGCAAATTCACCACCGCTTTGAACAGGCCACTGTGCAGCGCGAGGCGCTCGAAGAAGCGAGCGACCACCTGACGCGCGGGATTTTTACCTTCGACGCGGGCGGGCGGCTGCTCTGGTGCAATCCTGTCGGCAAAGCAATCTGTGATCAGGCCGATGGCTTGACGATGCAACGTGGCCGGCTGGTGGCCGTCCTCTCCGACGAAACCGGGCGCCTCCACCAACTCATCAGCGAAGCCCTGCACACTGGCAACGGGAACGGCACGGCCTCTTCGACAGGCTCAGGACAGGCCGCCGGCGACGCCATGCTGATCTCGCGGCCGTCAGGACAGCGGTCTTACATGCTGCTCGTCAGTCCGCTTCGAGCAGGTCGAGGGCCGCTTGACGACCGTCAGCCCGCTGTGGCCGTGTTCGTTTCCGACCCTGAGCGGACACCGGAACTCCCGACTACCCGACTCTCGCGGCTCTACGGTCTCACCTCGGCCGAGGCACAGCTTGCGCTACAAGTAGCCGGCGGCCACGATCTCCGCGAAATCGCAGCGATGTCAAAGCGCACGATGAACACCCTGCGTACGCAGTTGAAGCAGGTGTTTCAGAAAACGGGCACCAGGCGCCAATCACAATTGGTTCGGCTCGTGCTGCAGATAGAAGGAGGGGGCGGGAGTCCTTCCCGCTGACTTCCGTCTTGGCTTGAAACGGCATCACCCAAATGGGGGTTGTCTGGCCCATGGCAGACGCCTAGTCTCTTCCGCGACAGACTGCAGGTCTCAAGCCGCAGGAGGGCCGTATGATTCCTCGTTCGTGCTTGCGCGCCCGTTCTCCTCGTGTCCCGCTCATAGGCCTGTGTTCTGCGCTCTTCGTGGGACTTCTGTGGCCTGTCCCTCCGATTCACGCCGATACCCTCTCGCCTCAACGCATCCAAGAGCTGACCGACCTCGGCGCCCAAGTTGCCGACCGGGAGAAGGCCCTGAAGGAGGCCGAGCAACAATTGCAAGACCCCAATCTCAGTTCCACAGACCGAGAGCGGCTGACGAAGGAAGCAGGAGACCATCGCGATTTCATCAAGACCACGAAAGACGGGATTGCCGCGCAGGGCGCCGACCAGAAGCGGGTGCTCGATCGGGCAATCGAAGCGAGGACGAAACAGTATCAGCTCAAGGATGCCAAAGCCGCCGCTGCCAAAGACCCGTCTGATAAGAAAGCGCAACGAACTGTGAAACGCCTCGAAACGGAACTCCAGAACGACTACAAAGACATCGGCAAGCTGCCGGTTATGGCGAGCGCAGCGATTCCAGGCTCCGGCTCGTCATCGAATCTCGCCGCAAACACCGTCGTGCTCGATGAATGCGAGAAACAGGAGATGCTGTCTTCTGCCGTATCGCTTCAATACATCTTTGCCGGCACAAGAAGGCTTGATGTGATGCCTGCCCGCGTCGCGGTCCGATCAGCCGGAAATCCCTTGCTCCATCTCGTGCAACGAGGCGGCGGCCAGACGCAGATTGAAGAACCAAACCTCCCACCGGAATCTGGTGGTCCGCGTGGCACGCAGATCAAGGGCAAAGTGCCGGACGTGGTGACCTTCAAAGGGAGCGGTTCCATTATCAAGCCCAACGGGCCTGGCACCATTGAGTTCACCGATAAAGACGGCAAGAGCTATTCTCTCCATGTCGATAACGAAGGCACTTACTCCGGCTGGGTCCCGTCGCCGGACTTCACGCCGGTCAAGGCGGAGCTGAAAACGGGGTCTGAGCAAGATAATCAGACAACAACGCGATGGGTCATTCAGGACGGCAAAATGCACGAGGTCGAAGTTGTGGAGTATTCCAACGCACCGGACCCTCGCTCAGGAGGCAGGATCATCACGGGCCGCCTACCATTCGGCCAGCGAGGCACTCTTGAATTGACCGATAAGGACGGCAAAAGTCATTGGCTCCATGTCGATGAAAAAGGGAATTATTCCGGCCGGATCGAGACGCCGGACTTTAAACCGGTCAAGGCGGAACTGCAAACCGGGCCGGACATGCAGCATATCCAGAAAACGAACTGGACGATTCCAGAGAACGGCTGGTGGCATCGCGCTGAAGACCATCCGGCGCCTAAGACCCTCAGTGCAATGACGCCACCCGTCGTCCCTCCAGGCCAGAGCGGCTTTGCGTTGCTGAGCGCGCCGGGCTCGGCCACCAATCTCAGCAGCGCAATTAGCATGAAAGGACACATGAATTTCGTCGCCACGGAACAGATCAAGACATCGACAGACGTGCAGATCCAGTTCGAATCTGTCGCGCACGTGGAAGAAGAGGATAACAACCAAACCGCCACGATGTACGCCCACTTCGGTTATGACCCCTCAAAGGGAATTGGGATCAATCCCAACTGGGCCATCGGCCCCACCTGGACCAACTCCGACGCCAAGCCCCCCTTCGTGGCACCGATCGATGGCAAGGGCGACTTCACCGTGACTGGACTCAATGCTCTTTCCAAGCCCTGCACCACGTTGCACGTTGCGTACGGGTTCAACCATGTCTCCACCGCGCTCAATCGTACCCAGCTCGGCGGCGACGTCAACGTGACCATGAACACGAACCCGTCATGGACTGCCGGTTTGACATCTGATGTTGGCATCAGCCTTCTAAAACACAGTTACATGAACGAAGGCGCAATTAACGGTGTGAAATATGAGGGGATCATTTGGCATACGCCCATTAAAGAGGCGCCGGTGATCTACAGTGGCCAAATTTCTGAAGACGGGTACAACCGATTGTCGTGGGGCCCGTTCAAGAATTCCATGGTCTACGGTGAATCGAACCCCGGCGCGCTCACCAAACCGATACCTGGGCTTCGCCGTGAAGATTGGCCCCGCACGGACGCTTATCCAGGACCAGTCTTACGCTTGCCTGCCTCTTGGCTGGAGGAATGATCTATGCGCACCTCTGTGTTCATCGCGATCTTGCTGACGGTCGGAACGGTATCGACATCCGCTCGGTCGGCGGACAGTCTCATGCCGAACGATCCCTATTTTGCGTCGAAGGGCGCCTGGCAACAGTCGTTCGGCGATCAATGGGCCCTGCCACGGATCGGATTCACAGCCAAGGGATCTGGCACTTCCGCCTGGGACGCAGAAACGGGCGAGCAACGGCCGGTGATCGTGGCGGTGATCGACACCGGCCTCGATTATTACCACCCAGATCTCAAGCCGACCTCCGTGTGGCGCAATCCCAAGCCGAACAAGTCGGGGCAGGATCCCAATCGGTATGACCACGACATCATCGGCTGGAATTTCGTCGACAATTCGAACAACCCCTGGGACAACGACGGCCACGGAACCTTTGTGGCCGGCATCATCGCCGCCGCGACCA
>FRDC01001455.1_pt1 | contig 163168 bp, 166 predicted proteins | sample 1106171 | NCBI WGS metagenome assembly FRDC01 (sample SAMEA3930566, study PRJEB13176) | freshwater metagenome | biome: Drinking water system; feature: drinking water; material: water | place: Singapore | collected 2014-12-20 | reverse complement strand
TTACTCCCTAAGCACACTCTGGTAGACCAGTTTAAAATTTTTTCCCTACTACAATCACATTATCCGATATCCTTCGCCCAGAACCCAATCCCAACCCCTGCCAATGCCACTTCGTGCCTGGAATTCTGCCACGCTTGCTCCAGTGAGTTTGAATATCACTGAATCCAGCTTCAGCCATCATGCGCTTGAGATCAACTAAAAGTACCGGCGTGATATGTGCGGGATAACAAGCATCAGCAAATGCACTAGGATATCCTCGAAGCGCTAGAGAAATTAAACTCGTAAAAGTTTCATTATTGGGCGTACTCACAACAGCCGTCCCTCCAGGAGCCAACACTCTTGCCATCTCACGAACGAGCGCTCTCGGATTTTCTAAATGTTCAATCACTTCAAGAGCCGTAACAAGTTGAAAGCTCTGCTCAGGGAGAGGGAGAGGTTCATCTAAATTTACTTTAATAAACTGAAATGATGAGTCTAAGTTTTCAAAGCGATCCATGTCACAGCCGGTGATGTTTTTTTCTGGGATGCCCAGCTTGAGTAATCTTTTGATAAACAATCCCTCACCGCATCCCAAATCTAAAATCTTGGAGTCTGGAGAAATCTGGATGATTTCAAGTACCTTTTCATAGATATCCGGGGAAGATTCCCCCAGTGACTGTGGCACACTAATTCGTAATCGATCAGATTGTGTCATAATGTAAATCCGGCAGCATCAGCGTCTGCTTTAAATGTTTTCACTGTTTCCAGGCTTAGATCTAAGAGAGGTTTTCCGAATACAGCTACTTTTTTTATAATATCCGCTGGAGCAGTAATAATTGAACAACCCAGTTGCTCTGCTTGAGTGACATTATAGGCTTCTCGAGTACTGGCCCATAGAAGTTCAATTGATTTAGAAGATTTCTTACAGATCTGTACGGCTTCCTTCATGATTGGAACTGGATCATATCCAGCATCTCCTATTCGGCCTGCAAAAACAGAAACTATTGAAGGAGCACCTCCTTTAAGGTTATCGCAAACTTCTTGAACTTGTTGGACGGTATAAACAGCAGTGACGTTCAGCTTAACGCCTTGTTGGGAAAGTTCTTTCACAAGGGGTAATGTGGATTGTGCTTTAGAGTTCATTACAGGAATTTTGACATAAATCTGGGTGCCTGGAGCTTCCCAGCTTGCAATTTCAAGCCCTTGGCGTTTCATTTCAGGAAAGTCATCAGCAAAAACCTCAAATGAAATAGGTTTTCCATGGGTTTGTGTCACGATTTCCTTACAAAAAGAAGGGTAGTGCGTGACACCTGCCTTTTTGATCAACGAAGGATTCGTAGTAAAGCCACTAACAAGAGGGTTTTTAGCCATCTCAAGGATTGAGTTTCGGTCTGCGCCATCTAAAAATATTTTTATTTTCATATCTATTTTTCTTTTAGCAGACGATCATACTCAGACTCAAGTTCTTCAATCATTCTTGAGATTAAAAATCGGTCGAGTGCCGTCTTTCTTGCAGCCTGCCCCATTTTCTGACGAAGCTGATCTGACGAAAGCACTTGAATGATCTTTTTTGCAAGATCATCTGCACTTCCAGCACTAAAAAGAAGACCAGTTTTACCATCATCAATGATTTCTAATGGTCCTCCTGCTTGAGGAGCTATGACACAACGTTCAAGCATCATTGCTTCAATTAATGTTAAACCAAAAGGCTCTGGTGTGGCTGACGCATTTACTAAAATGTCACAAGCAGCTAGCGCCTTGTATTGGGGGTATGGAACAAAACCTGCCCAATGAACCTGTTTTTCTAGCCCCAGAGATTGGGCAAGGGTTTTTATTTGTTCAAAATAAATCTCGTCAGCAGGCATAAAAGGAGCGCCCACGATCAGAAATTTTGCGCTAGGATATTGCCTTTTGACATGAACGGCAGCTTCGAGAAAAATTTTGTGACCTTTCATGGGTCCAATACGACCCATCAACCCAATGACGATTTGGTTACTTAAAATTCCATTTTCCAGTCTGAACTTTTCAGCATCATCTTGGTATGTAGAAAGATCGATTTTCTCAGTGGCCGGGTAAAGAACTCGTATTCGCGGAGGAAATGGAAATCCTGGTAAAAATCGTTTTTCTTCGTGATAGGTAAATTGAGAGTTGACTAAAATTAAACGTGTCGGAATTCTCCCAGTGATCCAGTCTAGGTTTCCAGTAGGTCCATGTTGAAACCAAATTTCTGGTATGTGTGCAAGTTGCGCTGCAATTCCTCCAAAGATGTGCCCATATCCAGTGACGCCATGAATTAATTCAATGTTTTCAAGTTTAATAATTTTAGCAATTTCTCTCGCACACTTAAAAAGTGAAAAAACATTTTTTAGACGCGGTCTAGGTCCTGAGTAAACATGACAAACAATTCCTATTTTTCTTAACTCATCAACCAATGGTCCAGCGGTAAGAAAATATATTTGAGCTTTCCAAGGCATCTGATGGTGTTGCGCAAGTAAGGCTGTGACTTGCTCAGCTCCTGCTCTTTTTGCGTTTGGACAGATGTAGAGTACTGTTTTAGTTTTCAGAATATCCCTCATATCCCTCTGAGTTTTTGTATGATTTCAATTCCGATGACTGGCCATGAAAATGAATTTTGATATTTTTTTAAGGCAGCTTCACTTAATTTTTTAAGTTTTTCAGGGGAGAACAGAACTTCTGCAGCAGTTTGTGAGAAAAGGCGAGGATCCTTTGCGTCCGTAATCATGCAAAACTGTTCCCAATCTAAGCTTTGATCTGTGAAATATCCCCGTGTCGTGATTACAGGTTTTCCATGAGCAAAAGCGGCCATTACGCTTCCTCTTCGCGTAGAGATTCCATCTAAAAAAGGAGCCAATATAAGGTTAGATTTTTGTATATAATAAGACGTTTCATCTGCTGAAAGATAACCTAGCGCGTGAATATGAGTGTGCAAATGTCTAAATTTAGATTTTTCAATGAGAGGCTGTATCTCTTGATTTGATATTCCAATAAAATAAAGTTCTGTATGAGATTTTTTATTAGCTTCCTCTAATGCTTGAAAGGTGTAATCAAAAAGTCGTGTAGGATGATTTCCACCAAATTGAAGCATAAATTTTTTATTCTCAATTTTTAAATCCAATTTAAATTTTTCTTTAGAAGGCTCAATATTGGCACCAACTGGAAGCCAAGAGAAACTAGATTTTTTCCAAGGGATCATTTTTTTATAGTTCTGATACGGAGTTTCATATGAAAAAAACACATGATCAGAAATTAAAACCAATCCTAAAAATTGAGCAAATTGAGAAGTTCCGATCAGAAGTCGATCTGGAGTAATTCCGATAGGATAATGAAGCTCGTGCGCAATCAATGCGACAGGGCAGCCTGTCTGTGATTTAATTTTTTTAATCCAAAATGGGAGAAGAGGTTGAATTCCATAAAAATGAGGAGAGTAAAGATAGGGTACATATTGTATAAGAACATAATCTGGATCCCAGATCTTGAGATGTTCAATAATCTTGTCTATTTTTTTAGTATCCCAAGGGCGAGACACAGTTTGGAAAGAAATAGAGTCTTGTTCTGTGGGGCTGTTTTCAGAAGTGAATATTTTTATTTTGCAGTTTTGACGAGAGAGTTCCGCTGCCAATTTGGCACAATGATCAGCGACGCCTCCAGGGTGAGGAGGATATTCTGGGCATAAAATAGCAATCTTCACTTTTTAAGTGTGTTCGCAACTGCGAATCCAGTCAAGACCAACGCAAGAATACTTCCAACAAACGTGATCGTGATCATGGTGTTGTTGCTGACAATAGGTTTGTCTCGAGGTATAATAATTATGTCATTGGCTTCAAGAATGGGGCTATGCACATTGGCTTTATTGAGCAAGTCTTCCCCATCAACTTTTAGAATTTTTTCTTCTCCTCCTGCTCTTCGCTTAATGACAATATTGTCAAGTTGCGCATCGTTTCCTGGACCACCCGCAAGAGATAAAAGTGTCACAAGATCCGTATGTGTGGGAATGTGATGGATTCCTGGCTTAGATACTGATCCCCAAAGATTGACAGGCATGAGAATTGCGCCCGGGTAGTTCCCAGAGATAAATTCACTTCCTGATCCACTAGCCTGAATTTCTTGAGATAGTGATAGATTGCCACCCTCTGCTGCATAAGAGAATGATGGGTAGACAGCGATTTGAGAGCATAAAATCCATATGATGAAATTGAATAGTATTTTTTTCATCTTAGTTTTCATTATCCAGCCTTTTTCTTTTTTAAAGATTCTTGAAATTTTTCTAACTCTGATTGAGCATCAGGCATGGTGTAAATTCTTGCTGAATGATCTTCAGGCATAAAATAGTTATAGCTAGTGTATTCATGAACTTCCCAAACATTGTTTAAGATGGTGTAGATATGTTTGTGGCTGACTTGTAAAATTTTTCTTACTGCAAGAAGCATTAAGTTTTTCTTTGTTTTTCTAAAGCCTGCAACTAAAAACACAGAATCTGCAAACCCAGCTAAAACAGAAGCGTCGACAACAGAGACAGCCGGTGGTGAATCAATAATAATATAATCATATTGTGTTTTGAGGTGCTCAAGTAAAATTCTAAATTTATCATTGCTAATGAGCTCGCTAGGGTTTGGGGGTGACCAACCTGCAGGTAAAATGTCAAGGTGAGGCAAGCGATCTTTAATAATAATATCATTGAGTGCTGCTCTGAGTGTAAGAACTGAGCTTAGTCCATCATTTTCTTTGTAGCCAAAAAGCCAAGGGATAGAGGGGTTTCTTAAATCGCTATCAATGAGTAAAGTTTTCTTTTCCAACTGCGAAAGGCTAACTGCAATATTTGCAGAGACAAAGGATTTACCGTCGCCTCTTTCTGGACTGGTAATAACCATGACTTTGGCTTTATTATTTTCAGGATTTTTTTGATTCACAATTTGAGCTCGAATGTGCTTAAAGGCCATGGATTCAACACTTTCAGGTTTTTCTTTGCAAATCAGTAGATCTGGACGGTAAGAGTGAACCCCTAATGATTGTCGCATAGCAGAGCCTTCCACACGAGGAATGCTTCCCAGATTGACTAATTCTAATTTTTCTAAATCTGAAGGGTGTTTTACTGTAGGGTCAATTGCTTCAAATAAAAACGCAGTGGATGCACCTAAGAAAACTCCAACCAGAAGTGCGAATAAAAGTTTAACTAAGAAGTTCGTTCTAGGGTCCGGGCCTGGTATTCCTGAACGTTCAGTAATTTGAACATGACTTTGAAGCGCAACTTGTTGAATTTCTACCTCTTGAAGTTTCTTTTTGAGTGAAGAGTAAAGTTCAAATTGGAGATCAACATCTCTTGTGAGAGTTAAAAGAATTTGTTCATCTGTTGGGAGAGATTTCATTGATTTGATCAGCTCTTCTCTTGATTTTTCAATTGTGGAAAGTTTAGCTTCTAGGGCTTTGTTTTCAGATTGTAGAGTTTTCATTTTAACTCTGGCCATGTCTGCACTTACGCCAACGAGTTCATCTTCAGGAAGTTTTCCTCCAGAGCTATCCAACTGGTCTTTGAGTCCAGAAGCAATACGATCAATTTCTTTATTAATGCTAGTCATTTCCCACGAAGTTTCCGTGAAGCCTTGAGCTTGCATAAGAACTTTTTTATGTCTTAGACTGTCGAGTTGTTGTCTGAGACGATTAAGAATTTCATTTTTTGAACTTTTTATAGCACCAGATCCATGAGCGATGATGTTTTTTTCTTCTTTGTTAAGTGCATTTTGATAAAACTCAATCAACTTCTTATTTTCTTCGTATTTTAGTTTAGTGTTTTCTAATTCAGCTTCAATAGCACTTACTTTTGAAGAGAATGAAGTATGTTCAGCACTAATTGAAATAATGTTATGTTTTTTCTTAAATTCGACCAATGATGTTTCGCGACCCTTGAGACGATCTGTTGTGGCTTCGAGCTGATTTTGAATAAATTGTTTTACTTGAGTAACTTCGTTGTAATCTCTTTCGCTGGTTTTTGTGACAAAAACTTGCGCAGCTGTGTTTGCCAGAACCATAGATGTAAATGGATCTAAAGAAGTTATATAAATTTTTACGGTATCACTTCCTAGAATTTGCGCTTGGGTCATATTGCGCAATATTTTTGCGAGCTCTTCTACCGGAACAAGTACGGGCTCTGGTTTTTCTGCAGGCTGTTCTTTTCGTCCAAAATGAGTTTCAAAAAAGTGCTTCCAGAATTTTTTTCCAGTGAGAGACATTTCGCCTGGAGAGGTGAGGTTGAGTTTTTGATAGCCTTCTTGAAATTTAAGCGTTTCAGCGACTGCTAAAAAGAATTCATGCGAGTGAAGGTAGTCGAGGTATTTTTTCAAACGATCCATGCTGTCAAATTGTGTTGTGCCTAAGTTAGCTAGAGCCATTTGTAGTGGGCTTTGCTCTACTTTTTGAATGTTCAAAGTTGTTTGCCCTGTGTAGGTAGGAATATAAAAAATAGTACGGAACACAGTTCCTAAAACTGCCATGATCGTAAAGAAATATAGAAACTGCCTTCTTAACTTCAAAACCTGAAGCAGGTCTTGAAAGTGGAGGCCTTCAGTCGATGTATAAGTTTTGCTTTTATTGGGCTCCATCCAGGGTAACCACCTCGTGTGACTTAACGGAAAAATCTGATGTAAAGTTAAGGGATTACCTATATTTTATAAATATTTAAAAGCCCTTGAGTCAGGGCTTAAAAACACCGAAAAAATAGAGCCGATGGATGGAATATTCTTGGATGCACTGACGCATATTCACTTTTATCTCTTTATTGCTGCATGCTTATCCTGCGCAGGAGTAACCTTTGCAACTTATAATATCGCTCTGCGTCTTAGGGTTTTAGCTAAACGAGACCTGAGGCGCCGTCATGAACGTGACACTCCTCTTTTGGGAGGGACAGGGTTTTATCTGACTTTAGTCGCGACCACTTTTATTGCATGGTTAAAGCCAAGTTGGATTGGATTCGATCATTCGCCATTAACTACAGAGCACATGCTTTCATTTGTTGCTGCGCTAACTCTTATTTATGGGATTGGTGCAGTAGATGATTGGAAAGAGTTAAAAGCATATCCAAAGTTTATTGTTCAATTCATTGCAGCGAGTTTGATTTTGTATTCCGAACCTCATCCTGGGTTGATTTTTGATGGGACACCTATTCCAGATTGGATAGTGACTCCGTGCTTATTGATTTGGGTGATTGGGATTACCAATGCTTTAAATATGATTGATGGTCTTGATGGTTTATGTGCAGGTGTAGCGGGGTTAACATCTCTTACAATGTCGATGATCATGTTGGGGATTAATCAATATACTTCATTTTCGTTTATATTAGGGATTGTTTTAGCGGCTTGTTGTTTGGGCTTTTTGTTTTTCAACTTTAACCCAGCAAAAATTTTCTTAGGTGATAGTGGGAGTACGCTAGTAGGTTTTGTTTTAGCTGTAATTAGTATCAAGCTCGAGTTAAAGCGATCTCTGTTTGTTTCTTTAAGTTTACCTATGATTTTATTGGGATTGCCTGTCTTAGACGTGGGACTTGCAATGATTAGAAGAAATATGCAGTCTCGCTCAATGTTTCGAGGAGATCGTAGTCATCTTCACCATCGTTTACAACAGATTGGTTTAAGTCATCGATCGGCAGTCATTTTTCTTTGGTCTGCGGCTGCATATTTAAATCTTATGGCTTATTTTTTGACCCGTGTTCCTACAGCTCATTCTTACTATATTTATGCTTCAGTGATCCCAACAGTAGGATTTTGGATGTTAGCACTTTTCTTTATGGAAAGACGTTTGACCCATTTGAGTGCGCAATATAGTCGAGTTTTTATGAGAGATGAAGGCAATATAGATTATGATCGCGAGAAGTTAAAAGAGTTTGTTCTGCAGCAGATGAGGAAAAATAATTTAGAGGACGGACGCTTTGTTGTGGTGGTCATCAGCATGTATGAGGTTCTTAAACAGATTTCACGAGAAAAACCTGCTCAAGTAATTGGTTATTACACTCGACTTTATGCAATTTTTAAAGAACGTTTACGCTCGAGCGATTTTTTAATTCGCGTTTCTGATCAGAAAATTATTGCAATTTTACCTGGTGTAGAGAATAAAAATTCTAGTCCAAGTTATGAAGTCATTCGAGATCTATCTGATAAAGTGAAGCATTTACAAGAGACTTACCACGTGTTTCAAGCCCATGCCTCTCATCCTGAAGGCTTTGCGGTGCTTTCGTATCCTAAGGACATCAATAAGATAGAGCAAGAGCTTGGAGTTACGGTTCAGAGTATGTCGGATAACTTAGATAGCGCCGCTTGATTGATTAGAATTGATACTTAATCCAGGTAAACACGCGGCTTTGATCTTTGACTAAAGACAGAATTCCATCCGTCAAAGTAGATGAAGCGGAAATGATGTCCGCTCTCAAATTAATAGTGGTTCTTTTTGAAATTTTAAATCCAATTTCGGGTTGTACCCAAAGGTCTAGGTTTCCAATACCCTTAAAAATAAAAAACTTTGGTTCAAAAATGCTGCCTTCAATAGTTTTTAAAATTTGCAAACTTGCCCAATGAAGTGTTTGCATATCATTGGAGTCAAAGTGATATTGCCCTCCTAATGTCCAACCGTCATCAGTTGAATAATCAGTGCCAAAGATTCCCTGCCAAACTGTACTGAGGCGAGAGAGAGAAGTTGTCGAAAATGTAGCATTCTGAAGGGGTTGATCAAGATGTACGATTCCATCTGCGCGGAAAACCCAGTGGGCAGTACTATAGCTAGCAGTAAGGCCAAGAGAATGTACACGCAATGTAACCGGGACTAAGTTCCCAGCATCTAAAACATAAACAGGGTTACGGTTAAAGTGCCTGTAGTACAAAAAACCAAAGTCTAGCCCTGACTCAAAAAGATAATTTATCCGTCCGCCATACTCTGCATCTTGACCTAGGCGGTCGAGAGTGAAAGTGGGTGGATCATAGCTAGGAATAGCTGCGAGTGATGGGCCGAAAAGATCGTAAGGAGTGCCACGTTTGGCGAATAAGTTGCTTCTGGGGTAAGGGGTGATAATGGCTTGCAAGGTTAGCTTATTAATAAAATACTGCGCATTGATCGCAAATACAGGGAGTCGCGTAAAAGCAATTTCTGTCAAGAGAGGATCTCGATAATCTCTGGGGTTTACAATGTCAGTAATGTAAAACCCAAAAGTTTCTCCCCAAGGGATTTCTTGAAATCCGATTTCTACTTTAGCTTTGTTTAAATTTAAAACACCTGAAAGTGCGCGAATACTGTAGTCATGATCTTTTCCAAACCATATTCGCGCTGAGGCGTTGAGAGAAAATTGATCTGAAAAGCTATATTCACCTTTGCCTAATAAATAAAACCGAGCAGTTGTGAATTGAGTGCTTTGCGTTCCATATCCTATTTGCTCTCCCCACTCGAAATTTCCTTTAAGGGGCTGTGACTCAGCAAAACTTTGCGTGACACAGGCGGATAGTAATTGGAGTAAAATGATTATCATTAGCGTAAGTTGTTTTGGTTAAAAATGGATTCAGGGAATTTTTTTATTTCCATTGAGATAATTTTTATGATGGATTTTTTAGATTCATGAGTAGCATCTTGAATTAAAATTCCTGTTGGCCGAACCTTCCCGGCCATTTCCTTATAGTCTTGGTAAGTGACTTTTTTTAGAGGTTTCTCATTCAGTGTTAAAAACTCTGCGTGGAGTGGATGAAAATTACCCTTTTCAACCCAGACACGAATTTTGTCATAAGTGAGTCCCTTTTTCTTAGCTGTAAGAAAAATTTTCCACTCTTTTGGATTGTTTTCATCTTCAAATGTAGCTTCATAATCCCCACTCCATCGCATACGGCTGATATCGCCGTTTGCAGCTTGTCCATTTAACTTCTGGCTTAAACTAATTCGCACAGCTCTTTTTAAATTAGGAATAAAAGCCCACATATCTTCACTGAGCATCAGGAAGTTGCGTCCAAGGTCCCTGGGGGGTTCTAGGGTTTTAATAAAAGTTTTGTCGTTTCCTTGAATAGAGACTTCGTAACTTGAAAATTCCTCTGCGTCATGGATTTCGACTTTCATGAGGTAGGATTCAGCCGGGTTACGGATATCGTCTACTTTTCGAATAATCGATTCAGCGGTTTCGGTTTTGCTCCATGATGAAAGTGAAACGAGTAAAGATAATAATATATATTTCATTAGACTGCCCTCAGTGCATCGCCGATAGGCATTTTAGCAACTTTAATTCCAGCCAGAGTGGTTCCAATAATTGCTGTGATGGCTCCTAAGGTAAATGAGATTATCCCCATCAAAGGTTGAAGTTCAATCCGAATATGGAACTGTCTTGTTAATCCTGGTGCAGGGGGCATGAGTATTCCTCCCTTTAAAACGGTTAAGTTCAAAACAAAAGCAGAAATAATTCCTAATAATGCTCCAGTCAAACCAAGGGCTACGCCCTCTAAAGATAAGAGTTTCATAATGTCAGAAACGGATTCTCCATTAGCTCTCAGGTTTCCAATTTCTTGTTTTCTTTCTAAAATGCTTGTGGAAACGGTATTAAATATTCCTAAAATCACAATAAAAAGAATAATGGTTTGAGTAACTGCGAATTGTGAGTCGAGCCAGTCGACTGAGTTTTGATAATAGACTTTGTCTAATATCTCAAAAGGAGTCGCTTCAAGTTGAGGAAATCGGCTTGCAACTGCCGATGCAACGTTTTTCCAGTCATTGACTGCATTCAGACCTATAGCGATGGATTCCACTTTTTGGGTATCTAGTAATTTTTGTGCTTGGCTGAGTTGAATTCTGAAAACAGCATCATCGTACTCTTTGGTGCCTGTATGAAAGATTCCTACAACATGAGCATCTATTCCATTCATGCTGCCATAGATCGTGTTAGCTAAAACTGTAACAGTGTCACCGACTTTAACGTCCAATGTTTTGGCTAATCCCTTTCCTATGAGGATTCCATCTTGTTGTTCTGAGAGAGTGACTCCTTGTTCTACATTTAGGGTCTTAAAAAAATCTGCTTCCTTTACTCCTTCAACCCCTTGTCCTCGTCCGCTAACATTAATCTTTCCATTTGTTAAAAGTGCAAAAAATTCAATACGAGGAAATACATGTGTGACGCCAGGAACTTGAAGTAACTGCTTTTCGATAGAACTTGGGTCGGACATCCAGTGTTCCCAAGGTTTTTCATAAACTTGGTCCCGATATCCTTTGGTATTGATCTGGCCATTCCCGTAACGAGCATGAATGGTTCCTTCACGGTATTGATTCATGATACTAGTATTAAATCCGCGAAAAATAAAAATCGATGCACTACCTAAAGCGACTGTCAGTAGTACAGTGGATGCTCTTCTCGGATTTCTAAAAAGATTGCGGAACGCTAGCTTGATGAGCATGAACCTTCTCCTGTGATGAAATTTTTCCGTCTTTAAGTTGGATTTCATGATGTGAGTATCCACGAACCATAGGATCATGGCTTGAGATAATAAATGATACTTTTCTTTCAGTGTTTAAAACTCTAAAAAGTTGCATGAGTTCTTTGCCTGTTTGTTGATCTAGGTTGGCTGTGGGTTCGTCTGCAATAATGACTTTTGGGTTTTTTGCTATTGCTCGCGCTACGGCTACTCTTTGCCTTTGGCCTCCGCTCATTTCGAGTGGCTTTTTCATACGATGACTCCAGAGTCCAACCGACTCAAGAGCGTCTTGAACACGTTTTTTTCTTTCTGATGAGTGGATTCCTTGTCGGATTAAAAAATATTCTACATTTTCATCAGCTTGAAGAGTAGGGATGAGCTGAAAACTCTGAAAAATAAATCCTATATTAAATTTTCTGATTTGATTTTTTTCATTTTCAGAAAGATTTTTAAAGCTCTTTTGATCAAAAACAATGTCCCCGGATTGGAGAGGTTCGATTAGTCCTAAAAGAGAGAGGAGTGTTGTTTTGCCTGACCCTGAAGGACCTGTTAGGCAAATGATTTGTTCAGTAGGAATGGAGGCTGAAAGGTCTTGCAGCGCAATCACCTGTTGTTTTCCTAGCTGATATGAAAATTTTAAATTTCTTATTTCATAAAGAGTTTTCATTCTAAAATCTCAATGAGCCCACTTTCTCCGTTTAATCTAACTTTCATTCCCGATTTTAACCTCTGAGTCAATCCTTTAATTCCAACCACAGTAGGTAGACCCATTTCACGCGCGACTATAGCTGAATGTGAAAGTAAGCCTCCTCTTTCTACTAAAAGCCCAGAAATAGAAGGATAGAGTGGAATCCATCCCGGATCGGTTCGAACAGTAACCAATATTTCACCATTTAGCTGCATATCATCTTGGGGGGATAGAATGACTTTGATAGTTCCTTCAATAGTTCCTGGGCAACATCCGGTGCCTTTTAGGCAATTTTTTGGGAGCTTTTCGTCTATTGTTTGTTTTTCTTCAGGCAAGAAATGGTCATTCATCCAATAGACTGGACCACGAGTCATGAATCTTGAATCAGGTTCGCCAGCTCCTGGTTTAAGTGTTTCAAAGCCTTTGTATTCGTTTTTTCTGAGTTCAATTAAATTTTTTAACCCAAAAGCAGGTAGGGTTCCTTCGAGAGCTCCGGTCATTTCACTCATCATAAGGTAAAAAATATCTTCAGGATGATCAATTATTCCACGAGTCGAAAAATCTTGCCCTATACCATTGAACATAGCTCGGGCAATTCCGTAGATGCGCGTTCTACAGAATCTTGTGTTTTCTCTGTTTTTAACAGCTTTTCGAGCGTGTTTAAGTGACCATAGGTAAACAATTTTTTTAAATCCAGAGAGGTTTTTACTTACTTTTTTCTCAGCTTCATGTCTGATTTCTTTTTCTCTCTTTTCATATTCAGATAGATCAGTTTTTCCTGAGCGCAAATAATTAATTAAACATGTGAATAAGAATGTTGGGTCTTGATAAAGATCTTTTTCTTCTAGTTTCATTTCATTCATGCAACGAAATCCATAAAGATCAATGTATTTCTCAACTCGACCAGTAAAGTCTTTGAATTTAGAATTTTTAATAACCTCATAGCAATCTGGTGCCGGCGTCTTTTCTATCAATGCTTTGAGTTCGGCATTTTTGGTGATTATGTCAGCCATGCGGATCAATTCACGTGTAGGTTCTGCAGATTCTAAATTTCCCTCTCCGCAGAGAAGGTCATTTTGAATAGAAGGTCCTAGGTGAGAAAGCCACTTGGAGGTGAGCTTTTTTAAAATTCCAAAGTGAACCATACAAAGAAAGTCATTAATAATTGGAGCTTTCCATTCCATCAAAAGCTTTTGCTCTAGTTCTTGATAGTCAGAATAGATCTGATCCGCAGGCGTTCGGGAATAGTTGCGGTGTCTATATTGGTCATAAGTTTCATGAAAATATTTGAGAAACCGATCTACCATCGATTGTATTGTGAAGTGGAAATATAAAAATTTTAAGCCAGTGATCAATCTTCTAATTTTTGAACTAAATTTCTCTTGAAAACCTGGAGGTTTAATTCGATCGGCAATTTCATCAGATAAACTATGGCTAGTTCCCATCATGGTTTCCATAAAACTGCGATTGTATTTGAACCCAGGTAGAATGCTGGTGAGCTTGTACCAGTTTAAGATATTGTAATAAATCCTTCCGTGAAATATTCCCAACATATTTCTTAAAAAGAAATCCATTTTTCTGATTTCACGATGCGGAATGAGAAGGATTTCGCAAAATTGGATATAAACCCAGTGGTAAACATGGTGTGCAAAAGAAAATGTAAGGGGCTTGGTGATTCCCCCATAGCTTTCTACAATATTGGAGTTATCCCAAATATAAAGAAAACCATCATTGTTTTTGATAGAAGTGGTGACCGGTCTGGCTTGGAGAAGGTAGAATTGTTCATCTTTCCAGCCCCACTCGACGTCTTGAGGATAGCCATAGAACGACTCTATTTTTTTTCCAATATGAACAAGTTGTTTTAATTCTGATAGAGAAAGTGAGTCTTGATTCTGTAGTTCAGGTGGTACAGAAATTTCTTCCGTACCTGTGGCTGCTTTACTTTGTACCAACTGTGTTGCTTTAATCGCAATTTCTTTTTGAACAATTTGACCTGTTTTTTTCTCTAATACAAATGTATCTGCATCGAGTAGCCCAGAGACTAATCCTTCTCCCACCCCGTAGACAGAATTAATAGTCACTTTAGATCCATCTTGAGAAATGGGATCGCATGTGAAGAGAACTCCACTTTTTTCCGAGTCTAGCATCTCTTGAAAAATAACTCCTACTCGGATGGGATGAGTGAGAGAGATGTTTTTTTGAAGTCGATAGCTCAACCCTCGGTCTGAAAATCCAGAGGCCCAGCATTCTTTTAAGGATTCTATAGCTTTGTTTTCTGAGTCAACAAACAGATATGTGCTGAGTTGTCCTGCAAAAGAGTTTTGAGCAGAGTCCTCATCTAATGCAGAGGATCTAACAGCTATAAAAGGTCGATTGAGTTTTTGGTAGGCAGCTCTAATTTTTTCTTCAACTTCGCGAGGGAGTGGGGTCGCTAGAATCCAATTTCTGATTTGATCAGCAGTATTAAGAATGGCTTGTTGAGAAGAGTTTTTTTGGAGTGTAGTAAGAGCGGTTTCAATTTTTTTGTGTAATTCTGTTTGCTCAACAAAAAGCTTAAATACAGAAGCGCCTATTCCCACCCAGTCAGGAACAGGAAAGCCTTCCTTGCTGAGAAGGTAAAGATTATAGCATTTCCCGCCTCCTTCTTTTTTTGCAAAATTTTCAGTACTTTGGGAGGTAATTAGCATACTAGATGTCCTATCACTAAATATCCATAGACTAGAATAATATGAATGCTTGAAAACGCGCGGTACAGCATTCCATATGGTTTTTTGTTAAGTGCAGCATAACTTAACCCAATGGCGGATAAAAGTATCAGCAGGATTAACCAGTAATAAGTATAAGTAGCTGCTTGCAATACTGGTATCATTTTAAGCAGGTAAGCGGAAAGAGCGGCCATGCTGAGGACGAGCAAAACAGCGCCTGTTCTTCCAAAAATTTTAGAATAAGATTCTACATTTTCTCTTTCTTCTTCTTGGGTGAATGTTTTTCTTCCGAATTCAAAAATATTAAAAAGACACCAACTATTGAGTGCAAAAAGAATAAAATAAAACTCCTGCTCCCATGGGAAAGTTTGACTAAAAGAAGTAAAAAGACTCAATGAAATAAAAGTAGAAATGATTGTATGAGTTACAGCATAAGTTGTTAGAAAAGGACGTATTTTCTGGCCAATAAAAAATTCCTTATACATTAAAAGTGAGTATAAAATTGAAATACATATCACCATCAAGGAAGCAGTCCCGCGGATACCAAAACAAACTAATTCGAGAATAATACAAACAGCAATTCCACGGTAAAGATCCGAATGAGTCACTAATCCACGTGCTAGAGGTCTTGTGGGATTGATTTTGGTGTCTACCTCATAGTCTTTGATTTCATCATAGAGTCTAAGTTTGAAGAAAAATACGATAGTTCCCAGAGCTAAGGTCAGTAGAGTAGTGAAGGGAAGCATGGTCGCTTTTTCACTTTGTACAAAAAGGGTGTAGTGAGCAGAAAAGAAAAGCGCAATCATTAGTGTATGCGAAATAGGTTCAAATCTTTCTAGGATGAATGTCCACCACTTTTGCATAATTAGATGCGTCCTTGATCTGTAAGATTTTTTCTTAAAATGTCGTATTCAACTTTACTATGATGTCTTGGGTCCATTGGGATAGACTCACTAAAGATCATTTGATCTACAGGGACTCCATTTTTATCCAGTAGTCGTTTTATTTCCTTATTCATATTTACTTCTACATTTTGATTTCCAACAGATGACGTGTCGCTAGGTACGACGACGCATACTGCTTTTTCTCCCAGGTTTTTATCTGGCACACCCAGATAAGCGCAGAGTTTAACGAAAGGAAGCTTCTTCATGATCATTTCTGCACGAACAGGAAACTCATATCGGTTGCCTCTTTGAATTGCATTATGAACACGCCCTACAATCCATAGATATCCATTTTCATCTATTCGTCCCAAATCCCCCGTGCGATGCCATACGATTTTATTTTCGTCTAGAATTTTGGCTCGAGTGAAGGCTTTGTCATCATTATAGTAGTTTCGGCAAACATGTTCACCAGCAACAATAAGCTCTCCGACTTGTCCTTGTGGGACTTCTAGATTTTTCCAGGTTTCTTCAGACTGGATTGAAATGGCTCCTTTTTGAATTTTAATAAATCGATATTGTAAACCCTCAGCCATTTTTCCAACATTTACTCCTTCATCTACCCAGTCAGGGTCTTCAGAGGCTTTAGTTTTAAGATGAACCATTTCTTTACCTTCAATATGGGCCATAGGTTCTGCTTCTGTAGAACCAAAAAGAACAAGGATTTCTGCATTAGGAGCTACCTTTTGCATATTGATGACATTGTCTCTACTCACTGGTGCTCCACCTGTAACAACGCGGCGCAAATTTTGGAGTTTTATGCCTTTTTTTAAGCAAAATTCTGAGAGGCGGTTAAATAATGAAGGTGAAAGAGTTGTGCAAGTGACATTACAAGAGTTAATTTGAGATAATAGAATCAATGGGTCATTATCTCCAGGAACTCCAATATCGAATGCAGGAATAACTGTTGAGACGCCTGAAGCAAGGTTGTTTAAAGAAAAGATTGGAAAGACTGGAAGATCAACATCTCCGGGCTGATAGGGGATGCATTCATGTAGAGCATAGTGTTGAGCAGCTAAGAAGCGATGTGTTCGGTTGGCGCCTTTAGGTGTACCTGAGCTACCCGTTGTAAAAGTAATGAGTGCTGTGTCTTCTTGTTCTACTGCAGCTACTGAAGCTGTCCTTTGTGTTTCACAGAGTTTTTCTAGACTAGCGGAGTAATTTTTACTGTGAGGGCCTACGCAGATTTTAATGGGAATATTGTTTAACTCTGGGATTTCTGCACAAAAATCATATGCTTTCTCAAAGCTAATAATGGCCTTGGGAGCGACTATTTTTGCGCTGACTCCAAGATGATCACGTCTAGCCCAAGAATCTAAAAATACAGCAATGGCTCCAATTTTTTGGAGAGCAAACATGGCTGTGTAGAGGTGAAGTGACATGGGTATAAAAACAATGGCACGATCACCCTTTTTGATCCCGAGGTCTTCTAATCCTGCAGCTACTCTGCTGATTCGGTCATGGAGCTTTTCGACTGTAATCGAGTCATGATGTACGTTAGGATCATTTTCGATCTTTGCTAGAGTTTCGGGATTTCTTAAGGTTTCAGGTGAGATCCATTTCAGAACTTCAAGTTTGGGATTATTTTTTAAATGTAAGTCTAAAAAACCATGTACATTATTTCCAACATGACAGCCTGAAAAATATCCAGTTCGGCCGGGTTGAGTTTGATTCATTTTAATATCTCCTTAAATTTCATAATAGCTTTTGCTAAAGCGTGTGGATGAGTCCAGGGTAAGGCATGGCCCCCATCCTGAACTCTTTCCTCAAAAGTAGGCGAAAGTATTTTTTTTATAGGGTCAATTTGCTCAGAAGGCAGGCTGGTTTTGTCTTGATCACCATAAATAAGTGCCAGAGGAATTTTATTTTTTTTTACCAATTGGAGAAAGTGAATAATTTGATTTTTAGAGACGGTTTTTTCTAATGCAGCGGTTTTTAAAATCTGAGGCTCCATAAGTTGGTTTGAAATTTTTCTATAGGCTTCAGGCACTGGAGTGGGATCACAAGATTTTTTTAAAAACTGATCAATAATCCTATGTCCAGATTTTCTTAAAATCCAATTTCCAAGCCCTGGAGCAGACAGAGCCGCTTTTTGAATTAAACTTGGCTGTTTTTTCTGAAAAAGATAAGGTGAGATGAGAATGATCCCCTGAGTAGGATTTTTTAGACTATCAGATATGCAGTCAACTGATCCCCAAGAGTAACCCACACGAATTCCGTGTTCTATATGAAAACTCTCATTTGAATGTGAGTAACCCCTTCTAAATGGAGCAAGAACCTTAAAAGAATCTTTGAGGTGATGCCCTAACTCTTTGAACTCTTCTGGAAGTCCGGGAGACCCATGATAACAAATTAGGTTCATAGCTGTATTCCTGCCTCTTTAATTCTTCGTATCGTTTGGCGGGTTGGGTTTTTTGTATATAAGGGGTTTGAACATTGATTGGGAATTCCTTCTGGGAGATTTCCAGAGCGTGCAGTTTCTAAAATAATTTCTGAAAGAGTTTGTGCTTCTTCAATTCCAGTTTTTTCTAAGTATTTAATATAATCCTTTTCAGCTCCTTGAGAGACAGTTTGAACGGCAAGAATACGACCTGCATCAATTTTTTCATTCATTTGGTGAATAGTGAAACCGGCAGATCTTTTCTCATAGAGCGCATAAAGGTCACAAAGAGTGCCACGGTACTGAGGTAAAATTCCATGATGAATATTAACGCACCCTAAGCGTGGGGCATTGAGAATTTCATTTTTATAAATGCATCGGGTTCTCAGATTAACTATAAGGTCAATTTGATGGTCTTTTACCCATTTGATCATTTTTGAATCATTCATGGATTTCGCACGGAAAACTGGAAGGTGGTGTTGCTCAAATATTTTTTCTCTTTTTTTGTGTTTTAGTGACAACACATTTCTAATAAGAGTTTTTGCTATTTTTTTACATCCAAGCAAATAAAGTCCTAAAATGTCTTTATAAATACTCAAAGACAGGTTTTCTAGTACTACTAGGCCTGCAATTTCGTTGGGTACACGTTTGAATAGTTCTTCAAACAAAGAAGAGTAGTTATCAGGAACATATGTGATTTCTGATGTGACAAGAAGAACTCTCAATGCAGTCTCCTGTAAATGTCTATCAAATAAACGCCCACCTTTTCATTTTCGATATCACTTGTATATTCTCCCGTTACGGTTGCGAATCCCGTGGTGTCTGTTTGTTCAGGAATATGGAGATAGTTGCGAACGACTGCTAACCCTCCTGGGGCCATTTTTTTCAAAATCCTTTGAAGAAAATTTTTTTCAGTTTCACCCTTAAAATACGAAGGAACATCGGAAAAGGAAAAAAAATCAATTGCGCGGTCTACTTTTTCTGAGTTTTCAAGAAGATCTCCTAGTTTATATCTGACTTCAGTTTTTAGTAAGGCTGCTTTGGCAGCACGAAAAACCTCTGGGTTCGCTTCGATTGGAACTCCCTCTGAGAAAATTATTTTTCCGAAAAAAAGTAATTGTAAGAAAAAATTTTCTCTAGCTAGGCCTTGCTTGAATAGTTTTTTGAAACTTTGTTCATAAAATTTATAAAATGATTGATCAATATTTTTTTTGGGAAAATGCCCCTTATATAGGAGTGTGTTAAAAACGCCCGCATTTCCTAAAGCAAATAAAACCAGTGACCATGCTTTTTTTGGAAATTCTCTCTCTAGATAATCTTGATGCTCTTTTAGCGTGAGAGCATGAAATAATTCAGCACCTTTGGTGCCTGTAATTTTGCGGTTGATTTTACTTAACTTTGAAAAGGTTCGCTCCCACTTTCCGTCATAAAGAATGCTGTCCCATTTTTTTGAATTAAAAAGCTTCGTCAGATACTCTTTTGCAGGCTGAGTGAGTTTTATCTTTTGAAAAAGATCTCTTCTTTCTTCTGAAGTAGCTGATCTAGGTGGATAGCCCCAGAATGCAAGAAAATCCTCATAGTTTAAGGCGCGAACAGACTCCATTCTCATTTCTGTTAAGTAAAGCTGTTCTTGTGAAACATCCACACATGTTACTAATGTTGGGTTTTTGGCTAAAAGAGGAAGTACTCGCCCTCCACTGCCTGCTACAGAAAAAATGTGAGATGGATTTTCTGGCAAAATTTTAAGTTCAAAATTAGTGTCTTCGTTAGCTAGTGTGTAGTTGAGTTTTGTAAAGTAAGAATTACTCATAAAGTGATTTCGTTTTTGATAGGTGAGGGTGAGGAGCTGATCGGTCTACTTTTAGACGTTTTCTCAACTTTTTGTGATTTGGTTCCTCCTAATTTTTCAATCGCTAGCTTTTTGCATTTTTCAATTTGCTCTTCTGTGATGACTCCACTGGGTCCACAGATAGTTGAAAGAGTTGCCCCATGTTTGATTCCTAGTCTGTAAATTTCTTTGACTTTTTCCATTGAGAGTTGCTTAGAAAGTGAATAGGACTCATATCGGCCTTCCATGGTGAGCAATACAGTTTCTGCAAGACATGCATAGACGGATGGTTTAGGTAACCCGATGTTGCAGTCTATTTCCACCTGTCCTGGCAAGGTAATCTCTCCACTTTCAATGACCATTACATCAGGGCGTTGTGCAGCTTGCTTAGGTCCAATATCTAATGGCCGAGAGCAGTCACAGATGACCGCGCCAGGTTTTACTTGCATAATGTCTAAAATTTCTCCGCCTTGATTCGAGGTTGCTGTGACAATTAAATCAGTGTCGAAGAGCTCAGGATTAGGGTCTGTAGTTACAGTCACTTTAGTTGAAGGGGAGAGTTCAGCAATTTCTTGTTTAAGCTCTAAGAGCTTGTCAGGTCGAGTAGCTACTAGTACCAATTTTTCAAAAGCTACAGCTACAAGCAATGAAGAGACTCGTCCGATACTTCCAGTGGCGCCAATGATCATAGCTTTGGCTTGTAATTTTTTAGTACCAGAAGTTGATAGCCGAACTAAACCCATTTTTTCAGTCATCATTCTTGCTGCCCAAAGAGTGGATGCAGCTGAATATGAGTTTCCGTTAGTGACAGGAATGGGAGATTGTTTAGAAACAGTCACGCCCGCATCTCCTACAACTTTTGTATAAGCGCCTAGGCCAATCATTGCGGCACCATTTTTACGAGCTAACTCTGCGCATTCAGAAAGGCGTTTATATACTAGGTCTTCATTCATTTTTAAAAGCTGCTTGGGAGTTGCAGCCATGGCGTAAAGGTCACAAATGACTTCCTGTCCTGTTTCTTTGCTTTTTGCGCCTTTCAGCGTTCCGTAATGAAATAGAGGCAGTCTAGAAGCAGCATATTCACCTAAATTGCGAATGGACTCAGGGGCCTTAGACATAAATGGGACATTGCTATTCATAAAAAGCTGCTCTTGCGAAAGTGCATGGATGACAAATGCGCATCGTCTTAAAACACCAGAAGTGGATTGTAAGCGATTGGGCCTAATATTGAGTTCTTGAATCCATTTTAGTGTGTATTCATCAAAACTCAGTGGGCTGTCCTCTGATACTTTTCTTTGGTCGATGAGTGCTGCTAAGAGTGAAAAATGTTTGGAATAAATTGGAGCAATATTAGGGAGCTCTGGAATGAACTCAATCACTTGTGCGACGTTTACCCTTTTGAGTTTTTCTCGAGCATTTGGACTTAAGTAGTCGACAAATAGAATTTTGCCTTCTAATGCATTGAGTGAAATCATGCGATCTAATAGATTTGCAAATCCAATAAAAATATCACAATTTCTAATCCAAGAATCGAGTGTAGATTGAACTTTGAGTTTTGTAATTTGTTTTTCAGGATTAATAAACGAAATATGGGTTGTTTTTAAAACTGGAGAAAGTGTTTTAAGATACCTCTCCAGTTTTGAGATGCCTTGAAGAAGAAGTGGCATACCGGTAGTAATTAACGCGTCCGCGCCCTGAACATTACCCCCAGCTTCACCTATTTTCTTTAACCATGGACTGATCATTGCACATTGAAATAGAATTTTTCGGCTAGAAAACAGTTGAGGTTGTTCTTTTAGGAGTCTCTGAATGGTCCAATCTGCAAAAAAATCTCGAATATCGTCGGCGAGATAAATAGGCGCCTTAATAGCAACTCGCATAAGCATGAGGTAGCCAGGATGCATTACGCTCGTGCGTCCAATGACTGCCTTTTTTTGAATCCCACTTAAAGCAAATCCATCAACGTATTCATCATATTTTTTGATGAGCATTTCAGCAGTTTTAAAGTCCCACCCAATTGGATGTTCAGTGATTGAAAAGCGAACACCGCCAAAATCGATAGTTTCTTCGTGAACAGGACCTTCTTTAATGAAATTAAGAACAATAATTTTTCTTTCACGAGATTGCATTAGAATCTACCCTCACTAAAATTTTCATAGCCAGAAATAAAAGAGTCTTTGTATGTATGAAATGGCGGAATGTTTAAATGAGAAAAATGAGATTTAAATTTTTCATTTTTAAGTTGAACGGGTTGAATGGAGAATTTGAGGATTGTTTGATGGATGCCTGTAATTTTTTCTTGGAGTTTAAGTAGTATTTTTCCAGATGGTTTTTCAATGAAAATAGGACGAGTACCCGGAAGAAAATGTTCCATAAGAATTGTGCAAAAATCGTCAAATGTAACACTGTCTGAGTTATATGCGCCATAGATCAGTTGGTCTTCTGGGTAATTCATGAAAAGTGCCTGATGAAAAATCTTTGCTGCTGAGTCGACAGGAACGAGAGGAAGAATTCCGCCTTTTTTAGCTGGGATGGGTAAATATTTGATGTGTTGAATAGCTGGAATATTTTGAAGAGATAATAAAGTTCTTAAAAAAGGATAGGCACCGTCCATTTTTTCAATGGTACCTGTTTTACTTTCTCCAATGATAACACCTAACCTGAATATTCTTGAGGGTACGTTAGAGTCAGTGATGAATTTTTCAGCAATGGCTTTAGTGTATGCATAGGGGATTTCTTTAGGTGGTGGCGGAATTTTTTTGAGAGGTTCTTCTAGGAGTGTTTCTTTCGAACCAAAGCCTACTGCGTAGGTTGATGCAAAGTAAATAGGAATTCGTTTAGATTGGTTGAGTTGTTTGAGTTTGGAAATTAAGTGCGTGGTTGGTAAAACGTTTTGATTATAGTTTTCTTTAAAATCGGCGTTAAAGTCGTAAAGTCCAGCTAAATGTACAGCTGCATCTATATCTATATCAAGATCGTTTAAGCTTTTGGGGTGTGACAAATCAGTTTGAAGCATTTTAACTTTGCTGTGTGGGTGAGAACTTTGGTTTCTTGACGTGATAACAATTTTCTCAATCCTGGTATCTGCTAGAAGCAGATTTAAAACATACTTTCCTAAAAAACCAGTAGCTCCTGTCAGTAGGATTTTCATGCGTTTCCTTTTTTGAAGGTACTCATAGTGTGAGCACGATAGACAGAGATGGCTGAAGGGGTAATTCGAAAATCGAGTTCCGTGTTTTCTGTCAAAATTTCCCCATCTCCGAAAACTTTAAGATTTTTACCACGACTCTCTTTGATACTCAGACGGTCTGTTGAGAACACGATAAAATCTTTTGGCAAAAAACCCATTTTGATTTCTGCAAGTCCTTTCATGAGGCTGAAAATTTTAGATCGTGGAATAATTAAAACGTTGAATCTTTTATCAGTGTTTGAAATTTCAGGGGCTACAGTCATATCCCCACCTAGAAAAGATTGGTTGCAGATAAAGACTGCTGCTGTTTTGATTTTTTCACTAAATGTGTCGGATTTTATCACCAGGTGATGAAAGTAATCTCTTCTAAATAGTATCGTTTTTGCAGTGAGCGCTGTGTAAATTTGTGATTGTAGCTTTTTAGAAGCTTCGCGGAAAATCCATGATTTTTTTCTTTTTAGATTAAATTCAGAAGTTAAAAGCGCACCGATTCCAATTCCAGCCACAGTGGCGAAGGGGATTTTATTTACTGTAATTAAATCAATCGTGGCGATTTTTTTTTTATTTATTAAATTTTGAATTTGATTCCATTCTGGTCTAATTCCGAGCTCATGGGCCAGGTCATTTGCAGTTCCGCCTGGATATGGACAGAATGGAACTTGAGATTGGGATAGTCCCGGGAGAGCTTGATTAATGGTTCCATCTCCACCGACTAAAACTGCAGCTTCGTAAATATTCGGGTCAAGGGCTTGGCAAGTTTCTTGAAGTTCAGAGATTGTAGTGGGTAATTTAAAGTCTACGTCCCAACCCCAAAGCTGACGTTTGGCTTGTTGAAGCGCGGTTAGAGCTTGTCCTTTTCCAGCGGATCGATTTGCAATGATAGCAAGTTTTTTCATATTTTATTGGTACTGAGCGGGTAGAATTCGCCATGAATCTGCATAAAAATTCACCTCGCAGTGTTTATATCAGGAATGTAAGTTTGTCGCAATATAGCAGATCTTTTTAGTGTGATATTTGAAAACTACTCTTAAACTGGTCTACTATAGTGTGCTGGGATGCACATAATATTTAAAAAATTCAAATACTTAAAATTGTTTTGTTAGGCTGCCCGCCATTCTTTTGATTATCTGCAAGCTTTTCAGGAGGTTTCTTTTTGTCCAAGCACAATGTGGTAGTCCAGTTTGAGGTATAGTTTATGCTTGCTGAAGTGTTGTTGCGAATACCAATACAAACGATTCTAAACGTAGAAGTTGAAACCTTAGTATCTCTTGATTTTGAGTGATGACTTGGTCTGAGTTTGTAATCCGATATTGCTTCAGTACAGTTCCCTTGTTTTTTGGATTTGCCTTGTAACAAGCTTCTTTGATGGTCCAGATTTCAAGTGCGTTTAAGTGAGATGATTTTTCGCTTGATTGAGAGATCCTTCGGCCTAACTCAGGGTGTGTTTTTCTATCTTTATATTCCCAGTCCACCCCTACTGAAACGGGTTGTCTAGAGTTTATACAGTGACCTGCAGCGAGAATCCAGACACCTTCATGGTTTTGAGTATGAGAGATCGAGTAGAAGACGGGGCTTCCTAGTTTCTTTTTAAGCACCTCTTTGCAGTCTGTAGATAACTTCTTTTCAAAGGTTCTTTTTTGTGTATTTGATGCTGAAGGGGGGAATTTCTCAAAACGTAGCTCTAGAGCTGCTAGATTAGTTTTAAGAAAGCCTTTCCACTTATCTTCAAGCTCTAATCTTAACTTTTCAACTCTTTTATCAGTCATGTGGTGTCGTTTCTGACACAATTGTCTCGAATTGTTAAGGTCCTTATAATTAAAAAAAGTGGGCAAAGTAGAACGATCGGCAGGAGTTTTTTCGAGAATTAAATGGAAAAAGACATAGATTTTGAATCTACAAATACACAGTTAACGAATCATAAATCGTATCAAGCACAAATTGTTTGGACATTGGTAGTAGCGCTTTCTCTTGGGCTAATGGCGTTTTACCATTTAGCCCGCACACTCCCTCCTCAAAAGACAATCCCTACCATTCAGGTTGTTCAGTCACAGCCGGTTGAAGTGGGTTTAAATCGCGCTATTGCTGCAGAAAATCCAGAGCCGATTCCTATTCAACCTATTGAAGTATTGCCTCAATAAACTTGAATCCTCTTTCGTCTCACGTTATCCCTAAGAAGAAATGAATTCCTATTGGTTATTGAAAACAGAGCCGAGCACATATAGTTTTTCTCAGCTATTGAAAGATGGGAAAACAAATTGGAATGGCGTTCGCAATTTTCAGGCTAGAAATTTTTTAAAACAAATCAAAGCAGGTGACAGAGTTTTAATTTATCATAGCGGGGATGATCGGGCGGTTGTGGGCATCGCTCAGGTTTCAAAAGAGGCATATCCAGATCCAGATCCTAAAAAACCAGGAGATTGGGTACAAATTGATTTGAAGCCTGTTACGAAATTTAAAATACCTGTGAGTTTGAAAGAAATAAAATCAACTGCGCAACTCAAAGATCTACTTTTGATTAAACAAGGTCGTCTGTCTGTGATGCCAATTACAAAAATACATTACGAGGTTTTACTTAAAAAGAGTCAATGAATTGGGAACCTTTCGAAACAGTAGATTCAGGAGTTCATGGTGAGCCCCCTAGACCCCTGGGTACCCGAGGTGGACTTGAGGATCGACTTCGTTCCGCTGCATTTGCGGAAATTCAAGCTAGAGAAGCATTCCTTTGGGCCGCAAAAAAATTTGATGAAACTCCGTCTGAACTGAGAGTGGCTTGGGGAAAGTTAGCGGTTGAGGAAGATAAGCATATGAACTGGCTTTTAGTTCGGATGCAGGAGTTGGGTTTTGAAGTTAAAGCCAGAAAAGTTTCTTTGAGACTTTGGGATTCGTTTATGGCTTGTAAATCTGCTCAAGGGTTTGCAACATATATGGCGAGTGCTGAAGAAAGAGGGAGAAAAGCAGGTGAGCGCTTTTGGCTTTCTTTAAGGGATTCTGACCCTGTTTCAGCAGAAATTTTTAGAAAAATTGCTGAAGAAGAGAAAGAACATATTGCCTTGGCAGAAAGGTTCTTTCCGGGGAGTGTGACTACTTACCTGAACTCCCAAACCCTTTCGCACCACGTGCCGTCTCGTTCAGGGATTTTACCTCTTTAACGGCGGGCGTTTGAATGGGTACAATCATGAGTTGAGCAATTCGCTCACCTCTTTTGAGTTGGATAGTTTCAGAAGAAATGTTCCATAAAATGACATGGATTTCTCCTCGATATCCCGCATCTACAATTCCACCCGCAATTTTCAATCCTTTTTTTGCCAAAGAAGATCGATCTGCTACGATTCCGACATGCTGAGGAGGAAGTGCCATTGCTATTCCTGTTTTGGCCGCTTTACCTTGACCGGGTTCAAGTAATACATCTTCTAAGTTATACAAATCTAGTCCCGCATCGTCGGCATGCGCTCGAGTAGGAAGAGTGGCGTCAGGAGAGAGCCTTAAAACTTCGATGAAATCTATAGCATTGTTGGTCATATCGATATCTCCTTTTTTAAGTGTGAAGCAACTTCGCTTTTGGGATAAACTTTTTGCTCACCTGTTGCAAGATTTTTAACTGCGACTTTACCTTGTGCGAGCTCATCGTCTCCCAATAAAATGGCAAAACGAGCTCCGACTTTAGAAGCATGTTTGAGCTGAACTCCGAATCCGTCGGCTGAAAGAGGGGTGATGGCGTGTAGTCCTGCTTGACGAATTGCTTGTGCTATTTTCTCACATTCTCCAAGAAGTTCCATTTTTGGAAGGGTGACATAAGCATCGATATTAGAGTCTAGTTGAGGGAGAAGTTTGTGTACTTCTAGAAAATTTTTCAGTGTGACATCTCCCATGCCTAAGCCAACACCGGAGAGTGAGTATTTTCCGAAAAGGGAAAGAAGGTTGTCGTATCTTCCTCCTCCAAACATGGCCCGATTGTTTTCGGGAGAGGTGTCGTACATTTCGAAGACGGTGCCTGTGTAATAATCCATTCCTCGCAAAACCATAGGATCAAATTGCACTTGCTTTTCAAATCCAGAGTCTTTCATCATTTGAAAAATGGATTGGAGTTCTGTTGTTCCGGAGCAAGGATATTGTTTTGTGATTTCAAGCAGGGACATTTTGAAGAAGGCTTCCATTTTTTGAGATGCAGCCGAAGAAATAGCAATTCCAGCTTTGGTGAGCTGTTCTTGATAAGCTTCTTCTCCAATTTTAGCTCTTGCATCAAGAGCCTTTGTGACAGCAAGCGCGGTCTCAGGCTTGAGCTTCATGATTTCCATAAAAAAATGATCCATCAGCCTACGATTGTTTACTTTTACAACTACATACTTTTCGCCGCCAAAGGCTTTCATGAGATGAAGTCCAAACGAGAGAATTTCCATATCAGCCAGCAAAGCATTCCCGCCTAAAACATCCACATTGAGTTGCCAATGCTCACGAACCCGTCCGCGCTGCGGACGTTCATAACGCCAAAGATTAGGAATGCTGAACCAACGGATAGGTTTAGGGAGTTCGTGAAACTTGCCTGCGACCATTCGGGCAAGTGTAGGAGTCATCTCGGGACGGATGGCAAGTTTTCTTTCTCCTCGATCCACCAACCAATAGAGTTGGTTGGTGACGATTTCTTCTCCTGTTTTTGCTGCATAGAGCTCGAAAGCTTCAAGCATAGGTCCATCGTATTCCTGGTACCCATAAGATTGAGCAACTTGACGCATCTTATTAAACATCCAGCTCTGGATGCGCATGTCTTCTGGGTAGAAATCTCTTGTTCCTTTATAAGGTTGTGTACTGAGGGCCATCCCCTTGGGTCTAAATCGAATGTGAGAGAACGTCAATGTTTGAGTTTTTAAATTAGTTTTGGTACCTCCAATAACGTTAAGAAAAGGAGCTACAAAATTATGGATAACTTAGGGTTTACTCAGGATCTTTTTGTCATGCCATTTGATCACCGTGGGTCATTTCAAGAAAAACTTTTTGGAATCAAAGGACGCACTCCAAATACACAAGAAACCCAAGAGATTGCTTCTTATAAGAAGATTATTTACGAGGGTTTTAAGAAAGCCATTACCGCTGGAGCTCCAAAGGCCAAGGCTGGGATTTTAGTCGACGAACAGTTTGGAACAGAGATACTTCAGGATGCAAAAAATGCAGGATTTATGACCGCATGTCCTGCCGAAAAGTCAGGCCAAGATGAGTTTGATTTTGAATACGGTGCCGAGTTTGGAGCTCATATTAATAAGTTCAAACCTACTTTTGTTAAGGTTTTAGTGAGACTCAACCCGGAGGCCGATGCTGCCTTAAATAAGAGACAGATGGAGCGTTTGAAGAAGCTCTCCGAGTATTGTCACGTCAATAAATATAAATTTATGTTCGAACTTTTAGTTCCTGCAACAAAAGATCAGCTTACAAAATCAGGTGGAGATACCGCGCTGTATGATCGCAACATCCGACCTGGATTGATGGTGAAGGCAATGCAGATGCTTCAAGATTTTGGTGTAGAGCCTGATGTCTGGAAATTAGAAGGAATTGAAACTGAAGCAGATTCAAAAAAAGTCGCTGATCAGGCGCGGGTGGGTCACAGAAAAAATGTGGGAGTGATTGTTCTTGGGCGCGGAGAAAATGCTGAAAAGGTGAAACATTGGTTATCGACTGCTGCCAGAGTTCCTGGGTTAATTGGGTTTGCTGTTGGACGGACTATTTTTTGGGATGCACTCAAAGGGGTAAAGGATGGCAAACTAACTCGGGACCAAGCCGCAGATCAGATTGCGAAAAACTACAAAGGATTTTGTGATCTTTGGCAGGGTGCTCGTTCATGAGGGTTTTTGAAATTATATTTTTCACCCTGTTGTTTTCTTCTTCTTCTTTAGCAGATGGGTGGAAAAACTGCGGAAAAGACTCTTCTGTTCCAACGGGAGATTATATTCCAACTTCTGTTCAAGCAGAAAAAAGTCGATTGCTGGCGCATATTCAAGACCTGCATGAAGACTTGAGATTGGCCAGCAAATTTAAAACAACAGTTTGTGTGGCTGGAGCGATTGAATGGGCAATGTTTTCAAGTCAAGTGTCCCAGTTATCCTCAGATGAGGATATTCGGTATTTGAAAAAGCAACTTGCTTCACTAGATAGCTTTTTACCCCGCGTTTTACGACAAATGTCTCTGACTTCTGCTGAGCTGGATGCGTATCAGAAGCTTCAGAGGCAGGAGCTTGACATTGTAAGCTGTGCTATGGAAGTCAGGCATGCGATTGACTCCAGGCTTTTCACTATGGCGGTTTTAGAGAGAGTATTTAAAGATCAAATCGATCATCATGCAGTGCAAATGGGACAATTAAAAGATTTTCAAGAAAGCTGTGTAATCCGGGAGAAAAGAATCGAGAGAGATCGTGCTGTGATCGAGGCAAGTCATCAGCTTCTGAAATGGTACGACTTATTAGAAAAAGCGAATTAAATACTGCTCAGATAATGATCGCAATATTTTAAAAAATCTCTCAGACGTAACATTTTTATTTTTCCGGAGATTTTAATGTAAGAATTAAATATATCTGGTTTTAGGATATATTTCCGTCCAGCATGGTCTGAATACTTTTCTTCTTCAAAATGAATCTCAGTGTCATATCCTAAAATAAGTGAGACATCTTGGCTTTGGGTGATGAGTTGAAATGCAGACTGATCCGAAACTGGTAGTTGAAAATATAAATTTCTAGATACAGGTTCTTTCATCCATTCTAGCAAAAGGGTAGGTTGGACAATGGGCCATGATGGAACTAGGTTGAATGGGTTTTCGCTTAAGCTTCTCTTTCCAATTATTTTTCGTTGATCTTTGTTGTTCTCAACGTATGTTACTTGAAATAATCCCAAAGAAAGAAGTCTTACATCCATTCCTAAAGTGTAAGGGTTTAAGTCCGGGTCATGCTTTTCATTACTTGTCTTTACAGCAATTTTTACGCGGACAAAGTTTTGATCATCAGCGAAGCAAACTGAGAACGAACAAAGGAGTGCCCAAAGACCCAGTAACCAGATGTATTTCATAATTAGACGCATTGCATAACAATGGTGGTCGGGTATTTCAAGAGAATTTAAACTGGTCTACTAGAGTGTGCTTGGAAGTGCATAATTTATTTTAAATTCAAATACTTAAAATAATCTTATTAGGCAGCCGGTCATTCTTTTGATTATCTTTAAGCTTTTCAGGCAGTTTTGTTTTGCTCAAGCACAATGTGGTAGTCCAGTTTGTAATTAGTTATACAAAAAGTTCTTGCGCATAGACTGAGGTGCTACGACATTTTCTGTCTGTGCGCGGATTCTTTGAAACTTAGGGTAAGAGCCACTTTTCTGAGAAACTGAAAAACTCTTAGGAACTAAGTTATAAGAATCGACTGCGATGTTTTTAAGCTTAAAGCGTTCAGAAGCGAAAACAGGTGAAGATGAGGGTTTTCTATTATGAGAATCCTCCGCATGTGCAGACATAGTCCATAAAAAGCTGAATAAAATAAATACGATATGGCTCATTAAACTGATTGCTTTCATTTGGGTCTCCTTCCAGCGGACGTCCCGTCGGCCCCAGACCTAAAGTATATCAATATAGTCAACTAATAGTCCAGTAGGTAATTTTATTGTATTTCCATAGGGTTAGGGTGTGTTATACCTGGCAAATAGTTGAATATTAAATAAGAGGGAGCAATTCGATGGAACTTTTAAGTCACACGGGTATGGCATTTATTTTCCGCTGGCTGCATTACTTTTTTGGAGTGGTCTGGATAGGGCATCTTTATTACTTCAACTTCGTTCAAGGAGCATTTTTTGCTGAGACGGACGCGACGACAAAATCTAATGCAATTCAGAAGCTTGTTCCTCGCGCTTTGTGGTGGTTTCGTTGGGGTGCGATGTATACATTTATTACCGGCTTACTCATCTTAGGCATGACCGCAGGGATGAGAGGGATGGAATCTCTTTCTTCTCCATGGGGAATTTTTATCTTAACGGGAGCTACCTTAGGGACGCTCATGTGGTCCAATGTCTGGTTTGTAATTTGGCCTAATCAAAAAATCGTTATTGCTTCTGCAACTCAAGTCGCACAAGGCAAGCCTGCTATACCTGAGGCTACTGCCGCTGGAGCAAGGGCTTTAGTTGCGTCTCGAACAAATACGCTATTTTCATTACCTATGCTGTTTTTCATGGGTGCCGCAAGTCATATGCCTCTATTGATGGGAGCAAACCCCAATATGATGGGACTAACTTGTACAATGGCCGTAATTTTAGGGGCTTTGGAGCTGAATGCGCTTAAAGGAAAGACTGGACCGATGACATCAGTGAAAGGTGTCATACACTGTGGTGTGGGACTGACAGTCGTTCTTTACGCCGTGATTAAGTTCTGGGTGTAAATTACTTTAAAGCAAACAGGATCTTAATATCGTCATCGTCAAACGATATACCGGCTCCCGCATAGTACTGGGAGTTGCTTCCTAGGCTATTGATGGATTCCACGCCACCTTTGATGTAAACGCCCCAGAAGGGTTTGATCGCAAGAGTGACTCGCCCATCAATAGGAGATGATGCTCCTGCACGAGAGTAGCCGTCGATTCTGAGGTCTATCATCGATTCATGATTATGTGGCCCTAAGAAAAGCCCTGCGGTGATGGCCCCATCGCCGTATAGAGCTCCGACTGCTAAGTTAATCCGATTCAAAAAGGTTTTACCTACCATCACTGTAAGGAGAAATGCAGTTTCATCAATCTGAACGGTTTGTGCGGTCGTAGAAGTTCCTCCTGCAGTTGTGGTCGTGATGACCGAGCTTCTTTTCCCTCGGGGGTCGATGGTTGCTCCTACAAGGTAGTAACGATCGGTTCTAGGCCAGATTTCTAATTTAAAATTCCCTCGGCTGTTGCTAAAGCCATTAATTTTTTCTGCGCCGATATCTACGATAAATCGTACGCCTCCAACTTTAGACAGCATACGGTTAATATTTTTCATGGCTTCTTTGATTTCTTCTGCATAAGCAGGGTCATTTAAAAGCATCCCTATTGAACCCTCTCCGCGGTTAACTCGTGAAACCATATCGCGCATTTGTTCTATTGCGTCCTCTAGTTTTGCTAAGCTTCTTTGGGCAGTTTGGTTCAGTCCTCCTTCGGGTGCGAAAGTGGTCGAGGCATTTTTCAGTGTCTGATTGAGTTGTCTGAGAGTATTGCGAAGTTCCTCGGGGTGAATAGCGAGTTTAATATTATTTGTTAAGTCGGTGATTTCATGCACTAGGTCGTCCACTCGATTCACTAAGTGTTGAACGTCTTGTGAGCTTTCTCCGACGGGAATCTCTTTTCCGGCAGCAGATTTTGGAGCGGCATGAGCTTGCGGAATAATTAAATCTAAAGGTGAAAAACTTGTGTGGGTTTCTTTAGGGCCTGTGTATTTTACAGGTTTGAGCTCAACATATTTATCACCTAAAAAACCTTCTGAGCGAATATAAGCTCGTGTAGTAGGTAAGACCTCTACTGGTGCAGTGATGCAAATTCCTAAAATTACGTGAGACTCAGTGAGTTCTACTGTGCTGAGATAACCGATTTCAATTCCCAAAGATTTGATGGCGGATTTAGATTTGAGTCCACTGGCATCTTCGACATTGATTTTGACATACTGGCATGGGCGCCACCACTGAGGTTTGTCATTGACGTAGACCGTGATGATCCCGATGGCAAGAATTCCTAAGACGGTAAAAATTCCTACTTTGAATCGAGTTTCTTTTGAAGCGTATGTTGAGTCCATAGTTTAGAGCACCTTTAACTTAGATAATCCAAATGGAAGAGTTGAAGTTAAAACGTAATCACTTAGAAGCACTGTGAGCGTTGCAGCTACCACTGTATTTCGTGTTGCTAACCCTACTGCACGAGCACCTCCATAAGCCTTGAATCCACAAAAACATCCAATCCATGTGAGTACTAATCCAAAAGTTGCAGATTTGATCACACAATGAGTGATGTCTATGGGGTCTACAAGATATTCAAAATTTCTCCAGAACACTGTAGAGTCTAACCCCATTACCCCACAACCCACTAAAGAAGCGGAGAATGTTCCGACAATTGAAAACCATGCTCCCAGTACCGGCATCATCAATACGCCCGCAATAATTCTAGGTGTGACTAGATATTCGATAGGGTTAATGGCCATGACTTCTAGTGCATCGATTTGTTCTGAAATTCTCATACTGGCAAGTTCTGCTGCCATTGCTGCTCCTGCTCGACCAATGACCATAATGGCGGCCATCACTGGACCTAGCTCGCGAAACAAAGCAACACCCACGCTTCCTCCTAAGAGGGCTTCTGCACCAAACTTGTGAAAAGAAACAAAAAGTTGATAACCTAACACAGCTCCTAAAAACATTGCAGCGACTGTGATCACTCCTAGTGAAGTGACTCCAATAAATTCACATTGTTTAAGAAAAATCCCTCGGCGCCTCCAAAGAGAGGAGAGGGTATGAAAGGTGTCCATCACGAAGAGTGTAAAATCACCTAAAAGAACGGATGATGACCGCGTCAATCCAGTTAAATCCACGATGTTCTAAGTTAAAACCAGAAAGATTCGAAAGACAATGTCTTTTTCTACGCTAACTTATGTCCCTGAGTCTGACAAAGTTGGTGCAGTCGGTCAAAGTGGTACATGCCTGTAGAATGCTGGTCAGACCAAGTGAATTGAATCGCGTAACGTCCTACAACTTGGACTTGTGTAGGACGAATTTCAGGTGAAATTGAAGAGAGTTGAATGGTCCTTTCACCGGAGTGTTCATCAACGCAGCTTGCACACGGGCAATTAAATCTAAGGTCAATGTACGAAAGCGTGTATCTTTCACCTGTGCTCCATTCAATCAAGGCTGAAGTCGAGTCCTGAGAGTTTTTTTGAGGTTCGATGCGAGTTGGGGTTAGAGGTGTTGTGTTCATGTTCCCTTGCAAACTCCTTTTAAAGCAGCTTCATACTCTTGAACAAGTTTTTGGATAATTTCCGTGGCAGGTAAGATTTCTTCAATCAGTCCTACTCCTTGGCCTGCACTCCAAAGCTCTTTCCAAGTAGGGGTGGCAACGGCCTTCTCAAGTGCTTTGCTACCAATATAGGCTCGAATCATTTTCATGTATTTTTTGGTTTGTGGAAATTGATGTAAAACTTTTTCTATGGGGTTGAGCTCGAGGCCGACTTTTTGAACGTATGGGGTATTGATCACTGAAGCTGGAGTTCCAGACATTTTTTTGGTGAGCACAATATCTTCGGGGTGAGCGTTTAAAATTGCATTTTTGTATGAATCCGGAACTTTTGCTTCAGCACTTGCGATGAATCGTGTCCCCACTTGCACAGCGGAAGCTCCTAGAAGAAGCATTGCTAGCATTTGATCGCCACAAGAGATGCCTCCAGCTGCGACGACGGGGATTTTTAAATTTTTTCTCAGGTAGGGAACAAGTACAAGCGGAGAAATCGGGCCCGCGTGTCCTCCTGCGCCAGCTGAAACAGCAATGACTCCATCAGCTCCAAGATCTTGGACTTTGAGAGCATAATCCAGGGTAGTTACATCACAAAAAACCTTACCCCCTGCTTGGTGCATCGTATCTATGGCTTCTTTTGGATTTCCTAAAGAAGTAATGACAAGAGGAACTTTTTCTTCAGCACAGACTTCAAGATCTGGTTTCTGTCTAATGTTCGCTTTATTGACAATGATATTAATACCGAAAGGTTTTTGAGTTTGTGTTTTAATTGTTTTGAGTGCTTGCCGAAAAAGTTCAGTGGTTCTCCAATTGAGAGAAGGCGCTGCTCCTAATCCACCTGCGTTACTTACTGTGGTGACTAGTGCTTCATCGCTGACTAGAAACATGGGTCCTGCGATGATTGGGTATTCGCAGCCTAAAAGTTGTGTAAAAGAGGTTTTAATCATAAGTTTTTAGCGAATTTGAAAAAGAACAATCAGTCCAATGGCAGTCAGTGCTGCAGAAGGGATAGAAACATATTTTTTCTGTGCGAGTTGAATTTGTTGCGGGAGCCCTAAAGGCCTGTCTGTGAGAATTTGACCTAAGATCATGAGAGGGCATCCGAGTAAAACGCTTCCAGCCCAGTAAGCTAGAATGGGATAAAGAAAGTTGATTTGCATTGAATGAGCTTTAATTAAAACTGGGATGAGAGATTCGCTGGGGCCAAGAAACAGAAGTAAGCTAATGATCTTCCAGTGGAGTTTTGGTCCTCCCCAAAGCAAAGTGTGAAGCCGTGAAAATCTTTGGCTTCTTAAATATGTAAAAGAAACAGTCCACAAAACAGTAAAAGCAATGAGAGAGGTAGAGTCGAGTAATATGAAAATTTTCTTTAAACTCAAAAATAAAATCAGCCCTAATAATATATGAAGTGAGATCAACAAAAAACTGATGAGAGCTGTAAAACGAAATCGCCACGATTTTTGCCAGGCTTGAACTGAAACGGGAACCCAGTGGTCAGGAGAGAGCATATGAGCTGCTCCGAGAAGAAAAACTAGTTGAAGAAAAATCAGTTCCATAGATCTATTGGTTATCGATTTGAACGAATTTGGTCAATTAAATAAGAAGGGTGAAACCCATTGTTGCTACAGTTATTCCTGTAATTACATCGCCATAATGCTCTAAAATGGGATGATCAAGCTTAGAAATTCCTAAAAAAACTAAAAGGGTTGCGCCTGTAAGCGCTAAAATAACACCTGAGCAAAATGCAAGGATCGTAGCAATAACCGCAACTCCCCCTGTAGGAGTAGCAGCTAGGATCATAGGTAAAAGCGCTAAGCAGGGGTTAAGGCCTGTGGAAAATAAGAAAAAATAGGGAGTTGTTTTATTTTTTTTGTGTTTACCTTGTTTTGGGATTTCAGGTCCATGGTGAGCATGGTCTTCACAGTGAGAATGCTTAAAGAAAGAAGATCCAGCATAAACCAATCCGAATACACCCATAAAGTATCCACTATATTTTTCAATCAGTTCCGAGTGTGAATGAATTAATGCTGAACCCACTAGGGTTACGACAAGTCCTAAAAGTGTGGCAATGAGGATGTGGCCTAAAGAAGCAATGAGTGCTCCAATGAGCGAACGATCTAAAGTCCAACGGTGGCTTTTTGAAATAAGAATAATCGGCAACCAGTGACCTGGTGCTAGGGAGTGGATCAGTCCAATAAATCCTGCGGAGATCAGTAGCGGAAACATGACTTTAGATTATCTTCTACCATAGAGACAGGCGAGTCGTCTCTCGTCATTTTCTCCTAGGACGGTTTTGATTTGTCCTTCTAAACTTGGGTTCATGATAGCGGTTCGATAAGGGTGACTGGAGGGGAGATCAGAGCACTTTACAGCACCAGTGGGTCCCATTTCAGGATGGCTGCCGTCAGCACAAGAGTGATCTAAGCCTAAAAGATGTCCCATTTCGTGAAGCATGACTCCGATGAGATGTTGTGAAGAAAGTAGATTTTCAATATTAATTAAAATGACAGCTTGATCTGGAATTCCTTTGCCATAGCAACGGATAGTTGCTCCAGGATTTGCAGGGCCTTTACCAAGTGCAGCCCAGTGGCTTTGGCTTTTTTCACGAATAATGTAGCGTTGACCTTCTGGAAGTAATCCACCGCAGCTGTCTGGGGTGTTGGGGATGGCGCTTTCGGGAATGTCTTGATAAGTGATCGAAAATAAATCGAGTTTAAAAACTTCTTGTCCCATTTTATTCCAAGTAGCGACGGCTTGCTCAATGACTGTTTTAGATTGAGCATCAAAAGAATTGTCGACGACTAATGTTGAAGTCAGAGGAGAAAGTCTTCTAATGAAGGTTCCCATTTGATTGGATTCTACAAAGTCTGAGATACAGCCTTTGAATTCATAAGGATCTTGTTCTTCAGCACATCCTGTGATCATGAAGCTCGCTAATAGAAGGATTGAGAGGGGATGAAATTTTTTTCTAATTACGGATGGGGAAACCATTTTTTTCTACTCCTGTTTCCAAAGATACATAAGCAAAGGCTGTACCGATTTGCTGTTTTTTATAATTCTATGGAATTATGGACAAAAACAAGAAAATGCAACATCTCTCAGTGTATAAAGTTTGTACACCTGACTGTCTAGAAAACTGTGTCTCGGTGTTCACAGGTTAGTCAGGTTAAAATTCAGATACTACTCAAGTAGACTCCCATAACATTTCAAATCTGCTCGCAGAGGGCTGTCCCAAATTTTAAAATTTTTCTTCACATTTCCAAAACCATGAAAAACCACAACCTGACCACCCATCTGAATGATTTCTTCATCTGCGATTTTTGTATCAGACAAGCATCGTGTTATATGTTCTTGTCCTCCCATCCAAACAAACTGTTGTTTCTCTCGAAATAAAACAGGTAGATCTTCACAGCGAATCACCCCGACCGAGCGCCTAACATAATGATCCAAGACTAGGCTATAATCTAAAATACTTCCAATCGGTTCAGCCCCACCGGTCAGATAGATCGGCGTGTGACAAGAAGTGCGTTCTTGGATCACCGGAATGGCTCTTCTTAAAAGATGAAAGACTTCCGGTCCCAACGAAACTGGAGAAGAAAGTAAAAGCGTCATCAAACTAAAAGCTGCTACTGTAAATCCAAAATAAAATCCTTCTTCATGCTTCTTGACCCAGTCATGGACCGAGTAGGTCGAAAGTAAGGCTAAAAATGGAAAAATCGGGTTGAAATAATGCCCAAGTTTAAATCGTAAGAAAGTGACAGCTCCAAAAGTAATTAGGATAGCTAGAGAGCTGATACGCACGAAAGGCAAGGTATAAAGTTTTTTACGATATATTTGAAAACACGCAAAAAGGAAAAATGGTAATCCTGGCAAAAATCCCTTACCTAAAATCTGAAATCCTAAAAACCAATCTTGTGAAGATCCAGAGCTCCTGCCTTCTACAGCTGTACCCCAGACTTGTCTTTGCCAATAGTCAGCGACCAAATCCCAACCTCCAAAAATGCCCGTGGCGATCCATATAAAAGACCCAACCCCTATGGCAATCGCTCCGGCAAAGAATAGTTTCGAAATTGAAATTCTTTTGTCTTTAAAAATGAGCAGATTGGACAGTGCTACTGGAAAAACTAAAAGCACGATCGGAGTCTTGATCCAGAGACCGATTCCACATGTGATTCCTAGTGCAAGCCAGCTGCCTTGAAGGTAAAATACAAAACTGAGTAAAATAAAAAAAAGCATCGGAGGGTCTAGACTCATTGTTGCGCCTGTCAAAATGAGGTCGCGAGTGAAAAGCATAAAAGTCGCAGCTACGGCCCCGAAAATTTGTGAATGAAACAGTGAGCCTAGCAGGTAAACGAGAAATACACACCCGACAGAAAAAACTCCGGTAATGATTCTGGCTGACCATGCAGAAGGCGGTGAGAAGTGCGAGTCTACAAGCCTCATGATTCCGCCGTTGATCCAGAAAAATAGAAAAGGGTGATCATTAAAAATAATTCGTTTATTTTTTTCAACGGAATTTAAATGTATAGGCAGCTTAGGAGCGAACCCCATAGATGTAGCATCGAGTGAGGCGGCAGCATGAATATTTGAGTCAATTCCCCGCAAAATAGGCTCATAGGATTTCCCAAGGTAAGCTACAAACGAAAGGGCTATGAGGCTAAGGACGAAAACTCGTTGCATATTAAGATCTCTATCTCATAAGAAAACGAGAAAAGAAGCCCCATAGTGCCCCTATTTAATGAAAGAATGTCTTAATTTTAACTCTAGATTCCCTCTATAAGCGAAATCAATGGTTGGCACAGAATCTGCTTTCTCATGTTCTTATAGGAGGAAGAATATGAAGCTTTTGAGCGCGTTGTTGTTGTTAGCGAGTATAGGTCTATTTATTTACGGAGCTTGGATCTGGGAGACATTCTTTATGAGTTTTGGGATAGTCTTGATCATTACTTCTGCAATTATTGCGATGAGTATTGATGCACTCTCTCCCGATAAAAGATCTCTCTTAGAGTTTAAGTAAAATAACTCAACGAGTCATATGTCTGCGTCTTGTATAATGCCTCTATGCAAACACATACGGGGCAGGCGCAGATGGGAACTATGGTTGGGCATGTAGCCCCTGATTTTAAGTTACTCAATCAAGAGAATAAGTGGGTTCAGCTGAGCGAAGTCAACCAAACTTCCATGGTGATGTTGGCTTTTTATCCGCGGGATTTTTCTCCCGTTTGCACTCGCCAGCTTTGTAACTACCAAGAAGCTTATGATCGTTTTCTACAGTATGGAATGAGTATCTATGGGGTGAGTCCTAATGCACCTGAAAAGCATTTTTCATTTAAAAACAAATATCAGTTTGCGTTCGACCTTCTGACAGATCCTAAACATGAGACTGCGAAGCTTTACGGATTAACTTCACTTTTTCTTTTGGGAGGAGTGAGTCGCGCTGTGTTGATTTTAGGAAAAGGGAGAAGAGTGCTTTACCGATACGTTGAACCTACCACTTTAACGCATCGAAAGCCTGAAGAATTGCTCAACGCACTCGATGAACTTAAGAAAAAAGGAGCGATCTAAAAATATGAGCATGAGTCACTCAGAATATGCAAAAATTCTTTCACACTCACAGCTTTTTAATGGGATTGCAGTTTCAGATCTCGAAGATCTCATTTCTCGCGGAAAAGTAATTCCATACAAAGCCAACGAACCTGTGATCCAAGAGACAAAGCCGGTGCAAGGTTTGAGTGTGATTCTTGAAGGGGCTGTGCGAATTGTAAAAAGTGAAAAAGCTCCAGTGACCCAACTAGGAAGAGGGAGTTTTTTTGGTGAAATTTCATTATTTGGTATGGCGTTTGGCGCAACGGCTTCTGTTGTTAGTATTAATGCGAGTTCAATTTTTTTAATCACTAAAAATGAGTTAGCTACTTGGTTTAAGAAATATCCAGCCCATGAATTAGCGTTCTTAAAACACCTTGCTAGAGAACTTTGTCAAAGACTCTATTCCACTACAGATAAATTATCTTGAGACGATGACATTGAATTTTTTTACGTTTGCAGGCCAAAAGTTAGCTTATATTGATCAAGGTTCAGGTCCTGTGGTTGTTTTTGTGCATGGAACCCCTAGTTCATCGGCTGAATTTTTTGAAGTGATCCAGGGACTGAGTCAAAGTTATCGATGTATTGCTATTGATCATTTGGGATTTGGAAAGTCAGAAAAACCTCAAAATGGTGATTATCGTTTGAGTTCTCACACGTATCGGTTGAGGACTTTGTTAGAAGATCTAGGGGTTGATCAGTATCACCTGGTCGTTCATGACTTTGGTGGTGCGATTGGATTACCTTTGGCTTTGGAAGGTGGGGACAAGGTTTTAAGCCTGACTCTTATCAATACATGGGCCTGGCCATTGGTTGATACAGAACCCAATTTAAAAAAGCAACGCTGGCTGATGCAATCTTCTTTCATGAGGTTTTTATATCGGTATTTGAATTTTTCTCCTCGAGTGATGGTGAAAGCTGCTTGGGGGACATATCGTCCCTTGACTCGAGAAAAGCATCGCCATTATATGGACGCTTTTCCTACTTTTCGAGATCGAGAAGGTCCTATCGCTTGTTTGGAAGCACTGTTTGATCCAATGGAGTTTGGATGGCTGTTATATTTAGGACTAAAAGAGGTGCCTCCGAAGAAGGTGCAAATTTTTTGGGGGGGGCGAGACGTCATTTCGACGCGTACGATGGATAGATGGAAAGAGATATTCCCTCATGCGAAGGTATGTTTATTTGAAAACGTCGGTCATTTTGTTTGCGATGAAGCATCGGATTTGGTTATACCTGCTTTAAAGAATCATTTGATATGAGGTCCGATGGATTTTTTTGAAGTCGTTTCTAAAAGAAGAAGTATTCGGCAATTTACGGCAGAGATTGTTCCCGATGAAATTATAGAGAAAGCATTCGATGCTGCTTTATTAGCGCCGAATTCTTCAAATACACAAACCTGGAATTTTTATTGGGTGCAGACACCTGAAAAAAAACAAAAATTAGTTCAGGCTTGTCTCTCCCAATCTGCTGCTAGAAAAGCTAGCCACCTTATTGTTGTGACCGCTGATCCATCGCTTTGGAGGAGATCGCAGGCGGCATTGATTCAGTGGGTCCAAGAGGCTAAAGCTCCTCAGTTAGTGGTTTACTACTATGAACGAGTTCTCCCTTATGTTTATCGTTGGGGATTTTTGAATTGTTTTGCTCCATTGAAGTGGTTTTTAGCTTTTGTAGTAGGTTTTTTTCGCCCCATTATGAGAGGCCCTTATGGAAAAGGAGATGTTCAAGAGATTGCAGTGAAGAGTGCAGCTTTAGCTTCAGAGAATTTTGTTTTGGCGATTGCAGCACAGGGATATGCCAGCTGCATGATGGAAGGCTTTGACTCGTGGAGAGTTTCTCGACTTTTAAAGCTTCGTTTTTCTGAAAAAGTGGTGATGGTTATTGGAGTGGGTCGAGAGGCTGAGAGAGGTACTTGGGGACCCAGGTTTCGGTTGCCAAAATCCCAAGTAGTCAAAATTGTATGAGAGGCGAACATGAAAACCATTTTTGAGCCATTTCGAATAAAAGTAGTCGAGCCGCTTCCTGTTTTAGATCGAGCGGAAAGGATCGATGCTATTCGTTCATCGCATTTTAATTTATTTAGTCTACCTGCAGAGCGGGTGACTTTTGATCTTTTAACTGACAGTGGAACCAGTGCAATGTCTTCTGGTCAGTGGTCTGCAATGATGTTGGGGGATGAATCTTATGCTGGGTCTAAAAGCTATTATAAATTCCAAGATGCTGTGCAGAAAATTACTGGAATGCCCTATATTATTCCAACACATCAAGGACGTTCGGCTGAAGCGTTGCTCTGTCAGGCTGTATTGAAACCTGGAATGGTTGTCCCTGGCAATACGCATTTTGATACAACAAGAGCAAATATTGAATCGAAACAAGCTGAAGCATTAGATTTACGATCTAAAGAATCTAATCACTCTGAGGTCTCTTATCCATTTAAGGGCAATATCGATTTGAGTGCTTTGAAAGCAATTTGTCAAAGTAAAAGAAATCAAATTCCATTTGTCATTTTGACGATTACTAATAACTCAGTTGGTGGACAGCCAGTAAGTTTGGAGAATATTGAAGCGACTAGTGCTTTATTGAAAAATTACGGAATTCCACTTTTTATCGATGCAGCGCGATTCGCTGAGAATTCTTATTTTATAAAAGTTCGCGAAAAAAAATACGAGAATGATTCTATAGAAAAAATTGCACAAAAAATTTTTTCTTATGCAGACGGGGTTCTGATGAGCGCAAAAAAAGATGCATTTGCCAATATTGGTGGTTTTCTCGCCGTAAAAGATCAGGGCTTAGCTGAGTTAGTGCGAGCATTAATGGTGATTACTGAGGGATTTCCTACATACGGGGGTTTGGCGGGGAGGGATTTAGAGGCGATTGCTGTAGGGTTGAGTGAAGTTTTAAAAGAGGATTATTTAACTTATCGCATTCGATCTACAGAATACTTTGGAGACGGAATAGAGGCAGCGGGGTTTAAAGTAGTTAAGCCTTTCGGGGGCCATGCTGTTTATATAGATGCAGGTAAGTCGTTGCCTCAAATTTCGACTCAATATTTTCCGGGACAAGCTCTTTCTGTTGCGCTCTATGAGGAGATTGGAATTCGAAGCGTTGAAGTTGGGTCCGTGATGCTGGGAAAAAGAGATCCTCAAACGGGAGAGGAGATTCCGGCTCCTCAAGAGCTAGTCCGGCTTGCATTGCCCCGACGAGTTTATACACAAAGTCATGTAGATTACATGATAGAGGGCTTGAATGAGCTTTTTACTCAGGTCCAGTCCATACGTGGATACCGAATATCTTATCAAGAAAGATTTCTAAGACATTTTACTGCACGTTTTGAACAAGTTTGAGTTGAGTTTTTTTACAGTTTTACGAGTGGCTTAAATCCGCCCCAGAACATTCTCATTCCGTCAAAAGGCATTTTCTTGGGGTCCATACAGTCTTTGAGTCTTGGATCGCTCATGACCTTTTTGAGAACTTTATCTCGGTGAGCTTTAGATTTATATGTAATCCAGGAAAAAAAGACCACTTCACCTGCTTTTAACTTTACGCTCTGAGGAAACGAAGTGACTTTACCCTTTTTAACATCGTTAGCAATGCACTCGACATAGTCGATTGCGCCATGGTCTCGCCATACTTTTCCTGAAAGTGTTGCAAGCTTTTTATACTTATTAATATTTTTTCTTGGGACGGGTAATACAAAACCGTCTACATAGCGCGCTGATTTTTTCATATACTCTCCTTAAGAGTTATTTAGATTTTTGGATTACTTAGAATTCTCTATGATCGATTTCAATTTGGCCAGTCCTTTTTCAAAGCTTTCTCCCACCATTTTATCTATGTTTATAAAAACGCACATGACTCGGCCTATAAAACCGCGTTGACCACTGACTGACCATCTTACAACGCTATGCGATCCGTCTGATTTAATAGAGAGTTCTGCTTCTTGAGTCATTTGGAAAGGTTTTGTGTATTCGAGTTTTGTTTTGACGCTTTGATTAGGAGTACTTTCGACGATGGTTGCCGAATCAGAAAATTTTTTTTGATCGTGTTCGTAATTTGGCGCACCCGACCCGATTCGAACAGGTGACCCTCTGGTCCGAAGCCAGATGCTCTATCCAGCTGAGCTACGGGTGCGCGGAATGAAATACCTTTACCACTGAATGACCTAAGCCTCAATAGGCGCACAATCATAACATCGCCTGGATTGAAACTTATCTGGATGCTCAACCTGAACTGTCGTATGAATAATGCCGTACTTACTCTCTAGTAAGTCATTGACTTCCTTTAGAACTCTTTCGGGTTCATCAGGAGAAATCAAATGAACACTTAAGGCCAGCTTTCCACTGGAGACACTCCAAATGTGCAAGTCGTGAGCTTCTTTGATTTTTGTGATTTTTTCGAGATCCATTTTTACTTTCAAAGAATCAACATGTTCCGGGGTAGATTCCATGAGAACTCCTATAGCTTCTTTAATCAGTTCCCAAGAGCTCATCACCATCAGTCCGGCAAAAATAATACTGACAATTGGGTCAATCGGATTCCAGTGAGTTCTCCAAAGAATAATTCCAGCAATGACCGCGCCCACGCTTCCCAGTGAGTCTGCAAAAAGATGAATATAGGCCGCCTTAACATTGATGTGAGAGTGGCGAACTCCGTGAAGGATTTTCATGCTCAGTAGATTCGCGATAAGTCCAATTACAGCAATCACAAAAACAATCGGCCCTTGTACCTCAGGAGGAGAGCTGATTCTGAGAACAGCATGGTAGATCACAAATCCAGCAATCACCCAGATCATCAGACCACTGATCAGTGCGCCTAAGATTTCTGCACGATGATAACCAAAACTCATTTTTGGGGTGATGGGTCTCTTAGCTACCCACATCGCAAAAAGGCTGAGTAACATAGCGCCCACATCAGTCAGCATATGGCCTGCGTCAGAAACTAGTGCTAAACTATTGGCCATCCAGCCTCCAGCAAATTCTAGAAACATAATGGCTACAGTTATGAACAAAGAAGTGTAAAGCGCACGTGTACCTCTGTCAGAAGGGGCTGGTGAATGATCGTGGTCGTGGTGATGGTCGTGCATGAGTGCTATGAAATCGATTGTAAGGTCTTTGCTGCGTCCAAGCAAGCTGCAGCCGCCTCACGGCCTTTGTTTTCGGCATCCCCAGCGCTTCGGTGGAAGGCTTGTGCTTCGTTATAGGTTGTCAGGATGCCGAAGCTAATGGGAGTTTCTGTCTCTAGCATTGCTTGCATCAGTCCTGTTGTTGCCCCTAAGCTGATGAATTCAAAATGAGCTGTGTCCCCTTTGATGACACAGCCTAGGCAAATGACACCTGAGTATTTTTTTGTACGAGCCAGTTTTTGTGCCAGAAGTGGAATTTCAAAAGCACCTGGAGCGTAGAAAATATCTTGAGAATCAGTTTTAATTTTTTTTTCTTCAAGATAAGCAATTGCCCCTTGAAGAAGGCCTTGGGTAATATCTGTATTAAAGCGGCTAACAATAATGGCAAATTTCATAAAGTCAGCTCATGTCCGAGTTTCTCTCGTTTAGCTTTGAGATAAGCTAGATTGTGAGAGTTTACAGTGGTTTCAATAGGAACTCTTTCTATAATGGATAGCCCATAGCCCTCGAGACCGACTACTTTTTTGGGGTTATTGGTCAGTAGTTTAATCTCAGAGACTCCGAGTTGTCTTAAAATCTGCGCGCCCAAACCATAGTGCCTTAAATCAGGTTGAAAACCTAAGTGACGATTTGCCTCGACGGTATCCATTCCCTGATCTTGAAGGGCATAAGCTTTGATCTTATTTCCAAGCCCAATCCCACGGCCTTCGTGTCTTCGCATGTAGACTAAAATCCCACTTCCATTCTGTGTGATTTGTTTCATAGCCCCTTGAAGTTGTAGCCCACAATCACATCGGAGAGATCCTAGAGCATCTCCAGTGAGGCATTCAGAATGAACACGAACTAAAGTAGGAGAGGTGATCTCTCCATAAACCAGCGCCAAGTGTTCTGTCCCATCGATCATGCTTTTAAATGCGTGGACTTCAAATTCATTTTTTTTAGAATCATTTGCAAATCCTGAAGGTAACTTACTAACGGCAACTTTCTCAATGAGCTGCTCCCGTTCCATGCGATGAGAAATGACATCTTTAATACTGATGATGGGAATATCGTATTTTTCAGAAAATATTTTTAGATCAGATAGGCGTGCCATCGTTCCGTCATCCTTCATAATTTCACAAATAACGGCAGCAGGTTTGTATCCGGCAATTCGAACGAGATCAGTTGAGCCTTCGGTGTGGCCGGTGCGGACTAAAACTCCCCCTTCCATTGCTCGGAGAGGGAAAACATGTCCAGGAGAGATGAGATCTTCTGCATCTTTTGTCGGATCGATTGCTGTTTTGACAGTGTGAGCTCGATCGTGCGCAGAAATTCCTGTGCTAATCCCTTCTCGTGCCTCGATTGAGACGGTGAATGCTGTGCTTCGAGCCGAGCGGTTTTGGGTTGTCATCATCGGGAGTTTGAGCTCATCGACTCTCTTTGAATCAAGAGCAAGACAAATCAATCCTCTTCCATGCATGGCCATGAAATTAATTTTTTCTGGTGTGACGCTTTCAGCCGGAAAGACAAGATCGCCTTCGTTTTCTCGGTCCTCGTCATCGACCAAGATGACCATTTTGCCTTTTTTGAATGCTTCGATAGCAACGTCTAATGTTGACATAATTGCTCTACATACTTCGCCAAGACATCAATTTCAAGGTTTACTCGATCTTCTGCTCCTAAAGTTGCCCTGAGACGTGAAAGATTCGTGTTTTTCCAGGTATGGGGGATGATCATGACAGTGAAAATAGAGGTTTCGTCTGAAAATGGGAGGACCTGATTGACAGTGAGGCTAACTCCATTGAGGGTGATAGAGCCTTTGGGGACGAGGTATTTTTTGAAGGTGACAGGAATTTCAAATTCCATTTCAAAGCAATCATTTTGAATGGGGGTTGTTTTGAGGAGTCTTACGGTCGTGTCAACATGTCCCTGAACCCAGTGCCCAGAGAGTCGGGTGGTGGGGAGTAATGCCCGCTCTAAATTGACATAGGAAAGCGGTGAGAGAGCTGAGAGATTTGTTTTGGCGAGAGTCTCCTGGCTGACAAAAAAACGAGCCGTGTCAGTGTTAAGAATTTCTGCCACAGTCAGACAAGCGCCATTAACGGCAATGCTTTCTCCAAGAGTGAGATCTTTAAAGCCTGTCGAGGTAGAAAGCCATAGGCCTTTCTGATCTTTTTGAACTTCAAGGACGGGTGCTACTTTTTCTATGATTCCTGTGAACATATAATTTCAATTTGATCTGCTGTAGCGTTTTGTTTCATAATTTTAACATGCGTGTTCCAGAGTTTTTTTTCTAAAATTTCTTTGGATAGAGTGGGCCCAGCTTCGACTAAAATTTCTAAAACTCCTTTTTTACCTAAATCTTGAATAACTTCATTGAGATCTATCCCACGGTAAGGCAAAAATCCACGTTTTTTACATTTTTCAACCCACTCTTTCGAGACGCGTTCTCTACGGTCCATATAGACTAGCCAGCGTTTTTTTTCGTTTGTACTAGGATGGTCTTGCACCTTTCTAACGGTGAATTCTGGTTGATCGGCTAAAATAGTGCCGCTTCCGGTGAGAATGGCGTCAGCTTTTTTTCTGAGTTGATGTGCAAAGATCAGAGAATTCTCTGAAGTGAATGTCTTCTGACCAGTAGGAGGAATCATGGAGCCTGTTTCGTCATAGGCTGTTTTGAGGGTGATCCATGGCCTCCCTGTTTTGATCCAATGTGAAAAGGGTTGAATCAGAGACTTGCACTCATTCTGAAATTCTTTGAGTTGAATAACCTCTAAGCCAGCTTGCAAAAGCGTTTCTGCTCCATGTCCCTGAACATGGGGATTAGGATCTTGAACTCCGTAAACCACTCTTTGAGTGGGGGTGTTTAAAATCCTGCGGGTACAAGCTCCCGTTTTACCGATATGGTTACAGGGTTCAAGTGTAATGACCAAAGTGTGAAGCAAGTGAAGAATTTTTCTGTTTTCACAATCATCAATCACTTTAGCTTCAGCATGGGCAGCACCTGCTTTTTCATGAGCTTGTACTGAAAGAATTTTTCCGTGAATATCCAAACCGGCAGCGCCGACGGGAGGGTTGGGTGCAGTGGCGCCTTCAAAGGCTTTTGCCTTTTCTAGTGCCAGCCGCATTGCATTTTGAATCGAATTAGACATACAATAAACCCATGCCAGAGGACTTTATTAGCATAGAATTACAAGATATCGTAGTTGGAGAACCTTTACCTGTCCCTGTCTATGTTTATATTGATTTTCGATTTATTACCTATCGATCGGAAGGGGATTTCTTGGACAGGAAGTCTTACGATCGACTTGAGTTCAAAAAGATAAAAAATCTATTTATATTAAAAAACGATCACGCCAAGTTTCTAAAGTGGGTTGGTGCTTTTAAAAAGGAAGCTCAAAGTATTCCCCCTCTTTCTAAAGAAAATAAAGATTTCAAAACCGTTCGAGATGATGTGCACAGAAGAACACTGGATATTTTTCAGTCCCAACATCCAGATAAAATTGTCCACCAGACGATTACTGCGAGTAAAAAAATGGTTTTTGAAGTCATGAAATTTCCGTTTACATCTAAAACACTTTCTCAGCTCCAAGGTTATTCACGCGGAACGGTTGACCATTCTGTGAACGTGAGTGTTCTTAGCGTCTATATGGCGATGCAAATGGGGTATACGCATAGTTTGATTTTACAGCATATTGGGATGGGTGGGTTATTGCATGATATCGGAAAAACACGCGTGCAGATTCATGATTCCGACACACCTGAGGTTTTTGAGAAAAAAATGCGTGACCATCCGGCTTTGGGAGCTAAGCTGTTAGAAGGCCATGCCAAAGTTCCTAAAGAGGTAAAGATGATTATAGAGCAACATCATGAATGTCATGATGGGAGTGGATTTCCTAAGAAGCTGCGAGGAGCTGGAGCAAATGGGATTTATGATTTAGCAAGGATCGTTTCTATTGCTAACGTTTTTGATGAACTAGTGGGAGAATCTCAAGGTCCGTTAGTTGAAAGACAAAAAAGCGCTATATTAAAATTAGATCAGAATTTATATAAAAAATTTGATCCTCAAAAACTTGAGAAGGCAATTAAGATACTTAAATTAGGAGTTTGATTTTGTTTGGGCTCGTTTAAGACGATCCATAATGGCATAGCCGAGGCCTGCTTCAGAAGGGCAAGGTTCTACTAAAATGAAATCGATTTTTTCAGCATCAAATGCTCTCATATCTTTAAATAAGTTTTTAGCGATTTCAGTAAGATTGCCATTTTGACTTAGATTTTTATGTACTGTATTTAGTCCGAGGAGACCTGAAAGGTAGATTTCAGCCATACTTGCATCTCCTGACATCAGGAGCACACCTGCTCGTAATTTTTGAAAAGGTGGATCAGGGAAGTGCTTTCTAATGAGTTCAGATGCTGAGGTGTAGGTGAGGTCCAAAACACTAGAAGGTAAAATTAAAAGAGGCTTGCTGGGTGCATAGTGAATAAGGGACATGCCTGGAGACTTTGGTTTTTTAGTGTGAGCGGATTCGATTCCTGATATTTCTGCAACTTCGATAATTTGTTCTTCAGTGACAGACCCAGGGCGGAGCAGACGGACAGTGCCATTAAATTCTACAGATAGAACGGTAGATTCCAGTCCAATTTCACTTGGGCCACCATCTAATATAGGAAATTTTTGGTGATTGAGTTCTTCAAGCACAGCTTGTGCTGAGGTAGGACTGATTTTGCCAGAACGATTGGCACTAGGAGCGGCTAGCGGAGTGTGGGATTCGCGTAAAAGATTTTGAGTTACAGGATGTTTTGGCATTCGAATCGCTACAGTTTTGAGTCCTGCAGTAGCAAGATCGGGTACTTTTTTATTTTTAGGTAACACCAAGGTAAGAGGACCTGGCCAGAATTTTTGAATCAAATTCCGGGTTGTTTTTTTTGCAGGTTCTTCCATTTCTGAAAGATCGATCAAATTTTGTTTTTCAAGGTCTTCTAAAGTAGACCCTTCTTGTACATGAACAATGAGAGGGTTGAAGGATGGACGATCTTTTGTTTGATAAATGAGTCCAAGCGCTTTCTCGTTAAAAACGTCCGCTGCTAAGCCATATACTGTTTCTGTAGGTATTCCTACAATGCCTCCAGCTTGGATGGCTTTTGCACAGGTTTGAATATTTTCTTGAGAAGGAGTTAGGATTTCTGCCATTTTGCGCTCAGTAATTGAAACACATTTTCCATCTTCATACTTCGAGATCCTTTAATCAGTACGGTATCTCCTGATTTTATACCAGATGCAAGTGTATCTGCTACCTCCTCTTGTGTTAAGAAGTGATGAACTTTACCTATAAAAGCCGGTGTACAAAGGGCTTCATATAATGCTTTCATTCGTGTCCCATAGAGTAAAAGGTGGTCAATTTTTGCTGTGATGAGTAATGGGGCTAGAGATCGGTGCATCTCTATTTCATTTGTTCCAAGCTCAAGCATATCGGCAAGACATGCCCACTTGGTTTTGCCCTGAGACAGTTCTACAAGGAGTTGAATTCCCGCACTCATGGATGTTGGGTTGGCGTTGTAATAATCACAAATCACAGTGATGCCGTTTATGTTTTTTATTTCCGATCGTCCCTCGGCAGATTTGAAATTTTTAAGCCCTGCTCGGATTTGTTCAGCTGTAAGTCCCAAGCTTAAGGCAAGTGTGATGGCTCCAAGTGTATTAGAGGCATTGTGCGCTCCGGGAAGAGGGAGGATATAGTTTTCATTTTCGATTTGAATTGATTTTAGATCAGCTTCAATTTTTCCAAAAATGACATCTTTCCCTAAGGTTTTTTTTAACTCTACGTTCATTGTATAGGCAATTTTTTTTCCATCTTTGAGTGTGTTCCAATGAGGTTTAATCCATGGATCGTCTAAGTGAATAGCTACTGTTCCACCAAATTTTGCAACAGAACTGAGGGCAAGTCCTTCTTCGCGCGCAATGCTGGGTATGTCTTTCAATTTTTCAAGATGTTCTGGTCCAATGGCTGTGAGAATGGCGGCTGTCCCGCGCACAAGTTGCATATGTTGTTCCATGGCTCCAAGTTCATCTATGCCCACTTCAATGACAGCGATTTGATGAGAACTGTTCATCTGTAATAGGGTCATAGGGATCCCCACAAAACCATTTTGACTGCCTTGTGTTTTAAGTACGGACGGATATTTTCCACTCAAGATTGCTGCTAAAAGTTCTTTTGTTGTTGTTTTGCCTACGCTACCCGCAACAACAACGACAGGTATAGAAAATTGCTTTCTCCAGGCTTGTGCTATTTTGTAATAAGCAGAAAGAGTGTTTTCTACTTTGTAAAAAATAACAGGTTTTCCTTTGGACATGAGCTGTTTAGGTTCAAATCCCTTTCTACAAACAATTCCAGCAGCGCCTGCAGTAATAGCTGAGTCGATAAAATCATGGCCATCCATTTTTTCCCCTTGAAGGGCCACGAATAAGCATTCTGGGATAATTTTACGAGAATCTGTGCAGATTTGTGTGAAAACAGCAGAACCAGGTACTGAATTGAAAGGGAGTGAAAAATTGAGTGCCTCCGCGATAAAATTTGAGGTAAAGGAAGGGGATATAGTTTGCATCAATTACTAAGAATAACCTAAGAGGACTTTATGCAGAATAATAAAGAAGCACCCCTGGTTTCAATTGTTATGGGAAGCGAAAGTGATCTCCCAATAATGAAAGAAGCTGCTGATATTTTAAAAGAATTTGGAATTTCTTACGATATTCGAATTTGTTCTGCACATCGAGCACCTGAAGAAACAGCAGAACTTGCGAAAACAGCAAAAGATAAAGGAGTACGTGTCATTATAGCAGGCGCTGGTGGCGCAGCGCATTTACCCGGTGTGATTGCAGCACAGACGATTTTGCCTGTGGTTGGAGTACCTGTTCCTACGGGAGCTTTGCAGGGCGAAGACGCACTTTTGTCTATCGTACAGATGCCTAAAGGAATTCCTGTCGCAACGGTAGCGATTGGAGGAGCTGCTAATGCAGGCATACTTGCTGCGCAGATTTTGGCTTCGGGTGGTGCGGAAGTGAATTCAAATTTACAAAAGAAAATTCAAAATTATAAAGAAGAAATGCGTAAGAAAGTTTTGTCGAAGAAAGTACAGATTTAATTATGATGAATCATTTAGCATTAGTTTTTCTTTGTGCATTTACCTTTTCTTCATTTGTTTATTCGGCGCCTGTGATCGTGGGTAAGCCACTGAATCCAGATATCAGTGTGGGCGGTTTGTTTTCGCTGACTCAGTTTAACAAGGACACTCCTCTTGTTTTTAATAGTGGTCATGATCCGAAAGTAAATGGATTCAACCTGCAGCAAATGGAAATTTCATTTCAATCTAATGTAGATCCTTATTTTCGTGCAGACATTCACTCTGTATTTTCTGCGGACGGTATAGAGCTAGAAGAGGCTTATGGAACTACTCTTGCTCTGCCTGGAGGCTTGCAGGTTAAAGCAGGGCAATTTTTTACAGCATTTGGTCGCAATAATCCTACCCACCCTCATACCTGGGATTTTGCTAATAAGCCGATTATACTAGGGCGTTTTTTTGGTGGAGATGGGATGAGAAATCCTGGCGCGCAGATTTCATGGTTGACCCCCTTGCCTTGGTTTTCAGAAGTGATTATTTCAGGACAAAGTTCAACAGGAAATCTAGCTACTAGTTTTCGAACAAGTCAGTTATCAGATTCGAGTATTACTGCGGTTACAACGATGCGAGCTATTGCAGATCTTGCCTATTTATTTCGTACCAATCATTTTGTTTCGTTGAGTGAAGAGTGGTCCTTAAATTTAGGTGGAAGTTATCTGACAGGACCAAACGCAATGGGTGGGAGTTTGCGAACAGATATATTAGGCGGGGATCTGTATTTAAAATATCGTAACCCGAGCTCTCTTTCTTTTGTAGGGTTGCAGCTTGAAGCTTTGCGGCGTCTTTACGCAGTTCCTGCAGGTAAAACAGATGACTGGGGCTGGTATACTCAGTTGATTTTTAGACTTCCTGAACCCTGGCAGCGATGGCACTTAGGGATTCGCTATGATTGGGCAAGCACTAAGACTGCTCCTACTTTTGATTCAGGCTCTCCTGGAAGCGATCCAGATAGTGCTAAACGGTGGAGGGTTTCTCCTGTAGTTACGTTTTATCCGTCAGAGTTTAGTAAAGTTCGGCTACAATATGATTACGATACCCAAGAAGATAATACTCCTGCTCAGCATGCAGTCAGTCTACAGTTTGAATTTTTAATAGGAGCTCATGGTGCACATCAATTTTAGTTGGGTTGTATTTTTTATTATATTTTTTTCTAGTCCCATTTCTTTTGCGAAAATCAAAGTCGTGACTACTTTGCCGAGCTTTGCTTCTATAGCAGCTGAGATCGGAGGGGATGAGGTCGAAACTCAATCACTGACAAAAGGAAATCAAGATCCTCATTTTGTGGATCCAAAGCCGGATTTAATTTTAATTTTAAATAAAGCGAAACTTTTGGTGCGCGCTGGATTGGGTTTAGAAGATGGGTGGTTACCGCCGCTTGTGAATGGAGCGAGGAATTCTGAAATCCAGATTGGAGCCAGAGGTGATTTTAATGTCTCTGAAGCGATTAATTTGAAAGAAATACCTTCGCAGGTAGACCGCGCTCAAGGGGATGTTCATCCTGGGGGAAATCCACATTATATGTTGGATCCAAAAAATGGAATTTTATATGCGCAGGTTCTTGTAAAAAGGTTGTCTTCGCTAGCTCCTGAAAAAGAAGAGTATTTTAAGTCACGAACAAAAGATTTTGAAAAAAAATTGAATGATAAAATTTTAAAATGGGAAAATGATCTAGATTTTTTGAAAGGGATGAGTGTAGTTCCTTATCATAAGAGCTGGGTTTATTTTTTGCAATGGACTGGGTTGAATGAGTTTAACACCATTGAGCCCAAACCTGGAATTCCACCTTCACCAGAGCATGTGGTAAATCTTACACGTGATATGCAATCAAAAAAAATTAAAGCCATCCTAGTCGAGCCTTATTATCCCACAGGGGTTGCGCAGCAAATTGCAGATAAGACAAAGACAAGGCTTTTCGTGTTACCTACTGAAGTACAAGCGATGGATTCTGTTAAAAATTATTTTGATATTTTTGATGAGATTGTAAAAAAACTTAGGACGCTTAAGTGAAAGAAAAATCTTCTCGAGTTCTTTCTGTTCAAAATTTATTGATCGGCTATAACGGCCAGGCCATTCTTCCTGAGATTTCGTTTCAGTTGTATACATCTCAAGTAACATCGATTGTGGGTCATAATGGTTCTGGAAAGTCGACATTGTTGAACACGGTTTTAGGCTTATTGACTCCCATTAAAGGAATTTTAGATCGTTCACCTGAAATGCGTTTAGGATTTGTGCCTCAGAGGGCTGCTATTGATCCCATCTATCCATTGTGCGTGAGTGACATTGTCGAAGCAGGTCGTTACGGTGTTCGAGGCGTAGGACATTGGCTGGATCGAAATGATCATGTCATGATTCAAGATGCGATGGAGTCAACAGGAGTTATACAATTAAAGAATCGGTTATTTAGAACTCTTTCTGGAGGAGAGCAACAGAGAACGCTTTTGGCTCGCGCTTTGTGTACTGAACCGCATATTCTTGTTTTAGACGAACCTACGGCGTCGATGGATGAAAAAGGCGCAGATGAAGCGATGAAGTTAACTTTGGCTCTAGCCAAAAAAAGGAATGCATCGATTTTGATGGTAAATCATTTTATTGATTTGGTTTCTGAAGTTTCTGATCAGGTTGTAGTGTTGGATCGTGATCATCAGGCTGTTCGAGTAGGAAAGCCTAATGAAGTTCTTCATGGGCGAGGTCGCATTTATGATTGAGAAACTTCAACTGTTCTTTTCATCCTGGGACATCTGGTGGGGGGCTGTAACTTCTGGAGTTGTGGCTGGATGGGTTTGTGGTTTTCTAGGGATCTATGTCATTTTGCATCGAATTGTATTTGTTTCAGCAGCCATGTCAGAAGTTTCAAGCTTTGGTGTGATGATGGCATTTTGGTTAGCTCAAATGGAGGCGGTCGATACTTCTCATCATACAGAAGATATATTGCCGATTTTATTGGCTGCATTATTTACTGGGTTGTTTTCAGTGTTCATGACTCGCCGTGCGCTAGCAAGAATTTCTGATCGTTCTAAGTCGGCGGAAGCTTTTATTGGTGCTGTTTTTTTATTTTCAGCAGCAGGCGTGCTTTTGGTGGGGGATCGGGTGAGTCAAGGAGCTCATGATATTTCTAATGTATTATTCGGAAATGCAGTGGTTGTAGATACTCCTCACCTGATTTTATTGGTGAGCGTTTGTGTTCCTATTTTTTTTCTGCATCTTTGGTTTAGAAAAGATATCTTGTTTGTTTCCTATGATCCGGCAACTGCTGTAACGATGGGGTATCCGGTAGCATGGTTTAAGGCATTTCTGCTCATTTCTTTAGGGATCGTGATCAGTATAGGAACAAGAACTATTGGTGCTTTACCTGTATTTGGTTTTTCAGTTTTACCTCCGATAGCTTGCTTGCTTCTTTTTGAAGACACGAAAAAAAGCTTTTGGTTTTCTGCTCTGTTTGGGGCACTGGCTGCGTTTTTTGGCTATTTGGTTTCGTTTCTCTTTTCGCTTCCTACAGGAGCTTGCATGACCGCAGTGGCAGGGTTATTTTTACTATTGGCACAAGCAGTAAAGTTTTTTAAATAGGTAAACTGACTTTATTGTTCAGTAGGTGAGAGCGAAATTCCACTTTTCACATTCTTCATGCCAGCTAGCTTAAGTAGGTCAGGGTAAAAAACCTGAGTGAGTAATATTTTTTTAGCAATCGTGCCAAAAAGTTTGGAACGCCAGTGAATGGCGTGCGCTGAAACAGTCCCTCGAATCAGCGATCCTTGAGGAGTTTCTTTGAATTCCATTTTCCAATCTAGTCGGTCAAAAATCTGATTGAGTTTTCCTGAGGAGTCTTTCAGCACTCTTAAACTCAATTCCTTCTTTGGAACATATTGAGTGACTGAGGTTAGAATTTTAAACCGCTTCCAGGGTCCTTTTTTGGGGTCAATTGAGAGTTCTAGAAGAGATCCGGGCTGTAAATTCCAATCACGTACTGAAAGTGGCCGCCCCATTCCGTCAAGCATTTGGGCTTCTTTCAATGAATGGAACCATTGTGGCCAAGTTGAAATGTCAGACACCGCTTTTTGGATTTCATCGATCTTTACTTGAGTCGGGATTTCACGAATCATCTCTAAGTCAAAATCAGGTCCGTGGGCAATAGCTGCAAGGTAAATAACAGTACTGCCCAAAAGGGTGACTAGAAAACCCCAGAAAAAAAGTTTTTTATTGTGCCTTGTTCCCATACTCACCCATTACCATAGAAACAAAGAAATGGTACTCTTTGTCTATGGCTAAAGTTCCTAGCGATTCACCCAGTGTCATTGCGCTCACTGAGCAGTGGTTGGTGTTATATAAACCAGCGGGTTGGCTCACTATTCCAGCTAGTCAAGAAGCAAAGGTTGGAAAGAAAAGTTCTTCTGCATCTGCTCCCACACGTTTTTGGCCAACGCCTGTGCTTGGAGTTCTTTCGGAGTGGGCAAAAGAGAGATATCAAAAGGTTTGGGTGGTACATCGCTTAGATCAAGACACTAGTGGAGTCGTGCTTTTTGCGCGATCTGCAGCAGACCATAAGCAGGCAAATACATGGTTTGAAAAGCGTGATATTAAAAAATTTTATGATTGTATTGCTTCCAATCTTCCTTCGTCACCGATGATGAAAATACAATCTCCAGTACATGGGCAAAAAGCCTTAACTCAAGTTGAAGTAAAAGAATCTTACAAGGAAGGATTTTTGGCTCGCGTGAGGCCTGTTTCTGGTAGACGGCATCAAATTCGCATTCATCTTGCCGAACGTGGTAACCCTATTTGGGGAGATCGAATGTACAAAGGACCGATTCAAATTGATTTTCAAAAAAAAATCATGAGTGTAAAGCGAGTTGCTTTGCATGCTGCAAAGTTAGAATTACCTACCGGGGAAGTGTTTGAATGTGAGTGGCCGGAAGATTTTGAGCTGTGGGTGGAGATGTTGAGAAAAGAAGGCTTTAAGATTTGAGTTTTTATGGATGAAGTCAGGGCAGCTTGGCATTGGCGAGAAGAGAAGGGGTTTTTTGAAAAAACTCAGGCGATGAGAGTTTTTCATGGGCCTACCGAAGGGACAGATGTTTATAAAAAATGTGCTATAGACCGTTTCGCTTCACATTTTTGGATAACATTTTGGGGAGATGAGAACGATTTTCCTACACTTAAGAAAAATGAGTTAAAGGAATTTTTAAAATCTAAAGGTGCCCAGTCAGCTGTTATTGCTTTTCATCCACATAAAGGGCAGCCGCAAGATGCTCAAGAATTTTTTGGAATACCTTCTCAACATCCTTTTGTTGTTGATGAAGAAGGCGCTCAGTTTTGGATTCGTTTTTATCAAGTCAAGCATCCAGGATTATTTCTAGATCATATTGAACTTCGTCGCTGGCTAAAAAAAAATGCAAGAGAGCTTAAGGTTTTAAACACATTTGCTTACACAGGAAGTTTGTCAGTTGCTGCGGGTTTAGGAGGAGCTTCTCATGTTACAACACTGGATCTCTCTCGTTCTACTATTGAATGGGCTAAGACGAATTGGGAGTTGAATAAATTTTCTTCTGAACGTGGAGATTTTATTTTTGGTGATGTTTTTGAATGGTTGCCTAAGATGAAAAAACGAGGAGATCGTTTTGATTGTGTGATCTTAGATCCTCCTTCTTTTTCTCGGAGTAAGTCATCAGTTTTTTCTACTGAGAAAGATTTGAAGAAATTACACGCCTTAGCGTTTGATGTATTGAGTCCATCTGGGATTTTAGTGACTTCGATTAATTCCGCAGGTATTAGCCCTAGAAAATTGAAGGCCGAGGTATTAGAGACAGCTGAACAGATGGGCTTGAGAGCAGAAATAATAAAGACGTTAGAATTACCCGAAACCTTTCCTTTGAAAAAGGGTGGAGATCCAAAAGAGAGTTATCTGAAGGGGTTGATACTCAGAGTGAAGTAGGCTAGGGCTAAAAATGTATGGATTTTCCGATTTAATTATAGTTTAGCTCGAGCGCTCTCTGCTCTGTCGATAAGAAGCGCACCGTTTCATGAATTCTTCCCAAGGTGGAGGAGTGTGGTCAATGCTGACTTGGTCTTGTAATACAGTCCAAAGTTCTTCGTCATTTTCCCAGCAAAGTCCATGGCCAGTTTGTTTGCGGTGCTTACGAATAGCAGTTTCAAGAATTTTTATTCGTTGTTTGAGTTGATGGATGGTGGTTTGAGTGGAGGATTTTTTCATCAAACAAAACTTACTCTATTGAGAATAAATATCAAGCAAACTCAAAAAAAACCCCACTCGTAACCCTCCGAAGTGGATGAGAGTGGGGTTTTTTCTTCGTTTGTTGATCTGAACTGCTTAGCGTTGTTTCAGGTAACGTTCGCAGGTCACATCAAGCTCGATGGACTCATGGTCAGCGACAACCTTAAGTGCTCCATTATGGATATCGGTTTTGCCGACCCTTCCAGAGCGCTCTTTTGCGACTTCGAGTTCCACAGAGACAAAACGTCCATCCGTTTTCTTACCGTTGGTGACTCCTGTATATATGACAGAGTCCAGCAAGTTGGTTTTGCTGATTTCTTCGTCATAAAGAGCAGCTACTGTTTTAGCTTCTCCACGTGATCCAAAGACTGGGTCACTCGACACAACAAGTACGCCAGGGTTCTTAGTTCCATCTTCAGCATTGATATGATTATAGAGTTTAACTCTGTAATCTAAACCGCCATGCTCGCCTTGGCAGACAAAACCGTCTGCAAAAGCTGAAGTTGAACCTAATACAATTGATAATACGAATAATACGTTTTTCATAAGTGCTCCTAAACACGTTAAAAAAACATGTCTCGAAAAATTCACCCACATGGGTGGTAAAACGAAACACAGATTTTTTAGGAAAAAAATGGACCGAAAAGTCACTCTTACGAGTGGTAAAAGGGCCATCATTGCTTTTAGGAGATCTGCAAGAAGTTCAATTTCTATTCCTCCCCCAGATGGATTTCGTTTATCTGAAACCTATTTGAGAGTCAAAGAAAAATTTCAAAAGGAATTGATTTCAGCAGGAAGCGGTGCTTCGAATTTAAATATTTCTTTGGGAGTTTTTTTAGACATAGGGTGTGGAAATATTAAACGAAACGAATGTAACGCGGGTCGTTGCAGATGGATTTTTGATTTTCCATATTTTACATCACCCAAAACAGAATGTTTTTCATAGGCAGACTGGACGCGAATCTGATGAGATCGGCCTGTTTCTAATTCGATTTCTACTAAAGAAATAGGCTGATTTTGATAGATTTTTTTAACAATAGGTTGAATGTGTAAAACAGCTTTTTTTGCTTCTGGATGTGATCCAGGGACTACAGTCGTAATATTTTTTTTCTGATCTTTGAAGAGAAAGTGTTCCCAACGTTCTGGTTTTTCTAAATGCCCCTCTACCCATGCAAGATAGGTTCGACGCAGTTCTCCATTTTGTAAGGCTAAGGTGAGTCGTTGTGCTGCTTTGCTTCGTTTAGCTACAACCATGATTCCAGAAACGTTACGATCCAAGCGATGGACGAGTCCGACATAATTTCTTTCAAAATGTTTTTTACACCAATCTACAAGATTGGGATCTCCCGTGTGTTCGCCTTGACTCAGTAGGCCAGCGGGTTTGGAAAGGACCAGGAGATGAGTGTCTTCATAAATGATTTGTGGAGTGACTTCAGAGATAGACATAATTCCTCACAGCGCGTTATACTGTAAGTCCATGAACACGACAATGGATGGTCGTAAAAAAAGCAATGTTCTTCGTTTGGCCACGCTGGGGCTTATCTTATCTGTTCTTGTAGCGGTGGGTTTAGGATTTTATAAGGAAAAGCTGCTGGATCAATTTGCACAGCAGAGTTTTGAGGTTGTAAAGTCGCGACATCCTAAGATTGTTTCACTTTTCCAGTCGAGTTTCTATTTTTACTTTGAAGAGCAGTTTTTACCTGGAATGAAGCAAAGCATGTTAACTGCCGTTCCCGCAATTGAGAAGGTCGTCATCTTTTCAAACAATGGATCTTTACTTTTTGAATCACAAACAGACACGCAAGAGAAGGGCTCAAAAGTTTCGCAAGAAGCAGAGATCCAAAAGCGTTTAAAATCCAGTGAGCCCAGTGTCTTAATTAAGGGTTTTGATGTTCAAATCCTGATGCCTTCTAGTCAATATGTCGTACTCTATGTTTTTAAGGGCTACAGTGTTTTTGTAAAGATCGTAGTTGTCTTTGCTTTTTCTGTTTTTTCTCTCATATTATTTTTTTGGGCCTATCTTCATCATTGGCTAGACCGATTTAAGCCTGTTTTGGATTTAACCACTAAGAAATTTTGGGGGCTGAGAATTAAATTTTTAGTCACGATTGTTCTTATTAATTTAATAACCGCATGGATTGTCTATTTTACTTTGACTAAAATGCAAACGCAGGAGCAAACCAGAAAAATTGAAAAAGATTCAGTTTTGTTTAGCGAGTACTCAACTGCTGAGGTGGTAGGGAATTTTACCGGATTTTTTTATTTTTATTATAATGAGCGCTTTCTTCCTGGAATTAAAAAGGTCATAGCAAGTAATGAAGATCTTCTGGGTGTTCGAATTATTTCGTATAAAAATAAAACGATTCTTTTCGACAGCGAACAGCCCCCCTTGTCGGCTCCCTCGGCACAGTTTTCTGATTTGCCTCGTGTAGAGTTTGCACCCGAAGTTGAGGGTGAGCTTAAGACGCATGATCTTGTAGTGAGACGTATGGATCGAGGTGGGGCACAGCTTCTTTCTGTGATTAATACCTACAGAAACGAAAACCAAGAACCTCTTTTTTGGGTTGAATATTTATTTAGTTACCAATCATTGGTGAGAAGTGTTCAGTCGATAAAAAAACAAATTTTATTTGATTTGGTACCTTCTCTTGTTATTGGCTTATTGATTGCGACTATTTTTGCACAACTTCTGATTTCCCCAATTCGTAAATTAGTTAATGGTGTGCAGAAAATTGCAGCTGGAAACTTTGATGTCTCTGTTGATTTAAAGAAAACAGATGAAATAGGTGAGTTGGTTTCTGCATTTAATAACATGGCCTCCGAGCTGAAAAAGAAAAAAGAACTAAGAAAATATCTTTCTGATTCTACTTATCGACAGATTATGGAATCAGTGGATACAGATGACAATAAAAGACTCATTGGATCACGCGTGTCTGCAACAATTTTGTTTAGCGATATTCGAAACTTTGTTGGCCATTGCGAAAGCATGGAAGCAGAAGAAGTAACGAGTATGCTGAATGAGTATTTTACTGAGATGGTGGATGTAGTTTACAAGCATGGGGGCGAGATTGATAAGTTCATTGGGGATGCGCTTCTAGCAGTTTTTTATCCTACCTTGGTTCTGACAACAGGACAGGCGAATACTGATACTACAGCTGTTCAAGCGATTTATTGTTCCTTAGAGATGAGGGAAAAACTCAATGAATTTAATACCCGGCGTGCGGCTCTGAAGAAGCAAACGATTGAAACAGGAATAGGCATTACTCATGGAGAAGTTATTTCGGGTCCTATTGGAGCAAAAGACCGAATGGACTTTACGGTTATCGGCGATGTCGTCAATTTAGCAAGCAGGATTGAGAAGCTTTCGAAATCTGGAAAACATACCAAAATTGTTTTTTCACAACATATAGAACAAAAAATTCGTGGACTCTTAGATTATGAAGAAATGTCATCCGATACCATTCGAGGAAAAGAGGAATCTGTTTCAGTTTATGAATTAATTGGAATTCGTGATTTCAGATTATTAGTTCAAAATTTAAAAGGCTCAGATTTAAAACTAAAAGGAAGAAGTATTGAACTTTTGGGGTTGTCTCGAAATATAAATGCCCTCTCTCATCTTGTTGACTCTCTTCAAGATTCTGACGCTGAAATTCGATTAAAAGCAGTGATTGCACTGACTCGATTAGCTAAACGAGACGATTCAACTGTTGTTGATGCTCTTTTTAAAAGGTTAAAAATTGAAGATGCAGAGAAAGTGATTACAGCGTTGATTTCTGCAACTGGAAAGCTTTGTAGTACAGAGAAAATTTTAGAGCTTTCACCTTTTTTAAGTTTTACAAATGACCGGATTGTTGCAAACGCAGTTGAGGCGCTTGGTCAGGCGAGGTTGCCTCAGGTTGTCGATCTGATCCTTCCTCATCTTTCGAGTAAAAATAATCGTATTAAAGCCAATACAGCGATGGCTCTTTTTGCCATGGGCAAGATGGAAGTGCTCGGAGTATTGAAGCCGATGTTGATGCACTCAGATCCTCTGATGCGCTCGAGTGCCGCATTTGCTTTAGGTGAGCTGACTTATCTAACTGCTGATGAAGCTTTGCTTCAAAGTTGGAAGTCAAAATTTGAGAAGGTTCGCCCTTTTTTGGCGGATCTTCAAGAAACAGTTCCGATGTTAATTGCGTTGTTAAAGGATCCTGAAATGATGGTTCGTAGGCAATCTGTCATTGCACTAGGTAAAATTAAAGATCGTTCTGCTGTTTTACCTATCGTAGATTCTATCGATACAGATCCTAGGGCGAAAGAATTTGTTCAAGATATTACTCGAGCTCTTCGAGAAATCGGATCCCATAAATTAGTCAAAGAAGTGATTGAAAAGTTTACTTAGTTTTTTAACTAGGGCCAGTGTACAGGCAATTCGCACGTCCTTGATCATTCTGATTAAGGTTGAGTTTGACTTCGCCTAAACCTGATTGATCAAAGGAAAAGACTGGAAACATAATCGCAGAAAAGTATGCGGGAGATATATTCGGGTCTGAGCAGTTAGGCACTCCGGTTTTAGTTGTGTTTTCACAACTGTGATTGAGTCCTACGAGATGTCCAAATTCATGAGTCAGAATGGTTTGGTGATCCGGAATTTTTCTGCCTTGGACAAAAAAGTTTTGATAATTGAGTTCAATATAAGCCATATAGAAACTATTGTAAGGCGAAGCAGGGATAGGGCAGTAACTTGTAAGAGCGATAGCATCTGGAATGTTGCTGTAAGGCCAGCTGACTTGTTTATAAATGACGACAGACCCTACAAACTGTTGTCCCTGGATAATTCCTGTAGTGCAATTGCCGGAAGGTTTGGGACTGGAAGAAGTTTTTGGGCTCGTTTTACTTCCGTAGTCGATCATCGGAATGCTTTTGCTGGCCGCAAAAAACTTATTCCAGGTGTCTGCCCCTTTGAGAATGACGCTTTGTTCATCAGAATTAAAATCACCTGTGTGAAAGGCAATGGGAATAGGGGTGACCTTCCAAGCTCCTGAGATCGTGCTTGTTTGGTCTGTGGGAATATTGCATTGCTTGAAGACAGATTTAGATCCGTCGCCTAAGGCGCAGCCTGTAAGAAGACTCATCAATGTGAGTGCGGTCGCAATCGTATTTCTCAAGGAATTACCCTACCCTACATAATAGTATACTATTTTTATCGGACAAATAGCAAGAAGGCTGAAGATGTAAAAATATTAATAATTACAGTATGTTATATTACTTCCATTCTTTTGCAATCATGCTGAAAACAACATGATCTACAAAATGATCGTAAAGCCATTCATAATCGCGAAGTGTTCCTTCGTTTTTAAATCCTAAGCTTTGAGGGATGGCTTGGCTGGCTGTGTTTTGAGTCGCGCATCGAATTTCAATCCGGTTGAGCTGGAGTTCTTTAAAGCCGTAGTTAACGATTGCGCGCGCGGCTTTTTTCATTAATCCATGTCCTCTCAGTTTTTCATCCAACCAGTAACCTGTGATGGCTTTTTTATGCGTAAGATCAATTTCTCTGAGTTCAATAATTCCTGCAATTTTATTTTTGTACCAAATGAGGAAACAGGCGGTTTTATTTTTAGACATTGCTTGAATGGTTCCGTCGATAAATTGATCAAGATCTGTAATAGTCTGAGTTCGGTCTAACCACCCTAACCATTCTCTTAAGTACTGGCGGTTGCGCTCAATCAGCTTGAAAAACTCAGAAGCGTCTTTTTTTGTAATGGGTTTGAGTTCAAGTTCTGAGTCAATAGGAATCAGCTTCATGTTGAATAGAATAGGGCATCTTGATGTGAAGTGCACCTTCAAAATCTGTCCGGTGAATGGGGATGTTGAGCGAACTTAAAAGTGAAAGTGTTTGAGAGGTGGGGTGCCCATAAGAATTTCCCACTCCCACAGAAATCCAGGCCTGGGAGGGTTGAATGAGTGAGAGGAATTCAGAGGTTGTTGAAAATCTGGATCCATGATGACTGACTTTCAATATTTGAAGTTCAGATTTTTTAAGATGTAAAGATTTTACCCATTTTGCAATTTTTATTTCATCCCTAGCGTCAGCATCTCCAGCAGATAAGTAAAATCCTCCCTGAGGTAAAGTAATTAGAACCGCACTCATATTTCGGTTTCTTTTCTTAGAGTATTGATCAGGAGGTGAATAGACCGGGAAAGGTACACAGTGTGAGTTCCAATTGTGAATCTTGACGTTTTGATTTTCAAGCAGATTTTTCAGATGAAGCCCTCGGGGAAGTTCAAGTTCTTGTTCAGAAGTGGCAATACAATCTATAGGCAATAGCCTAGAGAGCCGATGTGTCGCTCCAGCATGGTCTTCGTCTAGGTGTGTGAGAGCTACCCAAGATAGGTGGTTGATGTTTCTAGAAGCTAAGAGTTTAATCCAACTTTCGTCAGAAAGCATTCGACCTGATCCGGTGTCTAGCAGCCCGGTAAATCCTACTTTATGAGATTGAATCAATGCGGAGTCTCCTTGTCCCACATCCAGCTGTTCGATTTTAATGCCATCAAAGTTCCAAAAAATACGAACTCCTAGAGCCGGAAAAATAAATAGAGAAAATAAAATTTTCTTATTTTTGTAAGGAGCTAAAAAAATACATCCTGAAAATAAAGCTCCTATGAAAAGAAATATATTTGGAACGACCCAAAGAGTTTTTAAAAAAATGCAGATTTTCAGTAAATAAAAAACAAACTCATCTGATAAGTAACAAATCCAGTAAATGATTTTATGGGAGCTAAATGTAAGCCCAAAAAGTAATCCCGGCAAAGTAAACAGTGTGAAAACTGGTATACTGATGAGGCTCACGACCGGTGTGGCTAAAGCCACTAGTCCGTATTCCCAAGCCTCCCAAAGTGCTGCGAAAATCCAAGAAGAAACGGACAAAGAAAGGTGGCTATTTCCAGAAAATCCACGTGAGAATGTTCCACCTCCGATGGCTAAAATGTAAAACCATCTTCCTTGATCAGAAAAATTTTGGGTGATGAGTATATCTAAAATCATAGCTAAGGTCAGTGGAGCCCAGAGTTTCCATCGAAATCCAAGTAATGTGCAGGATCTTTGAAGCATGACTAAAATCCAAGGCCTTAACATCCCGGCGCGCATCCCGTTCAGCATCCAAATCCAGCTCCAGCACAAAAATGTAAAAACTCGAGAAAGTCGGATACCCCACAGAACTGAAATCTGAATATTTTTAAAAAATATTAAACTTATAAAATCTATCCACTGCGCTAATGCATAAAGATGGATTCCAGCTGAGGTGAGCAGGTGAACAAATCCCATCAATAAAAACATTCCGGTTGGAGATTGAGGAGTGCTTTCGTTTAAAATGAGTTTTCGATAAATTCCATAAGAGTCTTCCTTTTTGAGTAAATCTGAAAACTCTTCTCTTTTGTTTTCAATGAAATGAATCAATGAATATAGAAATGAGGATTTTATTTTAATCGGAAGTTCATTCACTTTGAATCGGTAAAGGATTTTTTTGTGTTTAAAATGGATCGAGTTTTCTGGTGGCGACCAAGAGCTCCATTTTCCTTCCCATTCTCCACAGAGGGGATGGATCTCAGGGGTTTGGATTCTTTTTTTCCAAAGCTCTAGCGGAATACAAAGACTCTTTTGAGGTTCAATTTCAAATTTAGCCCAGCAACTGGGAGTTCCCGTTCGTCTTGCCAGGGTGTAATGAAAACAACCATGGATCCGCTCATCAGCCAATGCTACGATAGAAAATAAGAATGGAACCAGAAAAGGTAAAAACCTTATTTTATTTGGGGCAAGTCGTAATCGCATTGCTTTGTTTAATTGTTGTTTTTTGGTTTAGGCAACGTTCGCCCACGTCGGCTTTTAAGTTGAGAGAAGTCGATCGCTTGAAAGGTGCTACAAAAAATCAAGGAGCCCCTCAGCAGAAGGACCCTCTTCGTCTGACAGGAATTCGAATCGACGGTCCAGCTCACGAAATTCTGGGCGTTTCTTCCCAAGCCTCTTCTCAAGAAATTCAAAAGGCCTACAGGAATTTGATGAAGCAGTATCATCCAGATAAAGTAGGTCGTCCAGGTACACGAGAATGGAATGACGCTCAGAAAATTGCCGAAGCTATTAATCGAGCTAAAGATGAGATGATGAAAAACTCTGAAAATCATAAGCCCAATCGCTCTGGATGATAAAATGCAGCTTCGTCAAAGTGAGTTTCGTTTGGCACTTCTTGTTGGTCTAAACCCGCGAGTGTGAGCGCAATTCTTAGAATTTTGTGACGTGAGCGTAAACTTCGAAGCTTGAGAGAGGCCAGTTTATTTTCCCACTCGAAATGGTTTTGAATTAGATTTTCTAGTTCATGAGCTGTAAGTAAGCCTGGAACTTTTCCCCATGTGTTTTTTAAATGTTTTCGAGTTTGTAGAATGACCTCTTTTAAGTCGTCAGAAGATTTAAGTTTTTGCTGTGAATTTTGAGGGCGGGTGATTAAAGCTAAATCTAGGCGATCTAACACGGGTCCTGAAATGCGACGAAGATATTGCGCCTTTGCTTTCACTGTACAGATGCATTTAAGTGGCCAGCCTCCGCAGGGGCAGAGGTTCCCTGTCATGGCTAAAATGAATCGTGCAGGAAGTTCGTATCGACCCTCAGCTCTTGAAACTGAAACGACACCTCGCTCAAGGGGTTCGCGCAGAGCCTCTTTTGCATCGCGTGACCACTCTGGGAATTCATCTGCGATCATCATCCCACCGTGTGCGAGCGAGCATTCTCCTATGATAGGTTTTCCTGATCGGGTGATTCCGCCGATGAGAGCGGCAGGTTTAATATGTGAGTTCACTCTTCGTATAGGAGCCTCTCCTGTTTGAGGTGTGCTCGTAGCAAATTCGTGTAAAAATATTTGTTCTGTTTTAACAGAGTGTGTGGATCTGGGTAAAAGTTCAATAAGCCACTCAAGCGCATGGCTTTTTCCAGTGCCCTTTGGTCCCACTAAAAGAATGTGAAGATGGCCTGAGAGTCCAGTGAGTAGAAGTCGTTCCATTTCTGGGTTTAAGGGTAAAAGAGGAGTCGATTTTTGGGCAGCGATCTTAGATGGAAGATGAAAAACAGGAGATGGGATTAAGTTTTGATTCTCTATTTGCTTCCAAAGCGTTGTTAAAGACTCCGCACCAATGATTTTAGGTGGAGCTGAATTTAATAAAATATTGTTTTTTACCCATGCGAGTTTTTCGTAGGCTTCTTGATGTTCTTTATCGCTGATCAAAAGAAAGTCAGCCTGGTTTTTCCATGCAGCGTAAATGGCTCTTGAAAGTTGACCGACTGGTTTGATTGAACCATCTAAGCCAAGTTCACCAGATGCAACAATGGAAAGTGAAGGTAGCGGTTTTTTTCTAGCTTGGACTAAGATTGCTAGTGCTATAGCTAAATCAATTCCTGTGCCTCGTTTTTTTATGCTAGCGGGGGATAGATTGACGATGACTCTTCTTTTGGGGAACTCCAATCCTGATGAAAGGATTGCAGCGCGAACTCTTTCGCGAGCTTCTGAGATCTCAGGTCCTGGAAGCCCAATGATCTGAAAGTTCGGAATCTGGAAGAAGGTTGCAACTTCGATCTTTTGAAGTACAGGAAGCGTGGGTTCAGTTTCTGTGGTCAATGGGGCGAGTATTTTCATGCCCGTCTGTTGTGCACAGGGTATGCCAGCTAGAATTTTTTTGATGGGCTACTTCTGCTTTGCAGATTTTAGAAAATTTAACCTGCACTTTTAGTGCTTTATTTCGCATTAACAAGCTGTGCTTATTCTCTCTGGATCTGGGAGTTGCTTTAAAGTGAGTCTGAGTTCCAGACGTTGAGTCCAGATTTTGTACTCTCATTTTTAATAGGGGGATTTTGGTGAGGACTAGCCGCTTAATCCAAGCTCTGTAAATCTGAACTTGGATTAAGCGAGAGTCGTAATTAAAAGAATGCTGATGATTTAGAAGTAATATCCAACCGAAGGAGCAAATGCAAAAGAGGAGCTCATCACTCCCATACTTAATCTTGCAAAAAGTCCCTTATTGCCGTGGTCACTGAAAATCATTCCCGCATGAGCCATCATTTCAAAGACGGCAGATGTGCTGCTGGCGCCAACTGTAACAGATCCTACAGCCACAGATACGCCTGCTGATGCGATTCCCATACCGATGCCCAACCCTACGAAAGGTTTCATATTGCTTCCTAGGCCTTGAATATGAAGCATATAACGGCCGCTGAGTAAGATGGGAATGTTCCACAGTGTTGCCCCTGTTGCGCTTGCAAACTGGAAGCCTGTTTCTCCACCGATAGAAAGGTCTGGCATGATTTCATACAAACCCGTAACCGTTGCGCCCCAATAAGCAGTGCCGCCGATCAAAGTTAAAGGTCCTGCAACACCCCAATCAATCATTCCGCTGCCGCTGTGACTAGAGGAAGAGGAGTAAGTAGGTTGTTGTTTGGGTGGGGTTTTTGCCCAGCTGGATGTTGCAAATACTAAAGCTAAAACTGCTGCAAAAGATAGAAACTTAGATCTCATTTCGTATTCTCCTTAAGTGTTAAGTTACTTTTAAGCTCAGCTTCGATTCAGAAGCATTAAATGTCAATGAGCTTTTTTGATTTCAGTAGGTTTAAGGCTGAGGAATTACAATAAACACTGGGGATAAAGTTGATAAACTCTGAGAGCTGTCTCATCAGCGAATTCTCTCGTTCGACCAATAATGAAGGCTTTCCTGCTCGAGAAATGATCTTAATGGGATCTCTCTCTCGGTAAAGATTGTCTGATGTGCGCTTTTTTACGATTTGGCTGTAGCCTTTAGTAAAAACAATATCCTTTTCTGGGATATCCGCCAGGATCCACTCTTTACCAGTGCCATTTTTTTCAAGTACGCCTTCAAACTCTTTCACCAGTTCCTTGATCTTCTTCACAAGTTTTTCTTTCTCTGCGTCATGAGGTCCAGAAGATTTCATAAGGCGATGCGCAAAAAGCGAGTGATTGACTGTTTTTGGAGGGCGACGATAAAGCAGCATATCTGTGAGTTCGTTAATTCTTGGGTCTTTCGCTAAACCGTTGTATTTGACCTCTTGAAGACGGTTCATGAAATAGACGTCATTCCACCAGAAAAATCGCTCGTCCTTTTTCTCAACCATTTCTAAAAGATCATGGAATTGGATGAGTAGATTTTTTTCTAAAAGTGCTTCAGCCACGTGAGAGGCCATGATATCGAATTTGGCGCCGCCTTGATGTTTGATGACTTGGCTGTACCAGCTAAAGCGAGCAATCAAAAAATCTTCTACAGCATGAGCAGCGTTTTCGCGAACACCAAAAGCCAGTTGTCCATTACCTGTATCGTAAGTGACTAAGTTAGCTAAAATATACTCTCGGTCAAATTGACCATACTTGATTCCTGTATAATGAGCGTCTCGAAGCAAGTAGTCCATTCGGTCTGCATCAAGATCTGAATGCATGAGTTGGTTGGCCACCAGATGAGGAGAGTCACCTTTGATGATGTCAGAGATCATTTGTACATCAAGACCATACTGTTCCAAAATCTGCGTGATCCCACCAGGATAACGAGTGTTTTTAATGATAAATGAACCTAAATGCTCATGAGAGTTTGGAAGGTCCTTGGTTTTCTGCCTTTTATGTCGAGCATCGTTTCCATGACGAATGTAAGCGAACTCAATCGAGTGACTAAAAGGAAATGTTCCGATATCATGCAGGAGTGCTGAGATTCTGAGACTTTTGTGGAGTAGGGCTTCTTTGGAGTTGGACTTTGGGTCAAAAAGCTCAGCATCGGAAACTGCAAGTCCAAGGGCGCGTAGCATCTGATCCATCGAGTGCATCACGCCTATTACATGAGTGAAGCGATTATGCTCAGCTCCTGGAAAAACATAATTAGCAAACCCCAACTGTTTGATCCATCTCAACCGCTGAAAAAGAGGGGAGTTAATAATTTTTTCTTCCCATTCAGTGATGGGGATGAATCCGTACAAGACATCAAATATGATTCTTGTGTTTTTAGCTGGCATAGGGAGCAAGGTTCAATTTTTGAAAGTGTTCTAAAATTTCTTTTTGATCCATGACAGGAGAATCTTTTTCACCGTATTTGCGTACAGCAAATTTTCCGCCTTGCATTTCACGATCACCTGCAACTAAGGAGAATGGAATTTTAGCCATTTGGGCTTCGCGAGTTTTCAGCCCCATGCTTTCATTGCGGTCATCGAGTTCTGCACGAATGCCGATCTTGAAAAGTTCAGAAATAAACTTCTGACAGTATTCATTGTGACTGTCTTTGATTGGAATGAGCCGGGCTTGGATAGGAGAAAGCCAAAACGGAAGTGCCCCTGCGGTGTGTTCAATTAAAATTCCAAAAAATCTTTCAATCGAACCTAAAACTGCGCGATGAATCATGACGGGGCGTTTTTCTGTGTTGTCTTTATCAATGTAACCTAAGGTAAATCGCTCAGGCAGGTTGAAGTCCAGTTGAATTGTGCTGAGTTGGTGATAGCGTTTTAAAGCATCACGAACGTTGAAGTCAATCTTAGGGCCATAGAATGCGCCATCGCCTGGATTGACAGTATAGGGTAGCTTAAGGCCATCTAAAACATTTTTTAGAGAAGACTCAGCTTTGTCCCAGAGAGAATCTTCACCCACCCTTTTTTCAGGTCGAGTAGAGAGATAAATTTTTATTTCGTTAAAATGAAAAAGTTCGTATGTCTTCGTGATCATTTGAACGACTTTTTTAATTTCGGTTTCAATTTGATCAGGAGTACAGAAGACATGTGCGTCATCCTGGCAGAAGCTGCGAACTCGAGTGAGTCCTGAGAGTACACCTGATTTTTCATAACGATGCAGCCGACCAAAGTCTGCTAAGCGTAAGGGTAGATCTCGGTAAGATCTTTTTTGTGATGAATAAACATAAGTTGAAGCAGGGCAATTCATAGGCTTAAGAGCAAATTCTCTCTCGTCTACTTCTGTAAAATACATGTTCTCACGGTAATTGTCATAGTGGCCACTTTTGTGCCAGAGCGAGACGTCCATGACTTGTGGGGTGATGATTTCTTGATATTCAGTGGCATCGTAGAGATTGCGAACGTATTGGACGAGACGATTGTAGACAACGGTGCCTTTAGGATGAAAGAAAGGACTAGCTGGGGCTTCGGGATGGAAACTAAACAGATCGAGTTCTTTCCCAAGTTTACGATGATCTCGCTTTTTGGCTTCTTCGATGAGTTGAAGATGTTCGTCTAATTCTTTTTGTGAAAGAAAGGCAGTTCCGTAAATTCTTTGGAGCTGTGGATTTTTTTCGCTTCCACGCCAATAGGCTCCTGCGATTGAGAGAAGTTTAAACGCTTTGATCTCCCCTGCTTTTTTGACGTGAGGTCCACGACAAAGGTCGATGAAATCACCCTCTTCATAGGCGCTGACGGTTTTAGCATTTGTATTTTCTTTCAAAGCTTGAATAATTTCGACTTTAAAGGGCTGCTTGAGTTGAGTGAAAAGCTTGATTGCATCAGCAACAGAGTGCTCCTTTCGCACAAAAGGCTGATTGTCTTTGATGATCTTTTGCATTTCTGCTTCAATTCGAGGTAGATCGTCGGGAGTGAGTTTATTTTCTAAGTCGACGTCGTAGTAAAATCCATTTTCGATCGTTGGGCCAATTCCAAACTTAGCTTTAGGCCATAAGCGTTGGATCGCGTGAGCCATGATGTGAGCGCACGAGTGGCGAATGGTTTCAATTTCTGAGTGGATTTCAGGTTCTTGAAGATCGTCCATGTTTCCCATAACCAGAGAAATTAGCATAGGTTCAGTCTTGAACCCAAGGGTTAAAAGTGGACCAGGGGATTCATTTATATGATCTGAAAATGGCCTAAAACTCTCCCAGAATGCTTCAAAACTTAGGCCCAGTCCTTGCTATTACTCTCGGATTTAGGAGGGTTAGAGATTGAAAACAATATTTTTGATCGGATTAGTTTTAATGGAGCAGAGCTTTCTGACAGGGTGCGGAGCTTTTAGCAGAGGGGGTCCAAAAAGTGAGGCAGATAGTGGGTATGGGGCAGCTTTGGGGCTTAGGATTTTAAAATCGGGGGCTGATAGTGCTTATCCCGATCTTCGTGCTACAGAAGCTCGCCAGAGCTTTGAAGATCAGGTTTCAATGGGAGATGAAACGGTGTTTAAAAACATTATCTCATTAGATGACAAGGCTACTTTTTTAGTTTGGAATGAAATGGCACTGGGGCCACCTATTCGGGAAGTTTTTTATGAGCATAGAATTCAAAATGGTCAAAACCAAGTTCTAGGAGAGGTTGACCGATGGCCCGCGTCTTTTGATGAGAAGAATCGGAACTGGTTTATTCCCATTCTTAAGCTGGTGAAGGGGGCATATCAAAACGCCAATCCGATGGAAGTTCATCTTTTGAACCTCGATCTTTTTTTAGCAAACTCTGAAAGAGTGCGCGTGAAGGTACGACTCAGATTAAGCGGGCCGCTCCCTAAAATTACATTGCAGAATCTGGGAAAGGATTCTCGTGCTTTATCTGTTCAAGACTTTGTCGGAGATGCGCAAAGAGGAGGGAAGCTAGTCTTGAGTGAGAAGGTAACAAATTTTACTGAAAGACCTCTTTATCTTTGGGTTAGAGCTCAAGGACCTTCACAAATTCTTACTCTTTTTACAGGATTTTTAGGGGTGCTGGACACTGGAGTAACGAAAATTTCAGAAAGGTATCGTTTTACACATGCGTTTTATCTCGATCTAGTTAGAATTGGAAGCAGTGTGAGAGAAGCGCGTGAAATTAAACTCGCTGGGCAGTGGATTGTGCTCGATTTTTCGCCTCATGAGTCAGTGACTTTAAATTGGATAGCCAGTGCTCACCCGAGAGATCAGACTTGTGCGCCGCCACCTTTTAATCCCACTCTTCAACAATTAAAAACGACGCCTGAAGGGGCCGCTCTTTTCGGAGGGTGGGCGCATGAGATATTATTAACAGCTGAACATCGAACTTCTGAACCTGAAGTTGAAAGTTCTGAGAAAATTTATGGCGGGACTCAAGAGGTAGGGATACAAGTAGGGTATCTGGATTTTGGATCCAAGATCACTTGCGAAGGGGTGATCCAGATATGAGCCGGTTATGAGCGACGAAAAAGAATGGGCGATACGCCCAGCTACTTTAGATGATTTGCCTGCGATTGTGCTTGTGGAGGAACGAGTTCATGCGTTTCCTTGGACTTTGGAGAGTTTCCAAGCGGAGTTTCAGAAGCCCTATAGCCATTTCTTTGTGATCACCGATGATGAAACAGATTCAATTATTGCGGGTTATATTGTTTTTTGGATTCTTTTTGATGAGTGCCAAATTCTAAATGTCGCCGTGGATACGAGTCACCGTGGAATGGGACATGCGAAAAGACTTGTGCGTGAAGCAGTAAAAGCAGCAGTTCGAGTGAATCTCAAGAAAGTCACGCTTGAAGTCAGGAAATCGAATCAGCCTGCAATTGAACTTTATCAAGGATTAGGTTTTACGATTCGTAATGTTCGCAAAGAGTTCTATTCCAACGGGGAAGATGCTTATGTGATGGGCATTGATGTGGACTCGCCAGTTCCTGAGAATTTCTAAACTTTACACAAAGCGTCATTTCGGCTACATTCCCTGAGCTATGTACGAACTCAGAGTTAAGCTCGGATTTTCTTCCGCACATCATTTGAAAGGCTATCCCGGAGATTGCGCCCGTCCGCATGGGCATAACTGGGTTCTCGAAGTTTTCGCGCAATCCAAGAATTTAGACTCCTTGGGTATGGCTATGGACTTTAAAAAACTCAAGTCAGCTGCAAATGAGTTGATCGCTCCTTGGGACCACCAAGACCTCAATACCCTTGAAGACTTTAAAGGCATCAACCCTTCAGCCGAGCAAATTGCCAAACTTTCGTTTGATCGTCTCTCAGCAATCGTGAATAGCGCAAATACTTGGATCGATCACGTGACGGTTTGGGAAAATGATTCGTGTTCAGCATCTTATTTTGAGGAACCTATCCGTGGTTAGACAAAAGTCCGTCGTCCTGCTCTCAGGGGGATTGGACTCGGCTGCGAATCTTTTTTTTGCCAAATATTATGATGAAGCTGTGATCGCTCTGACTGCAGATTATGGACAGCGAGCATCTCAGAGAGAAATCGCTTCGGCTCAAGCTCTTTGCCGGATTTTTGATGTCCAGCACGAAGTCGTAGAGCTCAAATGGCTGGGGCGTTTAGGAGGCAGCGCGCTCACAGGAAACCAAGCTGTTCCCATTCTTAAAAACACGGAGCTCGATGAAATTTCAATTATTTCTCAAACTGCAAAAGCCGTTTGGGTTCCTAATCGGAATGGTGTGCTGGCAAATCTTGCAGCAGCTTATGCGGAAAAGCTGGATTGTTCTCGCATTGTAGTAGGATTTAACTCAGAAGAAGCAGTGACCTTTCCTGATAACTCAGAAGAGTATTTGAGACGTTTAAATGCAGCTTTTGACTTATCTACAGCAACAAAAGTTCAGGCTTTCTCTTATACTGCAAAATGGGATAAGAAGAAGATCGTTATGGAACTCAAGAAGCTGGCGCCCGAGTTTCCATTTCAACTCATTTGGAGTTGTTACCATGGGGAGATAACACCTTGTGGGAGTTGTGAATCTTGCCAGAGATTGAAGAGAGCGCTCGAATGCCCATAACCACTTTGTTTTCCAAAAAAGAACGAACGTATACAGGGGTTGAACTTCGCCCACATTTTTTATTGACTGAACTAGGGGTGAGAGGAACAGGTTTGGCTGCGTTTATTGGGGGCTGCTGGGTAAAGACAGATTCGATGGTGGATTGGGAAGACCGAATGACCGGAGATTATATTCAAGCCAAGTGGATGGTTCATTTTATTGGTGAATTTTTTAACATGCAACTAGGGCATGGAGTTGTGATGCAGCGACTTTTAATGGCGATGATGGCTGAGACTTTAAATGAACGTCTTTCAGGGAAGAAAATTATACGGCAGGGAGATGACTTGTTTTACGAAGGGAGAAAACTTTCGGTTTCAATTATGACCGCGAGTCCTGTTTCTAGCTTGCTTCATGTTGGGATTAATATTGATCCAGAAGGGGCGCCGGTTTCTGCAGTGGGACTTAAAGAGTTAAACATATCACCTGATGAATGGGTTCCGAGTATTTTGGATCGAATCAGCAAAGAATGGGATGAAATCGAGTGGGCATGCACGAAGGTTCGTCCTGTGCTATCCTCTCACCCCGAATGAATCAGGTGACGGAAAATATTATGGCAATCCCCAAGCAAGGCAAGGTCATAGCAATTGATGGTCCGGCTGGAACGGGGAAAAGCTCAACAGCAAAACGATTAGCGGAATTGCTCAAATTTTTACATATCGATACAGGAGCTCTTTATAGGGCGATTGCTTATCTGTCTGAAGAAAACGCTCAAGATCCCATTCAGGTCGCAAAATCAGCGCATTTGGAGTTTAGGCTTGTTCCTAAGAAGAATCCTATGAACCGTATCTTTGCTAATAGCAAGGATATTACTTCTATGATTCGTACTCCGGAGATGAGTATGGCTGCCTCACGTGTATCTGCAATCCCAGAAGTGCGTGCTTCTCTTTTGGGTTTTCAGCGTAGGCTGGGCTGCAGTGGTAATTCGATTCTAGAGGGGCGGGATATTGGGACAGTAATCTTTCCGGATGCGGATATTAAATTTTTTTTGACAGCCAGCATTAAAGAAAGAGCGAAAAGAAGATTAGCAGAGCTTGAAGCCACAGGTGCAGACGTGCCTTCTTTTAAGGAGCTGGAAAAGCAAATGAGGGAACGTGACCAAAATGATATGACGCGCTCAATTGCACCTTTAAAAAAAGCTCCAGATGCGATTGAATTAGATACATCGGACTTAACACTTGATGAAGTCGTACAAAAAATGGAAGCAGAAGTGAGATCGCGTCTAGGAATATAAAAAATGGCACTGACACTACCTCAGTCGTCTCAACAAGATCTTCGAATACTTGCCGTTCGCCCAGATCGACTAGGCGACGTGATTCTTTCTACGCCTGCTTTTGAAGTGATTAAAAATCATTACTCGCGTTGCCATTTGACAGTCATGATCCGAGCCGAGCACGTCCCTTTGATTCAAAAGCTTCCATTTATTGATGAAGTTATGATTTATGATCCATTGGGAAAGCATGCGGGATTTCGTGGGTTTAGAAAACTTACTCAAGAAATTAGAGAGAAAAAATTTAGAATTGCTGTCGTGCTACAGGGAAATTTTAAAATTGCTGCCGCAATCTTTTTTGCGCAGGTTTTGCATCGGGTAGGGCCTCTGAGTAAGGTCTATTCATTTTTGTTTTATAATCGAGGTATTCGCCAAAGGCGCTCACAGGTAGAGATGCATGAGACGGATTATAATTTACAACTTTTGAGAAGGCTTGGAATACGAATCTCTACTCGAAGCATAGATACTCGCATTCATGTTTCTGATGAAACTTTACAAGCGGCTAAAAAATGGCTGAAAGATGCGGGTTTAAGAGAAAACGAAGACTTAATTGCTATCCATCCTGGAATGGGAGGCTCGGCACTGAATTGGCCGGAAAATCATTATTCGGATCTAGTTCGTGCGTTAGTCAAAGACCAAAAGCAGATTTTAGTCACCGGTGGGGCTTTAGATTTTGCTCTTATTGAAAGGTTGAAAAGCTCGTTGGGTGCAGAGGCTAAGAAAGTGATTTTTTATAGTGGACCTGTTATGGCGCCAGTCGACTTTTTAGCTGCACTTTTTCAATGTGCAAGTGTGGTTGTTGCACCGAGCACAGGACCCCTCCATGTAGCCGTAGCATTAGGCAAAAGGGTTGTGACTTTTTATTCCCCTGTTAGGGTTCAGAGTGCTATTCGGTGGGGTCCTTATTTGAAGTCAGAATCTAAGGCCTCGGTTCTAGTTCCTGAAGTGTACTGTGGACAAGATTTCCAATGTCTTGGTAGCCTTTGTAATTATTACCCTTGTATGAAAACGTTAACAGTGAATCAAGCTTTTGAAGAGATTCGCGAGCATTTACAAAATAAAGGAATAGAGAATGCCTAAAATTGATCGCATCCATCCTGGATCTTGGAATAAAGCCAAACTCAAGCAGATCTTAAAACAAGCAGCAGGGAAGAAAATTTTAGTTATTGGGGATGTGGGAGTCGATCGTTATACGAACGGTATCGTTGAAAGGATTTCTCCGGAAGCGCCTGTCCCCATTGTAACAGTTCAAAGTGAGCAGCATAAATTGGGGTTGGCAGCCAACGTTGCTGATAATGTTCGGGCGTTGGGTGCTCAAGCCTTTTTAGTTGGAGTGATTGGCGGGGATCGCAGTGCACACGACTTTAAGAGTTTATTGAAATCAGCAGGGATTTCTTCCTCTCATTTAATTACAGATAAGTCTCGACGTACGGTTCTGAAAGAGCGGGTGGTGAGTGACAGACAACAGCTGATCCGTGTGGATTATGAAAATCAAACTTCGATTTCAAGTGAAGTAGAGAAAAAACTACTTCAGCAAATTCGAAAACTCATCTCTCAAGTCGATGCGGTCATCTTAGAAGACTATGCGAAGGGAGTTTTGACTCAGCATTTTGCTCATGCGGTGATTGCTATTGCTAAAAAGGCGAAGAAAGTAATTGCTGTAGATCCCAATACAAAAACTCCTGCTGGATATTACAAAGGCGCTTATGTTTTAACTCCTAATACAAAAGAAGCGGAACAGTTGTCAGGAGTTCAGATTCGAGACGAAGTGTCTTTGTTTAAGGCGGGCTCACGGCTTCTGAAACTCTGTAAATCTAAGTATCTGACTATCACATTAGGAAAAGATGGAATGGCGATATTCAAGGCAGGAAGTAACACGATCCAGATGATTCCGACTTATGCACGAGAAGTTTACGACGTCTCTGGAGCAGGTGATACGGTAATCTCGGTTTTGACTTTAGCTTTAGCCGCCGGGGCTGATATGGAAGAGGCTTCGATTTTAGGCAATTTGGCTGCTGGTGTAGAAGTGGGTAAACGTGGAACGGCAACTGTAAGTCCAAAAGAGATCATGATAGCTATGGATTTTTTCGGAACACTTGGGATTTAACGGGGGGATTAAGTAAGCGGGGTTAAGAGCTTATATCCCAAAGTAAGTCCGAGTGGCGATCAAAAAAACCCAACTCCAACGAAACGGATGAAGCTGTAGCTTTCCAGATTTAATGGCGGCGGCTACTTTTTTCCATGGGTCTGAAGATTCTGACCACTCTGCCCATTCGTCAGCAGAAACAAAAAGGCTTTGTACGGGGACAAGGTATTTTTCTGAGAGATATTTTGTTAAAGCCGCCGCTTGTGTACGTCGTTCTACATCAAGTGAGGAAAGGTCTGGAGTTCTAAAAGACTCGACTTTTCCTCTACGAATAACGAGAAAGAACTCTTGCGGAGCCTTGTTTTCTGTTTGAGTCAATCGGATGAAAATTCCATAATTCGTTGGAAAAATTTTTGACCACCAGCCTTTAATCGCATCTAAAAGGAAATGTCGTCTAATGAGAGATTCCATCGACACGTCTTTGATTTTTCCGTGAGAGAGCATTTGGGGTCTGATTTTTTGCCTCATGTCTTCTACTTGTTCGTAAAAATGAGGATGAGATAGGGACCCATGTACCCACTGATCCACTTTGCTTCGGTCAAAAAGAACGAGTTCACGATGTGCAATAGTGCTAGAAATTTCTTGAAAAGAAAGCCCTATCCATTCAGATAGGTCTTCTGATTCAGAGAATGCGGAAAGGATCGTTTCTCCGTCTACAACGAGATAAACCGGGCCTGAACGGACGGCTGCTGTTTGTCCACCAGATTTTCTCTTAGGGTAGAAAAGCGAGTGAAATCGCCTCCAGTCATACGCGAGTTCCATGTGCGAGCTCCTGATGTGAGTGAGGTTGAGTCGATAAGCCTGGAGCGACTTGAGTCTCCGAGCGTGAAATCGAAAGAGGTAAAATTCCGTAAGGAGGAACATCGATCGCAAATCGTGATGAATGTTGGACTGCATCGGTTTGGGTGTCTGTTGCGAGTGAATGTGCAAGATCACCAATGCTGACATTCATAGGGAAAAGTAAGTCCGCAGTCACAGCACGTTGAGCGCTATTCATGATAAAGAGTCCGAGCCCTCCGCCTTTTTTCTGCATGGGGATAATCGATATTCGGCTGTCACTGACTGTACAGTATGAGCGGATTTCTGAAAGCGAACAAATCGCGTTGATAAAAGTTGGCCATTGGGCATGAGGTGAAGGCTGATACACGATCAAATGACCTTCTCCTAGGTTGTGGATGTTGTAGTTTACGCCAAAACTCAGCTGCATAGGTTTATGAGCTTTTGAAAAATTTTCTAATTCAATTTTAGCCATTTCAGTAAATAGAGGAGTTTCTGGGATAATAACAACTCGACCAGACTTAGCCCAAGCAATCAGTTTAGAGACTAAGTCTTTGGTGAAGGTCATATGACTATCTACGATCAGCAGACTCGAGTCTCGATCCGAATTTAAAAAACCGGGTGAAGTAATCATTCTGAGAGTGGGGGACATCATTTTAAAGAATTCAGACCAAGGTTCTTCTGCTGCAGACCAAAGATGTGGGGTAAGATAGAGAGCACGATTTTTGAGTCGGACTTCTTGGTGTGCAACTGATCTAGCTAAAGACTCGGCCTTAACTCTGAAGCCTTCTGAAAGAGAAAACCACTCAGCTTCATCGATCAAAACTCCGCCCCCTAAACCTCCCATTAAAAGGAGAGACTTCATGATTAGGAATTGCTTTTCAGGATCTGAAAGAGATCTAAAGGCACCAATCGCACTCCAGTGGATATAAGGCTGCATGCTTCCTCGAGCAGAGTATTCATCAATTAGGGAAGAAAGTTTTGGAAAGTCTCCATTTCCACCTGAAATCGCTTGTAAGAAATTTGAGTAGTAAAAGCCTGGGTCTGCTTCAGGTGTGAAAAGCTCTAATTCGTAAACTTTTGTTGCGGCTGCTTTTCTTTTTAAAACTTGAGAGGTTTTTAAGCGAAAAAGATCTTCGGACTGCTGGAAAAACCAAAGATTATTCACATGATCCATGTTTTTCGCTTTCCAACGGTTAGCTGCTTTAGGGGTTGGATCTGCAAACTCCCTTTGTGAGTACTGCGCTTCGACTGATTGTCGATAGGTGAGGCGAGACTGACCGTTAAAATCCCCTGCAGCAGAGCCAAAGGCTTGTAGGCAAGAGCCTTGAGGGGAGCGGTAGTACTTCCAAAGACTTCCTGTCAAAATGAGAGAGACACTTTTTAAAACGCGGTCATTTACTCGTGCTAGATCAGACAGAATTCCATCGATCCTGTTGAGAAATGCAAAGTATCGCCTCTGAAACTCAGTAGAGAAAAGAGAGGGAAGGGAATAACTGTTTGGGGGCATATTGACGACAAAAGGTCCTGCCCCTGCGTATTGTGCGAGATGCTCTTGCCGGCTGGCAAAATCTTTTGGGATCCCAGAGTGGGTGTAGTGAACTCCAACCTCCGGTGAAACAATCAGAGATACGGACATCCCCTTTTCTGCTACAAGCTGCAAAAATCGAGTGAGTGTGTGGGAAATGTCAGATTCAACTGCTTGCCATGGAACAAAGCTGACAAAGCTTTTAATGCCCTGGTTTGCAAGTTCGTCTAGTCGCGCACTGAGTGCTGTGGGGCGATATTCCCAATAGTTGACTAATAATCGGATAGGAAGCTGATTTACTTCTGCTTCTGGCATGTTATGAAGTATTACACGTAATAGCAAAGGAGTCATCCCCATGTGGTTTTTTTCTGACGAACACCGGATGTTGCAAACCACAACGCGTCAAATGGCACGCGTTGCATTAAAAACTAAAATTGAAAAATTGGATGAGGAGGAAGGCTTCAATCGCGAGAGTTTCAAAAAAATGGGCGAATTAGGCCTTTTAGGTATTACGGTCCCTGTTCAAGACGGTGGAGCAGGTATGGATGCGGTTGCTGCAACATTAGTGATGGAAGAAATGGCCGCTGAAGATGCTTCAACAACGCTTTCCTATTTGGCTCATACGATCCTTTGTGTGAATCAAATTGCGATGAATGGATCCCCAGAGCAGAAAAAGAAATATCTTCCCAAGCTGATTTCAGGCGAGTGGATCGGAGGGATGGGGATGTCTGAGCCAGAAGCAGGATCAGATGCTCTTGGAATGAAAACTAAAGCGGTTTTGAAGGGTGATCATTATATTCTAAATGGCACCAAAACCTGGATTACGAATGGTCCTGTGGGGGATGTTTTTTATTGTTATGCAAAAACAGGTGAAGACCGTAAACAGATTTCCACTTTTATTGTTGAAAGAGGGATGAGTGGTTTTTCTACAGGGAAAAAATTTAAAAAAATGGGAATGCGTGCTTCTCCAACAGGAGAGTTGATTTTTTCAGATTGCAAAGTGCCTAATTCCCATCGAGTTGGTAAAGAAGGTGAAAGCACTAAACAGATGATGAGGAATCTGGATTTAGAAAGAATCACTATTGCCGGAATCTCTTTGGGCGTTGCTCGATCCGCCATTGAGTCAGCGACACAGTATTCTAAAGAACGAAAGCAGTTCGGTAAACCGATTGGAGCTTTTCAACAGATTCAAGAAAGACTAGCAGAAGCTTCTGCTTGGTACGAAGCTTGTCGTTGTTTGACTTACGATGCAGCAAAAATGTGGGATCTTAAATTAGTGGAAGGTAGAGAAGCTTCTCATAAGGCTGCAAAAGCTAAGCTTCAGGCGGCGCAAATGGCTACTCAAGTTGCACTTGATGCAATTCAGATTTTGGGGGGATATGGGTATACTCGCGAGTTCCCCGTCGAGCGGTACATGCGCGATGCTAAACTCATGGAAATCGGTGCCGGTACCAATGAAGTTTTAAGACTGGTGATCGCTCGACAAATGTTAGGCGATATCGTTGAATAAATTTTTTAATTTTCTGTGAAGAAAGTTAACTTTCTCAGGTAAGTTTGAATTTGAGTCGAAAAACATGAACAAGGTTATTTTTATTGGGTGCTCATGTTTAAAAAATCTAGCTCCGCACAACCTATGAATTCGAATATTTCGCGGGGGTTTACCGTTGTTGTCGTTTCATTTTTAGTTCCTATTTTAGTTTTGTTTTTTTTCATGCTGAAGTTCAAAGGTGATAGTCTCGCGTTTTCAGAAAAGGAATATCAAGGAGTTTTGGATCTCAAAAAAACAGTTCATCAATTGATTCAGCGATATCGCAATGATTCAAAAGAATTTGTTCAACATGCTCAATTTGAGGAAAAGGTCATTGATCTTATAGATCTTGCAGATCGTTCCACGTTAATTTTAGATTCAGATCTAGATTCCTACTATGTGATATATGTTTCAGTCCGAACTATTCCGTTTATGTTAATGCGTATGTTGCAGTTGATGAACTCAGAGAATAGTCAAGAATTTCAAAGTAAAAATTCAAATCGTGTTTTTCTAAACTCCGTACTCCAATTTCATCTAGCCGACTACAGCCGCTCTATTGATGCAGCGATTTCGAATGACTTAAAATATTATGGTTTGACAGAGATTTTTCAAAATCAAATTAAAAATAAGAATAAAATATTTTCGAACACTGTTATTGAATTTTTAAAAATAAAAGATTTAAAGTCCGAATTTGATTTAAATCCCATTTTCGAGCATTGGGAGTATTTAGTTGAATGTTTGGAGGTTATGATTCAACAGCGAATTGCAATCATTCAGTATGAAAAAAAACCATGCGGTTTTATTTACTGTTTTAATAACGCTATTTTCAATTTTATTTACTTTGCGTCTTTCAAGTGACGTTGTTCGTAGACAAGAAAAAATGATTGGTCAGTTAAGGGAAACGGATGCTGTTTTAGCTACTACAGCAAAAATGGCTGCATTAGGAGAAATGGCAAGCGAATTAGCTCATGAAATGAATACTCCTTTGTCTATTATCTTAATTAAGGTTGAGCAGCTTTTGGAGTTTGCTCATTCGAAAACAAACTCTTCTGAAGAAATTCAATATGTTCTCCGTGAAATTTCAGACACAGTTAAGCGAGTATCCCAAGTGACGAATGCACTCAGATTTTTTTCAGGTTATAAAAAGAACGGAGATTTTGAACAAAAGAAAGTAGCTGAAATTTTACGTGCGACAGCTGGATTTTGTATGAATAAATTTAAACAAAATGATGTGGAGCTGATTATGAATATCGATTCACTTCATCCTTACACCGTTTTAGAGTGTCGTCCGGTAGAAATATCTCAGGTATTGATGGGCTTATTGAGTAACGCTCTTGATGCGGTTAGGAAATTACAAAAACCTGATCGTTGGGTAAGGGTAGATGTTATTGAGTCTTTAGAGTTGATTCGATTTGAAGTGAAAGATGGAGGGGAAAGCGGAGCATCGGAAAGTCAGCAGAAAATATTGCAGCCCACATTTACTATTAAAGAAACAACAAAAGGTTTTGAGCACGGGTTAAACTCCTCTCGTGGAATTATTGAGGCCCATCTAGGAAGGATTTTTTTAGACACAGCAAGTAAAAATACCTGCTTCGTTGTAGAGTTTCCTAAGCGTCAAAATCTAATTTATACTGTTCAAGCAGCCTAGTCCCCTGTTACTATTAGAGGATGAAAATAATTCACTTTGTTTTATTTCTTACACTTATTTCATTTCAAAATGTATTTGCCCAAGAGTTGATTCGTAATCCTCAAAATTCACAACTTCGTTATCCTGGAGAGTCCTCTTTTTCTGCTCGTTTGCGAGCGATGAAGAGCACGGGAGTGATGCAACGCGATCCTTCTTCTCCTGCTACAGTAGATGTTCCTTTTAACCAACTGGATCTATCTTCTGTGACAATGTGGCCTGACCGAGTTCAGATGGAATACGTTTTTGAAAAAATAAGAGACCTTAGATTTTTATTAACCTATGAGCAACCTTTGTTTCTGAGACGGATTTCATGGTTATATCCGGACGATGGTTGTCATGTTCGAGCTGCAATGACAAACAAAAAACTTGAAGAGTGGGAGCTTCCTCGGCTGAGTAAGCTTTTCATTTTTGGTGACTTAAATGTAAAAACATCTAATTCGTTTAATGGGTATGTTGAGTGGTGGTATCACAATGTGCCGGTAGCTCAGAAAAACGGTGTTGTTTATGTGTTTGATGCTGCAATAGAACCTTCGCGACCGCTTCCTTTGAATGATTGGGTTCGGTTGATGGGGGTGGGAACCAATGAGCTGACAGCAAGTTTGTGCGACTCTTACACTTACAGTCCCTGGGATCGTTGCTATAAACCGAACCCGAATGTGGAAAAGGGTGCTGAGGCAGATCAGACTGTTTTTTTGAGCGAAGAGTGGCATCAGATCGAAGCATTGGGGCGGCAACCTGATAAAGAATTAGGTGAGTTTCCACCCTGGAAAAAGTAACCAGAAGAAAAAACTACTGACATGTAATGTTTGTAACGGTCTTTGTAGTGGCTTTGTAATGGTCCGTTGGAAGTAGTTTATCTATTTTCCGCTTATTTCTCTATTGTAACAATGATATGGGTTATATCAAATGGACTTTCAAGAAGGCTCGATCCAAACAGATCTCAGAGAAGTCAGCCGCAAATTTGCGCAGAAAGAACTCCTCCCTATTGTCGAGGAAGATGAAAAGGCTGAGCGGTTTCGCCCTGAATTAATTCTAAAATTAGGTCAATTGGGATTAACTGGGATTCCAGTCTCAGAACAGTTCGAGGGCGCAGGTTTAGGCTATCAAGAATGCGTTGCTGTGATTGAAGAGTTGGCTGCAGTTAATACAGGTTATGCGATTAGCATCGCAGTAACAGGGTTAACACAAATCGTTTTGAGTTTATTTGGAGATGAAAATCAAAAGAAAAAGTACATACCCGCACTTGCGCAGGGGCGAGCAATTGGAGCGTTTAGTTTATCTGAGGCTTCTTCTGGATCTGACGCAGCCTCCTTGAGAACAACAGCAAAGAAGCAAGGTCAGTATTATCTAATAAACGGCACAAAGCTTTGGACCACTCAAGGAGACTTAGCGCAAACGGTGATTTTACTGGCGCGTACTGGAGTAGAAGGGCCAAAGGGGATCTCTACTTTTATTATCGAAAAAGGAATGCCAGGATTTCAATACGGAAAACGTGAAAAAAAAATGGGATGGAATACTTCCCATACAATGGAATTAATTTTTAATGATGTAAAAGTTCCAGTCGAAAATCTAGTTGGACAAGAAGGTAACGGGTTTAAAGTCGCAATGACTGCTTTAGATTGTGGGCGAATTAATATTGGTGCTTGTGCTTTGGGAATTGCTCGAGCATCGATCGAAACGGCAGTTAAGCATTCGCAAGTGCGTACTCAGTTTGGGAAGCGAATCGGTGAGTTTCAAGGAATTTCTTTTATGCTTGCGGATATGAAAGCTCAGTATGATGCTGCCAAACTTTTAGTTCAAAAAGCTGCTTGGTTGAAAGATCAGGGTGTGTCGTTTTCAACTGAAGCTGCTGTTGCAAAGCTATTTGCCACTGACATGGCAATGAAAGTGACGACCGACGCTGTTCAAATTTTAGGTGGCTCAGGTTACACCCAGGATTTTCCAGTTGAAAGATATATGAGAGAGGCGAAAGCACTTCAGATTGTTGAAGGTACAAATCAAATTCAGCGCCTCATTATAGGTAGGAGTATGGTTCAATGAGTGTAACAGCCCTTAGAATAGGTCACTCGCCGATCACTTTAGATTGGACCGGCCTGGGAATAAGTTCAAAGCCCGGTTCTCTTGAGGGCCAATTTACTAAGGCTTGGAGCGAATTGCGTGCTCGTTTTCAAAAGGGCGAAGTTGGATTTTATGATGCTCCCGTTACAGAGACTTTATCTCAAGCAAAAGCGGCTTTGGACTTAGCTCAGAATTTGTTGAGTCGAAAAATTTTCACGGATTGCCTCTTCTTAGGGATTGGAGGGAGTTCGTTAGGGCCGATTAGTCTTCTTGGAGCATTAAAGCATCGATGCAAAACAGGGATTCGATTTCACTTTATTGAAAACTGTGACGCCATAGACTGGAAGCACACTTTATCTCAGCTATCTCCGCATTCGACCTTAGTTTGTGTCGTGACCAAATCGGGTACAACTTTTGAGACGCTTTCTCAGTTTCTAATAGCTGTAGAATGGTTAGGAAAAGACAGAACTAAAACACATTTAGTAGCTATTACAGATCCTACACAAGGAGATCTTCGCGCTTGGGTTCAGAGAGAGAATGTGATGTCTTTGTCGATTGCGCCTTCAATCGGTGGACGGTTTAGTATCTTTAGTCCAGTAGGACTTTTTCCGGCGGCTCTCTCAGGGTTATCCTTGGATGAGTTTTTGTTAGGGGCAACTCAAGTGCGTGAGTATATAGAAAAAACCTCGCTCGAGAAGAATCCTCTTTTTATTTTAGGCCATGAATTGATTGAGGGGTTTTCTAAACGACCCATTCATGTTTGTATGCCCTATTCAACTTTGCTGAAGTCTGTTGGAGCTTGGTTTGTACAACTTTGGGCTGAAAGTTTAGGGAAAGATAATAAAGGGTTTACTCCTCTAGCTGCTGTAGGCGCTTCAGATCAGCATAGTATTTTGCAGCTTTTAAGGGATGGTCCTGATGATAAGGTGTGTTTCTTTATTACGGTTGATGAAGTCGAGGACGGAATAAAGATTCCATCCTCTGCTATGACTCAAGGTGTTTTTCCTGCTTTTAAAATTTTGGAAGGGCACCAGCTTCATGAATTACTTATGATCGAATATCGCGCCACTTCCTTAGTGCTGACTAAAAAAGGCCGACCCCATTTATCGATTAGAATGGATCGGTTGGATGAACGTTCATTGGGGGCTCTCTATTTTCTTTTTGCTTGTTTAACAGCGGTTACGGGAACTCTTTGGGGAATAAATCCCTTTAACCAACCGGGGGTTGAAGAGGGTAAAGTTTATATTCGTGACGCCCTTTCAAAAAGCAGTTAAAATAAGCTTGTGAACGATAATGACGAAAAAACCACAATTCTTGATGGTGATCAAACTACTTTAAATAGTGAAATTAGAAGAGCCAAAGAACAAGAGGCGTGTTTAATTATCATCCGAGGTACGCCGCAAGGACACCGGTATTTTATTACTCAACCAGAGATGACGATTGGTCGTGACCAGACAGCAGATGTGGTTGTTCAAGATCAAAGTGTTTCAAGAAAACATGCAAAACTCACGAAAAAGAATAATGATGTCTTGCTGACAGATTTAGGTTCTGTGAATGGTACAACTGTGAATGGTCACAAAGTTCCTCCTGGAGATTCTGTCGTTTTAGCAAAGGAGGACATGATCCGTTTAGGGAATTCTATTTTTAAGTACTTGCCTGCAGGTGAGTTAGAGATTCTTTTTTACGGTAATTTAGGATTTGCAGCCAATATGGATGCGCTGACTAAAATTTATAATCGCGCCTATCTATTAGAAGCTTTAGAGGCGGAATTTAAAAGAGCTAAAGCACTTCATACGGATTTTGCTGTTTTGTATTGTGACCTAGATTTTTTTAAAAAAATTAATGACACTTTTGGTCATGAAGCTGGAGATCACGTACTGAGAGAGTTTTGTGCACTGGTTCGTGGAGCACATCTGCGTCCTAAAGATATTTTTGCTCGCTATGGTGGAGAGGAATTTGTCATTATGTTAGCGAACATGAATGCAACAGGGGCTTCTGAAATTGCAGAGAAAATTCGTGCATCTGTACAGACTCATGCATTTATTTATGAGGGCAAACGATTGCCCGTTACTGTCAGTATTGGCGTTGCAGAAATTACCTCTGAGATTCACTCAGCCCAAACTTTGCTGAGATCAGCTGATAAAGCTCTTTATTCTGCTAAAGAGGGTGGCAGAAACAAAGTTATCATTGCCACATAGGGCCACACAGGATCCCACATAAAGCCACATAAGATCTCTTGCTTAAAAGTCTAAATCTGCCTAAAGTCGGCGCCATGCGCGTTCGTGTTTTAGAGTCTAGAGTTGCAGAAAAAATTGCCGCTGGAGAAGTGATTGAGCGTCCAGCCAGCATCGTTAAAGAGTTGGTGGAAAATTCTTTAGATGCAGGAGCAACTGAGATCTCTGTTTCTTTACAAGAAGGTGGAATCTCCCTGATTGAAGTATTAGATAACGGTTCAGGGATTCATCCCGAAGATCTCGCTCTTTGTATTCAAAGACATGCCACCAGCAAGATTTCAACTTTTGAGGATCTAGAGAGACTTTCGACATTGGGATTTCGTGGAGAGGCGTTGCCGAGCATTGCTGCTGTGGCTGAACTTCAAATCATTTCGAAAGTGATAGAGCAAGACAGTGCTTATGAGTGGAAAGAAGGGGACGTTCAAAAAATTACCTTTGGTCATTTTCTTGGATCTTCTCATGGGACAAGAGTTGCTGTACGAGGATTATTTTCTCAAATCCCAGCGCGTCTTAAGTTTTTAAAGTCCCCAGCTTCCGAAGTAGGTCAGATTCGAGACAGTTTAGAGAGATTAGCCCTTTCTCGTTCTCATGTAGGATTTTCACTATATAGCAACGGGAAGCAACTGCTTCAGTTGCGTCCTAAGAGTGAACTCGATCGAGTTAAAGAGATTCTAACCGACGACCAGGACTATCCAATTCTCTCCGAATCATTTACTTCTGAAAACGGAGTGACTCGAATTTACTGGGCGCAGGGCTTAAGTCTTTCTCACACACGTAAGCTGTACCAAATCATTAATCAGAGAACGGTGAAGGATCGCCTTTTGCAACAGGCCCTTCTCATGCCTTTTAAGCAATCTCTTTTGCCAGGGCAATTTCCAGCGGTAGTTTTATTTTTAGAGGAAGACGCGAGCAAAATTGACTTTAACGTGCATCCGACAAAGGCAGAAGTAAGATTTATGGAGTCGAGACGGATTTTTCAAACGGTAGAGTCTTTAGTCACTGTGCTCATTCAAAAAAATGGAACACCTGTCGTTGTGCCTTCATCTCAAAGTCATTCTTTCCAGTTCACTTCGAAGCCATCGACTTTGTTTTCATCTCCGTTTCAAGCTTCAGAGTCTGTTTCGTTGTTTCAACAGCAAGAGTTACAAACTGAAAGTAATACTTTAAGTTCTAAAAATGCCCACCCACTGAGTTTAGGTCGGTGGATTGGAACGGTGTTTCAGACTTACATCATCTATGACATGGGAGAAGAACTTGCATTAGTCGATCAACACGCAGCTGACGAGAGAGTGAGATATGAGAGGTTAAAGAAAAAATTTCTTAATAATGATCGTGGGTCGCATTCAACTCAAGCACTTTTGATTCCAGAAGCTGTGAAGCTGACTGATGAATCTATCGGAATGGTTCAAGCAAGGCTTTCTTGGTTGGAATCAGTTGGATTTGAAGTTGAGCTTTTCGGACAGGACACGGTTTTGTTTCGTGGGATACCCGCAGAGTGGGGGATGAGTGGGCTGAGGCATCGATTGAAAAACCTTATGGATCGACTGATTTCTTTTGAAGGAGAATGGTCTAACTCTCAAGATGCTCTTTGGGATGAAAAGATGTTTGAAACCTTAGCTAGTGAAGCCTGCCATTCTGCTGTTCGTGCAGGAGATGTTTTAGAAGTTGTAGAATCAGAAACTTTAGTTGACCAACTTTTTGAGTGTGAACATCCTTGGAATTGCCCCCATGGAAGACCCACAGTTGTTCGTGTGCAAAAATCAAAGTTAGAAGAATGGTTTCACAGAAAAATCTAACCCAAAATTTTAAAAACACTCAAGTCACTGGAATTCTGACAGGACCTACGGCTACGGGTAAGACCACCTTGGCATTAGAACTGGTTCAGCTTAATCCTCAAATTGAAATTGTTAACGCTGATAGTCTCCTGGTTTATAAGTCAATGGACATAGGAACAGCTAAACCTTCACAACAAGAATTAAAAAAAGTTCCTCATCATCTGATCAATATTCGTTACCCCAATGAAAATTTTACAGCTGGAGACTTTGTTCGAGGTGTAGAAGAAAGTATCCAAGATATTGAAAGCCGTGGAAAACAAGCCTTGATTGTAGGAGGTACGGGATTTTACCTGAAGGCGCTTCTTTATGGTTTGTGGGAAGGGTCAAAATCAGATCCAAAACTTCGTGCACAACTCGAGGAGAGAAGTAGTCGCGATCTATATGAAGAGTTATTGCAGGCAGACCAAGAAACAGCGCTACGAATCGGAGTGAATGACCGTTATCGTCTTTTGCGTTCAGTGGAAATTATAAAACTTACAAATAAAACTCCTTCCCAACTTCAAAAGGAGACGGAAGCTAAAGGAAGTACCATCCAACCCCGCTATCGTCTTTGGGTGATAGATCGCCCAGAAGAAGAAACTCTCAGGAGAATTGAAACGCGTGCTCAAGCAATGTTAGAGGGAGGATTTGTGGATGAGGTTAAAGCGGTGCGTGCTCAGTATCCTGGCGCTCGCGCATTGATGGCAGTGGGGTATGCACAAGTTTGTAATTACCTAGATGGAGTTCAACCTGAAGGACGAAAACTCAAACCTGGGTTGGAGGGACTTTATGATGAGATTGTATTAGCAACTCGTCAGCTTTTGAAGAAGCAGAGAACTTGGTTTCGTGGTCAAAAAGGTGGGACATGGTATATCCTGGATCAAGATCGTGAAAAACTGACTCAAGCATTTCGAGAGATTTATGTACAGAAGAAGTAAAAAATATCAAATCGTGATGACTCACCCGATACATAGAGAAGTTATTCAGAAATTTTTGAGCCCTTATGCACAAATTAAGGTCGTAAAACACTCTTCTGAATTTAAAAAATATTTAAAGAAAGCTGATGCACTGATCTCACTTCTTTCTGATTCGATTGACTCCAAAGTTCTCTCGCAAGGGTATCGGCTCAAAGTCATCGGCAATTATGCGGTAGGAATAAACAATATTGATTTGAAATATTGCAAAAAAAGAAAAATTCGTGTGGTGAATACTCCTCGGGTTTTGACTCGAGCAACAGCTGAGTTGGCTTTGGCCTTGCTTTTGGCCTGTGTGAGAAGACTGCCTGAAGGAGAAAGTCTTTGCCGTTTAGGGAAATTTAAAGGCTGGGCTCCTGATCTTTTATTGGGGTTGGAATTGAAAGGACGTCATGCGGTTTTGGTGGGTAAAGGCCGTATAGGTACTGAGACTGGAAAACTTTTTCGTCACCTTGGGATGACTGTTGAGTGGATTACCCGGAGTGATTCTGAAAATCAAATTCAAACAAAACTGAAACGAGCACAAATTTTATCGCTTCATATTCCTCTGACTTCAGAAACTCGTCACTGGCTCAATCGTCCCCGTCTTGGCTTTCTTCCTCGAGATGCGGTTGTTGTGAACACAACGCGAGGCCCCGTAGTTGATGAGATGGCTTTAATACAGGCGCTTCAGAAGAAGAAAATCTTTGCAGCGGGTTTAGATGTCTATGAAAACGAGCCAGAAATTCCCATATCTTTGCGAAAACTTAAAAATGTCGTTTTAGCCCCACACATAGGAAGCGCAACACAAGAGGCACGTCATGCAATGGCAAAGGTTTTGGTAGATGGAGTGCTGAGCGTTTTAAGTGGCAAACGTCCTTGGAACGAAGTAAGTCTTTAGGTATGGCCTCCAATAACGAGCACAGAATCATCATAGTATCGGATGGAACAGGTGAGACTGCTGCACAGATGACCAAGGCAGCATTGGTTCAATTCAGTGATAAAGATGTTGTCTTTACACGTTATAAAAATGTGAGAGAAAAGTCTCAGATTGATGCGATTTTCGAAGATGCTTCAAAAGATCGTGCACTTTTGATTTACACGATCGTTTCTCCGGAGTTGAGAGATTTTCTTTCATCTAAAGCTCGTGAAAAATCTATTCCCTGTGTGGACCTATTAGGTCCGCTTTTGGTTGGATTGGCGAATCATTTTGGCTTTGCACCTAAGTCGGTTGCCGGTCTTTTGCATGATGTAAACGAACAGTATTTTAAAAGAATAGCAGCAATGGAATACACGATTCAGCACGATGACGGTCGAGAGCTGAAGGGTTTGGAACAGGCAGATGTGGTGATTTTGGGAATTTCAAGAACCTCGAAGACACCTCTTTCAATGTACTTGTCGCATCAGGGTTGGAGAGTAGCCAACATTCCGATGATCAAAGGGTTTGACTTGCCTAAAGAGATTTTTGATATTGATCAACGAAGAGTGGTTTGTCTTACGATTGATAGTCAGGATCTTGCTACGATTAGACGAGCGCGCCTCGAAAGGTTGGGACACGATCAGGGTGGCGAGTATGCTGACCCGGACAAGGTAAATGAAGAGATTGAGTATGCTAATGAAATTTTTAAAAAGAATAAACGTTGGCCAGTTTTTAATGTGACCGGCAAAGCTCTTGAAGAAACCGCATCAGAGATCATCAAACTCATGGCTTCTCGCAGACTCCTGCCAGAGAGCTTTAATCCAGATGGTCAGAAATCGAGGTAGATATGTCTAGAAGAGGAAATTTAGTTTGGATCGATGGCAAAATTCTTCCAGCAGAACAAGCTCGGATTAGCTTATTTACACATACACTTCATTATGGCGCGGGAGCTTTTGAGGGGATTCGTGCTTATAAGCAAAAAAAAGGGGGAGGAGCTGTTTTTCGTCTGCGTGAACATATTCAGCGGCTTTTCGAAAGTTGTAAAATTTTAGATCTCAAGATTCCTTATAGTGAAGCGGAGCTAGTTGCAGCGACGGTGCAAGCTTGTAAAGATAATCAGTTTGAAGAATGTTATATTCGTCCGATTGTTTTTATTGGGGACGACACTTTAGGCGTTTACCCTGGAGTAAATCCAAAAATTCACGTTGCAATTTTGACCTGGGAGTGGGGGAGTTATTTGGGTGAGAAAGGGTTGAATGAAGGCGTTCGGTTGAAGACCTCTTCTTACATCCGTCCTCATGTGAACTCTTCGATGACTAAAGGGAAGATTACAGGACAATACGTTAACGGGGTTCTGGCAAAAAGAGAAGCACGTGCCACCGGGTTTGATGAAGCGTTACTTTTGGATGCTGAAGGTTATCTCACTGAAGGTTCAGGCGAAAATCTTTTTATGGTCAAAGACGGGAAAGTGAAAACTACCCCGCTCAATGCGATTTTAAACGGAATTACTAGACAGACGGTGATTTCATATTTTCAGAGTAAGAAGATCCCAGTTACTGAGATGCGTTTTACTCGGGATGAGCTTTGGTGTGCGGATGAGGTTTTTTTAACTGGAACTGCAGCGGAGGTTACCCCAGTTCGTGAAGTAGATTTGAGAATGATTGGGGCAGGTAAGCCAGGTCCTTTGACAATGGCATTGGTGAAAGATTATCAATCTTTGGTTCGCGGAGAAACTCCGAAGGAGATGGGCCCAGAGATGACAAAAAACTGGTGGGCTCCTATTACTTAGTTATGTGGGTCGGCGTTGGAAAAATCATTTTAGATTTTTTTAATAACGAAAAAATTTCAGTGAAGCAAAAGACTCTTGAGAGGCTTTGCAAAGATATTCGACGCGAGTTTAATGTTTCAGCGATGGAGGTTGAGGATCTGGAAGATCCAGAGCGCTGTGTGGTGGGATTTGCTGCGGTTTTTCCTGAAACTTGGCCTGAGGTCAAAGCACAGAGGTTCTTAGAGAAGATCTGTAAGCAGATCGATGCAACGTCAGTGGCCAGGGTAACGGCGGAGGATACGGAAGTGCACAAGTTTTAAACTGGTCTATTATGATGTGCTTGAGCTTATATTTTTCCCTTTAATTACAATAAGATAATCCAGATTTAACTGGCTGCCCTATTAGGTTGTATCATTCTCCATTTGATCTCAGCTTTTATCTACATTTCAAGCACACTGTAGTAGACCAGTTCAAGTAGATTTGCTAAATAACCTGACCAGAATGATCTATCTTCAAAATCTCACCCAAGCAGAACTTGCCTCTCTGGTCCTTCCTCTGAGTGATCGGAAAAAGACCGAGCTTCAGCGCGAGAAGCAGGCTCGCTACCGTGCGAAGCAGATTTATCACTGGGTTTATCAGCGGCACGTCACCGACTGGGATGGAATGAGTGATCTTTCTAAAGAACTTCGCGCTTGGCTCAAAGAAAATGTGCAAATCTATCGTCTCAATAAAACCAGTCAGACAAGAGCATTAGATGGAACAATGAAGTTCCTCTGGGGGCTTTCGGATCAGAAAACCATTGAGAGTGTGATCATCCCGGCGGCACTCCAAGAAAAGAATTCTTTTGATCTCATTGAGCAAGAAGACACTCATAAAACATTTTCAGGACGAGAGAGCCAAGAGGAAATTGGTTCAGAAAGTTGGTCTCGGTTGACGGCTTGTATCTCAAGCCAAGTGGGCTGTGCCATGGCTTGTAAGTTTTGTCTGACAGGCATTCAGGGTCTCGATCGTCATTTGCAGACTTATGAAATCGTTGCGCAGGTGTTGGAGCTTCGAATGTTGGCGCCGATTACGAATATTGTTTTTATGGGGATGGGTGAACCGCTTCATAATTATGATCAGGTAGTGAAGGCTTGTAAGATTCTACTCGATCAAGATGGTTTGGGGTTCAGTAAAAGAAAAGTCACCGTGAGTACAAGTGGTCTTGTTCCTGCAATTGAAAAATTAGGGAAGGAAGTTGATGTTTCATTGGCCATTTCTTTGAACGCAACCACCGATGAACAACGTTCGGAAATAATGCCGGTGAATAAAAAATGGAATATCGAAGCTCTGATGAAAGCTTGCCGAGAGTATCCGCTGGGTAGTCATCGAAGGATTACTTTTGAGTACGTTATGCTCAAGGATTTTAACGATATGATTCAAGATGCGGAAAGATTGGTGAAAATCATTCGTGGGATACCTAGCAAAATTAATTTAATTCCATTTAACGAACATTCAGGGTCTGTATATAAACGTCCTGATGATGCAGTGGTGAGAAAGTTTCAGAAATATTTACTCGATCGTAACATCACAGCTACAGTACGTATTTCTCGTGGGCGAGATATTTCAGCAGCCTGTGGTCAGCTGAGGAGTTTGTTCGGAACGGCCCGTGGGACAGAAAAACATAAAGACTGGCAGCCACAGGTGGTTCATTAAAATACAGTAAAGTTTCTATATGTCTTTAAGAACAGTTCAGCCTCTGGGCTCAATGCTGTTGTGTCGTCAGTTGCACTCAGTTCGTAGTTTTCTACGCGGGATTCTAGAGTTTCATAGGCGTGGTTGACGGCATCCTGGCTGCGAGATTCATATGCGTAACGTAGGGCTTCGATGCCTGGCTTGAGCTCATGATCTGCAAATTCTTTTTCAAGTGAGCGTTCGTCCAAAGTATCAGGAAAAAAATACAGAGCGATCCCGCGGGACGGGCGAGTTTGAGATTCTAAGAAGATGCGAGTTTTTTTGCTTCTGATATTTTCTAGTTTTTCCCATGATCCAGATTTTGCTACAAGTTCGAGATCCTGTGCTGCTTGAACTTCTTCAGAAGCGCTTACGGTTTTGAATTCACTGATTTTTGTTGAGTTTGAGCTCGTGTAGTATTTTGTTGCTAACATCAAAAGCGCAATATCGATGGCAATAAATGCTGCTAGTAAGGTCCATTCTGTTCGCGTGAGTTTGGGAAGTTTTGGAATTTTAATCATTTGCCAATCCCCGGAGTGACACATGAGACGACTAGTTCAATGTTTTTAGTGAGTTCTTTGACATATTTTTCACGAGTTTCAGAGGCCCAAAGTTCACGTAAAGAATGATCGATCAGATTGGCATGTGTGAGAAGTGTGTAAGATAGTTTGGCATCTTTTAAAAGCTCGCTGACTCCTTGGTCTCCGCCGTAATAGCGTTGGTTGCTTAACAGGTTGAAAACAGTTTTCGTTCCTTTGTTGTAAGCTGCTGCAGCATAAAGCCAGATGACTTCGTGGTCGTATTCTAGGCCTTGTTTTTCAATGGCACGGACAATTTGGTTATAGCGATTGTTGAGATAAGCTGCCGATGCAAATACTGCAGTCTTGGCATGAAAGTAACTGGAGGTGGGAAGTTCTGTGGGAGTGTTTCGATTTCTACGATCTTCCATTTCTTCAGTAGGTTTAAATCCCAATTTAAAGCTGATGGGTAGTACATTACTCCCTAGCTCTTCTCGGAAAACATCTTCTGTACGAATATCAAAGAGGTTCGTGTCTTTGTTGATTTCTTTAATGGCATGACGAGTGAACTGCCCCAGTCCGCGAGGGCCCTTTTTGTAAGTTAGATTTTTGAGATGGTCCATCCGGCTTTCTTGAAAGAGAATGCACCAGAGAAGGGATTCAGGAACACCCACTCGGGTGTGGGCTTGATGGACATATTCGTTTAGAGTTTTTAGTTCTGTCTCTGGAAGTTGCCCGGTGCTAGCCAGGTAATCGAGTTCTTTTTTAAAGGAGTAATTCTGAGGGGCGGGGTGAGCAAAAATTATGTCTGTTTGGTCTTTTGGTCGGTCCCTGCAGGCAGTAACTAAGGATGCTAAGGTAAGGAAGCAAAGCAGGTTTTTCATCTTGTATCTTATCGGAATTTTTTGGGGATGTTTGACTGTTCTTAAACTGGTTTATTGCTATGTGTCTAAAGTGATTTTACTCTATAATTATAGTTAGATACGGCTTTCATCCTATGACTGAATTATAAAAATTATGGATGGGTGAGTTTGTAAGTATCTGAGTTGTTTTTGCAACTAATCAAAAATGAAACTTTTACTTTTAACGACTTCATCGGTTACAACGTGGCCCATGCCGAAGCTCTGGGAGCAAACCTTCGTCGTTGGTCCATTTCAGTGCAATTGCCGTCTCTTAGCTTGTCCGAAAACTGGAGAGGCTTTGCTGATTGACCCAGGTGATGAACCCGCAAAAATTTTGAATTACCTCAAAGATGCAAAAACTCAAACTGGAGTTCCCATTCATGTGAAATATCTGCTGCACACGCATGGGCATCTTGATCACATTGGTGCTACTAGGCAAGTGAGGGAAGTTCTCACTCAGCTCGCACCCGGAATTCCAAAAATCGCAATTCACAAAGAAGATGAGCCCCTTTACCTTCAACTTCAAATGCAGGGACGAATTTTTGGCGTTCAGTATAAAGATCCTTTGCCTGTGGATCATTATCTAGAAAATGAAGAGGAACTTAAGCTAGGTGAGCTGAAGTTCTCTGTGATACATACCCCAGGGCATAGTCCTGGATCAGTTTGTTTTCGACTTCATGAAAATTCATCAGCAGGAGTCCCTGAGACTCTTTTTTCAGGAGACACTTTGTTCCAAGGAAGTGTGGGTCGAACGGATCTTTGGGGCGGAGATCAGGATTTGATGTTTCAGATGATTCATGAAAGGATTTTAACATTAGATGGCGATACAAGAGTTTGCCCAGGGCATGGTCCGGATACAAAGATCCATACAGAAAAAACTCAAAATCCGTTCTTAACTTAAATTTTTATGAAGCCTTTGCAGTTTAAACTTGAAAAAAAAACAGGAAATGCACGTGCAGGACGAGTGACCTTGATGGGGCATAACGGAGGAGAACACGAAATTCTCACCCCTGTTTTTATGCCGGTGGGAACTTTGGCGGTGGTTAAGGGAGTTTCTCCTCAAGAACTAAAAAAAATGGGAGCTCAGATTGTTTTAGGGAATACCTATCATCTTTACCTTCGTCCAACTCATACACGGGTTGAGAAATTAGGCGGGCTACATCGGTTTATGAGTTGGGACAAACCCATTTTGACCGATAGCGGAGGGTTTCAAGTTTTTTCGCTTTCTGACATTAATAAAAAAGATGACGACGGAGTGACGTTTCAATCTCACTTGGATGGCAGTGCTCATCGATTTACTCCAGAGCTGTCCATGCAAATTCAAAAAGCTTTAGGGAGTAATATCGTGATGGCATTTGATGAGTGTCCCCCTTATCCCGCAACTCCTGAACAAGTACAGAAAGCAATGTCAAGAACAGTGAGCTGGGCGATTCGGGGCTTAGAAGTTCCTTTGCGTGATTATCAAGCCAGGTTTGGTATTGTCCAAGGAGGTCTCTATGAGGAGCTTCGAGTTCAGTCTGCAAAAGATATTACGGCTTTGCCTTTTGATGGGTTTGCTTTGGGTGGATTGTCGGTGGGCGAGTCACCTGAGTTGATGCAAAAGATGACTCAGTTTGTGGCGCCGCTATTACCTGAGTCTAAACCTCGGTATCTGATGGGAGTTGGAAGGCCGCAAGATTTGGTCGAGTGTGTCAGTGCTGGAATTGACATGTTTGACTGTGTGATGCCTACACGAAATGCAAGAAATGGACAGCTTTTTACTAGTAGAGGGAAAGTAAACATCAAAAATGCTAAACATACAGATGACTTAAGTCCTCTTGATCCAGACTGTGTTTGTGAAACCTGTACGGGTTACAGTCGAGCGTACTTAAGACATATTTTCATGTGCGGAGATGTGCTTTCCGCACGACTCAACACCATCCATAATCTGACTTACTATCTCAATCTCATGTCGCAGATGCGTTGCGCGATTTTAGAGAATCGGTTTGACGATTGGGTGAAATCTTTTTATACCCAGTTAGATGATCAACAAGATAACTGATTTATTAGGTTTAACCTTTGCATATGCAGACTCCCCAGTTGTTCCCGCAGGAACTGATTCGCAACCCGTTGCGCAAGCAGCTGCGGCGGCTGCTCAGCAACCCAGTTTCACAGGGATGATGATGCCGTTTTTACTGATGTTTATGGTGGTTTACTTTTTAATGATCCGCCCACAGCAAAAGAAGATGAAGGAACAGCAAGAGATGCTTACAGCTTTGAAGCATGGCGATGAAGTCATTACCGCTTCTGGAATTTTAGGAAAAGTGACTGGGATCACAGACAAGGTTGTGACCTTAGAGATTGCAAATGATGTAAAAATTAAAATGATTAAAAGCCAAGTCGCTCAAGTGGTGAATGGTGGACTTCCGAAAGGCACATCTTAAAATGACAAGATCTTGGTGGATGAAGTTTTTGCTGTTCATGTTTTTAACAGGTTTGTCAGTCGTCTACGTTTATCCGACAGTGGCTAACTTAGATTTAGAGAAAACAAAATTTCCATTTAAACAAAAAGTTAACTTAGGTTTGGATCTTCAAGGTGGACTTTATCTTGTCCTAGGTGTTGATTTTAACAAAGTTTATAAGGATGTAGTGGATCGTCAGTCGGGAAGCCTTCAGCAAAGACTCAAGGAAAAAGGTTTTCCAACTGCTTCAGTGAAAGTGGTGCGTGAGGGATTTGCAGTAGATGATCCTCGAGTGGTGGTCAGCTTCGATTCTGCAAAAAAACAAGAAATTCATGATCTGATTAAGAATGAGTATGGTTTCATTCTTCGGTTTGCGGGCGAAAAAGCCGCTGAGTATGAGCTCGGTCTGACTCGAGAGTACCGAGGAGATGTCAGGGATAAAACGATTAATCAGAGTATTGAAGTGATTCGAAATCGTATCGATGAGTTTGGTGTGGCTGAGCCTTCGATTGTTAGCCAAGGGACAGATCGCATTGTAGTTGAGTTGCCTGGAATACGTGAAGTTGAACGAGCTAAGGGATTAATTGGTCAAACAGCAAAGTTAGAATTTAAAATCGTAGATGATCAGTCTGTCTCCCCAGGGCAGCTGGCAACCTTGATTGCTGATATCGAAAAGCAAAACAACCTTTCCTATAAGGAAGGGCAGAAGTTTTCTGAATACGTTAAAAAGATAAACGAACTTGCAAAAGGTAAAATCCCAGAGGGAACGGAAATTTCTTTTGAAAGAGAGCAGAATCCTCAGCTTGCAGGTTCGATGAGTCGCATCCCTTACTTACTTAAAGCAAAAACAGAAGTGACAGGAGAAGAGCTTCAAGACGCATTTGTTCAGCCTGACCCAGAAACTCGCAGGCCTGATGTTTCTTTTTCTTTGAATCCACGGGGAGCCACTCTTTTTGCACAGGTGACCAAAGAGAATATTCGTAAACGTTTGGCGATTGTACTGGATGGAGTGGTTCAATCTGCGCCTGTGATTCAGAGCGAAATTCCTGGAGGCCGTGGCAGGATTACAATGGGAACAGGCGATGGCGATCAAATCATGAAACATGCAAAAGACCTGGCTATTGTTTTGCGTGCCGGTGCGCTTCCTGCTCAGCTGGATTTTCTTGAACAAAGAGTCGTGGGACCCTCTTTAGGGCAAGACTCTATTCGAAGTGGTGCTTACGCAAGTGTGATTGGATGTTTGGCAGTTTTTTTATTTATTTCGATTTATTACCGAGCAAGCGGTTTAATTGCTGTAGCTTCTCTTGTTTTGAACGTTCTTTATGTGCTGGCCTGTTTAGTAGGGCTTGAGGCAACGTTGACGTTGCCTGGGATAGCAGGGATCGCTCTCACCGTAGGGATTGCGGTAGATTCGAACGTTGTGATTTACGAACGTATTCGTGAAGAGATTCGTCTGGGGAAGGGGCTCTATAGTGCCGTGGAATCAGGGTTTCAGAAAGCATTTAGAACGATTTTGGATGCAAACGTGACTAATGCTGCAGCAGCAATTGTGTTGATGCTTTATGGAACAGGACCCATCAAGGGGTTTGCAGTTACACTTTTGATTGGAATTGTGACTACTTTGTTCACAGCTGTTTTTGTCTGTCGATTGATGTTTGATCTTTATTTGAGCGTGCTTGAGAGAAAAGGTCCAGCCGCAAAGTTAAGTATTTAATAAAAGGAACGAGATCAGTATGTTTGAAATTATCCCTAGTGGAACCCAAATTGACTTTGTAGGAAGGCGACACCTTTGGGCAGGGCTTTCTGTGCTCGCTGTTGCTGCAACTGTTTTTTTGTTTTTTAGCAAAGGCCTGAACTATGGCATCGATTTTACTGGAGGTGCTGAAGTTCAAATTAAAGTTCCTTTGGCTTGGGACACTGGAAAAGTCCGCGATGAGCTAGAAAAAGGTGGATTGAAAGATCTTAAAATCCAAAAAGTAGATAATCCAGTTCAAGAAGCAAAAGATAGCCAGTACTTAATTAAGGCCCAAGGAGATGAGGGGTCGCTTAACAAAATCTCTAAACAAGTTGAAAGCGTTTTAAGCACTCAGTTGAAATCAGGAGAGTTCGAGCTTCAAAGGGTAGATGTGGTAGGTCCCGCAGCCGGTAGCTCATTGAGAATGAGTGGTTTTCTATCAATGTTTTACGCACTCATTTGTATTTTAGTCTATGTGACCATTCGTTTCGATGCGCGTTATTCTCCAGGTGCTGTTCTAGCTCTTTTTCACGACACGATGGTGACTTTAGGGATTTTTATTATTACTCAAAAGCAGTTTGATTTACAGATTTTAGCAGCACTTTTAGCTCTGATTGGTTACTCCAATAACGATACGATTATTGTTTTTGATCGAGTACGAGAAACCATTTACCATCACCCGAACTTGAAGATCGAAGATGCGGTCAACCGAGCTGTAAACGAAACATTAGGCAGAACGATTCTGACTTCGCTCATGACTTTTTTCACGGTTTTTGCACTCTGGCTCCTAGGTGGAAAAGTGATTGAAAATTTCGCTTTTACTCTTATGGTTGGGATTGTTGTAGGAACCTATTCTTCGGTGTTTATCGCCTCCTCTTTGGTTATTTTTATTACTCATTATTATGAGAGACGTGCGCTAAAAGCAAAAATCCAGGGGACGCCCTCTAAAAACAAACCCATTAAAGCTCGACCTGAGCCTACACAGTCATGATATGAATTTTCACTTGGGGGGAGTGAAGCCGAGAGAGTGGAAGTTTAAAGAACCGCACGATTCAAGTAATTCTGTATTCCAAGAAAAACTCAAGCAGCTTGAGTCTACAACAAAGCTATCGCCGGTTACTCTTAAAATCTGTTTATTACGGGGTCTTGATTCATCAGAGGCGATTCAAAGTTTTTTGAACCCAAAACTAGAGATGCTTCAGCATCCTTTTTCTATTCAAGATATGGAAAAAGCAGTAGCTCGTGTTGCTCAAGCTAAAAATGAAAAAGAAAAAATTAGGGTTTTCGGTGACTATGATGTGGATGGAACAACTGGTGCAGCATTGCTCAGTTGGGTTTTTAGAGAGTTGGGGATTTTAGCTGATGTCAGACAGCCTGATCGCTTTAAAGATGGATATGGTTTAAATGTAAAAGCAGTAGAGGATGCAGTTCATGAGGGGATTCGTCTCATGATCACTGTGGATTGTGGAATTACTAGCTTTGCCGCCGTGGAGCGGGCTCGTGAGTTAGGATTAGAACTAATTATTGTAGATCACCATCAAGTTGACCCTGTAAAAGGGGTGCCTCATGCCTTGGCTGTTGTGAATCCCCAAAGAAAAGACTGTACGAGTGGGCTAAAAGAGCTTTGCGGTTGCGGACTTGCTTTTTATTTAGCCATGGGGTTGCGAATCGAGGGCCGTAAGCAAGGATGGTTTGCTCCAGGTTTTGAACCAAACTTGAAGCAGCATTTGGATCTTGTGGTGTTAGCGACCGCTGCTGATATGGTTCCTTTGACTGGAAATAACCACATCTTGGTCAGACAGGGACTAGAGGTTTTAAAAAATACAACCAAGCCTGGTGTGAAGGCTTTGCTGGATGCAGCTGGTTTGACTTCAAAAGAAGTCAGTCCCTCGCATTTGGGGTTTGTGATTGGTCCAAGAATTAACGCCTCCGGAAGAATGCAAAATGCTTCTTTAGCTCTTGAGTTATTAACCACAACAGATGTTGCACAAGCCACTCGGTTAGCTTTGGAACTTGAAAAATTAAATAGTGAACGAGCAATTCATCAAAATCTGATTTGGGATGAGGTCAAAAAACAAGCACAAGAAGGAATTGAAAAAGGATTTTTTAAAAACGCGATTGTTCTTGCTCATGAGGATTGGCATGAAGGAGTCGTGGGGATTGTTGCCTCTCGTGTTACAGAGACATTTCATCGTCCTGCAATTGTGATTGCGATTCGTGATGGAGTAGGGAAGGGGAGTGTGCGCACCTTTGCAGGTAAAGATGTCTTATCCGGCCTAAGGGCTTGCCATGATCTGCTTTTGGGTTATGGGGGGCACAAACATGCTGCAGGGCTGAGCCTGGATGTTTCTCAGATTGAGGTTTTCGCTAAGGCATTTGATCAAGCCATGGCTCTGATAGAAGAAGATCTCGATGCTAAACCGCTTCTTGTTGATGGAGAGTGCACCATTGAAGAGTTAGATTTACACACACTAAGGCAGATCGAAATGTTAGGACCTTTTGGACCCGGTAATCCAGAGCCTGTTTTTGTTTGCCGCGCTTCAGTTAAAACTCGCCAAATTCTTAAAGGTAGGCACCTGAAGTTAAACTTGGGGCCTGTTCAGATACCAGGGGCTGCTACTTCAGCGCAGATCTCTGGACCTATTATAGAAGCGATTTGGTTTAATGCAGCGGAACGTGTTGATCTGGAGGCTTCATCAGATTCAAATAATGGGATTTGGTTGGGAGTTCCAGAGCTTAATCGTTTCCGTGGACGTGTTACACCTGTATTTCGAATTCGAGACTGGCGTCAACTCTCTGACTCGTTACCGTCGTAATTGATGCAATTGTAATAGTCATTTAAAATTTTAATTTTTTAAGTAAGCTTCTGACGTCTTGACACTGATCAAATCTACGCGCGACAATAAACAAATATTAAATAACTCTCACATTAGTAATTCAAGGAGGAATTGAAGATGGAGAACGGATTCTCTCATAAGTGGTGGGTGGGGTGTATTTTAACAATCAGTTTCTCTCTTGTGCTTCAAGTGCAAAGCAGTTTTGCTTCAATAAGAAAAATCGATCTTACACATCAGTTCATGCCTAGCGAGTTGATTGTAAAATTAAAAAATCAAAAGACAGCGCTTTCATTAAATTCTGTAACAGCTCTAAAAACGTTTAAAAACATCTTAGGTTCAAATTCTGTTTTAGAAGCTAAGCCATTCATGACAGATAAACAGATTTACAAAATCAAGTTAGATAAAAATTTGAATTTGACTCAGTCGATTCAAAAATTAAATTCTGATCCTTCCATTCAATACGCAGAGCCGAATTATATTATGAAGCTTTTGGTGGAAAACCCACCTTTGGAAGATCCAGCAGGACCCAATGATCCAGATTTGAAACTCACTTGGGGTATGAAAAATACAGGACAAGTGGACTCAGAAGGTCAAGTGGGTAAAGTAGGAAGTGACATTGGAGTTTTCCCTCTTTGGCAAAAGGGATTTACTGGAGACAAGAAAGTACTGGTTGCTGTAATCGACACAGGAGTTCAGTGGGATCATCCTGATTTAAAAGATAATATTTTCACCAATACAAAAGAAGATGGAAAAGACGGTGATGGAAATGGTTTTGTGAACGATATCCATGGTTGGAACTTCGTTGATAACACAAATCAAAGTAGTGATGATCATGGTCACGGAACCCATGTCTCCGGAACAATTGGCGGAATTGGAAACAACGGAATCGGTGTCGCAGGCGTGGTTTGGAATGTGTCAATATTGCCTGTGAAATTCTTGAGCGCACAAGGTTCGGGTACATTAGAGGGCGCAGTTGAGTCCATTAACTATGCGCGAATGATGAAAGTCAATATTATGAGTAATAGCTGGGGTGGTGGTGGTTTTACTCAATCCTTATATGATGCTATTGCTGCTGCACGAGATGCGGGTGTTATTTTTACTGCTGCTGCTGGAAATGACCGCTCCGATAATGATGCATCTCCCGCTTATCCTGCTTCTTATGAAATAGATAATATTATTTCAGTGGCTGCAACGGATAATCAGGATCAAATCGCAAATTTTTCTAACTACGGAAAAAGAGCAGTGCATGTGGCAGCCCCAGGTGTGCATGTTTATAGCACAGTTAAAGACAGCAAGTATGATACCTATAGCGGAACATCAATGGCAACTCCTCACGTTTCAGGAATTGCTGCAATGATGCTTTCGATTAATCCTAAGATGACCTATGCAGAAGTAAGAAAGCGTCTTATCGAAACAAGTGATCCTGTTTTAGGGTTAAGAAAAAAGGTAGCTGCTAAAGGTCGCGTGAATGTTTTTAACGCGGTCAATAGCATTGTACCCCCTACTGATGAACCTAATGAAAAAGATTGGGTTACAATGGATATGAAATTTGAATCTGAACATCCCTATAAAGAAAAGTCTGATAAGAAATTTAAAATTCATGTCGACGGTGCAAAAAAGATTCGTGTTCACTTCACAACCTTAGATACAGAAGCCGGCTATGATATTGTTTCTTTAGAGTCAGAGTCAGGTGAAACTTTTGATAGTTTCTCAGGGAAACAAAGCGATTTCTATACTGACTACGCCAATGGTGATACGGCGTATATTCATTTCTCCTCAGATGGAAGCGTGAACGGTGCAGGGTTTTGGGTAGACAAGATTCAGTATATCCGTTAGTACGGATTGAAATGAAAACAGCGTCGTTGTTTGTATTGTTTTTAGCGCTATTTCAACCCTCACTTTTGAGTGCGGTTGAGACACAGCCAGTGGGAATGACTGTCGTCGAGATGAAGAAGCTTCATTTCGAATTTATGAAAGCTCAGAAGTCTGAAGTGAAGGCCGTTGAGCATCAACAAAAAATGCAGATGGATGAACTGAAGGCCTCACAGCGAGCGCAGCTTCGAGAGTGGGAAGAAAAAGAAAAAACAGCGCTGAAAGACTTTACAGCAAAAAAGCCCAAGGGCCCTGAGATGCGATCATATATTCAAAATCGCAAGGAACGCAGGAATGCTCTACTGAAGCTTCAACAAGACGAAATGGATAAGAAGAGGCAAGACCATACTAACCAGATTAATCGAATTCGTTATGATCATTCGGTAAAGTTAAAAACTTTTATGGATCATCTGAGTCGCAAGGAGAAGCCACCCGAGAATCTTTGGCCTGGAGCGGGGCAGGGGGGTTAAGATCTCATTCTTTCGACGTTGATTACACCCTTTTTGCTTTCCAAGGCACTTGTGACTTTCTGTAACTGTGAAAGATCTCCCACCTCGACATCGAAAATAGCGATCGCTTTTTTGTCTTTGGTGGTTCGAATATTGGCCGAAGCGATATTTACACCACAACCTGAGATGGTTTGAGACATGAGTGCCAAAAGCCCTGGTTCGTCTAAAGATAGTACGCGTATTCGAACATGACGCTTGATTTTTTCTTTTTCACCCATATTCCACTGAACGTCGACCTTGCGAACCTGATCGTTATCAATGGCTTTCGTGCATGTAGCAGTATGAATAGTGACTCCTCGTCCTCGGGTGATAAATCCAATAATACTATCTCCAGGAAGTGGACTGCAGCATTTTGCAAATCGAATAAGAATGTCTTCGATATTGGCCACCATAATAGCATTGCGTGTATCTTTTTTCTTTTTAGCTGCGTTGAAAACTTTTTTAAGGAAACTTTCATCTTCAGCTTTGGCCGCTTCAATTTTGCGCTCTAAGGCTTCTTTGGGAACTAAGTGGGGGATTACATCGTCAGGAGCATTTTTTCCATACCCCAGAGAGATATAAAGCTCCTCAATATTTTTAAGGCTCATTTTTTCAGTGGCCTTGAGCATTTCACCTGATTTTTCTAGTTTGTTAAGAGAGAGGCTATAAGTCTTAAGCGCTTTTTCCATCATTTCAGTTCCCAGTTTTAGAGCGCTGTCTCTTTCCTGTTGTTTAATAAAAGCGCGGATTTTCGCTTTAGCTCGTGAGCTTCGTGCAATCTTGAGCCAGTCTTTTGATGGAGTCTGAGAAGTAGATGTTACGACTTCAATCGTATCACCTGATTTTAAACGATGTTTTAGGGGAACAATCTTGCCGTTGACTTTAGCGCCCACGCAACGATTGCCGACATCAGTATGAATGGAGTAAGCAAAGTCAATAGGAGTGGCCCCATGAGGGAGTTGTCTGACGGCACCTTTAGGGGTGAAGACGAAAACGTCTTCTGCAAATAGATCAATTTTCACTGTTTCTAAGAATTCATTTGGATCAGAAAGGTCCTTTTGCCACTCTAAAAGTCGACTCACCCAATCCAAGTTTTCTTTAGAGAAGGCTTCAAACTTACCTTCTTTGTATTTCCAATGAGCAGCGATTCCGCCTTCTGCGACTTGATGCATTTCATGAGTGCGGATTTGGATCTCAATTCTTTCTCCAGAAGGCCCAATGACAGTCGTGTGCAAAGATTGATATCCGTTGGCTTTAGGCATGGCAATGTAATCTTTGAATCGCCCAGGAACGGGCTTATAAGTGGCGTGAATGACTCCTAACGCTTTGTAGCACTCAGTAATATTGTCGACTAAAATTCGAAATGCGGTGAGGTCGAAAACCTGTTCAAAATCGACATTTCGTCGTTCCATCTTTTTAAAGATCGAATAAAAATGTTTTGCGCGTCCTGTAATAAGAGCTTTGATATCGTACTCTTCAAGCTTTTCATTGAAAATGTCACTGACTTCTTCATTAAACTTTTCTCGCTCTTTTTTAGTCCGTGTGACTTTTTGAGCTAATTTGTAATAAATATCGGGATGAAGGTAGCGTAAACAAAGATCCTCCATTTCAATTTTTATGGTGCTGATCCCTAATCGATTAGCAATAGGGGCGTAGATGTCGAGAGTCTCTTGTGCAATGATTTTTTGTTTGGGTTCAGGTAGATGCTCTAAAGTTCTCATGTTGTTGAGACGGTCAGCTAGTTTGACAAGAATAACTCGAATATCCTTTGCCATTGCGAGAAACATTTTTCTGAAGTTCTCAGCTTGTTTTTCTTCAGTGGTTTTAAATGTGATCTGTGAAAGTTTTGTGACCCCATCTACTAATTCTGCAATGTCTTTTCCAAAGGCTTTTTCAATTTGCTCTAAAGTGGCGTGTGTGTCTTCGACTGTGTCATGGAGCAGTCCAGTAATAATACTCGGTAAATCGAGTTTTAGAAGCGCAAGAGTGTGAGCCACTGCGGCTGGGTGAATCATGTAAGGTTCACCGCTGGAACGAAGTTGCCCTTTGTGAGCATCATCTGCAAATTTATAAGCACTTTTGATCAGATCAAGCTTGGCATCTGGGTAATAACTGAGAATAGTGTTACAGAGAATTTCAAGGCTGACTGTAATTTCTTTAGCCATTTCGAGCCTCAGTCAGGGCTTTTCTAATATGCTTACTGAGTTCCTCGTATGCACGATCGAGTGAGTCATTAATAATAATATGGTCAAAAAACTTACTTTTTTCCATTTCAGATTTAGCATTTTGGATTCGTTTTTGAATCGTTTCTTCCGAATCCGTGCCTCTTTGTCTAAGTCGAGTTTCCAATTCCTTAAGGCTGGGGGGAGCAATAAAGAAGGTATGGCAGATGTTAGGATAATCTTTTCTTAAAGAGGCAGCACCTTGCACATCAATGTCTAAAAGAACGGATTGATTTTTTTTGAGAGCTTGATCAATGACATCTTTAGATGTTCCGTAATAGTTTTCGTGCACCAGTGCCCATTCTGCAAATCTATTTTTTTTGATTAAATTTTTAAATTCATTTTTGGAAATAAAAAAATAATCAACACCATCTTTTTCATGACCTCTAGGGTTACGCGTCGTTGATGAAACTGAAAGTGTGATATTAGAAAATTCTTTTAATATTTTATGGCAAAGAGTGGTTTTGCCTGCCCCAGAAGGTGCAGAGATCACAATAAGCTTAGTCATGGGTGGTCGCTAATGCACTCTTTCCCATGTTTCTATATTTTTTTCTTCTTGATTGAGTAATTTTAGAAGGATCTTTTTTCATTGCTTTAACTAGGGGTTCAAAATTTTTCGACAGAGCAGCATAGAGAAACTTTGCAGCCTGATTCCAATTTCGATGAGCACCACCTTTGGGTTCGGGGATGATGTCATCAATGACTCCGAGTTTTGAAAGCTCGGTTGGATTCATCTTTAATTTTTCAGATGCTCGCTCAGCTAGTGTTGCATCACTCCAAAGAATTGAGGCACAGCTTTCCGGAGAGATGACAGAGTAGGTGCTGTATTCTTGCATTAAAACTTGATCTGCAGTTCCAATAGCTAGCGCTCCCCCAGAGCCCCCTTCACCAATCACAATAGCAATAGTCGGGACAGAAAGAGAAAGCATGCACTGAATGCTTTCAGCAATGGCTTGAGATTGTCCCCTTTCTTCTGCGTCAATTCCAGGATATGCGCCAGGAGTATCAATAAACGTAATGATCGGTAAACGGCATTTTTCAGCAAGCTGCATCAGGCGAATTGCTTTGCGGTAGCCTTCGGGTTTGACCATTCCGAAATTTCTTTCCATTTTTTGTTTTGTAGTTCGCCCTTTTTGATGACCAATGATCATGACAGGGATGTTTTTTTTCGCTCTACGATCAGCGGGTGGGGGTTGGCTAGGATCTACCGGGGGCCAGCTGGCCACTCCAGCAATAATCGCACGGTCTTCATTATAGGTCCGGTCTCCTTGAAGTTCCATAAACTCAGGAAACAAAAGATCGAGGTAATCTCGTGTATAAGGTCGGTTAGGGTGGCGCGAGAGTTGTACTTTTTGCCAAGGAGTGAGTTTTGCAAAAACTTCATCGATGAGAGAATTTACTTTTTTCTCTAACACATTGATTTCATTGGAAAAATCTACTCCACCTTGCTTTGCGAGCTCACGTAGGTCCTGGAGCTTCTTTTCAAGGTTTACGATGGGTTTTTCAAAGTCAAATAAGCTTTCCATTTAAGATTTAAGATAGTTATCACGAAAGCCTTGGATCATCAACGAGGGCTTGGTAATCTTAAAGAAGTGGAAAACCCGACTCCTACCACCCCTAGTGGCTCTAAAAATGCGAAAGCAGCGAAGGTTAATGAACAGCTTAAGACTGTAGAGAAGGAGCTAGCTGAGGAAATTGAAAAGGCTGATACCGCGGCTGGGGTTTCCAAGAAAACTAAGAAGAAAAAAGACATACACCTGACTCCACAACGGGAAGTCATGTGGAATGTTAAAGTCGAGCGGTTTTTTCAAAGTACTGTAGGTACAGTTTTTGAAGTTCTTCGAGGGATTTTTTCTCCAGATGTTCCTACTCGAAAAATGGCGTTTTTATTTCTTTTGTTCTTATTGGGGACCGCCTTTGTTTCTGTGTTGGCCGTTCAACATTATCTTGCCTATAGAGAAAAACAGCTGCAGGAACTTTCTTTAGCCAATGAGCTACAAGCCAAGCGTCTTGGAGATTTTCTCAAAAAACAATCGGATGAGGCCAAACACCGGTTTAGTACTTTAGTTCTTGGAATATTCAATGTGGATATCAAACCATCCCCAGACGAAAAACCGGCCTATCGTGCAACCAATATGGCAGAAATTGAAATCGTTCTTCTTTGTGACGATAAAGAGACACGCTACTATATTGAAGAGAATCTTTCACAAGCCAAAAATCAAGTAACCAATATTTTAACTCCCCAGACTCGTGAAGACCTTATGTCTCGAGAAGGTAAAAAACGTCTTAAAAAAATGATTATAGAAAAAATTAATACCTGGCTACCTAAAGGCAAGGTTGAAGATCTTTATTTCAATAAGTTCGTTATCGGGTAGAAAAGCTTCTGTCATAGATCTTATGTCGTTTTATCATTTCAAAGACCGTGCTACGGGCAATTCCTAATAGTTTTGCAGCTTTTGCTCGATGTCCATCTGTGAGGTTGAGTGCCTTAAGTAACGTAAGACGTTCAATCTCAGAGAGTTTCAAAGAGGAAGTGAAAATTTCATTTTTTTCCGTGTTAAAAAAATTTTCCTTAGAGAAGAGAAATTGAAAACAGTCCTCATGAAGGCTAGATTGAGAAGAGTCCTGTGCACCACACGCTCTTTCTATGGCATGTCTGAGTTCTCTAACGTTTCCAGGCCAGGGATGCTCTTTGAGTTTGTTAATAGCAGAAGGCTCAATTTTTTTTCCTAAAGTCTTGGTGAAATGCAATGCAAGCAAAGAGATGTCTTCTGGGCGTTCACGAAGGGGTGGAATTTCGATTGTCACAGAAGCAAGTCGGTAATAAAGGTCTTGTCTGAACTTACCTTCTGCAACGAGTTTCCTCAGGGGACGATGTGTAGCACACAGAATGCGCACTTGAGATCGAGAGATGTGATCGGAGCCTACAGGCTTTACTTCCCCGTCTTCAAGGAATCTAAGGAGTTTGACTTGGATATCTAATGGCAGGTCTCCTATTTCGTCCAAAAATAATGTTCCTTGATGTGCTTGGAGAAGAGCTCCTGGACGTTGTTGTATAGCCCCAGTAAAAGCCCCTTTCACATGCCCAAAAAGCTCACTTTCTGCAAGAGAAAGGGGGAGCGCTCCGCAGTGAATTGGAATAAATCGACCTTTAGCTTTACCGCTTAAACGGTGAATCATTCGAGCGACCACTTCTTTGCCTGTTCCTGTTTCTCCTGTGATGTAAATCGATAGGGGTGTTGGAGCGTATTTTTCAATAGCAGCTAAAAGTCTTTTACCCGATGTTGAACCGGTCACCCAATCTTGATAAGAACTCATATGCGTCCTCACTTTCTAAGGCGCCAATAAGCAACAATCATACCGCTTTTGTTATCTGAGAACTCAGGCTAAGATATTCTTAAAAGGTAATGGAAAAACTCAAGATCATAGGTCATCCTCGTCTAGCGTTTATTTGTGCTTTAGTGTGGGTTTTGTTTGCGCTTTTTACAACAACTATAGGCGGCGCATCAATTCACTTCGCCCCTATGGCCTACCAATTGGGATACTTTCTTAAAGTCTCGGGTCTGGACGATCTTTTTCATTCGATGGGGTTCATTTTTGTTCTTTTGGTATTACTCGTGAACCTCTTTGTTTTTCTTTGTAATCATTTTCCGCATTTTTGGAAATTTTTGAAATCCTCTTCTGCACCTGTCATCCAAACTAAGCAGATGATGGGGGTCAAGAAACAAGAAAAATATTTTTATGCTCAATTTCAGACTCAAATGGGTCGTGAGGAGTTTCGAGATCTGGTTCGTAAGTGGAATTGGAGTGAGGTCAGGAATGCTCAGGCGATACGAGATGAAGGGGGATTGAATGAGTTGCAGTTGGCAGTTCAAAAATTTCGTATTAGCGCAATCTCCCCACTCTTACCCTACTTAGGGATGAGTTTAATGATCGTAGGGTTTGTCCTACAGAATTTTTATGGCTTTCGAGGGAAGATGATCGCGGATCAAGGTATTAAAACAGATTATGTTGAGTCGATGACCTCAGTTCGGCAAAACTGGTCTACCCTTTCTCGATTCGGACAAAGCTTTCCTGGATTTTATCATTTAGGTTTTGAAATTGAAAACAATCAAATGGATCTCGAATATTATCCTGGAACCCAAGTTGTTCGAAAAGTTTCAAGCTCGATTGATTTTTATCAATCTGGAAGTATTTTTGCTTCTCATCAAATCGAGTCCGGTCACCCCGTGTATGTTAAAGGGGTAGGTTTTTTCCAGACTCAAATTGAAGATACTGGGCAGCTGAATCTGAATCTACTCGTAACAGATAAAGTCAATGAGGTTCGTGATCAGTCATTGACTTTAGCAACCCGAACATTAACTGAGTTGAACGGATTTAGCTTAAAAGTTCTTGAGGTGCTAGACGGAGATGAAAATCTAGGGCTTACTGCTCGGCTTCAGTACCAAGAAAAGGGACGTGCAGCAGAAGAGTTTTGGATTTTTCAAAAAAGACCGGGTTATGATTTGGCTCACCGTAAGTCGAGCCGCTTTGTGTTTATGATCAATCCCAAAAATCCTCAGTCTAAAAGGCTAAGCACAGCTTTGATGGTGGTAAAAGATCCAGGTTTATTTTGGGTGGCAACGGGAGCTATGGTATGTGTTTTAGGTTTATTTTTACAGATTTTTTTCCCATTTAGAAGATATTGGTTTGTATGGACGTCAGGAAAGGTTTTGGTAGCGGGGTGGTGTGAGAATCATTTTTTCTTCCGGAAAAAATTTGAAAAGATTGCTCAGCGTTGGGTGAACCGCTTAGGAGAGAAAGATCCTCATGTTAAAGCTATTAAACTTGAGGTTTTGACAGAATGAGCTCAATGATCATTTCTTTACTTCTGTTTGTATATTTTTTAAGTGCTGTGATGCATGCCTGGACTTTGTTGACCCGTCCAGGTTTTTTTCAGGACCCCGGAAAACTCCCACAGCAAACAGCGGCTCTCGGATGGGGGCTTCATACTGTTATACTTTTGTTTTTGTGGGCGACCTCGGCTTCAAGTGCACTGATGCTAAGTGAATCTCATGGACTCATTTTTTTAGCTATATGGCTTTTGGTTACGGTTTATTTAGGTTTGCAGTTTTTTTCTGACGTGAGGTGGGCTGGTGCACTGAGTATGAGTTTGGTGGTGGTGTTGTTGATTCCGCTAGCTATGAGCTCTCATTTTGGGTTGGGGGTTGATCCGGCAGGCGTTGAATATGAGTCCGTCAGTTTTGGAGCTCATTTTTTTCTAACAGTTTTAGGTTACGTGTTTCTGATCATGGGTTCTGTTTTTGGAATTTTTTATTTATTAAAGGAAAAAATACAAATTGAAAGTCTGATGCTTGGACATGCAGCCATTACAGTGATGTTTTTACTTTTTGGAATGCTGAAATGGCATTCATTTTTTACGGGGACTTCTCGATTGAGGTTCGAGTGGATTCAGTTTGGATCGATTATTTTTTGGTGCCTCTATTTTACGGCTGTTTTTTTAAATTTATATGTATTCAGATCGTTGAAAATTTTAATTCAGTGGATTTTTTCCACTTCAATGTGTTTTCTTTTAGTTTACTTAGTCTCTGTGTTTCCGTGGGTGAATAAGCACGGGGCAGGGCTGCATGTTTTTACGATTCTTTTTGCACTCACATGGAGTGGGGGGCTTTTGCTTCGCTTGTTTTGGATTGAGGAGGGGATCGATAAGAGGCTTCCTGATTCAGTAAAAATGGACTCCCTTTGTTTTTACACTTTAGTAGCTGGATTTTTCTTTGCCACATTGGGTTTTGTTTCAGGGGGTGTATGGTCTTATTTATTTTCTGGGCAATATCTAGCGTGGAATTCTAAACAGATTTGGATGTTTGTCGTATGGACGTTTTATGGTGCTGTATTGCATCTGAGGCAGTTCTCAAGTCTTAAGAGTTGGAATTTTTCTGTTCTTTCCATAGTAGGGTTTTTTATTGTAATGTTTACTCTTTTGAGAGTGAATTGGGTAATTTTATAATGCCACATCAAGTTTTTGTAGCGATGATTATTGAGTTCACGTTGGTGACTGTGACTTTGTTTTTTCTTGTTCAGCCGAGGTTTATATTTAATAAACTTCACGAAGGAACACGACTTGCGTTGACGGTAAGTGGGTTGGTTATGCTTTGTGTGGCTTTTTGCTGGTCAGTGATATTTGGATGTATTTTGTCGCTACACCATTTGTGAGTATAAATATGAAAATAGGAATTATCGCTCCTTCCAGTCGAGTGCCTGCAGTTGAATTAGGGATTTCAGTTGAGAAGTTAAAGTCATCTGGATTTTTAATTGAAGTCCATCCTCAATGTAAAAAAAGTGATCTTTATTATTCGGGTAGTGATTTAGAAAGAGCTGTAGCTTTTTATGACTATGCACGGAGAGGTGATTTAGATGTTTTATGGTGTGCACGAGGAGGATATGGAGCAGTCCGTTTGCTTCCTTTGTTAGACCAAATGGTTATGAAATTAGGTATACCTGGGAAAAAACTTTTAGTGGGTTCCTCGGATGCTACTAGTTTATTGGATTATGTAAAGAACCGATGGGGCTGGTCTGTTTTGCATGCTCCGATGCCAGGATTGAGAAATTTTTCTATTTTGGAAAAATCCGAGTGGAACTCACTTCTAAATTGGATCAGAGGAGAGAAGCCGGAAAAGCCTTGGAATGGAGTTCGGCTTAAGTTTTATTATCAACCTCAAGTGGCGTTTTCATCTGGGGCGATTGTTGCTCCAGTGGTGGGTGGTAATCTAACCATTGTGACTTCAATGGTGGGCACTTCTTATTCATCGAGGTTTCAAGATAAAATAGTTTTTTTAGAAGATGTGGATGAAGCGCTTTACCGAATTGATCGTTTGATTCAACAAAATATTTTGGCAGGCACGTTCCAAGGCGCAAAAGCGATTGTTTTAGGGAATTTTTTAAACTGTCAAGACTATCCTCCTCTGGGCTTGAAGTCTAAACCCAAGACCGCAAATTTAAAGCGTGTGATGAAGGCCCCTAAACCAAAAGAATTAGCAGCTACACGCAAACGGGTTCCTTTTGAGAAGGGGATTCGTGGGACTTTTGAGAGTTTAGGAAAACTGTTAGAAATTCCAGTAGTTTCGGGCTTACCGGTAGGTCATGGCCCTGATCATTTCTCTTTGCCTCTCGGGGGGCGATATGAGTTGGATCAGAAGGGGAATTTTAGCCTTATCGATTGGGACTGGCTTAAGTCTAGAAACTGAGTTATTTCCTAAGGCACGGCTTCCTGGCGGAATTGGTAGACGCGCACGACTCAAAATCGTGTATCCTTACGGGTGTGAGAGTTCGATTCTCTCGGAAGCCACCATTCTACGAATTTAAAAGAATTGCTTATTAACAATTGATTAACTGCGCGGCTTCACAGGGATTTCTTTATAGACTGAACATTTGGTTCATCCTACCCTAAACTTAATGAATAATTTTGTAATTTCATTTATGTTTCTTTCGATATCGGCCCAAGCATTAGACGACACATGTAAGTCTCTACAACTCAAAAAATATGTTGAAATGGATTACAAGGCCTTTGATCAGTCACCTCCAAATGGAGGATGGCGCGAACTTCAAGACAAAGGGCAAGACCTCGAAATTGCCAAAATTATTGATGGATATCTTAAATGTCGTTCAGGGCTCACTGCCGAGCAAAAGGCAACTTTAGTTTTTCATTCTGGGCAAATCTATGCAGACCTTGAAAAGAACGATTTCGCTATAGAGAGAATGAAAAAAGCCTACAACGCCGATTTAGACAAGAAATATCACTGGAATTCATTTGTTGATGGAACAATTGCATTTCTTCAGCGCGATCTAAAGAAATTGACGGTGGCGCGGGACAAAGTTTTATTGGCTGAACCCGATCATCCATATGTAGAGACCTTGAATGATCTAATCAAATGCTTCAAACGACCCTATAAAGACTTCGATCGATGTCGAAACAAACAAACAACTAAACCTTCACACTCAAATTCGGCAACCCATTAACACTTCATTTTCGTCGAAGCTCGACCATTCATACGCAAGAGGGGTAACTTTTGCGTCATATCTAAAATCGCCCAAATCCCTTCTTATTATATTTATTGAATAGGTAGTAAGCTCCAAGTGTAAGAGCAATAAAACAAGCTGTCTACCGGTTAAATCAAAAGCGAAATGTAAGAACAAAAAGAGTGTTGTAGTTTGAACTTCCTTTCCTTGCCATTTTGACTAGTTAAAGTGTCTTCGTGATCACAAAAAGGGGGTAACTCTGGCCTCTAAGCCAAATCTATTATATGGATGTCAGGCTTCACAGGGATTGCTTTTTATTCGGACTTGTAACTTTAAAAGTGATGATGAAAGTTCAAAGAACTCATGCCCGTATTGTTTTGCAATTTGCTATAATCAAATTTATTCATTATACAATTTAAGTATTTCATTATTAATGATGCTGGAGGAAGTGTGCGAATATTATTGTTATTATCATTTTCCATAATTAGTGCTGTCAGCTTTGCATCGACAAATCGATATAAAAATATGGACGAAATGTTTAGCAGTTTTAAACCGATGATATCCACTGCAAAAGATAAATTTGCTAACCTAGAAAGCCTAAAGCCAATCGAATTCGAAGCACGTAATTCGGTTAAACACTCTTTTTGTCTACAATTAATGAAAAAAGCGGACGTCCATACGGGTACCTTATCCAACTTTTCTAGTCAGGCGATTCTTCGTAGATTTGACATGTGCGGTGATGAGAACTCAAAATATCCCACGCGCACTCTCTACTACGATGGCGTGAATATCAAATCAGAAATGGGTAATCAAATCGCTAGTGTATTTACAATACATAACTATTACTTTAAGAGTTCAAAAGTTGAATTAACACACGTACTATTTGATAAAGATTTTCGATTACTTGAGGTGCATATACATGATCAATTTCAAGAGAATCAAAAATATGTTTCAGTGTTTGGTTTGACCCCAGAGGGAAATTGGCAAGGAAAATTTGAATTTTATACTGGAAAATTTAGAAATGGCAAATCTCCGCTAAATTCTAAGAAATGGTTTGTTAATAGCGAGAATTTCTTTTCTGATTTCTATGAGGTCAATGAAAATCATCCAGACGATTTTAAGGAAACCTTCAGATATAAAAAAACCACCAAAAGGGATTGGCTTAAATTCCATCAGATTGCCACTATTGGACCTCTTTATGAATATGACTACCAAGAAAAACAGGACAGATTCCAATATGATCCACTCAACTATGAAGGTATCGAGCATCGAGTTGACCGGTATAAAGGCACTAAGATTGAATGCTTATACGGCCTAGTTTTAGAAAGGGATAACCCCTTCCAAATAAAATCTGAAGAACGACATATTTCAGCTGATAACCCGTTTTGCAGTAACTATTAGGCTTGGTCTTTTAAAGGGGTAGATCATCAGATACATTACAGAACCCCTTCATTTTCGTCGAAGCTCGACCATTCATACGCAAGAGGGGTAACTTTTGCGTCATATCTAAAATCGCCCAAATCCCTTGTCCTTAAAGTCAGGGTTACTAGCTCCAAGTGTCAGAGCAATAAAACAAGCTGTCCACTGATTAAATCAAAAGCGAAATGTAAGAACAAAAAGAGTGTTGTAGTTTGAACTGGTCTACATCCCTTTCCTTGCCATTTTGACTAGTTAAAGTGTCTTCGTGATCACAAAAAGGGGGTAACTCTGGCCTCTAAGACAAATCTATTATATGGATGTCAGGCTTCACAGGGATTGGGTTCCTTGACATAGAAATAGTTTGAGCAGATCATCATGAGATGAAATCAAATCTATTGCTCATGCTCGGTATAACCACGATGTTTCAAGCATGGGCGGAGCTAAATGCCGTGAATGGCCAAACGTCATTTGCGACCGATACATACAAAGAGATCTCTTCAAAGCCCGGTAATATTATATTTTCGCCGTATAGCATCTCTGTAGCCCTTACCATGACGGCCACTGGCGCAGACAAAAAGACTCTCGATGAAATGAAAAAGGTATTGCATTTATCGCCCAATTTTTCTGCAGAATATAAAAATTTATCGGCAGAGATGAAGCCGTCGAAAGATTACGAATTGTTGATAGCCAACCGTTTATGGTTGAACAATGCCAAAACTTATTACCCAAAATTTACTGAAGGGCTGAAATCGAATTTCAACTCTGATTTTCTACCGCTAGATTTTAAGGGGCAGCCCGAGCCCAGCCGATTGACAATCAATAAATGGGTTGAATCCGCCACTAAGTCCAAAATTAAAGATCTAATACCTGAAGGGGCGATAACGAAAAAAACAGATCTCGTCATAACCAACGCAATTTATTTTAAAGGGCTATGGCTGGAGCCTTTTAAAGAGGAAAATACAAAAAAAGACGATTTTTTTGTTTCTAAATCTGCAAAAGTGTCCACTGACTTTATGAATGATCGGCATACGTACGGCTACTTTAAAGATGTAGATTCGCAAATTTTAGAAATCCCATACAAAGGGGATGAGCTCAGCTTCGTGGTGGTATTGCCCGATGAAAATCAAAAAATGGATAGCTTCGAAAGGTCAATTAGTCCAAAGCGTCTTCAAGCTTGGATGAAACCTAAAGGGGAGAGTGAGATCATTCTATCGCTTCCTAAATTTAAAGCTGAATTGCCTCTTGATCTTGCCTCTACTCTGAAATCATTGGGTATGAGAGAGGCTTTTTCTGAGTCATCGGCTAATTTTACAAAAATTCGCCCCCTCGTTGATGAAGAAAATATTTCGATTTCACGTGTCGTTCACAAGGCTTTCATCGAAGTAAATGAAAAAGGTACAGAGGCGGCAGCGGCGACAGCCGTTATGATGTTTGCTACAACGTCTGTTCATCCACCTCCAATTGTTTTTAAAGCAAATCGACCGTTCATTTATTTAATTCGGCACATACCAACAAATTCAGTGTTGTTTATGGGTCGCCTATCTCAACCATGAACAGAAAGCACTTCATTTTCGTCGAAGCTCGACCATTCATACGCAAGAGGGGTAACTTTTGCGTCATATCTAAAATCGCCCAAATCCCTTGTCCTTAAAGTCAGGGTTACTAGCTGGGATCTTGATTGGGAATGCAAAGCACTGCAGCTTCCAAAGAGTAATATTTAGGATAAAAAAATCCTTTTCTTCCGATAAAGACCAGTCCCGCAGAAGAGTTGTATGAATAAATAGATGAGGTCCAAAATTCATGTTGAAATAATCCAGTTTTATTTTCCTTATAACCATCTTCACTGAATGCAATGACGTCTACAGTATTATCTAGCAGGTTTTTAGCAACGATTTGGCGATGATCATTCGATTGCTTTAAAATTCCTTCCGCTCCGAAAGCTGTAGCAATCGCTGCCCACTCACGAACGGTAGGAAGATGAGTATCTATGGGGCAAGCTCGAAGTGCATCGTATTGGTTAAATTTTGCTACATCTCCATTGTTTGGATCAAGTAGTAGGGTGCCAAATTTTGTTTCAATCTTTGTATCAAATGTAATTTTAGATTTTTTTTGACATTGCATATTGAAAACAGGGTTTTGAATTTCATTTTCAACTGATTTTTCAAAATAATTGCCCAATGTAGAGCGAGGCCCCTCGATGATGTCAAAGCTAAATGTTTGTTCTTGGAAGTATCCTTTATAATGTGTTTGCGTATAATGTGTTTGCGGATTGTTCTCTGTTTTGTGAGCTTGAGCATATCTTAAGCGTGTATTTTTTCCGGAAGCGGTTTCGTGAGAAATAACCAGTAAATAGGGTTCATTATGACGAAGCAGGATCGCCACTTCAGCCCATGTATCGCCATCCATCTGTCTACAAGTGATCTCGGTAGGAATGACTGCTCCAAAACTAAGCGAACAAATGATATTGAAAAGAATCGAGAATAATAAGCAATGTTTCATAAAGCGCTCCAATGTTTTGCTAAGAAAATGATATTCAAAACTTGTGCTATTACCGTGCTGTAGTTTGTACATAGTACATTTTGTTGTATTTCTAAAGTATTTCGAATAATTTTTCGTAGAATTGTATGTGTAAATTTCTGATTTATTCTTGACACGTGTCGATCCTTGATTAAACTCCTTAACAAAGTCTTATATTTTTTCAGAAAGGATTTTGTCTTCATGAGAACGATTCTTCACATTATTATTTTTTCGTTTTTAACCACAGGTTTTATTAGTCAAATCCAAGCAGCAGAAGTAATTCCAGGAGTTCCACTTCGTGGGTTCTCTGATTTTTCGTGGAAATACAATTCTGATAATTCACCTAATGCCTTTGTCATTGGTCCGTTGGATCTTTTTTTAACGAAGCCTATTGACAAGAATGTTACTTTTCTGAGCGAAATTGTATTTGAAATTAAAAACGGAAATCTCGTTACGGATCTAGAAAGACTCATTGTTCAATATAAGGTGAATGATTGGTTTAAAGTTGGAATGGGACGTTATCACACCGCTTTAGGATATTGGAACGAAACCTATCATCATGGGACTTATCTGCACACAACCATTGTCAGACCTAGAATGTTTAGGTTTGAAGATAACAGCGGATTACTTCCTGTTCACTCTATTGGGATGGAGTTGCGAGGGAATGGGCAAGTGGGATCAAGTAATTTAGGTTACATCATGAATGTGGGTAACGGACGAGGAGTGAATGCTGATCCTCCACAAATGACTACAGACTCTAATTTTGCAAAATCGTTTAGTGTGGTGGTTTATTATGAAATGGAAAACGGTCTGAGAGTCGGCGGGACAGGGTATTTTGATGCTTTACCTACAGGAGAAAAGCAATCGAGCGACCCTACTCCGGGTGGTCGTGAAACGATTTATGGAGGACATATTGTTTTTACTCGCCCAGAGTTTGACCTTCTCGCAGAATATCTGAATATGCAGCATTTTTATAATAACGGGTTAGCTACTGATACGATGTCTCATTTGTTCTATGGCCAGCTAGGTGTACATATTGGCCTACTGACTCCCTATTTTAGATATGAAATTAATACATTTAATGCAAACGATGAGTACTTTCGTACAGCAGGGAATGCGTCAGGTTTCTTGGCCTCCTCAACAGCGTTTTATACACTAGGTGCTAGGTACGAAATTTCAGATGCAAGTGCAGTGAAGGCAGAATACGTGAATCAAGCACCTGGAACAAATAATACAGTGACACTAAATTGGTCATTTGGTTGGTAGAAGGAGAAAATATGATGAAAAAAAACAAAATGACTTTTTTAGTTTTTCTCTTCTCTTCTTTGTTCTCCATTGCCTCGAATGCTGTTGAAGGGTTTGATGTGATTGTTAATCCTTCTGTAAAATTAACCAGCATGACCAAAGACGAAGTAAAGCAAATTCTGTTAGCCAATAAAACCAGCTGGCCGGATGGTAAACCCATTTCTTTGATCTCTTTAGCTTTTGACACATCGGAAGAAGAAAAGATCACTAAAGAGTTCATGGCGATGACTGGGGTTCAGGCAAAGAAGCATTACTTGACTAAGGTTTTTAGCGGTATTTTGGCAAACCAACCTGCTAGTGGAGAGACTGTAGACGAGGTGGCTGAACTTGTTGCTAAGACAAGCGGTGCAATGGCTGTTGTTCCTAAAGGATCTCCTGCGGGTAAGGCAAAAGTCATTCCTATTCAATAAGTAGCTTAAGCTGCTTTTTTGATGGGTGTAGTTTCGAAAATCGGCGAGTCATAATACGGGACATCTACAATAATTTTGGATCCTTTTCCGTTTTCGGATTCCATCCAAGCGCGTCCGCCTAGTTTTTCTGCCTCGTGTTTTAGCGCATCGAGTCCTACTCCACGTCCAGACAATTCACTGACTTGGTCTCTAGTGGAGAAACCGCTATGGAAAAGGAGTTGTATGACTTCAAAGTCACTTAATTTTGAAAGAGAGCTTTCCGACATCAGATTTTTTTCGAGAGCTTTTTGACGTACAACTTTAGTGTCTACGCCCTTGCCATCATCTTTCACTTGAATAATTAATCGATTTTCTTTCCTGGCAAAAGACACGTTTACTGTGCCGGTTTCAGGCTTATTAACCTGGACTCTTGAATACGTGTCTTCAATTCCATGATCAACTGCATTTCTAAAAACATGAATGTAAGTTGAGACTAAAGGAAGGTAGGGATCTACAAAGGCTTTCAGTGAGGTGGGCTCAATTTTGAATTGCACCTGTTTACATTGCGCATCAGCTATGTTCTTCACAACAGTTTCGTAACGTTTAAAGGGCGTCTCAATTTGATCTAAAACAAATCGGTCGACAAAGTAGCGAACAGAAGAGGAGTGGGCGCCAAGTTCTTCTACCATTTTTACATAAGTGTCATAAATTGCGCGCAATGGGACATTCTTATCTCTACTGGATTCATCAATAGGGCCAAAAAGCTGTTTGTACTCTTCCATGTAAACATTGAATTGGTTTTTTAGGTCATTCATACCCGCTTTTAACTGCACAATAGCTTTTTTGTATTCTTGTGGATCACCTGACTTTGCAGAGGCGAGTTCAGTTTCAAAATGATGAGCGATGCGGCTCACTTGAATCATGCTAAATGCTGAGGTTCCACCTTTAATTGAGTGCAAAAGCCTAAAGAGAGTGTCTGCATCAGGGTGATTCTTACCTAATTCGTGGTCTACGCCACGGATCATTTTTTGAGTTTCTAATACAAAATCAATAAAATTACTTTTATCTGAAAGAGCTCTCATCACCAGCTTTACAAAAGCTTCTTCTTTTTCTGCTTGAATGCGCAAACGGCGCTCTTCTGTTTTATCAGAAGCGATACAGATGATTCGTTGCAATTCTTGCTGATTATGCTCGGAAAAAATAGGACGAAAATCTAGTTCAACATAGCGATCGTTTTTTTCAAAAGACTTAGGCGCAAGGGGCTTAATGTCTACGAAGGGCATCATTCCAGAGTAAACAAGATCAATCCATTTTTTTGCAATAGTGTTTTGTTGTTCGTCTGGGAGAATTTCTCCAAATTTTTTGGATGTAGGGTCTAAGCCTAGAAATGTTTTCGCAGCAGTAGAGACTCCTTCAAGAATTTTGCCGTCTCTATCGAAAACTAAAAATCCTTGATCCAAGTTGTTGAGTAGAATTTCAATATTTTTCTTATTTTCTACAATCGTTGTGACTAAACGTTTAATGCTCTTGAGAATAACTAAGCTTGAGAAGGTTCCAATCAGCGTTCCGAGTAGGAGAACGACCATGAGCGCGCGAGTGGCGTTTTTTGAAAACAAAGTGGATTGATCGAGCATGTCTTTGACGTCAGATTGAATAAAGGAATTGATGTTCCCCATTTTTTCAACAAGCCCACTAATAGAAGTGTCTAAAAGAGTAATATTTTTTTTAATCAATTCAGAAGAAACAAGAGTTGATTCTAGTGTGGAATGAAAGTTTTCCCAGTCCTTATACCAAAGACTGAGATACTGTTCATAGACCTGTTTTTGACTCAGTTCTACTTGAGTTTTGATTTTTCTATCAATCTTTTTTGTGATGGATTGGAGTTTTTTGATAATGGACTTCTCCGCCTCTGAAGTCACACTTTTTTGATTGAGTCTTAAAATATTTTGATTCAGATCGTCTAAGTGAAGAACAATTTCTGAAAATGCAAGAGTAGGTCCTAGAGCTGAATCGTTTATTTTATTGAGTTGTGATGTTGAGCGAGTGGATATCGTGATTCCTAAGATACCGCTCCCGATTAAAAGTACACCTAACACAATAGGAAGAGTTAAAAATTTAGAGATGATATTTTGGCTATCGTTAGATGTTTTTGAACTCATAGACTACTTTCCTAAATTCATAGCTAGTTCTACATAAACATCACCAAACTCTGTTGAAAATGGAACAATGAGAGCCGGTGAGCTACTGGAAGATGAAAAAATCTGAAGTTCAGTGCCTTGTATCACTGCGGGGATGGCTTGTTTAATTCCAAACCCTTTTTCGTTTAATACAATTTTTGCTTGTCCCAAGATCATATTGACCATCTCTGAGGCGCCATCTCGAGTATCAGGGTGGTAATCTTTATATTCTACTCCATGCATCCGCGACATGATGGCAAGATAAGTTTTTTTTGAAAATGCGAGTATGAATGTCCCGTTAAATCCAGTTCCCACGATTCCGACTGTTGCACCTATCTCAACAGAGGGAACGGATTTTGAGTTTGATAGAATGGGACTACCTGCTTTAGGAGTGCTATTCACAGTGATTTGAAAAATCTTGACTACAGCTTCAAGCAGAGTGTTGAGAAATTCACGTGTTTGATCTTTGGATGCAGTTTTTGGAGCCTCCCCAATGATTTCTCCTATTGATCGATAGCAGGGCAAGATTCTGTCTAATCCATTATCTTTCACCATTTTTGCAAAGGTTTCTGAGGCTACTACTGCAAATTTAAAGTCTTGCTGAGAGGCTGTGCCTAAAGATCGAGTTAAGGTTCTAAACACAGAAGACGCGACATCTTCAACTCGTGGACAACTCAAAATGACGAGGGGTCGATGCTCGCGTTGTTGTTTGAGCGCGTCGATTACTTTTTTAGCTTCGATTTCTGAAATAAAAATATCATCGACTTCGATCAGGAAGTATCGAGGATCGGTTTTGATGTTGAGACTCATGCTGCATTCTTTCCACCGTGTTTTTGCCAAACTGCTGTTAATTTTTCTTTTATTGTAGCTGGAGTAAAAGGTTTGATGACGTAGTTACTTACGCCCGCTGCAATAGCCTCTCTGACTTGGTCGATTTCACCTTCTGCGGTGATCATCAAGAATGGAAGGTCTTTGAACTCTGGAGTGGCTCTTACTTTTTTCAAGAAATCGATCCCTTTCATTTCAGGCATATTCCAGTCTGAAAGAATGAGTTCAATGGGAGCATGTTCCTTTACTCTTTGTTGTAAAAGAGCAAAGGCGTCTTTGCCATTTTCTGCGTCTGTAAATTGAGAGAAGCCTAAAGGTCTCAGTTGGTTTTTAATTAAGACTCGCATAGCAATCATGTCGTCAACAACCAGGATGCGTGTTGCAGGTGCAAACATAAGAATGTCTCCTCTAATAAGTCATAGTATTCATCGGCAGATGCTTGACTAAAATTGACAAAAACTTAATAGTTGGTAGCATGAACTGGTCTACTACAATGTGCTTAGTGGTTAAGCTTGTACTGAATATGATTTAGGAATAATGTCTGTTAGACGGGCATCTAAAGGCTTCCTAGTTTAACCCATTGTAATTAAAGAAAAAAATTTGAATTCAGGCACATTGTAGTAGACCAGTTTATATGGGATCACTTCACCTCAGAAATGACAATATCAAATAGGCAAATCTGAGAACCTGCGTCAAACTCTGGTCCGGCGTCTTTCAGGTCCATTGTGACTTTTGCTCTTTCGCTCGGAGCAAGGCCTTTTAGAATTCGGTCTTTCTCGTTCAGCTCTCGAAACTGACTAAAGTAAAGTTGCGAGGTGAGTTCATGAAACCCGAGTTTGTGGGTTTTAAAGTGTATGTGTGGAGGCCTCATCCAAGTATCGCTGGCAGGATAGGCTCCGGGCAAAATAGTTTTAAAAGAGTAGTTTCCATTCGCATCTGTTGTTGCTTGTCCCCAATATTGAAAGTGAGGATCCAGCTCCGCCGAATTTGTATCTGATGGATGATTATAGCGTCCAGACGCGCAGGCTTGCCAGATTTCAACAATAGCTCCTAGCACCGGGTTACAAGTTTCATCTAATACTTTGCCTTGAATATAGATAACCTGGCCTTTTGCTTGTTCTCTCTTTCCTTTGATTCGAGTTAAGTCTACGTCCTTATCTAGCTGGTCAACAATAGGATAAAATGGTCCCTCAACTTGATCTGGAGTTTTTCCTCTACAGGTGGCACCCAAAGCGTTGCCGATGATGGAAGTAGATGCGAGCGCTCCTATGGCGCTTAGCGATGTTTTCAGTACTTGTCTTCTTGTAATATTATTCATAATTCCTCCTGAAAACACAGTAGATTTTTACTGATCGAAAATATAATTAATAACAAGAATAGTTGTGATAGACAGATTTTATGATCTCTATAATGCCTTCCGCTGAAGAGTTAAAATATTTCATTGAAGTGGCTCATACTTTGAATGTTTCCCGTGCAGCAGAGCGTCTCGGTTTAAGTCAGCCGTCCTTAAGCCTTGCAATTCAAAGATTAGAAAACACACTAGGCATCCCCCTTTTGATTCGATCTAAATCTGGAGTGAGGCTCACTCGAGGTGGGCAACGATTTGCCGCGCAAGCAAGAGAGTTGATTACAGATTGGGAGAGACTTAGAAGATTAGCTTTACAGAATGAGTCTGAAATTAATGGCCGTTACACATTGGGTTGCCATTCATCAGTAGCCCTTTTCTCTTTGGATGGATTCATTCCACAACTTCTACAAGCGCATCCTGCTCTTGAATTTAAATTTGTGCATGATTTATCTAGAAAAATTTTAGAAGAAATTGTTAGTTTCAAAACTGATTTCGGCATTGTAGTTAATCCTGCTAAGCATCCAGATCTTGTGATTAAGCCACTTTTTACAGATGAAGTAACATTTTGGACAAGCTCCAATTCTAAAATCCACCTTCAAGACCCATTTTCAGGAAAGACGGTTCTCATTTGCGACCCTGAATTGGTGCAAACTCAATCTTTGTTGAAACAAGTTGCGAAAAAAGGGATGAAATTTGATCGAATCATTACTTCTTCAAACTTAGAGGTGATAACTTCTTTAGTTTCAGCAGGCGCAGGTATTGGCGTTTTACCTACGCGTGTGGCGACACGAATTCCATCTCAAGGGCTGAAGCATGCACATAAAAACTATCCTCGATTTACCGATCAAATTTGCTTGGTTTATAGAGCAGATGCTCAACGTTCAAAGGGAAGTAAAGTTCTGATCCGAGCAATGGAAAGTTTAATTCGCACTTTACATTAATGTTGTATGAGTCTTGCGCCTTGCTTGCAATTCGTCTTTTCTAAATGCTCTCTTATTTTATTGTGCGGATTCCATCGCTCTTTACTCCAGTCAGGCGCCAAGCATTCTTCAGGATGAGTGGAGGTTGCATAAAGTCTTTCGATGTAGATCTGAGGGGAGAGATGTTCGATAAATTCAATGATTTTGTCTGTGTACTCTTCTAAAGACAAAACGGAAAAGGGTTTTTCTCGCCAACGTCTTGCTAGTTCTGTGTTCTCTAAAACCATGAGTTGATGAAGTTTGGTCCCCTGAACGCCTAAGTCGTTTAAAGTCAACGCTGTGTCTTTTGCCATATGTAGAGAGTCAGGAGGAGAGCCAAAAATTAAATGTGCACAGACATGAACATGGGGTGCTCGCTTTCTGAGTCGTTCAAGAGCGTCGATGGAGCACTTTCTGTCGTGCCCGCGATCCAGCCATTCTAAAGTTGGGTTTTCGAATGACTGTACTCCAAGCTCCAATGATACATAATGAGTTTGCGCATACTCTTGAAGTAGATCAATGACTGGATCTGGAATGCAATCAGGGCGAGTTCCAACGCAGAGTCCAGAAATTCCAGGTTGGCTTAAAGCTTCGCTATAGATTTCTCTCAGGTACTCAATGTCAGCGTAGGTGTTGGTATAGCTTTGAAAATAGGCCAGAAATTTCTCAGCGTTAAATCGTTTTTGAATCGAAGGGATTCGGGATTGGATTTGCTCTCGAACCTCTGCTCCGCGACCTTTTTTTCCATAAAATGAACTTGAGCCTCTTACATCACAAAATGCGCAACCCTTTTGCGCAAGGCTTCCATCACGTGTGGGGCAGGTCAACCCGCTTGAGACAACGATCTTATAGGTCTTAGCTCCAAAAATTTTTTGGAGATATTCATTGTAGGAGTAATAACGGTCTTGGGTACTGCCAAACAAAGGTTGTTACTTCTTCTTGCCTTTAGCTGGCTTTGCCATGCTTTCAAGCTTGGCTTGGATTTCTTTTACTTGATTTTCGAGCTCGGCAAGCTTTGTTTGATTTTGCTGAGTGAGGGTGACCAATCCTGGAAGCGCTTCGTCCATTTTTTTCATAAAACCTTCTACGGCAGTTGATTTACTTTCTAAAGCAGCTAGTCTTCCTTCTAGTTTTCCTTTCGAAGATTGCAGGTCATTAATTTGTTGCTGCATTGCTTGTTGTCCTGGGCAATTCGGCATTGCAATTCCCATGGTTGCGAAACTTAAACCCAACAAAATCCATCTGGTATTCTTTTTCATAGCTCAGCTCCTTGTTCTCTTATTAAAACATGAATTTCTTATTCGCAATATTAGTTAAAATAGCGGTCCCTAAAATAGAAGTAATCAGTGATGATCCTCCGTAACTTAAAAAGGGCAGGGGGACCCCTACGATTGGCAATAATCCCATAACCATGCCCATATTGATGAATATATGCCAAAAAAAGATCGTCACGATCCCTAAGGCCAACAAAAGTCCAAATTTGTCATGAGATTGGTAGGCGATGGAGAGCCCGTTGAGGAGAAAGGCTAAGTAAAGGGCAAGCAAGATCAAGGAGCCTAAAAAACCATGTTCTTCGCTAAAAACAGAAAAAATAAAATCGGTGTGGTGTTCAGGCAAGAAGTTAAGCTGGCTCTGAGTCCCTTTTTGGTATCCTTTTCCTAAGAGTTGGCCGCTTCCTACTGCGATTTTAGATTGGATTGAATTATAACCCGAGCCTCTTGGATCTGCTTCTGGATCTAAAAATGAAACCAGTCGTTGTCTTTGGTAAGGCTTTAATCCGAATTTATATGCGGAGGGGAGTGCAATGGCTGCGCAGATCCCAATGATCATCAGCGTTTTAGGCTGAATCCTTACAAAAAGCATCATGCTGGTAAAGGTTAGAAAAATAATCAGAGCAGTGCCTAAGTCAGGTTGAAGTCCAATCAGCACACACGGAATTAAAACTAAAAGCGTAGGGAGCAGGAGGTCTTTCAGTGAATAACCTGAAAGGATTCGATCCGTTTCAAAGTATTTAGCTAAACAGATGACTAAAGAAAGTTTCATGAACTCTGAGGGTTGAACTCTAAAGCTTCCAATCCCTAACCATCTTTTTGCTCCTAAACTGCTTTTGCCTACCACGAGTACTGCGACGAGTAAGATTAGATTAGCAAAATAGATAACATAGGCCGTTCTCGAAAATGCTGAGTAGTGAACCACAAGGACAAGCGCTGTGATGAGCATGCCGATTCCAAACCACAGCAGCTGACTTTTGTAGAGTCCTAAAGATTTATCCTGAACGGTCGTAGCGCTAATGAGATTGAAGATTCCAATTCCAAACAATAAAACCTCTAGGATAAGAAGTACCCAATTAAATTTTTTCAGCTCTTCTTCGTACATGGTTGTTCGAATTGAGCTTTCGTCTAAAGCAAATGGGGTTTCCATGGTTGAATGGGTCATTGAGCAGGAGGCTCCTCTGTGGTTTTGTTGAGAACAGGAGGTGTGATTTCATCTGGTTCTGAGACAATCACGTCTTCTACTTCTTGTGATACGGCAGGTTGTTGTTTAGGGATAGCGAGCGACTGACCTTGCTGCTTCAGCTTGGCTGCTAAAACTTTTTCACCATAAACATCAGGGAAATATTTTTCTAAATAGGTTTTAACAATTTCTCGCGCTACTGGAGCAGCGCTGGTTGATCCGCCGCAAGCGTGTTCAGCGATCACGGCGACTACAATAGCAGGATTATCTATTGGCGCCATACCTACGAAAAGGGCGTGATGCCTATCTTTGAATTTGAGATTTTCGCATCTGCTGTAAATTTTTTCTTTAGAAATTTGGATGACTTGCACTGTTCCTGTTTTTCCAGCAAAGTCCATGCCTGGGAGTCTTTTTCCATAGGCTGTTCCGTGAGGATCATTGACGACACCATAGATACCTTTTTTAATGAGGTCGACGGTTTTGGGGTTGAGTTCAACTCGGTTGAGGAGTTCGGGCTGAAACTCTTTCATGATCTGCCCTTCGTAGGACTCAATTTCTTTAACAATGTAAGGTTTGTAGAAAAAACCTCCATTGCCAATCGCTGCGTACATATTTGCTAGTTGTAAATCAGTGACGAGAACAAAACCCTGGCCAATAGCAACATCGAGGGTTTCACCTGGGTTCCAAGGTTGGTTGAAGCGTTCTTGTCTCCAGGCCTCTGTCGGTACTAGCCCAGGAGTTTCCCTGGGGAGGTTGATCCCAGTCTTTTTGCCTAGTCCCAGTTTTTTTCCCCATTTTGCAATGTCATCTACGCTTTTGAGTTTTTGAGCTACACGGTAGAAAAATACGTCACAAGATTGAGAAATGGCCGTGACCACATTGACGTTACCGTGCCCTCTTTGGAGATGGCAGTGCTTGATTCTTTTTCCAACTTTAATAGATCCGCTGCAGAAGAAGTGGGTATTTGCATCAATCACGCCTTCTTCTAATCCTGTGATGGCTGTAAGAACTTTGAAAGTTGAACCTGGGGGGTAGTGATCTTGGATTGTTTTATCGCGCAGAGGGTGATTTTCATTTTTCAGGAGCTTATTCCAAAGAACAGAAGAAACCCCTCGCGAAAATTCAGTAGGGTCAAAAGCCGGTCGGGAGAGCATAGCTAAGACCTCGCCTGTTTTAGGGTCAAGAGCAACTACGGCGCCAATTTTGTCTCCCATAGCGTTGATGGCGGCCTGTTGGATATCTTGGTCGATAGTCAGGATGAGATTTTTTCCTGGCACTGCGGGTTTTCCTAAGACATTGCTCAGGTAGCGATCTCGATCTTTTTTGAGTTTGATTCTTCCGAGTGCATCAACTTCCATGATGTCTTCTCCGTCCACTCCACGGAGAAATTGGTCCATGTTTTGTTCTAACCCAAATTTTCCAATATAATCCCCTAATTTAAATTTTTGAGATTTTTGATTAATTTGAGGAAGTTCTGCTGGGTTGACTTCACCAATATATCCTAAGAGATGAGCGGCGACGTCTCCATAAAGATTGGTTCGCATGATTTCTTGTCTAACTTCGACTCCAGGCATGTCGATTTTCCAAGTTTCGATTCGAGCGACTTCGTCTCGTGTGAGGCCTGTTTTGATCTTAACGGGTAAAAAGGGTGCTTGAGTTTTATTCTTGTCCAGCACCTCTTTGATTTCGTCTTCAGGCATGTGCACCATCTTAGACAGCATGGTGATGACTTCTCCCGATCTTCGGGATTCTTTGAGGTATTGAGGAATAATTTCTAAGTCGAAGGCTGGGCGATTGTCGATTAAAAGTTTTCTATTTCTGTCGAAAATCATTCCTCGAGGAGCGGCCACCTTAACTCGTTTAATTCGGTTTTCTTCAGAATAGCGACGCATTTTATCGCCTGAAAGGATTTGAAGAAAGACCATTCGAAGTAATAATATTCCTAAAGCGACAAAAAGTGCCGCGTATAAAAAACGAAACCGATCTTGGTACTCTCGGATTTGTTCTTCTTGGCCTAAGAAAGCCATTAGATCATCTCTCCTTCGAGGTCCATCTCGTCTTCAGATAGCTTTTCAGCTCGAGTGTTTTTAAATGTGATCCAATCAAATTTCTCTAACCACCGGAAAAACCAAATCGAAAAAACTCCCTGAATAACAGCTCCTGGGAATAAAAGAGTAAGCGTATGTCTCCATTGATTGCCAGCAACTCCTAAGAAGTTCAGAACTTCAAGTCCTGCAAGTTTCCATGTTACAGAAGCAAACAAAGTAACCATTACGATCGAAAATCGACCTGGGATCACAATGATTTGGGCTGCTCCCCGGATTCCTAAATAGACGAGCATATAGGTGATGAGAAAGAAACCTTGAGGTGCAGCACTGTGAACTTCTGCAATATTGGCAATAATTAAAGTAATGATTCCACCTTCCTCAAAATTTCTTTTGAGTGCACACCAAATTACTGTGAGGAGAACAAAATCAGGTTGTAGATAAAGTAAAGGCCAAGTCTGAAAAAGAGAAGTTTGAATAACGATTCCCAGCATGGTGATCAGAATGAGAATCGGGCCATTTAAATATTTTAAAATAATTCGGTTCATTTTTCTTCTTGATCGTTTGGATCCGTCTGTTTGGTAATGATTAAAACCTCTTCTAATTTTGAAAAGTCTACACTCGGTTTAACTTCTACCTGTTGGGTAATGCCGAAGGCTTTTCGGTCTACTTTACTCACCATTCCCACCAAAATACCTTTTGGGAAAATGCCTCCAAGCCCGCTCGATACTAAAGTGTCATTGGGCTGAATGTCATCCGTTCGGACCGTGTATAAAAGCTGACAGGACTGATCGGTCATACCTTCTACTACCCCTCTGACGCGGGAGCGCTCAACAATTGAGTCTACTGCAAAGTTAAGGTCGAGAAGAGTAACGACATCACTTGTATTACGAGTGGTTCTGAGAACCCGTCCCACAATTCCTTCGTTGGTGACCACCGCCATATTTTTTTTGATTCCAGAGTTTTCACCTCGATTAATGCGGATCGCTCTAAATTCGGTTGAGACGTCTTTGGCTATTACTCGAGCAACTTGAGTTTCAAGTGAGTATTTTTCCTTAAATTTCAGCAACTCTTTGAGTCGTATGTTTTCTTGCTGAATCTCACGAAATAAGGCGATTTCATTTAAAAGTTTTCTATTTTCCTCGAGTAAAGCCAAGTTATCATCTCGGGTATGAAGTAAAAAAACATAGTTATGGAAGCCCGAAACAACCTTTTCAAGTGTCCAAGAAATAAGAGATTGAAGAGGGGAAATCAGCGAAACCACCACTCGGTCATGGAGTAAATACTCTCGTGGAGCCCGGGTCGTTGTATCAATGGCAATAATAGGGATGAGTAGAAAAAGAAAAAGAATGATGTAAAATCGGTACTCTTTCAGATATTTAACCATCGGTGGTTCCATCGTACTCGTTGCTGAGCATGGAATCAATGGGCTACGTTATGAAGAAGGAACATATTTTATGATGACCTGGATTCGAGAAAAGTTTGGAACAACAGTGATTATGGGGATTATAGGGTTTATTGCCTTTGTATTTGTGGTGAGCGGTGTGTTTTCCCCAAAAGCCACAAGAGGATTGCATGAAGCTTCAGTGGCTGGAATCGTGAATGGAGATCCTGTTCGCCTCGATGAATTTAGAGAGGCAATGCGAAATAGAATTGAGTTTTTTAAGAATCTAGGGGGAGGCAGTTTTACAGAAGAACAACTGGAAAAGTTTGGCCTTAAGTCCGCGGTATTTTCTGACCTGGTCAATCGGAAACTTGTTTTCCATGAAGCTACCCGAGCCGGAGTGCTCCCTTCTGATGAAGAAGTCCGGGATCGAATTCAAGAGATTCCAGCTTTCCAAAAAGATGGGAGGTTTGATGTTGCTGTTTATAAAAGAGTGATTGAAGCTTCTCCCTATCGAACTCCTTCTGTTTTTGAGCGTAAGTTGCGTGAGGACCTCACTGTACAGAAGTGGAGCGAGCAATTCAAAGATCGAGTACATGTTTCTCAAGAGGAAGCTAGGAAACAGTTCCTTGTAGAAAATGATAAAAGAGATCTTAAGTATGTCTTGGTGACACCCGAAGCAGGCCGCAAAGGCGTAATGGTATCTCAAGATGAGGTTGTTAAGTTTGAGAAAGATGCCACTAAACAGAATTTAGCAAAAGATGTTTATGAAAGGAAAAAAGCTACGGAATTTAAAGGCAAGGACTTTAACGCTGTTAAAGATTCTATTATTAAAGATTTAATAGCTGGAGATAAGATTGACGAAGCTAAGAAAGTAAACCAGAAGGTGGTGGATGCAGTGCTTCCTTTATTGTCGGCCGATACGCATAGTGATGACAAGGTGAAGGCTGTTTTGAAGCCCTATGGATTAGAAATAAAAAAGACAGGTTGGATCACACGTTCGAACTCCAATCTGCCCGGGATTGGTCCGGATAAAGAATTGATGGAAGATGCGTTTAGCCAAAAGTTAGAGGGTAAAGCAAAAGCATTTCAAAGACCGATGGGCACTTTAATCGCTGTGTTGGCAGGAGTAGAGAAACCCGATCTTTCAAAGTTTGGTGTTGAGGAAGAAAAATTGCTCAAGCAATTGACCTATCGCAAAGCTCAGCAGCTTCAAAATGAGTGGCTAGATGGCGTGAGAAAGCGCGCGAAGATTGAACCGAACGAAGATGTGGTGGGAAAGATGGCTAAAGGGCCAGGAGAGTAATGGTAATAAATACGTTGATGTGTAAGTCTGAAGTCTGAGTTTTTATTGTCAGGCATTTAATCTCACTGCCTCGACCTATTTCTTTTTTACCCATCCTAAAACTTCCTCTACAAATTTAGCTTTTTGTTCAAACGGTAATCCATGCCCTGCGCCTTCAATTTCTTTAAAAACAACTGAAGATAAACCAGAAAATGATTTCTTCTCAGATGCAAATTCTTCAGAGCTCCAAACTTTACTTTGTGCCCCACGCAAAACAAGAACTGGAATTCCAGCATGCCCCGCGTCCTGAATCCACTCGCGAACAGAAAATGTCTCTGAAGACTTCAAAGTTTTCAAAAGAGCAGTGCGGTCAAAAGGTAAAACCCATTTTTTTTCTGAATTTTGAAAAAGCACAGCGCTTAAGTATTGCCCCATGGATGGGTCGGGACTCTTTGTCAAAAGATATGTTTTAGCTCCCTCTCTCGAATCAAAATGCTCAGGTAGGTTTTGTAAAAACTGCCCTAAGTCTTTGCCTAATCCGCCACCAGCAATACCTGAAAACCCTAAATCGATTAAAATAAGGCCGCATACCCACTCTGGTTTGAGATGGTAAGCTGCAACTGCGGTTCTTACTCCCATAGAGTGTCCGACTATCCATGCAGGGTGAAACTGTGTTTTGCTCATAGTTTCAACTACATCACTTCCGTAATCTAAAGGAGTAAAGCTCTCACACTTTCCAAGGCTTTTGCCGTGTCCTCTTTGGTCTACACTGAGAATAGAGCAATGATCTTCAAGTGATGCGGCTATGGGGCGCCAAAGAGATCCGATTCCACCCATCCCGTGAAGTAAAACAATCTTGGGAGCTGTAGGTGGGAGATGAGGGGTTCCCCAAAAATATTTATTCAATTCCATATTGACTCTTAAGCATACTTGAATAGCATACGCAACGGGATGGGGAAGAAATCGGATCTAAATCAAACGAAGTCGAATTCGATCCAAGACCTGTTGCAAATTGCTGTCTTAAGGTCGGAGAAGTGTGACCTCAAAGAGGCGAAGGCTGCTTATGAATCTGCATTAGCTTTCGCTAAAAAAGAAAAAGACATTCGTTTTATGATTGAAGCGGTGTCCGGATTGCTTCGACTGGCGGGGGAAGCGAAAGACGAGAAGGCCGTTCAACAGCTCGATTATGAATTGACGGCTTTGATGTCCGCACATCCTAAGAAGATTCCTCCCATGGCGTGGCACTGTAAAGGTGCAATTGCAAGTCATCAAAAAGAGCCCCTGGTTGCGCAAAGATATTTTCATCGTTATATCCATGCATCCCAAGACGAAGAATCCATTGCTAAGGGTTGGTTGATGGTTGCTATTACTTTTTCTCAGCGAAGTCGATTTCGTCGAGCACAGTTTCTTGCGTTGAAAATTTTAGATCGTTTTGAATCAAAAAATTACAGAGGCATAAATGGGATTGCATTTCTGCTTTTAGGTAACATTGCCGAGCGTCAAAGGGATTATGACTCTGCATGGAGTTATTATAAAAAGTCTCAAAGTACTTTCTTGGGTGAGCATAATTGGTTTTATCATCTCTATGTATTGTATGGCTATGCTAGGCTGAGTCGTTTGCAGCAAAATTATACACAGGCTTATTGGTACTTAGATCTTTTAAATAAAGCCACAGCTTCTTCGGAGTTTGGGCTTCTCAGAAGTGAGATCCAAGTTGAGCTAGACCGCTTAGAGAAAAATGCAGTTGATATTTTGATCGATAGTCGGAAGGGTCAAATTAAAACTAGAATGGGTGAGAATATCTCACTTAAAAAGCAGTATGTTCTCCTTCATATTTTAGAGGTGCTCTCAGATGCACATGCTAAAGAGGGGGCGGATATTGAGCGAGGAGTGACAAAAGCAGAGATTATTCAGGCGGTGTGGAAAGAGTCGTATCGTCCTGAAGCACATGACAATAAACTTTATTATAATATCAATCGACTTCGAAGACTTATTGAGCCTGACATTAAAAAACCACAGTATGTTTTGAATTGGAAAGAGGGGTATCGCTTAGCTCCTGGCTTGCGGGTTCAATTTATTAGAGGAGCGAATCAAACAGTTTTAGGGGAGATGAATAAATGAATTATTTTTTAATTGGGTTTTCTTTGTTTTTCATGAGTTTGGTCACATCAGCTGACTATAGTTTTGTTTCACCATGTAATGAAGATTGTTACAAGGTGACAGGAGGAGATGTTCCTATTCCATTTGGAGCTAATCGCCAAGTCGAGCTAGCAGATGGTGAGGTTTACGTTTTATTTGGAACCATTAGGTATGCGCCCTCATTTTTTACAAAATCTAAAAGTGTTCCATATCTCGAGGTGGATCTTGATGCTCATCCCTGGTTGGCGAATGAGAGGAGAAAACTCTTTCCTTACTACCCCTTTATATTAACAGGGAATCAAAAGCTGAAGGTGGGGACTGGAGTGCGAGTGAAAGTACAGGCTCGTGCGCGCGCGTTTATTGTTATCGATAAGCAAAATTCTCACAAATACCTTCTAGGTTTAGAGCCGATCGAAATCAACTGATCGTTCTTCAGACTTGGGGAAACTATAGCCAAGTGATTTGAGTATTTTTCCAGTCGAAGACTGGTTTTGCTCGATTAGCTTTCCTGGTGAGGTGCTGGCCACAAGTTTTCCTCCATGGATGCCGCCCCCTGGGCCTAGGTCTATGACCCAGTCAGCTTGAGCAATAACATCCAAGTGGTGTTCAATCATAATAACGCTGTGTTTGGCTTCGACTAGGTCTTGAATCACTGTAAGAAGTTTTTTGATATCTTCGAGATGTAGACCGGTGGTGGGTTCGTCAAAGATATAAAGAAGATTGCTTGAGTCTTTGTCTTCTAGTGTTGCTGCTATTTTCAGCCGCTGAGATTCCCCTCCTGAAAGGGTGGTGGAGGATTGTCCAAGCTGTAAATAACCTAGACCTACATCTCTCAAGATCCCAAGCTTTCTCACTAAAGTGGGGTTATCTCTAAAAAGTTCAAATGCGTCGTCAATGGTGGTTCCTAGGATTTGGTCAACGTTTTTTCCTCTGTAACTGACATCTAAGATTTTTTTCTTGAATCTTTTTCCATCACATTCTTCACAGGGGATTTTGACTTCAGCCATAAAATGCATATCTACTGAAATTTCGCCTTCGCCCTTACAAACTGGGCATCGGCCACCGTCTACGTTAAAAGAGAAATGTTGAGGGGTGTATCCTCTACGGATAGAAATAACTTGATTAGCGTAAATTCGTCTGATTTCGTCCCAGGCCTTGAGATAAGTAACGGGGTTGGAGCGAGAGGATTTTCCAATAGGATTCTGGTCAAGCAAGACGACGCCATTCAGATTTTCGGCGCCATAGAGGCGTTCGAATTTTCCAGGTGATTCGGCAGTGCGATAGTAAATTCTTGAAAGGGCTTGATAGAGTGTTTTGTGAACAAGTGTGCTCTTTCCAGAACCTGAAACTCCAGTGACAACGACAAAGCGATTGAGAGGGAATTCAACTGTAATGTCTTTGAGATTATTTTCTTTGCACTTTACTAATTTTAGAAAGCGATCGGGTTTTGGTCGAGGAGGGCGATCTCTTTGAATATGGAAAGCTCCTGTCAGATATTTTCCAGTGATGGATCCTGGTGTGTGTTCAAGCGCTTTAGATGTCCCTTGCGCAATAATTTCTCCTCCACGTTTACCTGCGCCTGGGCCGAGTTCAATGAGCCAATCAGCCGAACGGATCACTTCTAGGTCGTGCTCGACGACGACGACCGTATTTCCTTGGTCGCGGAGTTTTTTTAGGACATGAATGAGTTTTTCAGTGTCTGCAGCATGAAGTCCAATGGAAGGTTCATCGAGAACATAAAGCGTTCCACACAGGCCATTTCCGAGTTGTGTGGCAAGGTTTATTCTTTGAAATTCTCCTCCAGAAAGGGTTTTGGCTAAACGAGAAAGTGTAAGATAGCCTACTCCGACTTCGCATAAGAGAGAAAGCCTTCTTTCTGTTTGTGAGTAAGCTTCATCTGCAATTTTTTTTTCTTTTGCTGAAAGTTTGAGTTTTTTGAGCCAATCCAAAGTGTCGTGAATAGGAGTGTTTAAAATATCTGAGATCGCCTGATCGCCGACTTTGACAGCGAGCGCCTCTCTGGCGAGCCTAGCTCCTTTACACTCCACGCAAAGAGACTGGCTTTGGTATCGGCGGATGAAAACGCGAATATGAAGTTTGTATTTCCAGCGCTTGAGTTCTTCGAAACAAGCGTAGATTCCTGGAAAGGTTTTATCTTTAGGGTCTCCATTCCAAATGAGTCCGCGTTCGGTAGCAGTGAGTTCTCGGTAGCGCTTTCCAATCGAGATTCCGTGTCTTTCGGCAAAGCGGAAAAGATCTTCTTGCCAATCAGATAATGAGGGTTTTGCAAAAGGATCAATAGCACCGTTTTTTAATGTTTTTGTAGGATCGGGAACAACCAGGGCTTCGTCAAGATCTAATGTATAGCCGAACCCACTGCATCGAGCGCAGGCTCCTAGTGGACTGTTGAATGAAAATAAATTGGGTTCTGGGACTTTGTGTCTTGTTCCGCATTGAACACAAGAAAAATCAGAGTTGAATGCTTTCCATTCCTGAGTTTCCATTTCATAAAAGATAATATTTCCTTTTCCAATACGAGAAGCTTGTTCAATGGAGTCTAGAATGCGACTTTGAGTTTCATTGTCAATTTTGTTTGCGATACGTAAGCGGTCCACAACGACAAAAATTTCACCAGTAGGAGTTTCTTTAGGGTTGATTTCGTCGATTTCGATAATTTCAATTTTTTTTGAGCGAATGAGAATTCTTTGAAAGCCTTGTTCTTTAAGAAGCTCAAATAGACTGCTCGTGCGCTTTGTTTTTTTTTCTTTAGTGTTTTTACTTTTCGAAGAAAGAGTTTCTTCGTTGTGTATAGGTGCTGCAATCAATGCTTTTTTCCCAGGCAACCACTCTTTCGCCCAGTCTACGATGAGTTGGGGCTCAAGTTTTTTTACTTCTCCGTTACAATTAATACAAAAATTTTTTCCGATCTTGGCATAAAGGATACGAAGATAATCGATGATCTCGGTCTGTGTGCCTACGGTGCTTCTGGAGTTGATAATATGATTTTTTTGTTCAAGAGCAATCGCAGGTGGGATGTGGTTGACCGTATCTACAGTGGGTTTTGGCATTTTTTCCAAAAACTGCCGGGTGTAGGTAGAGAGGCTTTCGATATATCGTCGTTGTCCTTCAGCGTAGAGAGTGTCGAAAGCAAGTGAGCTTTTACCACTTCCAGAAAGTCCTGTAATAACGGAGATTTTTTTTGCAGGAAATTCTGCAGTAATGTTTTTGAGGTTGTTTTGTCTGACCCCGATGAGTTGTATGTTTCTTTGAATCGTTTTATGTTGCATAAAGTGACATGCGTCTAAAAGTTTGACAACATTACCAGATTGATGACAATTTGGCTCCAGTTAATTCAGAGCCTTAAACCCTAGGATTTTCGGCATTATCCTTGCTTATTGCCGGTCCGGTTCAAAGTCCCGTTTGTGGGATATTTGTACCTGATAAAAGGAGAAAACGCCATGAACCTTATGTGGATATTAAGTGGGACCATTTTCAGTCTCACAACGTTGTCAGTGGCATTTGGCGCGGTTCCAAGTAAGAGTCGTTTAACAGACGATACTGCGATCTATCAAAGTCTTTCTGAAATCAAGGTGGCTAAATCGAAGGCACCTGATTTTGATCATGACATTGAACGTCTTTCTCAATCGGAGTCTAACTATAAAGAGAAGCTTCCCGCATTGGACAAACACTCTCGGTTGATTCGACCTATGGAAAGAGTAGCAAGTCAGAAGTATCGTTTCTCAGGTCGCAATTCAAAGTTGTAAGTTCTCACTGAGAAGTCTTGACGTGTTTAAGACGATTGTCATTTTATTATTGGCCGTTCCGGTCTACGCGGATCCTCAATCGGATATAGAAAATCAGATTTTTGATCAGCATAAGGTCGAGCCACGTCTTCTCTTATTAAAGGAGTATGAACGTGCACAAATCCTAGCTTTAGGAGAGACCAATCATTCGCAGTTTAGAATTTTCGAGCATTTGATTAGTTTCCTTAAAAAAGTAGGAATGGATCCAAGACTTAAATACATTGTTCTTGAACGAAGCGAAGATTTCGCTGGGTTTTACGAAGATCTTTCAGTGCGATCACTTGAGGACGTGATCAAAAAAAATCATTTTTTGAATCAAACAAGTCAAAATTCAGCGATATGTAATTCATTTTCAGCAAATCCATATCTAGTTTCCAGATTTTTTCCTATTTTAAGAAGTGTGAATCAGCAAAGAGATCAGAAACTTCATCTTCCACCCATTTTAGTTACGTCTGTAGATGTTTCGTACTCTCAAATACTAACCGCTCCGAGGCATAGTGTGGATACGGTTAAGGAAGGAGACTGTAAACTTCCTCTTGGAGTTCCAGCGCGAATAGAAGAATCACAGGATCGCGAGATGATTACGGCACAAGGGTTTAAGAGTCGTGTATGGGATCATTTGGACGAAAAAAGTAAAGTGATTGTTGTTTATCATATAGGACATTTGATTCAAGGTTTTGAGGCTTGCTTACCTAAGCTGAAGGAACAGTCTTACTGGGAAACGTCGAAGTCTTCTTTAAATTGGCTGTCTAGATTTTTTTCATCTTTTCCCACAGCGCGTGAACGAACAAGGATTGTTGCTTTCGATGAGAAAGAGTTTTACGGCTCACAAGCCCCGGAGGGAATGTTCCAATTGAGTCACAGGCAGGCCAATCGCCAGAGTGGAGAAAGTTTTGCCATAGAGTTAGCTCCTTTTGCTTATCTCCCCTTAGAAAAAGGCAAGGATGTTTTTCTAAAAGCTTCTGTTATGCGGCATTACCAGGGGGGAACAATTCAGGGTGATGGGGCTTTGTCTAGTATGATGGATGGTTTGATTTGGAGTGCAGATGCACACGAAAAATTTGTCTTAAAATCAGCTGATATGTATTTACCAGGCTTGTGTCGTCACTAATTTTTTGGGTTTGGTGTTTTCTTTTGTAGTTCCACTGCAATCCAGCTTTCTGCTTTTTTACGGTATTGTTTTTCAATAATTTTAAATAAATTGTCTTTCAGGTCTGATCGCGTGAAATAGTCTTCTGGATCTAAACCCAGCATTGGAGCAACTATGGCTTTGCCTTCATCCAGGTTAGCTTCCATAGAAGGTTTTTCAGGTGTACTAATGATATTTGCATCTCGACCAAACCCTGATCCTCCCAATCCTGAACCTACCGCTGCTAACTGCTGTGGGGTGCCTTTTGATTTTGCCATTCCTGGGCTTCCTTGAAATTCGATATGAGGTTGGTTACCTCCAGCTCCAGCAACTTCTGTGGCTTTGCCTTGAGAGGGGGCCGCCTCTAAAGCCGTAGCGGCTCCAGATCCTTTGCCGCCCGCGTATGAGTCTCCTTCACCATTTTTAAGTACGTCATTAATTTTGTTAAACAAGTCTGCTTTAGCTTGATTTGAAGGAGGCTTTGAGTTGTCTGGGTTGACCGCTTTAGGCGCCTGAGTTTGAATGGTGTTGTAGTTGGAAGCCATGGCAGCCAATTGATTTTTACCGGTTTGGGACTCTGGCCCATTGCCAACAAGTTGGTTCGCATTTTCTGTTGCAACTGCGCTGGATCCTGCCATTGCGGCGGCCATATACATGCTACCTCGAATAGGAGGTTGTGCTGCTGTTGTAGGGTCTGCGCATTGTCCTACAGTGCTGTTGCGGATTCCGTTTGTACAGCAGCTCGCTGGAAGCTTTAGTCTCTGACAATCGTCCCCGACCATAAGGTTAGAGATATTGATTCCGCCCCCTCCGCCACCGCTACAGCCGATGAAATGAGTGGCGATCAAGAGTGCAAAAATAAATTGGGTAATAGATTTGAAATTTTTCATACCGCTTGGTTGCACCTCGAATTAGGATTGTTAGGATCCCAGATCTGCAATTTTTGTTTTATGTAGTTTTTGAGTTCTCGTTGGTAACACCCATTTCCGCAGCTTGTTGAACAAGAATCGCATGCTCCTTTGTCAAAAACAGGCCTTCTGATAAAACCAAATCTCCTAACTTTAACACAGACATCTTGTCGCGCACATTGAGGTCGACAAGTGTTTGCACAAGCTTTTCCGGGTCCGTCTTGGACGTTTTGAAAAAAACTGGAGGAGCTAACAAATTGCGATTTAAAATCTTTTCCTGCACGATTAAAAACTTCGCATACCATGAGCTCAGCAAACATTTTTTCTAGGTTCTCTCTGGAGCTGCAGAGTTGCTGTCGGCTTTGTCTGAGCTGTCCAACATCCAGGCCCGCCTCTTTATTGCTGGTGTCCCAGTTATTGGTTTTGCAGTCTTTCAGATCAGCAATGTTTTTGGTAGCTCCAAGATCGTTTTTTAAAACATTCATGAGTTTAGCGCTTTCGTCGCCTTTATCTCGAATGCTTGCAGCAATTCTGCTACAGGTAGGGGAGATGTTAAGTCTCTTATTGTTAAGTACTTCATTTTCTACTTGAGATTGAAAACAAGTCATAGCTTGGATAAATGCGCCACCGTAGTAGCCTAACTCTCTGAGGCCATTATTTCCGGTCATATCCCAATATGCATTAACGCCACCGGTATTGGTATCAGCTCGAATCGCGGCAGCGGCACCACAAGACTCACCAATGTGGTTAGTGTCTTGTTCGTCTTTGAAATCATTGAGAGGCCCTGGAAGTAAAGTGCATACGGGTTTAGCAAATTTATAGTGCATGCTTTGTGAGGAGTCTAATTTGGGGAGAGGATCTTGGAATTCCACTCCGGCTGAAGGGTCCATGCTTTTTCCCTCTTGATACATTTTGTCTGAAATCAGTCGAATTTGTCTTTTCATGAGACCAATTGAGTCTTGTGTAACTAATTTGCAATCTCTCAGAAATGCGTTCTTGTCTGTAGCATCGGTTGGGTTGGAGTTGCATGGAGGGGAAATCAGCACAGGATCATCTGCTTGAGTATCAGTAGATAAAATACACAGTGCAGAAAAAATAATGATGTGAAGTAATTGTTTTTTAATCACTTTGAAACTCCCCCTCAGATTCAGCTTCCCCAAAAGCTGAAACTCTCTAGAATAGTACTATTATAAAGAAGCTTTTAATTTCTGACAATATTGATTTACTATTGATGGAAGTACGGAATTAAAGGACTATGAGTCAAGGTGGGTCTAAGATGACACAGTTTGCGTTGCTTGTTTTGATGGTTTCTCAAGGGGTTGCAGGGGAGGTTAAGCCTTCTTCTTTGCATGAAGCGGAAGATGGTGTTTCGCAAGCTTATTCAAAATATTTCGATGCAGTTCGTAAAAGCAAAAACCTCAATCCAGCGGAGCAAAGAAAACTTTTCGAACAGATTGTTCAGCCGGCTGAATCGAGCCTTGGGCAGTTTCTTCATGATCAGCAGATGCAGGGTTTGAACCAGAACTTTAAAATTATTCGCGACCCTAGCAAGGTACCTAAAGATACAGGACCAAAAGAAATTGAAATTCCAAAAGAAATCGAAGGCCGACTCAATGAAATCCTCAAATCCAGCGCGGATGGAGATTCTCCGCAATATAAGAAGAAGAAAGTTCAAGTCGTGAAAGAGGTGAACGGTAAGAAAAAAGTCGAGGAAAGGGAGGAGTTAGTTCCTGCTGACCAACCTGATTATGGACCTGCCATTGATGGTTCGGGAGTTCCTAAAGAAATTGAGTTTAGAGGAAAGTCTAAGAAAGTATTAAAAGACGAGGAACCTAGTCCGTCTTTAACTGGGCTTCCCAGCTCAGGGGATAACGTGGATGTGATTGAGTTTAAGCCTGCTAAGAAAAAATAGTCCAAGTGAGTGTTTTCTTGCTCTCTGAGGAGATTATCAGTATTTTAGCTCTCTATGCAAAAAGTCAAAGATCTGAGTTTAGCACCCCAGGGAAAATTAAAAATCGAATGGGCAGAGAGCCGCATGCCTGTTTTAATGAAATTAAGAGAAGAGGCAATACGCACTCAACCTTTAAAAGGAATGAAGATTGCCGGTTGTCTTCATGTGACCAAGGAGACCGCTGTATTAGTGAGGACTCTGAAGGCAGCAGGAGCGGAAGTCGCGTGGTCGGGTTGTAACCCGCTTTCGACTCAGGATGATATCGCAGCTGCTTTGGCAGCAGAAGGCGTAGCGATCTATGCATGGCATGGGATGTCTCGCGATGAGTTTTACTGGGCAATTGAGCAAACACTGAACATCAAACCTACTTTGACTTTAGATGACGGGGCAGATTTGATTTTTACTGTTCACTCCAAGCATCCAGAGATGGCAAAAAATATTTTAGGTGGAACAGAAGAGACAACAACAGGCGTTCATCGTCTCCGTGCTATGGCGCGGGATGGGGCCCTGAAGTACCCTGTGATTGCGATCAACGACGCAGAAACTAAATGGGATTTTGATAACGTGTATGGAACGGGGCAAAGTTCGATTGATGGCATTATTCGTGCGACCAATGTTCTTCTAGGCGGAAAGGTTTTCGTTGTTGCCGGGTACGGGCACTGTGGTCGTGGATGTGCGATGCGTGCTCGAGGAATGGGGTCACGAGTGGTTGTGACAGAAATCAAGGCGACAGCTGCAATGAAAGCTATCCTAGAAGGATTCGAAGTTATGAAAATGGACGATGCAGCTAAGATCGGCGACATTTTTATTACAGCTACTGGGATGAAAGATGTCATCGTTGAGCGTCATTTCCAAAGCATGAAAGATGGTGCGATTGTCTGTAATACTGGTCACTATGACTGTGAAGTGAATTTAGAGGAGTTGAAAAAAATCTCTAAGCAAGTGAGAGAGGTTCGCCCTAATAACGAAGAGTTTACTTTAAAGAATGGCCGCAGAGTTTACGCTTTAGCTCAAGGTCGTTTAGTAAATTTAGCAGCAGCCGAAGGTCATCCGTCAGAGGTGATGGACATGTCTTTTGCAAATCAGTTCTTGGGCATGGTGAGACTCGCCAAAGAAGGTAAGTCGATGAAGGCTCAAGTCTATGATATTGATCCTGCTCAAGACGAAGAAATTGCGCTTGTGAAGTTACATGCAACAGGCATGGGGCTTGATATTCTTACTGCTGAGCAGAAAAAGTATGCAGACGATTACTCTGCAGGAACTTAAAGCAATACTTGAACTATGGCATTAACCTATTCTAAAGCCAGTCAGCTAGGGGCTATCGCTCCAGAATTTTCTTTGCGCGGAGTTGATGGAAGAACTTATCTTTTGAAGGATTTTGCAGCTTCCAAAGCTGTGGTTGTGATTTTCATGTGTAATCATTGTCCTTATGTAAAGGCTGTCCGGGATCGGATCAATCAGCTTGCAAAGGATTATATGCCTCGGGGTGTGGCTGTTTTAGCGATTAGTTCTAACGATGCAAAACGGTACCCTGATGATAGTTTTGAAGCGATGAAGGCTACGGCGCAAGAGTTTGGGTTTGTTTTTCCGTATCTGTATGATGAAACTCAAGAAGTCGCTCGTGCTTATGATGCGGTTTGTACTCCAGAGTTTTACGCTTATCATGGTTCAGGGAAACTCACGCTCGCATACCATGGCAGATTAGATGACAATTGGAAGGATGAGAAAGCAGTAACAAAGCGAGATTTGGCTTTAGCGTTGGATGCAATCTTGGCAGGGCGTGAACCGAGTTCCGATCAGATTTCTTCCATGGGTTGCAGCATTAAGTGGAAGTGAGTCGGTCTAAATAGATGACGGAGCTAAAATCTTTTTTGTAGGAATTTCTTGCACAGGAATGGCTTCGTAATCTTTAACTTCTTTTTCGCTTTCACGAGAGGCTGTGTTGATTTGTTCTAATAGTTGAATTTTTTTGAGAAGATCTGTTTCCTTTTCAGGATGTTTGACTCCCCTTATTTTAAGCTCTTTATCCAGCATTTCGATCATCAGAGCGATGTTGTTTTTGTTGCCAAATCCAAACCTAAGAACGGTTCCAATTACTCCTAATGCAGTAGCAGCTTTGACAATTTCTTCAGTGAGTGTTTCTTGATCTTCGGTATTTGCAGAGGCTGAAGTCTCAGCTAAAGAACTCAAAGGGGAGAGGAGAAATAAGTTGAGGATAAGAATTAGAACAAATTGATTTTTAAAAAACATATCTAAAATCATTATAAGCCAAATGTTCGAGTTGAGCTAGAGGCCTCTTCTTTGTATTTCAGAGGGGCTCCACGTCCTTGTTTTTTAATGAGTAAATAGTTTTCAGGAGAAACATAAAGTCTCGTGATTGACCTCTTTTCACTATATTTCTGAAAAAGATCGGTACATTGTTCAAGAGGGATAAAGTTCGGTGTGCTGTAGTGATTATCATATCTCACGTAGATCGGGTCGCCTGGCTTTCTAAAGTATTTGGAGAGTTCCCCTGTAGAACGAGCTTCGATGAAGTGAACGTTTTTCGATTTCAGTTCTTTTTCGACCTCTTCTTTGAGTCGCTCCTGTTCAATGTGCGCAGTTTTTGTAGCTGGAATTCCACTGTGGAGCTCCATCAGCATACGATAAGGTTTTTTTTGAGAAATTCTTTGTGCCCATTCGTTTTTACTCTGTGCCAGGTGAGTGTGTAGATGAGCGTCGTTAATTTTGCAGTATTCTTCAATGTCAGGAGGAAGTCGGTAATCGCAGTCAGGGCTATTGAAATATTGAAATAGCATTTCATCGTAAATCACGCTTTTGTAGTGAAAGTAAACCATCAGGAACATATGAAATCGTGAAATGAGAAAATCTTCTAACGAATAAAGCGCGCGATGCTGAAGAGTGAGATAGCATTTTCCATCATGAACATAAGAAGTCAGATTGCTGATAATCCAATCTGCATCAAATTGGCCATAGCTGACGCCAGCATGAAGTGCGTCTCGCCTTAAGTAATCCATGCGATCTGCATCTAGTTCGCTTGAGATCAGCTGTTTCAAAATCGGGAGAAAATCAGTAGAGACTCCATCAATTTTTTCTGAGAAAAAATCATCTTTCGGTTTGAAAGTAGGATCAATCAGCCCCGCAATGTGCCGAGCGGTAAATCCGTAAGGAGCACCCACATTTTCTAAAATCTTTGTGAGTTCAGAGTCTAATAAAATTTTTAATGTATAGTCTTCATGGTTGGCTTTTCTTCCTGAGATTGAGTGAGGATGAATTTTGAGTTCCTTCACATCTGGCATTGCGAACTCAGTGGTGTGAGAAAGTGGTGCATGTCCCACATCATGAAGAAGGGCGGCTAGGCGGATAATCGATTTAAACCTTGGGTAAAGATTTCCAAAAATGGAATCATAGGCTTTAGAGGCGACACACATAGCTCCGAGGCTGTGGATGTATCTGTTGTGTGCAGCGCTGGGAAACGAGTACTCAGCAAACCCAAGCTGTTTAATTTGTCTTAAACGTTGAAAGTATCTGGAATCAATGACTGGTAATTCAGTGGGCTCAATGGGGATTGAGCCATGAATAATGTCTCGAATTTCCATTCAACTCTGATTACTCGTTTTCGTCTTCATACAGACTTGTCGAGCTGCCTGAGCGTCCACCAAAACTTGATCCAATGGTAGCTCCTAAAGCGCCTCCAGCAAGTCCTCCGATAGCAGCAGAAGTGAACCCTCCAGGGTGTTGCGAAGACGCGGGGGTTGATTTTTGCATCGCTGGCTTTGAAGCGGGAGCCTTACGTGGGGCGGCTTTTTTAGCGGGCTTTTTTGCTTTTTTGGCAGTTTTTTTAACAGCCTTTTTTGCAGGTTTTTTCTTTGCGGTTTTTTTCTTGGATGTTTTGTGGGCTTTTTTCTTTAAGCTTTTCTTGGATTTTTTTTGAGCCATAAAAATTTCTCCTGTGTTCAAAAATAAGCCATAGGCGAAGGCCCTTTGCAAGGCTGAAATCTTAATGTTTCAATGAAGGAGAGTTGATATCTGCTTCAGAGCCTTCACGGCCATCAGGTTTGTTTGTCCAAGTATCTTGGTCGGTTGTATTCTGAGGTTTACTCAGAAGAGTTTCAAAAGCGACAAATTTGACGCTGTATCCCACTCGTCCTTGGCTAGCTTCCTCTAAAGCTCTATCGTTGATTTCACTCCAAGAGGTTTTAATATCCTTAGGGGTGCTGACCAGAATGGAGTTAGGTAGCTGGATAGGGGTAGGAGGAGTACCTGCTGCTGCAGGGTCTGGAAGATTGAGGAGGGGGTTTCTGAGCCGAGCAACGTTTATGCTTTCCCCGTCTTCCCCATTTCTCTGGCTGAGTTTGCTGATGTAGTCGGTAATCCCAATCTGAAGGGCTCTTCTGAAGTCACTGCTGACGTTTGGACTGTTTTGGTTGGCTTGGCCAGGAAGGTTTGCTGGAAAGAACTGAGCAATTTGGTTTTCTAATTCGGATTGAAGATTGCCTCCTCGATCTGGCGCGTAGATCGGCGCCCAGAAGGCATATTTCTCTGAGGAATCAAAATATTTTACAAAAGCATCTTGCGCTAGATCTGTAGGGATATTGTATTTGTTTGTCTCCCAAGGGTTGGGAGCCATTGAAGCGTGTAAGGCGCGGGGGATGGAGCCGCTATCGATAAAGGTAATGGGAGAGGTAGAATTTGGGTCCCTGAAAAGTTGGAACATAGACCCTACGACTTCAGCGCGGTCCCAGCCTTGTCCACGTTCACTTCCTTCGTCTTTTCTGATCTGTAGATTGGGAATTTGGCCTTCGATCCGAGGGATCCCTTGCGGCAGAACCCCAGGAGAGGGCTGTGCTCGTCGTGAGAGTTGGATGAAGTTGGATTTAGGCCCAATACGGCTTCCAAAAGGTTGAGCAGCTGAGTAAGCAGTGAGTGTAATATTTCCAATCGGTGAAAAAAGTAGGCGAGCACTCGCCTGGAGACGAATCGCGTAATAGGTCATGACGGAAGGGTCCTTAACGACTCCAATAGGCAGAAGTGCAGGCATGGTGAAGGGAACTAAGCCTCCCACACAGTTTGCACCTGATGTGCTGTTGTTATTTCCACCATTTGCAGTTCCAGTAGTCTGATATTCCACGGCGTAAGAGTCAAATTTTACACTTGGGTCTGCTGAAAATTGTAAAAGATTAGCGCCATCTGCGCCTTCAGGCATGAGTTCGTCTATCCTGATAGTGGAGCTATCGAAGAGGTCTGCTCCTAAAGTGTTGTAGGCTGAGAAAAATGATAAGATCGTGCGTTCGACTGGACCAGGGTCACCTGCGTTTTTTAAGGCTTGTGCAGTATCAATTGTGACATTAGTTTGTGGCTTGGCGTTGACATATTTTTTGAGGGTATTGATTCTTTGTCTTAAGATAAATTCTTTCGGAAGCAGCCCTAACCCAGTTCCGAGACCTTTGATCAGCTTGAGAATTCTGATTTGATCCTCGTTCGCTCCAGAGAATGCTGTAGGAAATCTTTCGAGAGTGGGGTCAGTATTAAATAACCAAAGCAAGAGGAGCTGGACATTTGTTTTTCCAATGCTCTCGCAGTTTTTCTGTCGGATGTCCTCAATGGCTATGAGCTGTTGCCTTAAAGTATTATTGATTTGATCCAAGGGCGTTTGCGGGGGGATTGTGATTTTAGGTAGATCTTTGAGCTGACAGTAATTGTCTTCTGGCTTGAAGATCACACAAACGGCCGGAACATTGTAGTCGACCCCCGGAGTGGGTTGCCATGGCATGGGTCCGTTGCCTCCTCCGGTTCTAGGGAAGGTCGCTTGTGCTTGGTTGCCTAGAACATAGTAACGAAATAGGAATTTCTTATATTGTCTGCGCATTTCATAATTTAAAAATGAAATCTGATTGAGAAGTCGTGCTTGAGAAGCCGCTCCGGCATAGGCAGCTAGATCCACAGCATTTTGAAGATTGATTTTAGCATGCACAAGCATCCCCGTATTGATGACAAACGCAAAGAAGAGCACAAACGTCATCATCATCATCCCGATCATGATGGAGGCTTGGCCACGTTTATTACGAATTTTATGAGGGGACATTATATTGATTATTTTTACAAAGCGTCTGGAGCCTGTCCACCTGTCTAGATGTTAGACATGAGAATATTTGTGTAGACAAATTGGCTCCAAGTGTTTTGTGACGTTAGAATAACGCAATGTGGCATAGCGCTTGCTCATAGGGCCACGGCTGCGATGATGCAGCTTTGAGTTTTGAATGGTGATTTTTTTATGGGTCGTTTTTCAATGGTTATTTTAATTCTCTGGGCAATGAGCTGGGCAGCTCAAGCGAGCAATGCGCCAGCAGGATCTACCCATAAAACCTTAGGTGAGAATTTTACCCAAGTGAAGTCCCTGGTGGGCGTTATGGGTGGGCCCTTAAGTCAACTCGGTGTAGCTGTTGATTTTAATAAACAACTGAGTCAAGCCACGACTCAGCTGACCTACCCACCTAGTTTAAATATTGTCCAAGGTGCTGTGGTGACTGATCCAGCTCCCATGATTTACAGTAAAGATTATTCTTCAATTAAACCCGTTTTTCAGACCCCCTATTATGATTCGCAAGCTGGGGGGTTGAATCGTGCAGTTTGGGATCAAATGTACCCTCTGCCGCCGATATAAAAAGTTTGCCGAGGGGAGCGGGTTTCTCTCGCTCCATTCGGTAATGTGCCCTCATCTACTCCTCTCTCGCCCCTGTCGTGTTCAGAATGAATGCGGCAGGGGCACTCTCTCAAAATAGCTTAATGATTACGGCTTTGTTTCAGACTTGCTTCTCTTTAGCTCCCTCACTATAACCTAGGGAAATGGCTATTTTTAAAGAACTCCCCGTTCTTGAAAACGTAATACAGCAGCCCGTATTAAAACTACCGTCTGAACAGGCCCGTCCTATCTCGCCTTCTAAAGCAAAAGAGGTTTTAGCTTCTCGCAAACCTTCTTGGTTGAAGATCCGTCCACCCTCCGGGGAAAATTATCTTTCGATTAAGGAAATGCTTCGTGAGCGTCAGTTGCATACGGTTTGTGAAGAGGCTCACTGCCCGAATTTGACCGAATGCTGGGACAGTGGCACAGCAACGTTTATGTTAGGCGGGGATACTTGCACTCGTGCTTGCCGATTCTGTGCGGTTAAAACAGCTCGAGTTCCTCCGCCTTTAGATCCCAAAGAGCCTTTTCATGTGGCTGAAAGTATAGCAGCGTTGGGATTGCACTATGTGGTTCTTACATCAGTTGACAGAGATGATTTAGCGGACGGCGGCGCTGAGCATTTTGCAGCGACAATTCGAGAGATTAAGAGATTGGATCCTACGATCTTAGTGGAAGCGTTAGTCCCAGATTTTCGTGGAGATACAACAGCAATAGAGAGGGTCGTAGATTCTGGACTCGATGTTTATGCTCATAATATTGAAACAGTAAATAGGCTGCAGTATCGAGTGAGGGATCCAAGAGCAAACTATATTCAGTCTTTGGCTACTTTGAGACACGCAAAAAAATACGCACAATCTCGGGAGCAGAGTTTGTTTACCAAGAGTTCAATCATGTTGGGATTGGGCGAGTCGGAAGCTGAATTAAACGAAGCTTTCGACGATCTGAGAATCTTCTCAGTGGATGTTTTAACCTTGGGTCAATACTTAAGGCCTTCGATGCAGCATCTTCCTGTTGAGAAATATCTCAGTCCTGAAGAATTTGAGAGTCTAAAAAAACAAGCGGATGCGAAAGGATTTCTTTATGTCGCTTCAGGTCCAATGGTAAGATCGAGCTACCGAGCTGGAGAATTTTTCATACAAGGGATGATTGAGAAACATCAAAAAGATAACCTAAAAGATAAAACGAAAGAAAGGGAATCGATCCATGCAATTCAAGTTACCTGAGTTAGGTGAAGGAGTTCATGAAGGAGAGTTAGTGAAGTGGTCTGTGAAAGCCGGTCAAGAAATAAAGTATGACCAACCTCTTTGTGAATTGATGACTGACAAAGCAACAGTCGAGATCCCATCCCCCTTTCAAGGTAAAGTGACTGAACTTCAAGCAAAAGAAGGCGAGACCGTCAAGGTTGGGCAAGTTCTGTTAACCTATGAGGGCAAAGCTGGTTCAGAGAAAGCAGATCCTGTTGAAAAAACAAAATCTGCGCCCGCACCCTCCACTCCCGTTATGCACGCGTCCTCAGGAACAACAAACGGCCAGGGAGGTCATTACACCGCTGTTGCAACTACAGGTGGTGGAATCGCTATGGTGAGAGCTGCTCCTTCAGCAAGAAAGATGGCTCGTGAAATGGGAGTCGATTTGACTCGGGTTCAAGGATCAGGCCCAGGAGGAAGAATTTTGAAAGAAGATCTCTCACGACAAGCTTCTGGATCCACGAGCCTTGCTGCGGTGTCTGGCGGAGCGACGTATGCCCCTTCACCTATGACGATGCCATCATCAATGATGATTCCTAGTTTTACGCCTACGCAAAAGGAAGTTCGTGTTCCTTTTAAAGGTTTGAGAAAAAAGATCGCAGAAAAAATGCGTCAGTCTAAGGATAAGGCAGCACACTTCACTTATGTGGAAGAAGCTGATGCGACGGATTTAGTTCGCCTCAGGAATGAAGCAAAAGACCGCGGTGCGAAATATGGAATTAAAGTAACCTACTTGCCTTTTATTATGAAGATGATGGTGGCAGCTTTGAAAAAGTATCCCATCATGAACTCTTCTTACGACGAAGAAAAGCAAGAGCTAGTTTATAAGAATTATTACAACATAGGGTTATCGATTCAAACTGAGGATGGGTTGACAGCTCCTTGTATTAAAAATGTCGAGAGCAAGTCTTTCTATCAGCTCGCTAAAGAGATTCAAGATTTGGTCGATCGAGCACGTCATAAGAAACTCACCTTGGATGATCTTCACGGTGGAACTATTACATTGACGAATGCCGGTTCAATTGGTGGGCTTTTTGCGACTCCGATTATTAATTACCCAGAGGTAGCGATTTTAGGTTTTAATAAAATTTTTCGCAAACCAGTCGCCAAAATGATCAACGGTCGGGAAGAGGTTCTAGTAAGAGATTGGACCTATTTTTCGATTTCGTTAGATCACCGAGTAGTAGATGGAGCGATTGGTGCAGAGTTTATGAATCTTTTTGTGAAGTACATTGAGAACCCTTCATTACTCATGCTGGAGATTGAATAATTTTTTAGGAGTAAGTTTTATGTCAAATACAATTCAAAGCGTAGATGTCGTTGTGTTGGGAGCGGGTGTGGCCGGCTATGTTTGTGCAATTAGGCTGGCACAACTGGGCAAGAAGGTTACGGTGGTTGATCGAGCAGAGCTTGGTGGGGTTTGTCTGAATCGAGGTTGTATTCCTTCAAAAGCTTTAATTTACGCCGGCAGTCTTTTTGAAAAAATGAAACATGCGGAAGACATGGGGATTACAGTCTCTGGAGCAAAAATGAATCTTGCAAAGACTGTGAAATGGAAAGAGTCGGTTGTTTCTAAACTCACAGGCGGAGTGGCTTCTCTTTTGAAAGCCAATGGTTGTACTGTTTTAGCTGGAGATGCAAAATTCATTAACTCTAAAACTTTAGAAGTAAAAACGTCCTCGGGTACGACCACCTTAAACTTCAGCCAGTGCGTGATTGCAACTGGTTCGCGTCCGTCTACACTTCCTGGGTTCGAAGTGGATCAAAAAAGAATTTTGGACAGTACAGGTGCTTTGAGTTTGACTGAAATTCCTAAGACCATGCTTTGCATCGGCGGAGGATATATAGGTCTTGAACTGGGAACATTTTACGCCAAAGTTGGAACAAAAGTGACAGTCGTTGAAGCGGGAGCTACTCTACTGGGTGGTGTGGACCCTGATCTGTCTCGTGTTGTGACGAAGAAGCTTGAGAAGATGGGAGTAACTATTCAAACAGGAACGCGAATTCAAAACTGCAAAGTGGGTAAGAAAACAATCGATGTGACTTTGCAGGAAAATGGCAAAAGCAAAACAAGCTCGTTTGATACGGTTTTGGTGACCATTGGTCGCACACCCAACTCTGGTGAATTGGGTTTAGATAAAGCAGGAGTCAAAACCGATGCTAAAGGTTTTGTTCTAGTAGATGCCCAAAGAAGAACTAACCAGTCTCATATCTATGCAATTGGAGACATTGCAGGTCAACCCTTGCTAGCGCACAAAGGTTCTAAAGAAGGTTTGGTTGCGGCAGAGGCTATTGCTGGAAAAAAGACAGTTTATGATGTGATTGCAATGCCGGCTGTGATTTTCACAGATCCCGAGATTGCTACAGTGGGTCTGACTGAAGCTGAAGCGAAAGCCAAAGGCCATAGCGTTCAAGTAGGTCTCTTTCCTTTTGCAGCAAATGGCCGTGCACTTTCCATGAGCGAGGCTGAAGGCATGGTGAAAATGATCGGTGACTCAAAAACAGGAAAGCTTTTGGGAGTACATATTGTGGGTCCTGAGGCTTCAAACTTAATTTCCGAAGCGGCATTAGCTTTAGAGATGGGTGCACAAGTAGAAGATCTCGCGCTGACGGTTCATCCACATCCTACGTTACCAGAAACTCTGATGGAAGCTGCTGAAGCAACCTTGGGGCATGCGATTCATATTTTCCAAAGAAAATCGTCATCCCCTTCTTTGCAGGCTCACGTTTGAGTTTGGATAAATTCTATGATGAAAGCAGTATCTCTCACAGGGTTAACTTCTTATCGTGAGGCACATGAACTTCAACAGAAACTAGTCGAGCTTCGTGTTCAAGATCAGATTGCAGATACTGTTATATTTCTAGAACACTATCCAGTGATTACTCGAGGTCGAGGATTGCAGTTTACTGGAGAGAATCGTCCAAAGCATATTCCTTTAATTGCTCAACCTCAGCAAAACATCGAAGTGATTGATGTAGAGCGAGGAGGGGATCTGACTTATCATGGTCCTGGGCAGCTTGTGATTTATCCAATTTTTAAAATTCAAGATGTGAATGGATTTTTAAGAATGGTAGAGAATATTTTGATTCAAGAACTCAAGGCTATGGGATTAGAGGCTGAGACAAAAAAGAATGCGACAGGAGTTTGGATCGCAGAAAAAAAAATAGCTTCGATGGGAATCGCAGTTCGTAAATGGGTAACGTATCATGGATTGGCGGTCAATGTAGTGAATGACATGGAGCCTTTTAGATGGATTTCTCCATGTGGGTTTTCTCCAGAGGTGATGAGTCGACTGAGTGACTATGTAGGTGTGGATCAAAAAAACTGGAGAGAGGGGCTTGAAACAAATTTGGCCACTCGATTTCAGGCGGATGCTGTTATCGACGTGAGTTGCCTAGACCTCCTAAGAGATTCATCAATTCTTTTCGAGTCGTCGGATTGTCGCGAAACTCACCCAACATCGAACTTGTAATAGTATAGCTGTTTTGTTTTTCTACTCCTCTCATCATCATGCAAAGGTGAAATGCTTCAATAATCACCGCAGCTCCTAAAGGTTTTAAGATTCGATTAATTTCTTCTGAGATTTGTGTGGTCAGTCGTTCTTGCACTTGGAGTCGTCGCGCATAGGCATCAACGATTCTAGGAAGTTTTGAAAGACCAATAATTCTATCATGAGGCAGATATGCGACATGAGCTTTGCCATAAAATGGTAGAAGATGGTGCTCGCATAGAGAAAAAACTTCAATGTCTCGGATTAAAATAATCTCATTCGCTTTTTCATGGAAGATGGCGTCTCCCACGATTTCGTCGATGTTGGTCGCATAACCTGAAGTCAGATATTTCATGGCTTTAGCGTGTCGCTCTGGAGTTCTGAGTAATCCTTCGCGATCTGGGTTTTCGCCTAATAGCTTTAAATTTTCTCGAATATTGCTTTGGATTTTAGTTTCGGTGGTTTCCATAGTTGAATCTGTGTATAACTGAAATCAGGCCATGTTTGAAGACGAAGAACAAACCATCTGTTTTTGCCATAATGTGAAGCTCAAAGAGATTCTAGAGGCTATTAAAACAGGCTCAGTGACTCTGAGTCAAATTAAGGAAAACACTCTTGCATCCACGGGTTGTGGAGGGTGTGAGCCTGAGGTGATTGAAATTTTAGAAAAGTTTGCCAAAACTAAGTAAGTTTTGGTAGTTTGTGCCTTATGACAGACATCACACAATCCCAAGTTTTAAACGCGCTTAAAAACGTCATGGATCCTGACCTTCACGGAGACATCGTGTCTTTAAATATGGTTCGAGATGTAACCACAGATGCAAAGGGTACTGTTTCCTTTAGAGTGGTCCTTACGACTCCTGCATGTCCTATGAAAGCAAAGATTGAAAGCGACTGTAGACAGGCAGTTCAAGCTATTCCTGGAGTGACGGGTATCCAAATTAAAATGGATGCAGAAGTGAGAGCTAAGGCCGGTCCTACATCAAGTCATGCGGTAGAAGGTGTTACTCATATTATTGCTGTATCGAGCGGAAAGGGCGGCGTAGGAAAAAGTACAGTAGCTGCAAATCTAGCTATGGCTCTTTCTATGGAGGGGGCTCGAGTTGGTCTCATGGATGCAGATGTGTATGGCCCAAATATCCCTACGATGATGGGAGTGACTGACAATCCAAAAATTTTCGAAGATCCTAAAAAAGGCGAAATGTTTCTTCCGCCTATTGCGCACGGAGTGAAGGTCATGTCGATGGGATTTCTCATTAAGCAAGATCAGCCCGTCATTTGGAGAGGCCCGATGTTGCACAGTGTGGTGCAACAGTTTTGTCACAAAGTCGATTGGGGCAAGTTAGATTACCTAATTGTTGATATGCCCCCAGGAACGGGAGATGTTCAACTTTCTTTAGCACAACTTGTGCCTGTGACAGGCGCAGTTTTGGTTACTACTCCACAAGAAGTTTCGACCCAGGATGTGAGAAAAGCTTATGCCATGTTTGAGCAAGTTCGTATTCCTGTCATGGGGATTGTTGAGAATATGAGTTATTTTACTTGCGACAGTTGCAGTAAAAAGCATGAGATTTTTGGAACAGATGGCGGTAGGTACCTAGCTGGAAAGTTTAATACAGAGCTTTTAGCGCAACTGCCGATTGTTCAAAGGGTAAGAGAAGCGGGAGATACCGGGACCCCGGTAGTTTTAAAAGATGCGTCATCTTCTGTGGCAGTTGCATTTCGGGATCTGGGGCGTAAAGTTGCGCAGCAGGTTTCGATTTTGTCGAATCGTAAAGTCGATCCCAGCCAGATTATTCAAATAGGGCGATTTAATTAGCTTTTATTGCCCTGGCTTTTAATACAAATAAGATGTAAGAAAATCAATACTTATGAGCCAAGTCGGTGTAGTTATCCCCAGTTATAACGAGAGCGAATGTATTGGGCAGCTGGTTCAAGAAATTCTAAAAAACGTACCCACAGCTTTTATTACTATCGTTGATGACTCTCCAGATGAGAAAACTAAAAATGTAGTTGATGCGCTCAAACTCTCTCAAGTCCATTTGATTCGTCGTACGAAAAAAGGCGGACGAGGGTCTGCGGTGCTTGAGGGGATACAAGACTTATTAGGCAAAGGTTGTGACCCAGTAGTTGAAATGGACGCAGACTTTTCTCATCCTCCTCAACAGATGCCAGAGCTTCTCAATTATTTTAAACAAAATAACTTAGATATGTTGATTGCGAGTCGTTACTTATACGAGAGCAAAATCTCCAACTGGCCGATCAGTCGCCGAATTTTTTCAAAATTTTCTAATATTTTAGCCAAGAGTGTTTTACGAATCCCGGTCAGTGATTACACCAACGGGTATCGTTTTTATTCTCGTAAGACAGCAGAGCATATCGTACAAACTTGCGGAAAATGTGGGAAGGGTTTTATTGCTTTGAGTGAAATTTTAGTGAATGTCCACTGTGCCGGATTAAGGATTGGAGAACATCCCACTCATTTTGTTAATCGTGTGAGAGGAGAGAGTTCTTTGAATCACAAAGAAATTACTCATGCACTGACTGGGTTATTTAAAATTTATTTCCTCAAAAACAACCTTGAAAGAGAGCAAAGACAGAGAAATGAGCTGGCAAGAAGCTATACGAAGTGAGTGGAAACTCAAAGAGCACTCCCGTGAGATCAAGACCAATCATTTTCCTTTGATTGAGCAAGCCTTTGATGCAGAAGAAATTATTTCTGTAGTGGATGTTATTGTCTCTGGTCAGTTGACCATGTCTTCTAAAGTGAAGGAGTTTGAGAAAAAATTTGCTGAATTTGTAGGCGCCCCTTATGCGGTCATGGTGAACTCAGGGTCATCTGCGAATTTGTTGGCGATGGCTGTTGCTTCTAATTTCCAACGTCGCGAGCACCTCAAGCCTGGAGACGAGGTTCTAGTTCCAGCAGTATGCTGGTCAACGAGTGTTTGGCCGATTGTTCAGATGGGCCTAAAACCCGTTTTTGTCGATGTGGATCCTAAGACTTTAAATATGGACTTAAAGGATGCGCAGAAAAAACTTACTCCGCGAACTCGTGGGGTGGTAGCTGTTCATATTTTAGGAAATTCTACTCCGATAGACGAACTAATGAACTTTAAAGAAAAACATCGCCTGCTTTTTATTGAGGATACTTGTGAATCATTAGGCAGTTCATACCGTGGCAAAAAACTAGGGACCTTTGGTGAAATGGGAACCTATTCATTTTACTACTCTCATCATATGACTACAGGTGAAGGCGGAGTTGTAGTTTGTAAGACTCAAGAAGATGTGGATCTGTTGAAGTGTTTAAGAGCTCATGGATGGACTAGAGAGTTAAGTAATCGAGCCGAGATCGAAGCAAAATATTCTCATATCGATCCTAGATTTTTATTTGTTAACGTGGGTTATAATTTTAGGCCGATGGAGATTCAGGGAGCGCTGGGTGTTTGTCAGTTGAACAAAATCAATGAAATGAACAAAAATCGAATTGAGAACCATCAAGACGTGATTCAAGCTTTTCGCGCACATCCTAAATGGAGTCAGCAATTAGAGTTTGTCGAGGCTTCCTCTGGGCTCAATGCTGTTTGGTTTGGTTTTAGTTGTTTATTGAATAAAAAATACAATCATCAGCTGCGTAAGTACTTAGAATATTTGAATCAAAAGGGGATTGAGAATCGCCCTATTGTGAGTGGTAATTTTGTGCATCAACCTGCGTTGGCTCAATTGGGGTTAAACCTGAAAGCAGTAGACTTTCCAGGCGCTGAGGCAGTTCATCAACGAGGTTTTTTTATTGGTTCTCATACCATTCGTTTATCCCCAGAGAAAATAAACTATCTAGTTGATACGATGCTTTCATTTTCGTTTGAATGAAATTTCTTTTAAAATATAAATGGCTGTTTTTATTTTTTCTTCTTGTAGTGTCATTATTTTCTTACAAAGTTATTCCATTTTATTCAGCATTTCCTGATTATTCTTTCGGTTACGATTTTTGGAATTTGTATAAATTTCAAAATTGTATTCATGCAAACAATCCTTACATTGTTCCCCCTGGAAGCTGCGGCGATGAGCGTGGGATGGTTTATCCACCAGCAATTTTTTGGACATATCAGTGGGTGAAGGGATTATCTTTTCCTACTGCACTTTGGATTTGGTTGAGTTTTGTTTTGTTAAGTCTTGTTGCGTCCTCTCTTTATTGGCTTGAGCGCCCGAGGCAGAGGTTTTGGATTTTTATTCCTTTGGTGATTTTTCAGTATCCTGGTTTTTATACGTTTGAGCGTGGCAATAATGATATTTATCCCGTCTTATTGTGGAGTATTTGTAGTTTTTTCTATTTAAGAGGGTGGGTTTTTCAAGCAGGACTGCTGGCAGGCTTAGCAGTGGCGATGAAAATCTACCCGGTGATAGCAGTCAGTGTTTTTGTTCTGGGGGGAGTATTTTATTTTTTAAAAAATAGAAAAAAACCATGGAGTGGTCAAATACTTTTGAGACAAGATTGGCTACGATTTGGACTAGGGTGTGTTTTAATGTTTTTGGTTGTGTTTGCGATAACGTGGGAGCAAAGCCTACCTTATTTTTTTAAAATTTTACCCAAGTGGTCCACGCAAGAGCATGGAAGACATGTTTCTATCCATTCGTTTTGGAGCATACAGGGTCATCCGCGTTGGATTACGTTAGTATTAATTTTTTTATTAGTGAAAAAATGGAAAAATTTTCTTATTCATCTTTACAAAGAGGATATTGTTTTTTTATTTGCCCTTAGTCTTGGGGTTTCAACTTATATTCAGAAGATCAGCAATGACTATAATTTGATTACACTTTATCCACTTTTTTTCCTGATGTTAAGCCGTCTACTGTCAAAAGAAATGAAAGGACATGACCGCGAGAAGGGGTACTTTATTGCAACAGTAGGGTGCCTTGTCAGTGCCTTAGGCTGTAAGTGGCTTTGGAAAAATGTTCTGTGGGACGTGGGGGGCTTTCAAATAGTTTTGCAATATCTTTGGTTTTATTTTTTGCCGGGCTGGGTTTATAAATCTAATTCAAAGCGATAATTTCATTATTTTATATTTATTGTACGCGAAGATTCTTAGGAGCAGTAGGTGAGGTAGCGGGTACTCCTGACGAACCGTCTGGTGGAAGAATAGGATTTGTTGAAACAATCAGTTCGTCATACCAAATATAAGCATCTACTCCAGCTGGTGTTTTTAGACCTGTCATATAAGGTGTTAAAGTAATCGAATCATATTTATTTAGATTAGTGCCGTCATTTTGTAAGGGAAGGTTCTTAACGTTTACAAACTGCTGATAAGGACCTCCGTCAGTCGCAATGAAGGCCTCTACGTTGCTGTTTGCTCCGCCATTCATATCCCCTAAATGGATTTTGTAATAAAATGTGATCCATTTGTTAGGAGGGTAAATAAAACATCCGTTACCGTTGCCGTTTCCTGAAAAAATATTTTGCCAACTACAGTTGTAGCCTGACGTCAGACTCGTTCCTTGTTGAATTAAATTGCCATTGGCATTGAATAGTCCTGGTGTGGCAGCAGTAAACCCTGGGGTTCCGCAGCCCGTGTACATTTCAGGAGTTCCGCTATTATCGTAAGGATAGACAACCGTTGTAATTTCGATTTGTCCACATGTACTTCCTGTACGATGAAAAAGTACAGACTTCCACGCTGTATCAACGCCTGTTCTCCATTTTTTAAGGTTACTGATCATTTCTGGAGTGATCATGATTTGGAGTTGCACATAAAAATCAGTATTGGGCCCAAACGATGCTCCAAGACTTGCATTCCAACTTCCTGAGATGTCTGAGGTTCCACGATTACCTGGTAGAAAGAACTGAAGAGATCCCGTTCCTGATGCTTTTTTTACGGTGTCTAACGATCCGCCCCAAAATCCACCGTCTCCTGGGAAAAGGTTCACATTACGCACAATATCTTTTGTGGTGTTGTCAAATCCATTACACATTACAACTCCAGGGGCGCTGCATCGAGATGCAAAGCTGGCTGCTTCTGCAGACTGGCTTGAAGAGTAGATGAGTAAAAATAAAGTAAGAATGGAAATCATGAAACCCTCAAATTTTTGGGTGCAGTAATTTGTATTGGAGGAGACCCCCCTCCGCCTCCAAGAGTGAGTTTTAATGCGTATGCATCACTGTCTACAGAGTTGACCACAACAAATGCGTTTGAACTCGGAGAATAAGCAAAGCGTTTATAAGTTCCGGCAGCAATAGCAGCTCCAGGTCCGCCGGAGTATGTGATGGGCGTCCAAACCTTTGTGGTTGCAGCAGGGTCTAAAGTGTAAACGGTATTTCCTCCCGTCCAAGCTACAATGCGGTCTGAGATAGGGTCGTATGCTACACCGGGGCCAGGAGCGTTGAGGATACTAGAGCCCCCTGTTGTTGCCCATGTTTGTTTTGCGTACTTGCTGCCCGCACTGACGTCGTAAGCTGTGACTTGCCCATTTCCTATTGAAATAAACAATTGGCGTTTTGAATCGAAAACCCCAGTTCGATCCTGTCCTAGCGGCGGATCGCTAGATAATATGGAATAAGTATCGGTTTCATATGTATATGAGTAAAGATTGAATTGATCATGAATATAGACTTTTTGTGTAACTGGATTGTATGCTGTGACCCGACCGTAATCACCTTCGGGCTTAGTGCCCACAGGATTTTTCTTGATCCATGCCATTGTAGAGAAATTAAAAACCCATGTATCGTCGAGCATAAATCCTAGAATGGGGCTAGCTCCTCCGAAGACGAACATTCCGTCAATATGAGACATGTAGATAATGTGATCATAGGTGTGTCGAGATGAAGCTTGAGGCGGGACATCTCCTGTTGAGCCTTGTCCTTGGATAGTTTTAGTGCTTGGATCGGTAATTCGAGTTATAGTAATTGGGGTTGCATTCAAGTTGAGCGCATAAATTTCGTTGCCTAAGTAATCTTGGTGTCCACCTCCCCAAACGATCAGTCGATTTCTTTTAGAGTCAAACACCGCGCTATTCCATGCCTTAGTTACACCAGCGCAATCACCTAAGTTATTAGAAGGAGGGCATACGGATCTGATTTTAGTGTTTGGAATGACAGACCACCCTAAGGGAGCGGTCGATAATATGTCTGCAGCAAGAGCTGTTGTCATATTTAAAATATTAAAACTTAAAAAAAATAAAAAAATTGATGCAGAAAATTGTAATACAAAAGAAAATGATTTTAATTTAATTAAATTGTAATTCATATTTTACTTCAAAATTTAAATCGATAATATTTTTAAGTTACACTTATGATTATATTATTATTTTAAATACATTAAATATAAAATAAATATTTATGTTTATCTTTTATGTTTATCTATGGT